>Ga0208220_1000754_pt1 | contig 13496 bp, 8 predicted proteins | sample NGESurdeep092012_9_FD_184484 | JGI IMG/M metagenome (GOLD analysis project Ga0208220, IMG submission 184484) | Arctic peat soil microbial communities from Barrow, Alaska - NGEE Surface sample F53-1 deep-092012 (SPAdes) | ecosystem: Environmental > Terrestrial > Soil > Wetlands > Peat ... | reverse complement strand
CGATCAGCCGGCGGCCCTTGCGCCCGAACACGGCGGTCATTGTGCTGTGTCTCCTGTTCGCGCCGGCGATCATGGGCGCGGAGAAGATGTCGTCACGCGTCGCGCCTACGTACGTCGTCGAGACATCAATCGACGTCGTGGCCCCTCCGGACATCGTCTGGCGAAACGTCGTCAGTTTCCCCGACCTGCCGCCCCCGACCGAGTTGCCGTTCAGGGTCGGCATAGCATTCCCCGTGCGAGCAAGAATCGTTGGGAGTGGCGTGGGGGCCGTGCGGTATTGCGAATTCTCAACCGGCGATTTCATCGAGCCGATCACGGAATGGCAAGCGAATCGTAAGCTCGCCTTTTCGGTGGTGAAGAGTGCAGAGCCAATGCGCGAATGGTCGCCGTATGGCTACATTCATCCGCCCCACCTACACGGCTACATGATCTCACGCCGGGGTCAATTCATTCTGGAGAAACTTCCGAATGGCGGAACCCGTCTGATAGGAACGACGTGGTATCAACATCACTTGTGGCCGGCGGCGTATTGGAGACTGTGGTCCGACGCGATCATCCACGACATTCACTATCGGGTGCTCAATCACATAAAGGCATTATCTGAACGCCAGACGAGGGCGGGAGTCGCCGATGTGAAGACAAGAGCTGCGGGTCGGGCATCGGGCGGTGCTTAGCGTAGACTCCCGCCTGGGAACGGCAAGGCGCAGCAGTGTAGGTCGGGACGACTGAGTGTGCTTGCCCTCTGGGAGGAGCGATTCGTGGCGAGCCGAACAGCGCGCGACCATCGTCCGACAATGAGGTGCGCGTGATCCATCGAACGGCGCTGGGCGCTGCAGTAGCAGCGGCCGCTTTTGTCCTGGCTCCGATCCCACCGTCAGCTGCGGGCCTCGGCTTCGTCGCCACGGTGAAGTCGACGCATCCGATCGCCTACTATCGCCTCGTTGCGTTGAGCGGGGCGAGCGAGGTCGGGACGTCGACGTACACGGCCGCCGGCGGCGTCAGCCCCGTCCCGACAGCATCGCTGTGCGCTCCGATCAGCGTGCCGAACAATCAGTGCACGCTCTTCGACGGCAAGACCGGGTACTTCAACACCTCACAGGCGGGCGGGATCCGCGGCGCTGGGAGCATCATGGCCTGGGAACACCTGGGCTCTAGGCCGGCACTGAAAGGCCGCATCGAGTACGTAGCCGGGATCTCGCAGAGCGGTAACGATTTCGATCTGCAGTTCGAGCCCGACAACACGCTGCGGTTCTACACCGCCGCCGGGTCGAACGTCGCCTTCGCGCCGCCGGCCCAAACGCTCGACGGTGAGTGGCATCTCGTCGTCGCGACGTTCGATGCGAGCACCGGAGCGCGCGCGATCTATTGGGACGGCCAGCTGGGGAAGAGCGATACCGGCGGCGGCCACATCGGGAAAACGAACGAGTTTTCCATCGGCGAGAGCAAGGTCTTCACCGGCCGTTTCTTCGACGGGGACATCAGCGACGTGGCATTGTGGAACATCGCCCTAAGCGCGGACACGGTCGCGAAGATCTACGCATCGCGTTTGAACGCGCCGTAATTCGATCCGTATCCGTCGTACTACAGACGGCGGTGCATCTCGTCGACGCGGTACGACGCGGGGAGCGAGCCGCTAACTGAATGGATCCGAGATTCCCGCCAATTGAACCGTACGAGAGCGGCATGCTCGACGTAGGCCATGGGCATCGCGTCTATTGGGAGTGCTGCGGCAATCCAAATGGTAGACCTGCGCTCTTACTCCATGGGCGGACCCGGTTCAGGTTGCCCGCAAACCAGCGACGCTTCTTTGATCCCAAGAAATATCGCATCGTGCTGTTCGACCAACGCGGATGTGGCCGTAGTCGTCCATTGGCCAGCATACCCGACGCTGACCTCACCTCCAACACCACCGGTCATCTCATCGCCGACATTGAGCTCCTGCGCGAGCACCAAGGAATTCGGAGATGGACCATTTGGGTCTTTCTTGGGGAAGCACGCTGGGTCTAGCGTACGCGCAGGCATATCCGGATCACGTCGACGCACTGGTACTTGCTCTCGTGACGACGACCTCACGTCGTGAAGTGCGGCGGCTCACCTATGATGTCGGCCGTATCTTTCCGCAGGAGTGGGATCGATTTGCCGTCGCCGTTCCTGCTGAGATGCGCGTCGTGCCGTTGGTGGACGCCTACGCAGCACTCCTGTTCCATTCCGACCCTGTCGTGCGGGAGCGTGCAGCGTCGGAATGGTGTAGATGGGAAGATGCGCACGTCTCCCTTACTCCCGGCCACGCGCCGAACTCGCAGTTCCTAGATCCGGAATTTCGCCTGCGGTTTCCCCGACTGGTGACACACTATTGGAGGCATGCGGCATTCGTCGAAGATGAACAGCTGATTCGAAACGCTTCACTGCTAAGCGGAGTGCTCATTCACGGTCGCTACGATGTCAGTAGCCCACTTGAATCCGCCTGGCGGCTATCACGGCGATGGGCCACGAGCGAGCTCCGTGTTCTTGGCGACGCCGGACATGGCGGCGATGCATTTGTCGCAGCAATCGTTGAGGCTGTGGCGCAATTCGCGTTGCAGTAGCCACGTCCAACGCGCTGTTGCATCGAAGACGAAGGGCGTCAGCTCTCGCCGGCGCCCTTCGTCCACTAAAGCGGTTTGGAATGAATGAGGGGAACCTGCGGTTTACTGGTAAGGTACACATATTCGAAGCCGCTCGTATTCCACGGCATTTGTGCAGGGCTGCCTTCCAGTCGCCGTAGGGCGTGCTAACGTCGGTCGTCCAGGAATGAAGCGACCAGAGGATTTATCATATCCGGGCGGATCAGCGGTGCCATGTGTCCGGCTCCCCGCACCTCTTCGTACGCCAGGTCCGGACGAGACCTGCGCAGGAGTGCGTTGAGCTCCCGTATAGGCCGGACGGTGCCTGGATCGCACACCAGCAGAGTAGCCGGCGGCAGTTGGTTGGCCCAGTCGTCGAGCGATGTCGTTTCGTTCAGTACCGCGTCCCACTCGTGGAAATTCGGTTTGAGCGCTTCTGCGAAGGCGGCGCGCCGCTCGGACGACATGTCGCGCCACGTCGCGTCGCCGGTCCAATAGTCGGCGAATCGTTCGGCTGCAGCCGTCCACTCACCGAGCGCTCCAAAATGCTTGATGCAATCGCGCAGTTCCACAGCCTCGGCGAACGCGTCGATACAGCCGGCTTGCGCGAGGAGAAAGAAAGGGTTCGCCTCGAGCAGGACGAGCTTCGCGACGCGATGTCTCTGTCGCGCCGCAACTTTCATTGCGACCGACCCGCCGAACGAGTGACCGACGAGGTGGATCTGGTCGGCATCCGCGGGCAGCGCGGCCTCGACAAGACGCGCTTGATCGTCGAGCGACTGCGGCGTTTCCGGCGGCCACGGCGGCGTCTTGCCGTATCCGTAGAGGTTTACGGCTCGAACACGGTATCGATCTTTCAGGTCGTCCATCAACCGGCGCCACTGCCGTGCACCGGATACGCTGGAATGGATCAGCATCACTACGGGACCGGATGACCCTGCTTCGAGATAATCGACGCTCGGCGAATCGTTAATCAAGGCGTGCGAATCGCGGCGATAAGGTCGGCGCCGATGAGCGCGTTCATCGGGCGCGAGTTCTGGATCGTCGATCTCGCGGGAAAGGGCGCGTCGAACAATTCTGCATAGGTTTCGTTGAACACGGCAAAGTCGCTCCATTCCGCGATGAAGACGGTCACCTTTACGACGCTCGCGAGGGAGCTGCCCGCGGCTTCGAGGATTGCGCGGAGGTTCTCGAACAGCTGCAGCGTCTGCTCGCGAATCCCGCCCTCGATCAGCTTTCCGGTTGCGCGAATGACGGGCAACTGACCCGACACGTACACCATGTCGCCGCAGCGAATCGCCTGCGAGTACGGTCCGAGCGCGTCCGGTGCGCCGTCGGTTGCAACAGCGTGAATTTCCATCAGGCCCGCTTGACGGGCTGAATGATGCAGTCCTCTCTGTCGCGCGACGGCCGTCGGGATGGCGGAATCGAGAAGGGGTCGCGACCGGTTTCCCGACCGCGACCCCTTGCAGCGAGCCCATCGCGCGGTGCGTCAGACGGGCTGATGCAGCGCGCCGGCTTTTACGAACAGCCGCTCGTCGTGCCGCAGCTGTCGCACTTTAGGCACGTGCCGTTGCGGACGAGGGTGAACTGGCCGCATTGGGTGCAGGCGTCCCCGCTGTAACCCTTGGCGATTGCTTCGCGGGCCTTCGCTGCGACGACTTGACCCTTCGCCGGTCCGGCGCTCGGGGCGGACGCCGCGACGGCGACCGGTTCGGGAACGCGCGTGACGACGGCCGACGCGGACGGTGACGACGCCCTGGGCGCGATCGCCACCGGGGCGACGTAGTGAACCTCGCCGGTATCCTCTTCGCCGATGTATTCGGGTTCGGGGCCCATTGCATCGAGGGCTTGGGACGGCTGCACCTGGGCGAGATCGTAGCGGCCGAGATAGCTCACCGCGAGCTCGCGGAAGATGTAGTCGAGGATCGAAGTCGCCATCTTGATGTTCGCGTGGCCGACCACCGGACCGTTGGGCTCGAAGCGCGTGAACGTGAATGCGTCGACGTACTCCTCCAACGGCACACCATGCTGCAGCCCGAGCGAGACTGCGATGGCGAAGTTGTTCATCAGGCTGCGGAAGGCGGCGCCTTCCTTGTGCATGTCGATGAAGATCTCACCGATCGATTTGTCGTCGTACTCGCCGGTGCGCAGATAGACTTTGTGGCCGCCGATGACCGCCTTCTGGGTGTAGCCGGCACGACGATCCGGCATCCGCCGGCGCTTAGCGATGTAGCGGTATACGAGCCGTTCCGCGACGCGAACCGGTCCTTCGTATGCCGCCTGCGGTTGCTCGAGCTCTTCAGGACCGCCGACGTCGTAGCTCGCGGCCAGGGGCTGCGAGAGTTTCGAGCCGTCGCGATACAGCGCGACCGCTTTGACCATCTTCTCCCAGGAGTAGCGGTACGCGTCCTTGACATCGGCGATCGTCGCCGTTTGCGGAAGGTTGATCGTCTTCGAGATTGCGCCACTGACGAACGGCTGGGCCGCCGCCATCATGTCGACGTGGGCAAGCGGCCGGATGAACCGCGCGCCATGCTTGCCGCAGGGCGTCGCGCAATCGAACACCGGCAGATGCTCTTCCTTGAGGAACGGCGCGCCTTCGAGCGTCATGCGCCCGCAGATCACGTCCGAGGCTTCCTCGATCTGCGATTGCGTGAAACCGAGTGCATCACGCAGAATCGAGTAGTTCCAGTCCGCGAGCTGCGCGTCGGTCATGCCGAGCTTCTCGCGGCAGAACTCTTCGCCCAGCACGTGCTGGTTGAACACGAAGCCGATCTCGAAGGCGCCGAGAAGCTGCGACTCGACCTTCGCGACCGTCGGGTCGTCGAAGCCCTTTGCCTTGAGCGTCGCCTTGTTGATGTGCGGTGTGCCCTCGAGCGTGTTCGTGCCCTTGGCGAAGATCTCGATCGCCGCGATCTGCTCGTTGTTGTAGCCCAACCGTCGTAGCGCAGGTTCGACCGACTGGTTGACGATCTTGAAGTACCCGCCGCCGGCGAGCTTCTTGAACTTGACGAGTGCGAAATCGGGCTCGATCCCGGTCGTGTCGCAGTCCATCACCAAGCCGATCGTGTTATGAGACACGAAGCCGTTGGCGATGTACGTGACGTTCGCCGGCACAGACAGATCGTACGTGAGCTGCTCGCCGCCGTCTTCGTTCTTGGCGACGGTGTCGTAGTAGAATTGGAGCGCCGTCGCGACTCTCGGATGTTCCGTGCGATCGAGAAGCGCCGTCGCGGTCGCACGGCTGATCGCACCGTCGTTGCGGTGGCGATAGAGCTGCGTTCTGGAATACAGGTCGCTGCCTGTCGAGACGAGATCGCGAACGAGCGCATCCGGAAGAAAGACGCGATCGCCCTTCTTTCCTTGCCAAGAATCGCGAAGGGTGACGGCGTCCTGCTTGCGCGCTCCCATGAAGCCGATTCGAGCGACGAAGGTCGGGGCATACGACGCGTTGCGCACGCGAAGCACGTAGAGGTCGGACTGGCCCCAGCCCGTCGTATCCATTTTCGTTTTCGTCGGAACGCCGAGCGCGAGCATCAGCGTCTTGACGTCCTCGGAGAACGTCTTGTTGACCGTCGACCAGCAAGCGGCGCCATTCGTAACGGTACCGTCAGCCTCGAACACACCGCGGATGAAGGCACCATAGGTCGCCGGATCGTTGGTGGCGAGCACCGCGTCGGGCACGCGTGCCACGTACCCCTTGCCGCGGTGATCCTCGGACGGCAGCAGCTTTGCAAAGCCGCAAGCCTCCCACCACATCGTCAATGCGACCGAATTGGCCGCCAGCTCGACGTAACCGCCCTTTGGCGTCGCGATCGCCTCGATACCGAAGAGATCCCGAATCGACTCGGTGAGGCGAAGAAGAACGTCGTTGTCCTCGGCGGATACGCAGAACCGCAAGCCCTTCGCATGCAGCGACCCGTCTCCCATGAAATAGCCGACGAGCTCCGCCAACTGCGGCGTCATGACGCGAGGAACGCGCGTCGTGTAATCGGCGGTCCAATACTCCTCGCCAAGCGGCGGAAGAGCGACGGACCGCGGCTGCCCCGCGAGCGCATCCATCGACAACGCGACGATGTCCTCCGACGAAACGTCGGCAAAGCGCTTCCACGTCAGATCACCGGTCTCCGGATCGACAACCTTGATACGGTGCGTCGGAGTTCCCTGGATAACGTAGCCACTGGCTGTCGTTATGCGCCGCGTCGGCTCGACGCCGTTGATGAAGAACTTCGTGGCGCGCTGTTCGCCGTCGTCGGTCAGGACCTTGAAGTCGACATCCTGCCACTTGTCGCCGTCGACGTTGCCGAGGCGATTGAGGCGCATGAAACCACGGTCCGTCGCGACCAATGAGTTCCCGACGAGGCAGCCGGTCGGTGCGATGCAGGTGACTTGCGCATTGCGATACCCGGCGACCTCGCCGATAGCAAGCGCATTGTCCCAGATCGAGCGCGCCAGCGCCCACGTCTCTTGCGTGAACAGCGTCGGTGCGTGCGTTGTCGGTTTGATTGTCAGCTCTTCGTAGTCGTCGTTCGAGGCAGCGTACGCTGCACGCCGATGATTGCGCAGCACGCGCCCCATGTGTTCGGCGTTGCTATCGTACTTCGGAAATGGCCCAAGCTCGCGAGCCATCTCCGCCGACGTCTTATAGGCAGCGCCCGTCATTAGGGCTGAAATCGCGGCGCACCAACCGAAGCCTTCCTCCGAATCATACGGCAGTCCCATGCGCATGAGCAGCGTGCCCATGTTCGCATAGCCGAGGCCGAGCGTGCGGAAATCATATGACTTTTGCGCGACAACCTTACTTGGGAACTGTGCCATCAGCACGCTGATCTCAAGCGTAAACGTCCAAATGCGGCATGCGTCCGCAAAACGTTTCGGCTCAAAATGGCAAGCGTTGTCGAGGAATTGGACGAGATTTAGGCTAGAGAGATTACAGGCTGTATCATCTAAAAAAAGGTACTCACTGCATGGATTACTTGCTTCAATGCGACCATCGGCGGGGCAGGTGTGCCATTCGTTGATCGTCGTGTCGTATTGGACGCCCGGGTCGGCGCACTGCCACGCAGCTAGCGCGATCTTCTCCCAAAGGTCCGCCGCGGGTACGACCTTGATCTTGCTGGTGCCGCCGTCGCCGTATTTGGAGCGGCGCGGGATCAAATCCCACGTCTGATCGGCGTCGAGGCGCGCGAAGAAGTCATTCGGGATGCGGACCGAGTTGTTCGAGTTCTGACCTGAAACCGTGCCGTACGCCTTGGAATCCCAGTTCGTGTCGTACGTCTCGATGATCAGCTCTTTGTAGCCTTGCTTCGCGTAATCGAGCGCGTATTGGATGTTCGCCTGCGGAATCCCGACGCTCAGAGCGCTGCGAATCGCCGCTTTCAGACCGGTGTTGAGCGCTGGGTCGAGGCGCGCCGATGCCGGCAGCGATTCGTCGTTCGCCGCCTTCATGATCGCGTTGAGGTGTTTCTCGCAGGTGATCGAACCGGTGACGAGATCGGAGACTTTTTGCTCCTCGGTCACCTTCCAAGTGATGAACTCTTCGATGTCCGGATGATCGAGATCGAGGCAAACCATCTTGGCTGCGCGCCGCGTCGTGCCACCGGATTTGATCGCGCCGGCTGCGCGATCGCCGACCTTCAAGAATGACATCAGTCCCGACGACGTACCGCCGCCGGACAGCTTCTCGCCCTCGCCACGAACGCGCGAGAAGTTTGAACCGGTGTTATGAATGGCGACGAGCGCATTCTCGCCCGCGAGATAGGTGTTCGTGCGGCGAGTCGTAAGGTCGTTGAACGCGACATCTTCTTCGACGTCGTCGACCGAGACGACGAATGCGACGCCCTCCGCCACGATACGCGCACGCTCGACGTCCGCGTCAACGGCACTTTCGGGCATGCGGCCGATCGCAGCAAGAAGTTTCTGCGGGTTCACGAGTCCTTCGTAGACCAGACGGCCGACGTGAAAGCGCTCGCCACCGACGTCCGCGTGCAGCCATGAGCCTTCGGCCCGCGGGAAGACGCGGTCGCCGATGGTCTCCGCCAGCGGCATGCAATAGCGCCGGAACCCGCGGTCGTCATCCCGAGCGAGTGCGACGCGATGACGCGGCGTCTCGAGCTGGGAAACGAACCAGGCGCGCCGCGGCGAGGGAGCAGAGCGTCGCACGACCGTTGCCATGTGGTAGCCGCCGTTCGAGACGACCCCGCCGCCGATGCCGAGCAGGGAGGCCATCGCGGCGACTTCCTCGACGAACGGGCGGCAAACGGACGTAGCGGTGGCACGACCGCCGTCGACCGTGCCGTCGGCGTCGACGAGTCCCGCAAGGAACGCTTCCTGAATCGTAGCGCCGGCGCGGCGGATGAAGGACGGGATGCTGAGCGTGTACGTCTTCGAGCCCGGCTCGCTTACGGCCGCCGCGAAAAATGCTGTCGCCACGGCACGCGTGCACGTCAGGCTAAGGCATTTCGTGGGCCGCCCTTCGGTTCCGTCGTGACGTATCGCCGACTTCGCGCCGAAGCGTTCGGCAAGGATACGCTGCACGCGCTCGAGCGGTTCGCGGTCCTCGTCGTAGAAACGCAAGCGCAAGTCGTCGTAGAAGTACGTTCCGTACGAGCGGCGATGCTCGCGCCGCCGCCGGCCTAGGCTGCCATCGCCGAGGAAGTACCCGGTAAGCCACGCGATATCGGCGTCGACGTCGACATGGTGGATCTCGTTCGAGCGGAAGCGCGTCACGTTGTAGGTGATGCGTTCCGGCGACGATGCTGCGTCGATGAGACGGCGGACGTCCTGCGTCGGTCCGAGGACGGCATCGCCCGCACGGAGCCCGTCCGCGCGGCGTTCGACGATCTCCTCGCCGTTCCAAACCATGAAAGGATGCCACGCCGAAACCGTAGCGCGCGCTCCGGTATCAAAACGCACGGTTCGCTTATCCTCGCGCGGAACGTCATACGTCCACACGCGATCGATCGCGTCCTCGACGATGCGACCGGTCGCGCGGTCGGCCGAGAAGGTGCGCAGGCCGAGATTGGACACGTCGACGTAGCGGCCCGATCCGTCGAAGTCGTGTACCGCTCGCCCTCGGCTCACTTCGCGAAAGAGGTCGCCGATACGGACGAGCCCGCGCCCAACGATGGGGACGAATGCCCGTTCCGACACGCAGCCCGAGCCGTACTTAAAGATGCGTGCTTCGCGGACCCAGAGGTCCATGATGCCGCCTTCGTTGACGAGGTCGTCGCTCACGCTTTGGATGAAGCAGTTGTGGACGACGACGTTGTTCGTCAGGAAGGTGTGGCTCTCGGTTTGGATGTCGTAGACGTCGGCCTCGCCGATGGGCTCGACCGCCGCGATGATCTCGTCGCCGGTCTGTGCCGCTCGCGTCTCGTCGCCTTTCGATCCCTCGAACACGACGTTCCAGTCGCGCGTGCGGAGCGGTCCGAAGGTGGCGCAGCCCGGATCCGCCGGTGGCTGAGGCGGCGCAGCGATCGCCGCACCGGTCGCCGCGACCACGACGAGTGGTGTATCGGTGCGCTGAATCATGCGCATCCCCGGCTTGAGCGCCTGAACCTCGCGCCACGAGCGTTTGCCCTGGTGTTCGTCGCACGCGAGAACGAGATGGTCGCCGGTCGCCTCGATCGTGTTTCCGTTCGAGAGCCGGACGCGGTAAACGGGCTTGACGCCGTTGTAGGCCGTCGCCACGACGCGCGTCAGACCGGTCTCGTCGTAGACCTGCAGACCGACGAGGTCGTTGTCGACGATCGATCCGATCGGAACCGGACCGTCAGGCGTCATCACCCGCGCGTCGTACGGCAGGCACGCGTGGGGCGCCGGATGCTCGTAGGCCGACGTCGACTCGGAGAGCACACCGGTCTTGGGATCGACGTAGTAGTGACCTTGAGCTGGGCCGGAGATCCCGTACGCCCAGTGGAGGCCCGTGTTGAACCATTGTGGCGAGTTCGCCGCGCCGATCTGGCGGGCGAGCATCGCGCACATCTCGTCGTAGTAAGCGCGCGCCTCGAACTCGGTGTCGAAGTAGCCGTGCTTGAAGCCCCAGTACGTCCAGCAGCCGGCCAGGCGGTTGAAGACCTGCCGCGCATCGCTCTCGCCGACGAACTTTGCGTCGTCGGCCGGCTCGGAGCGCCACAGCCACTCCGGGACACCCTCTTCCGCGACCCGGACCGTCTTGTCGGGGACGCCGGCCTTGCGGAAGTACTTCTGGGCCAGGATGTCGGTCGCGACCTGGGACCACCCGGTCGGAATGGCGACGTCCTTGGCCTCGAAAACGAGCTTCCCGTCAGGGTTGACGATCCGCGACGTGCGCGGCTCGAACTCGATGCCGGCGTAGGGGTCGCCCGGGGCGGAATAGGTGCGCGCGAACTTCATGCGGGCTGCGTCCTCTCGGTCGCGATGGAAAGCGGAGCGGGGACTATAAAGTATCGAACGTCTGTTCGATTCCGTCAATCCCCTCGCCGCCCGAAAGTGGGTCCAGACACAATCACTTGTGCCTAGGCACGCCGGGCTGTACTAGATATTGTACCGCAGCCAGGTTCCCTTGTGAATGTAGGTGGACGACTTTTTCTTTTCGGGGGATGGCCGCAAGCGGCGCTGTGAGCGGGCGGCGAGCGGGGTGAGCTAGCTGTGGACGGAATCGGGGATAGCGTGGAGAGGTTCCGGCCCGATCATCACGCGGACACCCTGCCCGAGGTGTCACTGGACCTGTTGAGCGCCGCGGGCGTCCGCGGGATCGTCGTCGACCTCGACAATACCGTCTGCGCCTACCACCAGCCCGAGCTCGCGCCGGGCGTGGCCGACTGGGTAGCGGCAGCACGGGCCCGCGGCTTCGCCCTCGTGCTGGTTTCGAACAATTTCAGCGAGCGCGTCGCCTCGGTCGGGGCGAAGCTCGGGATCCCCGTCGTCCCCAAGGCCCTCAAGCCGCTGCCCTTCGCCTTCTTGCGCGCGCTGCGGCTGCTGGGGACCTCGCGCCGCGCCACGATCGTGATCGGGGACCAGCTGTTCACCGACGTCCTGGGCGCGAAGTTTCTCGGCCTCCGCACGCTGCTGACCAAACCGCTGGTCGAGCACGACTTCCCGCTCACCCGCGTGCTGCGCTTCCTCGAGCGCACCATCGCCCGGCGCACCTGACGTGGCCGTCGCGGCGGTCGTCTTCGACCTCTACGGCACGATCCTGACGATCGAGTCGATGCGCTCGCACGTCGCCGCGGCGGGCGTCGCGGACGCGGATGCGTTCGTCGGCGACTGGCGCCGCAAGCAGATCGAGTACGCGTTCATCACGACGCTGGCGAACGCATACCGCGACTTCGACCAGCTCACCGCGCTGGCGCTGGAGTTCACCTGCGCCGAACGCAACGCTGCGCTCGACGCGAACGCTCGTGCGCAACTCGTCGACGCCTGGCAAACGATGCCCGCCTACGACGACGTCGCGCCGGCGTTGCACGCGCTCGCCGCCCGCGACATCCCCCGCGCCGTGCTCACCAACGGTACGCCTACCTCGGCACGGACTGCGCTGGCAGCCTCCGGCATCCTCGACGTGCTCACCGACGTGCTGTCCGTCGACGCGGTGCGCGCCTTCAAACCAGATCCGCGCGTCTACGCGCTCGCCACCGCCCGTTTCGCCTGCGCTCCGAACGAGATCGTCTTCGTGTCGTCGAATGCGTGGGACGCGTGGGGTGCCGCAAACTTCGGCTTTCGTGTCGCCTGGTGCAATCGAGCCGGCCGTACGCGTGAAGCGCTCACGCCGCCGCCCGAAGTTCATCTGCGAGGACTGCACGAGCTCGCCGCGTTCGTGTGAGCGCGCGGGACCGCGGGTATGACCGGGTCGACGATACGACGACCGAGGAGAGCGCCTTGAACGAAGATGCGGACGCCGGCAACGGCGACACGGAGCGCAGCACCGATGAGCCGGCGCTGACCCAGCGAAACACCGAGACGATCCGCGGCGAGGAAATCCTTGCCGGCGACGACACCGTCGACGAAACGGCCCCGGCAGTCTACGGCAAGGGCGGCGGCACGACCGACGCGATCGAAGAAGGCGGCGACGGGCGCTCCCGCTCCTGATCGCCGGCGGCGGGATCGGCGGTCTGGCGACCGCCCTGGCGGTTGCGCGCACCGGCCGCGCGGTTCACGTCCTCGAGAAGGCGGCCCACTTCGGCGAGATCGGCGCGGGTTTGCAGCTCGCGCCGAACGCATCGCACGCGCTGGCGCGCCTCGGCGTGCTCGACGCCCTCGCCCCGCACGCAGTCTATCCGCGCCGCATCGCCTGGCGCGACGCACGCACGGGCGCGCGGGTGACGACGCTCGATCTGGGCGAGCGCTTTCGCCGCCACTACGGCTATCCGTACATCGTGATGCATCGCGGCGATCTGCTCGACGGGCTGCTCGCCGCGTGCCGCGCCGACGCGCGCATCGTGCTCGAACCGTCGCGCGAGGTCGTCGCGGTCGAGTCGCACGACGAGGGCGTGAAGGCGCTGTGCGCGAGCGGCCAAACCTATGCGGGCGACGCGCTGGTCGCAGCCGACGGCTTGTGGTCGCGGCTGCGCAAGCTCGTCGTCGACGACGGCGAACCGATCGCCGCGCGCTACGTCGCCTACCGCGGGACGCTGCCGGTCGCCGAGCTATGGGAGGGCGCCGGGCTCGACGACGTCGTCGTCTGGACCGCGCCGGGCCTCCACTTCGTGCAATATCCCATTCGCGGCGGACAGATCTTCAACCAGGTCGCGGTCTTTCGCAGCGACCGCTATCGGCCCGACACCGACGACTGGGGGACGGCCGACGAGCTCGACGCGGCCTTCGCTGTCGGGTGCGAAGCGGTGCAGACGGGGATCGCGCGCATCCGCCGCGACCGGCGCTGGACGATGTACGATCGCGAGCCGATCGCGC
>Ga0208220_1000753_pt1 | contig 13503 bp, 13 predicted proteins | sample NGESurdeep092012_9_FD_184484 | JGI IMG/M metagenome (GOLD analysis project Ga0208220, IMG submission 184484) | Arctic peat soil microbial communities from Barrow, Alaska - NGEE Surface sample F53-1 deep-092012 (SPAdes) | ecosystem: Environmental > Terrestrial > Soil > Wetlands > Peat ... | reverse complement strand
GAACCGTTGTCGGTCACCTTCGCCGACTATCTGATGCCGACCGCGCGCGAGGTTCCCGTGCTGACAATCCTCGTCACCGAAGACGCGCCGAGCCCGCTCAATCCGCTCGGCCTCAAGGGCGCCGGCGAAGGCGGCACCAACCCGGTCGGCGCTACAATTGCCTCGGCAATCGACGACGCCATCGGCATTCCCGGCGCGGTGAGGCAATTGCCGGTGACGCCGCAGAGGTTGAAAGCGCTGCTGGCCGCGGCGAACCGGTTAGGGGGCCTACACCCCCGTTCGGACAGCAAAAAGTGGTAACGCCGCCCGTGGAACGAGCGGCGCTACCGAACACAACGCGCCAAGGTGTGGCTCTCCTCAGCAGTGTGTTCAACCGTAAAGCTGCAATTCAAAGAAATCGTCGTTCGCGTCAGCGGATCGTTCGATTACCGAGGCCTCGATCCTTGCGCTCCGTGGCCGTTAACCATACGAGATTGGTAACCCGCTCTATGTCACCGCGATGTGACAAAGATCACGGTTTTCGCTTATTTTTACGCCCGTTTTGCGACTTGCTTCCCTTGGCGCGCCGCCATACCGACGATACCGTCGACCGATGCCGTGCCACGGCCGCCCGAATTTCCGCCCCGAGCAGAAACAGACGCGCCGGCGTGGAGACCACGCCGGCGCATGCGTCGAAGTTTGTGCGGAGCCTACTTTTTAAGCTGCGTCGCGAGCCTGGCTTGCCATATCGATGCCTTGCAAAGCCTCGCCCAGCCCGATCGCCGCGAGCAGGTTTTCCATTTCCAGGCGCGCGGTGGCGTGCGACATGGTCGGGCGCGTACCAAGCGTGATTTCGTCGAGATCGTCGACGGCGGTTAATCCGCGCGGAAAATACTCGCGGAAGATCAGCCGCTCGGCCAATCCGTCGACGAAGCGGAAATTCAGCTTTTGCGAGAGTTCCTGCAAGCCGGCGCCGACCAGCCGCCTGTTGCGCGACGCGCCGAAGGTCGACAGCCGGTTGCGTAGCACAATCCAGTCGGTGACGGCGTTTTCGCGAAGCTGGCGCTGGCGGCGCGCCTCCTCCACCATCTGCGAGTAATGGCTTGTGCCGGTCACGGTAAAATTTTCCGGCTCTACCGTGCCGAGCACGTCGAAATCGACGAAGCTGTCATTCAATGGCGTGATCAGCGTGTCGGCCATCGAGTGCGCCAGCCGTGCCAGCTCGCCGTCATGTCCGGGCGTATCGATCACGATGAAATCGTTGGCGGGCGCCAGTTCGTCGACCGCATCGCCCAAGGCTTTGCAGCGCACGGCGCGATCTTCGGCCTCGGAAGATTCGGATTTCCCGTCGAGGCAAAAATGGCTGGGGGTCTCGAGATCGCGGGCAATCTGCTGCGCCCAGACCCGTCTGTTCTCGATATAATGCGTGAAACTGCGTTGCCGTGAATCGAGATCGATGGTTGCGACGGTCCGACCGGACTTCATCAGCGCGATCGCAACATGCATGGCGACAGTGGACTTACCGGATCCGCCTTTTTCGTTACCCACAACAATCACACGCGCACACCGCGACCTGCTTGGCATTTCATGAATCATCAGCGCGCTCTCCTATTGGGTTGAGCTCTGGGAACTCCGGTGCTTTTGTGGTGAAAGCAATTAGTTCTGATTCGTGAAAATTGCGCCAGCCGAATTATTCGGCGGCGCGCTTTTTTTTCGCACGACGTTCCTTGCAAGCCACGCAACTTGTCACAAATGTTCCGGGCTCTCACACCGCCGACGAATCGAAATGTGGCCGATACCCATCGCCCGCGGATTCGACCCGTCCAGCAAACGGCAAGCCAACGTGGGCGGGGAACACCGTCGCGCCGCTCGACGCGCAGTATTCGAGTATCTTGCGCCTGCTGACGATCGCCTGTGCCGCGTCCGAATTTTTCGAGAAATTCCAATCCGGGTGATAAACCTGCAACAGGTGGTGCAGGACGTCTCCTATGAAGATGCCGCGCGAGCCTTTGCTTTCCAGCTTGAACACCACATGGCCGGGTGAATGGCCGGGCGCTGCGTCAATCTCGATGAAATCATTGAGCCGGTGCGGACCGCCGTCGACCAAATCGGCCTTGCCATATTCAAGGATCGGCACCACGCACTCGCGGAACGTGCCGAGTTCGGCCGGCCCCTCTTTCGGATCGGCGTCGACCTTGGCGAAATAATCGACGTCCGGCTTGGAGAAAACGTAGCGGGCGTTGGGGAAGGTCGGCACCCATTTGCCGTCGCGCAGTTGCGTATTCCAGCCAACGTGGTCGTGGTGCAGGTGCGTGCACATGACCAAATCGATATCCTGCGGGTGCGCGCCGGCGGCGGCAAGCCGTTCCAGGTAAGGCTCATTCAACATGTGCCAGAATGGCCGGCCGGGCTTGACCTTGTTGTTGCCGCAGCAGGCATCGATCAGGATGGTCTGACCGCCGACCCGCAACAACCAGCTATGGACCGGCATCCGGATGGCGCCAGTCGCCGCCTCATAATGATGCGGCGCCAGCCAAGGCAGATGCTCGGCTAATTCGGCTTCCGTGAGCTCCGGAAAAATCTGCCGGAGGGGATAGCTCGGAACGTTTGTTTCCTCGACGCGCGTAATTGTTGCTTGGCCCACGGTGAACACCGGCATCTCCAATTAATTCGTGCGTCTTCATCGACGCCTTGAATCACAGCAATTATGCCGAAGTTCGCAGCCCGAAGGCGGCTTTTCAACCTGATAATGGCAGCCGCGGTGGGCCGTTCTGCAACATACGGGTGCGTTGCAAACACCATTTTCTCATTGACAACATACGATCATCGTACAACCCTTTCATCCAATAAAAACGCGTCCATGCGCAAGACGCCGGTCACGGCGAAAGCGGGCGACAACAACATTCGGGAGGAATCTGCCAATGAGAAATGCCGTCAAATTTTTCACGCGCACAGCTCTTGCTGCCGGTGCGGTGGCTCTCGCTTTGACCGCCGGCGCCAACGCGCAAGTCAAGAAATACACCTTCGGCTATGACCAGCCGCACGGGACCGCCTACGGCATCGCCGGCGACATGTTCAACGCCAAGCTCATGGAACTGAGCAAAGGCACGATGGGCATCGACCAGTTCCCCGGCGCGCAGCTCGGCCAGGAGCCGGTGATGCTGGAGAAGGTCCGCACCGGCGACATTGACTTCATCATCACATCGACCGCGAATGCGGCGTCGGTTGCGCCGCAAGCCGGCGTGTTCTCCGAGCACTTTATCTTCCGTGACAAGGAACACTTGATGCACGTGCTGGCCGATCCGGCGGTGACCAAGGAATTCCAGGCGATGATCAAAGACTCGGTCAAAGGTGCGCACGTGCTCGGCCTGATGACCATGGGTCTGCGCAACATGTACAGCAAGAAACCGATCCACTCGGTGGCCGACGTCAAGGGTCAGAAGATCCGCGTGCAGGCGACCATGACCGAGGACGCGAGCTTCCCGGCTTACGGCGCACAGACGGTCCATATGCCGTTCGGTGAGGTCTACACGTCGTTGCAGACCGGCGTCGTCAACATCGCCGAGAATGGCGTCAACGTCTACATGGCCAACAAGCATTACGAGGTGGCGCCGGTGCTGTCGATAACCGAGCACGAAGCCAACAACAACTGCATTTGGGTTTCCGACAAGACCTGGAACAGCCTGACGCCGGAACAGCAGGGCTGGGTGAATGCCGCCGCCGCCGAGGTATCCAAGAAAGAGCCGGCCATGGCGCTCAAACTCGAGGAGGACTCTGGTGCGAAGCTCAAGACAATGGGTGTCACCATCAATACTCAGGTCGACAAATCTGGCTTCATGAAAGATGCCCAGCCGATCCAGGACGACATCGCCAAGAAGCTCGGCCCGCATGCGGTCAAGCTGCTCGAGCTTGTGCGCGACGTGAAGTAATTCGAATCGTCGGTTGAAGGCGGGCGGTGGCGTGAAAACGTTGCCGCCCGCAACTTGCGACCCGCAAACTCGCTCAGAGACCTTTATGAGCATTTTGGCCGAAGGCGCCCCGGCAAAGCCACCGCTGGTGATCGCACGTCATCGCCACCTGAAGTGGAAGGCGCTGGACCCGCTCGAGCACGTCCTGATGGTGCTTTGTGGCGTATCGATTATCGGTTTTACGTCGTCGGTCTTTCTCGACGTTGTCACGCGTACACTTCACTATCCCTTTCTTTGGCTGCAACTGGTCACCACCGGCTTTTTCGGCTGGGGCGTCTTCATCGGCATGGCCACCGCGACGCGACGCATGGACCACCTCAATCTGGTGGAGATTACCAAGGGAATGAGCGGCCCTTCACGGACGTTCATGGAAACCTTCAATCGCATAGTCGTCCTGGCGGTCGGCGCCGCCATGCTTGTGTCCGGCATCCAGAATTTCTTCAACGATCTCGGCAGCTTTCGCGCGCCGTCGCTCATTCCGCTTGGCACCTACACCGCGAGCATCCCCGTCGCCGGCGCGTTGATTGTGCTGTTTTCCATCGAGCAGTTGGTCAATGGCTGGGCGCACGGCTTCGAGGGGCCGGAAGACGCCGACGACTTCGCTGGGGTCTTGAAATGACCAACGGCGAGATCCTTCTGCTCATGACGGCCCTGTTCCTGATCTTCGGATACATGGGCGTGCCCGTCGCCTTCGCGCTGATGGCGGGCGTGCTCGTCGCATGCGCGCTCACGCCCATCAGCATGCAGTCGATGATCGGGCAGATGTTTCACGGCATCGACACCGAAATTCTTCTGGCCGTGCCATTCTTCCTGCTGGTCGGCGAGCTGATGACGTCGGCGAACGTTACCAACCGGATGATCGCGCTGGCGCAGACCATGGTCGGCCATATGCGCGGCGGCCTGGCGCAGGTCGTCACGCTGTTCAGCATGTTTTTCGCCGGCATTTCCGGCTCCTCCACCGCCGATGTTGCTGTGTTGAGCCGAACCGTGGCGCTGGAGATGACACGGGAAGGTTATGACCGCGCCTTCACCGCGGCGCTGATCGCTTGCGCTTCGACCATGGCCAATCTCATTCCGCCGAGCATCATGGCGGTGGTTTATGGCGCCATCGGCAACGTTTCTATCGGCGGTCTGTTTCTCGCGGGGATCGCGCCTGGCATCGTTGTCGGCATCGGGTTGATGATCTACTCGCACTTTTTCGGTCCGGTCGGCTTAAAGAAGCCGCGCGCCTCGCTTTGCCAATTTGCGGACGCTGCGCGCGCGTCGGTGCTGCCGATGATGATCCCGGTCATCATCATGGGCGGCATCCTGACCGGCTGGTTCACGCCGACCGAAGCCGGCATGATCGCGTCGGTCTATATCCTGCTGGTGATCGTGCCGCTGCTTAATCCAGCCCACATCCGACATCTGCCGCGCGACTTCGTCTATACCGGCCTGCTCTATTCCATCCCGCTGGCGCTGGTCGCAGCGGCGTCCGCCTTCGGCTGGATGCTCGCGTATCTGCGCGGCCCCGATATCGTTTCAGGATGGATCGAACTCTATGCCGGCACCGACGGCCGCATGATCATGTTTCTGCTGGTGCTGCTGTTCATCATCATCGGCGACTTCATGGATGCGGTGCCGGCCATCATCATTTTCATGCCGATCATCATCAAGCTGACCGAGCTTGGCAATATCAATCCGTTGCACATGGGCGTGGTCATCATCACCACGCTGGTCTTTGGGCTGATCACGCCGCCCTATGGACTGTCATTGCTGGTGGCGTCGAAATTTGTCGGCGTGCAGTTCAGCAAGGCGATGTATGCCTCGCTGCCGATTTACGTTGTGTTTTTCGTCGCGATCGGCTTCACAGTGTTTTTTCCGGATGTCGTGCTCTATCTTCCGAAGCTGCTGCTGCCGGAATCGGTCGGCTGCTTCAAGAATCCGGCCGGAGTCTATATCTGCCCGTGAGGGCGCGACGCGCTATGCCCGCGACAGGAAGTTAAATCAACATGGCCTCTGCCAACGACAGCAAGCCGCGGCTGCAGGCGCCGGCGGGCACGACCGATACGCATATCCATTTCTACGATCACCGCTTCCCGACCGCAAAAACCGCCGTCGTCAAGCCGGGCGACGCTTTGGTGCCCGAATACATGAAGATGCGCGAGCGGCTCGGCATCGATCGCACAGTGGTGGTGCAACCATCCGCCTATGGCGTGGACAACCGCTGCACCATGGAAGCCGTGACGGCGATCGGGCCGAGCGCGCGGGCTGTCGTCGCCGTCGAGCCGGGCGTTGCCGACGCCGAGCTCGACCGGCTGACCAAACTCGGCGCCCGCGGTATCCGCTACTTCATGCTGGCCGGCGCGCCGCTGCCGATCGAAAGCTTGGAAACCATGGCGGCGCGCGTTGCGCCATTTGGCTGGCACATTGTGTTTCAGATGGACGGACGCGATCTCGCCGACCGCGAGGCGCTGCTCAGGCGGCTGCCGTGCGAGGTCATCATCGACCACACAGGCAAATTCCTCGAGCCGGTGGGCGTCGATCATCCGGGCTTTCGCGCGCTGATGCGGCTCGTCGACACCGGCAATTTCTGGGTCAAGCTCGCCGCTCCCTACGAAACGTCGAAGAAGGGACCGCCACATTACGACGATGTCGGCATCCTCGCCAAAGCGGTGGCCAAGGCCGCACCCGAACGCATGGTGTGGGCGAGCAACTGGCCATTTCCGGGCGATGTGAAGCCGGATCCCGCCTGGATGCTCGACATGCTGCTCGACTGGATTCCGGACGAGGCGGCGCGCAAAAAGGCGCTGGTCGACAACCCTGCGGAGCTTTACGGCTTCTAGCCTTTTGGCCGGTCGCGGAAACGATCCATCAGCGGCTTGTCCTGACCGCCGTCGATTTCGATCATGGTGCCGTTCACCATGCTCATCATCGGCGACGCCAGCATGACGACCAGCGCCGCCACCTCCTCGACTTCGGCGATGCGGCCCATCGGGATCGACGCCGGCGCCAGTTTATCGGCCTGTTCGCGCGGGATTTTCATGTCGCGCGCCATGGCATCGACGAGGCCCGCCCAACGCTCGGTGCGCACCGGCCCCGGATTGACCGCGACGAAGCTGATGCCGTCCTTGCCGTATTGCCCGGCGAGCGAGAGCGTGAGGTTTTGCCCCGCCGCATTGGCGGCGCCCGGGCAGATTTCCCAATAAGACGGCTTTACCCCGTCATTGCCGATTAGGTTGACCACCCGGCCACCGCCCTGCTTGACCATCAGCGGCAGCACATATCGCAGACAGCGCACATAGCCCATAAACTTGAGCTGCAAACCCTTTTCCCAGTCATCCTCGGTCAGATGCTCGATGACGCCGCCTGCCGCAGAGCCCGCGTTATTGACCATGATGTCGACGCGGCCGAGCGCTTTGGCGCCCTGTTCGATAAAACTCTTGGCGTCTTTATCCTGCCGCAGGTCGGCGGGGATGGCGACGATCTTGCGGCCGGACTCTTTGGCAATCTCCCTGGCCGCGGCTTCGAGCGGTTCTTTGCGCCGCGCGCAGATACCGACATCGACGCCCTCTTTTGCCAAAGCGAGTGCGATGCCTTTGCCGATACCTTCCGAACCGCCGGTGACCAGCGCCGTCTTGCCTTTGAGCTTGAGGTCCATTCGTTTTCTCCCAATTCCTTATTGCGGCGGTTTGTGAGCGAGCCAGCGGCCAGCTTCTGCCGAAGCAAACAGCTCGGCCAGCGCGGCGTTGAACGTGACCGGCTCTTCCGAAGGAATGTTGTGGCCGGAGCGCGGGATCACCAGCAGGCCAGCGGTCGGCACGATGCGCTTCAAGAACACGCTGCCGCCGATACAGGGCTCGTCCTCGTCGCCGACGACGACCAGCAGCGGCACCGAAAACGCCTTCAACGCGCTTTCCATCTCCCACAAAGTCGGACGCTTAAGTTGGAGGTTGAACATCGTCTGTGCGTGACCTTCGGCGGAATGCTCGGCCAGCATACGGGCAAATTCGGCGTGGCCGCGGGGGTCCTTGTTCTTTTGAGCTTGGCGCATCGGCGCGTCGGCATATTTGGCGGCTGCCGTCACGATCCCCTCCTCGGCGAACATATTTCCGGTTTCGGCGGCGAGCGCCTTCATCGCTTCGCGCTGTTTTGCATCCGGAGTCGAGCCCCAGCCGCAGCCGGCGGCGACCACCGAGATGCATCGCTTCGGATAATGAATGCCGACATGCAGCGCCGTATAGGCGCCCATGGAATGGCCGACGACGTGCGCCCTGGTGATCTTGAGCGCGTCCATCAGCGCGATCACGTCGTCGCGCGCGATGTCCTGGCCGTAACGTGCAGCCTCTCTCGGCACGTCGGAGGGCGGGTAGCCCCGCTGGCTATAGGTGATGCAGCGATGCGAGCGGGAAAAGTGCCGCATCTGCAACTCGAAGGTCCGGTAATCGCCGGCATATTCATGGACGAAAACCACGGCCGTGCCGGCGCCGGCTTCTTCGTAATACAGCCGGACGCCGTCGGGCGCGCTGATATGCGGCATATCGTTTCCCTCACGATTGCGGACAATTCTACGCATGCGACTGGACGACGGTAAAGCGGCGTTGCCGCGACGCGCATTGAGCGGCACCCGGTATGGTGATAGGCTGGGGTCCACACAAAACAACTGCTGCCGAATCCGGGGAGCGACGCATGCCGAAATTTCTGATCGAACCGCATTTTCGGCTGCAGGAGTGGGTCGCCCACGAAAAGGACTATTTCCGCCAGGAAGGCCTGGAGTACGAGTTTCGCGAGCTGATGCGCTCGACCGACGGCAAGATCCACGACAAGGGCAGCAAGGGCGCCTATCAGTCGTTCGAGGAAGGCCGCAAAGCGAACGTAAGCTGCGCCTGCCATTGGACCGTCAACGTCGCCGCCTCCAACGGTCACGGCAAAATGTACACCGACGTCTATTCAGTGGCGCCGGCAGGCATTTTCGTTGCCGCCGACTCCAAGATGAAGACGCCGGCCGACCTTGCCGGCGTGCCGATCTCGGTCGGCTTCCAGTCCGGCAGCCACTACGCCACCGTACAGGCGCTTGAGCCGTTTCTGGCAGCGGAGCAAATGAACCTGAATTACGCGACCGGCATGCTGTTCAAGCGAATGGAGCATCTGTTCGACGGAACCGCGCCCGCGGTGAACCTGTTCAACGGTCCTTATTATTTCGCCGAACAGCTTGGATTCCGGAAGATCATCGACACCACTTTCATGATCGGTACCATGATCCACGGCAACCCTGACCCGGAGGACCTGCGCAAATTCTTCCGCGCCCTGCGCAAGGCGCAGCGGGATATCGACCTGCGGCCGGAGCTCTATACGCACTATTACAAGAATGAATTCCCCGACCGCTTCCACGCCAGGATGGACACGCGGCGCTGGGGACCGGGCGAACGCCTGGTGTTCGAGCCATACACGAAGGAAGTCTACGAGGAATCATTCGAGTGGATTGCTGCCCACGGCATGTTCCCGGATGGCAAAATGGGCAGTGGAAAATACGAGCAGGCGACGGTGTCATTAGGCTAACGATTCCTGCATTCGGCGGTACGGAGCCAAACGCCGCGCCGCAAACCCTGTTTGCGGCGCTTTTCTTTGTCGGCGAGGTGGGGCATTCTACGCTCAAGAACAATCAACAAGCTCAAGGGGAGGACCACATGAAACGCGTTCTATATGCCGGCGCCGCCGCGCTGGCGCTCGGTTTGCTGCCCATTTCCGGCCACGCCGCCGACCCGATCAAGATCGGCGTAATTGCCGCTTTTTCGGGCCAATTCGCCGACACCGCGGCTCAGATCGACAGCGGCATCAAGCTCTACATGAAGCAGCACGGCGACACGGTCGCCGGCCGTAAGATCGAGATCATCCGCAAGGATACCGGCGGCCCCAATCCGGACGTCGCCAAGCGATTGGCGCAAGAGCTCGTTGTGCGCGACAAGGCCGATATTCTTACCGGCTTCACGCTCACGCCGGAAGCCTTGGGCGCCGCCAGCGTTGCCACCGAAGCCAAGAAATTCATGGTCGACATGAACGCTGCGACGGCGATCATCACCGAGAAATCGCCCTACATCGTGCGTGTGTCGCTGACGCTGCCGCAGATTTCCGAAACGATCGGCAAATGGGCGGCAACCAAGGGCGGGGTGAAGAAGGTCTATACGATGGTCTCCGACTACGGACCCGGCCTCGATGCCGAGAAGGGTTTCCAAAAGGCCTTCAAGGAAGCGGGCGGTGAAATCGTCGGTTCGGTGCGCATGCCGGTTGCCAATCCGGACTTCTCCGCTTTCGCGCAACGCGTGAAGGATCTCAACCCCGAGGGCATCTTCATCTTCGTGCCGGGCGGCGCGCAGCCTGGCGCCATCGGCAAGGCTTTTGCCGAGCGCGACCTTGACCCCAAGAAGATAAAGATCCTCTCGACCGGCGAAGCGGTCGATGAATCTGCGCTCAAGAGCCTCGGCGATCTGGGGATTGGCCGCATATCGGGTTGGCACTATGACTACAATTTGCAGACCAAGACGAACAAGGATTTCGTCAAGGCCTTCAACGCCGAATTCCATCGCAACCCGGACTTCTTCGCCGTCGGCGGCTATGACGGCATGCACCTTATCTACGAGGCGCTGAAGAAGACGGGCGGCAAAACGGACGGCGATGCATTGGTCGATGCCGCAAAGGGCATGAAGTGGACGAGCCCGCGCGGGCCGATCTCGATCGATCCCGCAACCCGCGACATCGTGCAGAACGTCTACATCCGCCGTGTCGAAAAGGTGGACGGCAAGCTCGTCAATGTCGTGTTCGACACCATCAAGGACGTGAAGGACCCGACGCACAAGTAGGCCGCACGGGACCGACACCCGCAACGGATGGAGCGACCGCAATGTCGCTCCATCCGCGCATTGCGCGGGATTTTGCCGTCCCCGACATCCGCGGCGATCCGAAGTCCGATGCTATGATTGCCGGCGCCGCGGGCGCCCATTGCGGCAAGTTCAGGCGGTGCGCGGCTGTCGCTAAGCCTGCATAGGCGGTGGTGTTTCCGATGCTTCCTCCTGTTTTTGGCGTTCTGTTTGACGGCATCGCCTACGGGATGCTGCTGTTTGTACTGTCGGTCGGCCTATCGGTGACGCTGGGCCTGATGAATTTCGTCAACCTGGCACACTGCGCCTTCGCCATGCTCGGCGGCTACGTCACCGTCACTCTCATCGACCAGTTGCACTGGCCGTTCCTGGCGACGTTGCCGGCAGCCTTCCTCGCCGCCGCCGCAGCGAGTGTCGTATTGGAGCGCGTTTTCTACCGCCGCCTCTATCGGGCGAGCGACCTCGATCAGGTCCTCCTCACCATCGGCCTTGCCTTTGTGTCGGTGGCGGTCGCAGCCTATATTTTCGGCACCTTGCAACAGCCGATCGAAACACCCCCGCTGCTACAGGGCTCGACCGCTGTCCTCGGCCTCTCGCTCGGCAATTATCGTATCTTCCTGATCGGGGTCGCGCTTCTCGTCACCGTGCTGCTGGTCGGCGGGCTTGAATACACGCGCTTCGGCGCGCAGGTGCGCGCCGCGGTCGATAACCAACGCATGGCGAGCGGACTTGGCATCAATGTCGATCGCACATTCGCCTACACGTTTGCGCTGGGCAGTGGGCTTGCCGGCCTCGGCGGCGCGCTCGCCATCGATATCGTCGGTCTCGACCCGAATTTCTCCTTCGCTTATCTCGTCTATGTGCTGATCATCGTGTCGGTCGGGGGCCTGGGCTCGATTACCGGCTCCTTCTTCGCCGCCTTGCTGATCGGCGTCAGCGATATTGCCGGCAAATATTATTTTCCCGAGCTCGGCGCCTTCCTCATCTACCTGGTCATGCTGATCATCTTGATGTGGCGGCCGGCCGGCCTGTTCGGGAAACGCTGACGATGGCTTCTATCGACAGCACGGCAGGACCACAGGCTTATCTGCGGTCGCTCAGCCGGTGGCATCCGGTCGAAATCGCCTTTTGGCTCGCGACGCTTCTGCCTTACTTTCTGTTTCCCGACTACCTGTCGCTGGCAAGCCAGATCGCCATCGCCGCGCTGTTTGCGCTTTCGCTCGACATCATCCTCGGCTACGGCGGCATTGTGTCCCTTGGCCATGCCGCCTTTTTCGGAATCGGGGCCTATAGCGCGGCCATCTTCTCCAAATTCGTCATGGGTGAGCCGGTGGTCGGCCTTTTCGCCGCGGCCTTTGTTGCAGGGCTCGCCGGCTTCGCCTCGAGCTTCATCATCGCGCGCTTCCGCCACTTTACACTGATCATGATCACGCTCGGCCTCGGCCTGCTGATGCAGGAAATCGCCAACCGCGCGCATTGGCTCACCGGCGGTTCCGACGGCTTCCAGGGCATGGACATCTGGCCGGTGCTCGGCATTTTCCACTTCGACCTGTACGGCTACACCGCCTATGGCTACTCGCTGGTGACGCTATTCGTGCTGTTTCTGGCGACCCGCCGGCTGGTTAATTCGCCCTTCGGGCTGGCATTGCGGGGCATCCGCGAGCGTCTCGTGCGCATGCCGGCGATCGGCGCGGCGCCGCGCGCCCATATCCGGAAGGCCTACACCATTGCCGCTGTCATGGCCGGCGTCGCCGGCGCTTTGCTTGCGCAAACGACGCAGACGGCTGCACTTGAATCGATCAGCTTCCAGCGTTCCGCCGACGTCGTGGTGATGCTCGTGCTGGGCGGCGCCGGGCGGCTTTACGGCGGGCTCATCGGCGCGGTGATTTTCATGGTGGCGCGCGACCAGTTTTCCGGCATCGCGCCGCAATTCTGGTATTTCTGGATCGGCCTGTTACTCATCACCGTGGTGATGTTGCTGCCCAACGGCATCCTCGGCGGCCTCTCCGCCATCTATGCCCGGTGGAGACGCAAATGAGCGCGGCGGCCCTTGCCACGCGCGGACTTGCCAAGAGCTTCGGCTCGCTGGTCGTCGCCCGCGACATCGAGCTTACGCTGCCGGCCGGCGCCCGCTACGCGCTTATCGGGCCAAATGGCGCCGGCAAGACGACGCTGATCAACCTGATCACCGGCATGGTCGCGCCCGATGCGGGCCGGATTTTCCTTGGCGATGAGGACATCACCGATCTCGAGCCGCAGGAGCGCGTGCGGCGCGGGCTTACGCGCACCTTCCAGATCAACACGCTGTTTCCGCAGCTCAACGCGCTTGAGGCGGTGACGCTGGCAGTCGCCGAGCGGCGCGGCTTCGCCGGCCAATTCTGGAAGGACCTCGCCATCTACAAGGAAGCGATCGAGGAGGCGCACGATATTTTGTTAAAACTCAGGCTCGCCGATAGCTGCTATCAGCCGACACGCGAGTTGCCTTATGGGCGGCAGCGGCTCCTGGAAATCGCGCTGGCGTTGGCCACAAAGCCAAAGGTGCTGTTGCTCGATGAGCCGGCGGCCGGCGTGCCGCAGGAGGAAAGCGGCGATATTTTCGAGGCGGTGGCGAGCCTCTCCGGCGATCTGACGCTGCTGTTCATCGAGCACGACATGCATGTGGTGTTCCGGTTTGCCAGCCACATCATTGTGCTGGTCGGCGG
>Ga0208220_1000751_pt1 | contig 13527 bp, 12 predicted proteins | sample NGESurdeep092012_9_FD_184484 | JGI IMG/M metagenome (GOLD analysis project Ga0208220, IMG submission 184484) | Arctic peat soil microbial communities from Barrow, Alaska - NGEE Surface sample F53-1 deep-092012 (SPAdes) | ecosystem: Environmental > Terrestrial > Soil > Wetlands > Peat ... | reverse complement strand
GGGCGGGTCATGATCGAGCCGATGCACGTCGGCGAGCTGGGCACGATGGCCGCCGTCATCGATCCCGGCGGCGCCGTCGTCGGCGTCTGGAAGCCCGGCCGGCACAAGGGCTTCGGCGTCCTCGGCGAGCCCGGCACGCCGAGCTGGTTCGAGTTGCACACGCGCGACTACAGCGCCGCCGTCGCCTTCTACCGCGACGTTTTCCACTGGGACACGCAGGCACTGAGCGACACACCTGAGTTCCGGTACACGGTGCTGCAGCACGGTGACACCCAGCTGGCCGGGATCATCGACGCCTCGGTCTTCCCGCCCGACGGCGTTCCCGCCCACTGGGGCGTCTACTTCGGGGTCGCCGACACCGACGCCGCGGTCGCGACGACGCTCGCGTTGGGCGGGGCGATAGTGAGGGCCGCCGAGGACACGCCCTACGGTCGGCTCGCCGTGGCGACCGACCCCACGGGCGCGCAGTTCCGGCTGATGAACCTCGACGCCTCCGCCTGAACGGTGGCCATCGGTGTCTGTTCGGCACCTATACATAAGCGGAATTTCCGGCTACACATGATTGGTAGGTACTAAATAGGGCGAATCGCCTGATTTTTCCTGGCATTCGCTCACGTACAGACCGGGAGCCGACGATGACGGCGCAACCAGAACAGCCAGAGCCAGAGCAGCCAGAGCAGCCACAGCCAGCTCCCCCGCACACGCTCTGGATGATGGCCGGTGGCGAGGTCACGTTGCTCCCCGTCGACCTCGAGAGCGGCCTGCAGCGCGGCGTCATTACGCATTGGCTCACCGGTGCGGCCGGCCTCATCGTCACCATCGGCGTCCGCACCAGCCGCGAGGCCGCGGCGATGTGCTCGGGCCAGCGGGTGTGGGTGGCCGGTCGAGAGGCCGCCGACGCGGAGCTCATCGTGCTCGAGGTGGTTGCCAGGCGTGCCTCGGATCAGGACGACACCACCCTGATCATGACCGGCGTCCTGCCACTCGCCCGCGAACGCCGGCGCAGTGCAGTGCGCGCGGCGACTCGGCATCCTGCGACGCTGACGTACTCAGACGGGACGACGGCTCAGGGCGTCGCGACGGATCTCTCCCACGACGGTTGCCGCATCGACCTCAACCAGCCCGACCTCGTGCGATCGGTCGGCACAGCTGCGGAAGTACTCATCGAACTTCCAGGCAACAAGAACTTCGCGCTGGAGGCCGAAGTCGTGCGCATCGACACGCAGACCGGCGAGCTGGGCATGCGCTTCGACCCCACCGAACTCGACCTTGCGCCGATCGACCGCCTCGTCTACGCGACAGTAAAACGGCAGAAGATCACCGAGGAGTACTGAGCGAGTCGATCGACTAACGGAGCCGCTCTACTAGCCGACGCTGGCGCGGTTTGATCACGTAAGGGCGGTGTCGGGGTCCCTCAATAGGTGGGCGCACCTACTGAAGTGACGGTTCGCCTAGCGCGACGGGGCTCGCAGCTCGACAGCCTCAGCTTCCCGCCGTCCCGACTAACCTGCCGATCGCCGTCCAGTGCAGGAATATCGCTGTGTCGGCAAAAGGACCACGAATTCCTTCAGTCGGCGGGCAAACAAGGCCGCAATCGGACGCCGGGTGGCGCGCGTCGTTGACGGCTACCCCTTGACTTGCGGCGACGCACACTTAACTATTGTGCTAGTTACCTAGTTAATCAGGAGCCGCCGTGATCGAGTTCCATCTCAACGCATCGTCGGGGGTGTCCCCCTACCAGCAACTGGTGCAGCAAGTTCGACGTGCGTTGGTGTTGGGCTTGCTCACCGCGGGCGACCAGCTGCCGACCGTCAAAGACGTCGTCGCACAACTGGCGATCAACCCCAACACGGTCCTCAAGGCCTACCGCGAGCTCGAGCACAGCGGGCTTGTCGCAGCCCGCGCCGGCGTCGGCACCTTCGTCACCTCGACACTGAGCGACTCCTCGCGTGCCGCGCACGGACCTTTGCGTACGGAACTCGAGCACTGGATGGGAAAGGCGCGTCGGGCCGGGCTCGACGATGAGAGCATCGAGGCCCTGTTTCAGGACACCTTTCGGAACCTAGACGCGCAAGGTGTGGCGTGACCGCCGTCCTCGATGCCAACGGTCTCGGCAAGCGCTATCGCCAACGCTGGGCATTGCGAGATTGCACGCTGCAGGTACCCGCCGGACGTGTCGTCGGCCTCGTCGGGCCAAACGGAGCCGGCAAGACGACGCTGCTCCAGCTCGCGGTCGGCTTGCTGCAGCCCAGCGCCGGGCACATCGCCGTTCTGGGCGGCAGGCCAGCCGAGGGCCCGGAGCAACTCGGGCGCGTCGGTTTCGTCGCCCAGGACACTCCGGTCTACGCCGCGCTTTCGGTCGGCGAGCACCTGCAGTTGGGCGGCTGGCTGAATCCGCGCTTCGACGCAGCCGCGGCGCAACGCCGCATCGACCAGCTTGGCCTCGACCGCAAGCAGCGCGCGGGAAAGCTGTCGGGGGGCCAGCGCGCACAGTTGGCACTCACCCTCGCGCTCGCAAAACGACCCGAGTTGCTGGTACTCGACGAACCGGTGGCGAGCCTCGATCCCCTCGCTCGGCACGAGTTTCTGCAGCATCTGATGGAGAGCGTTGCGGAACATGAGGTCAGTGTTGTGCTTTCATCGCACCTGGTTGCCGACGTCCAGCGCGTGTGCGACTACGTGATCGTGCTTGCCGGGTCGCGGGTGCAAGTCGCCGGTGATGTCGAAGAGTTGCTCGCGTGTCACCACCGGCTGTCCGGTCCGCGGCGCGACGAGACTCAGCTCCCTTCCGACCAAGAAGTCATCGAGGCCAGTCACACCGATCGCCAAACCACATTGCTCGTGCGAACCAGCGGTCCGATTCTCGACCCGGCCTGGACCGTCGAGTCCGTCGGTCTCGAAGACCTCGTGTTGGCGTACATGCGCCGCGCCGGCGAGTCCGAGCGCGTCCGCAAGTCGCACATTGGGAGCGTCAAATGATCCGGCTCAGTTGGCGCCAGTTCCAAGCCCAGGCTGTGGTTGCAGTCGGCCTCCTCGCGGCGGTGTTGATTCTGTTCGCCATCACCCGGGGGAACATCGATCACCTTTACACCGTCTTCGCCAAGGCCAACGCCGCGTGCGTCAACAACCCCGGCTGTCCAGGCGTCAGCATCAACCTCAGCAAGCTCGACCAACTACTTGAGCTCATCGGTACCGCACTGGTCGTCGTCCCGGCCTTGATCGGAGTGTTCTGGGGCGCGCCACTCATCGCTCGGGAGTTCGAGAACGGTACGCATCGTCTCGCGTGGACACAAAGCGTCACGCGCACCCGATGGCTTGCATGCAAGCTCGCCGTGGTGGGACTGGCCAGCATCCTGGTGACCGGATTGTTGAGCCTGCTGGTCACCTGGTGGTCGTCACCAATCGACCGCGCGCACCAGAACCGGTTCGGGTCGGGGTTGTTCGGCGAGCGCAACATCACGCCACTTGGATATGCGGCCTTCGGGTTTGCGCTCGGCGTGGTCGCCGGCCTACTGATTCGGCGAACGCTGCCCGCGATGGCGGCGACAATTGTCGGCTTCTTAGCTGTCCGACTGACAGCCACCTACGTGGTGCGTCCGAACATCTTCTCGCCGCGCCACAAAACGCTTGCCCTCGATCCCAACAACATGGGCTTCGGGACCACAAATGGTGGTCCGGCGACGTTGATGCCCAACCCACCGAACCTCCCGAATGCGTGGATCTACTCGACGCACATCGTCGACAACGCGGGCCACGGGCTCACCTCCGCGACCGTGAAGGCCACCTGCCCAACTCTGCCCTTCCCGGGTAACGGTGGCGGGCCGCCGCCAGGATCAGGTACTCGCGTACGGGTCGCGGGCGGCGGCGTGCAGGATGCACTGCACGATTGCGTGACGAAACTCGGCGCTACGTACCACGAAGTGCTGACCTACCAGCCCGCGAACCGTTACTGGACGCTGCAATGGGGCGAGACCTTGGTCTACCTCGCCGCCGCTCTCGCCATCGCCGGCTTCTGCTTCTGGTGGATTCGCCGCCGCGCGAGGTGAGGTAGAGACAACCGACATGCCTGCCGCTGCGTCCTTGGTACAACGATCGGGCTGGACGGCGGGAGGCGGCTGACAGTGCGCCTGCGTGCGGTGCCCACTTGGCGAAGCGCTAGTTCGTCGGGCCGCGCGGTCGGCACGGTCGCCGTGGTTGCCGCGTTGGTCGGCTGCGGCAGCGGGGTGCACGATGGCTCGGCCTCCGGTTCGGCGCCGGCACTCTCCAGTCCCGCACTGCCGAGCCCACCACCGTCGTCCAGCCCGCTCTCGCTCTCAAGCGTGGCACCCGCGCCGTCCGTCCCTTCGTCGTTGGCAGCGAGTTCGCCCGTCGCTTCGTGGCCGAATCCGGCTGCCTCGAACTTTTCGGTTCCCCCGGCCGTATCGACACCGTCGGTGAGCCTGATCTATGTCGACCATGGTGTCGCCCTCGTCGGAGTCTCACCGATCGGCGGAGGCGATCAAAGTGCTCAGCCATCGACGTTGTGGATGAGCACAGACCGCAGTCACTGGCGCGACGTCACTCCGCCCGCCTCACGACAGCCGTTCGAGGGCAACCTGTACGTGATGTTCGACCAGGCCTCGTTCATCAGCCCGACCACCGGCTGGGTCACCACCTGGAACGGCTGGAATCTGGCGGTGACGATCTATCGCACGGCGGACGGGGGAAAGAGCTGGACATCCGCGCCAGGTGGGGGACATAGCTTTCACGCGGGAGACGCCGAATGGATCCAACTCCTGAGCCCGACATTGGCATTCTCCGAGACAGTTACGCCCGTCGCACCCCGCATGTATCTCAGAGTCACTACAGATGCCGGGGCATCGTGGCGCACGCTGTATACCGGTCCGTCGTTCGACAACGGAAACCCGCCGCCGAATCCGTTCCTCCTGCCGATGGTTTTCACGTCGCAGTTGCGAGGGTTCGCTGCCACCGCGATCCCACCCTCCGATTTCGAAGTCGCGCAGGGTGAGGGGTTCTTCCAGACCACCGACGGCGGGGTCTCGTGGACCGTTCTGACACCACCGCGCGCACCGTCGGCGGCATGTCCGCCGCCCGACGACAGCGCCATCGAGTGCCTGTTCGGCCTGCCATCCTTCAGCGACTCGAATCACGCCGTGCTCGCGAGCGAGGTCGTCGACGGTGCGCACACCACCGTTGGATTCGACATCACCACCGACGGCGGTTCGACCTGGCGACTGACGACCACCGTCGACGTCCCCATACCGCTTGTTCCTCCTGGCAGCTACCCGAAGACTTACGCGCTCGTCGCCACACCGTCGAGTCGCGCCTGGTGGATCGTGTCCCCGAACGCAGGTGGCGTTACGACGCGAGTCACCGCGGATGCTGGACAACACTGGTCAGCGATCGACAGCAACGACGTGCTCGGCCTGCCAGACAAGCTCGAAGCACTCGATGCCACGCACGCCCTCCTCAACACCGAAATCACAACGTCGAACGGCACGACTGGCGCGCTCTATGTCACGAACGACGGCGGACGCAGCTGGAAATCGCTGTTCGGTAGCTGAGCAATTTGATTGCGGCGCGATAACTTCGAGGCATGAATCTCGTGAACGGCTTCCTGACATTCATCGGTGTCTACAACGGCAACAGCCGGTGGTACCTCTTCTGGGGCGGCTTCGGTAGTTGTCTGAGCGAACTCGCGATCCTCGTGGTCGTGTGGCGCAAGATCAACTGCCACGCCAAGGGCTGCTACCGGATCGGTCTGCACCACGTCGAGGGCACGCCCTACATCACCTGCGGCAAGCACCATCCGACTCATCCCGGCAGTGGCGCATGCACCGCTGAGGAGATCGCTCAGGCGCACGCCGACGCTCACGCCGCGTAGCACTGGTTCCTCTAGTCGGACGGCGATGAGTTCTCGATGCATGGACCGTCTGAGTAGGTGGAACATGGATGGGGAGAGAGTGCCGCCGTAGTCGAGAGGACGTACCCCTATGCCGGACAAGATCACCGCGAGCCTGTGGTTCGACACCGACGCCGAGGAAGCCGCGCACTTCTACACCTCCGTCTTCAAGAACTCGCGCGTCATCAGAGTCAACCGCTATACCGAAGCCGGCCCACGCCCTGCCGGGACGGTAATGACGGTCGAGTTCGAGCTGGACGGCACACGATTCGTCGGCATCAACGGCGGCCCGCAGTTCAAGTTCGATGAGGCCGTCTCGTTCCAGATCAGCTGCGAAGACCAGGGCGAGATCGACTACTTCTGGGAGCGGCTTACCGACGGCGGCGACGAAGGTCCGTGCGGCTGGCTCAAGGACAAGTTCGGCCTGTCGTGGCAAGTCGTCCCGACGGGGATGGAGGAGTTTTTCGGCGATCCCGATCCACGGCGGGCAGAGCGCGCGATGACGGCGATGCTCAGCATGGGCAAGATCGACATCGTCGAGATCCGACGCGCTGCTGACGACGTCTCGGCCTCCTGATGCGCTGCACTACCTTGAGACCGTGACTGACCGGCAGATACCGAAGTGGCGCGAGCTCAAGCCGCTCCTGCGCCCGAAGCCGTTCGACCCCAATCCGACCCGCCGTCGGTTAGCGGCTGCACTGACGATCGCCGATCTCCGATCAATCGCCCGCCGTCGCACGCCCCGCTCGGTGTTCGACTACACCGACGGTGCCGCCGGCGACGAGATCAGCTTGCGCCGTGCCCGCACCCTCTTCAGGGACGTCGAGTTCCAGCCGTCGATCCTGCGCGACGTCTCCGGCGCCGACATGACCACCCGCATGCTGGGCAAGCCGTCGGCGCTGCCGTTCGCTTTTGCTCCAACAGGCTTCACGCGATTGATGCATCACGAAGGTGAGCGCGCGGTCGTCCGGGTCGCCGCGCGTCGCGACATTCCCTACGCGTTGTCGACGATGGGCACCACGTCGATCGAGGACGTCGCAGCCACGGCGCCCGATGCCCGCAAATGGTTCCAGCTGTATGTGTGGAGAGACCGCGCCGCCGCAGAGGATTTGATGAACCGCGCAAAGGCATCCGGGTTCGAGGCGCTGATTCTCACGGTCGACGTGCCGGTCGCGGGCCCTCGGCTGCGCGATACACGCAACGGGTTCTCGATTCCGCCCGCATTGACGGCGAAGACAGTTATCGATGCAGCCACCCATCCGGCATGGTGGATCAATTTGCTCAGCACTCCCCCACTCACGTTCGCATCCCTTACCGAATCCGGCGGCACGGTCGGTGAGCTCATCGACGCTCTGTTCGACCCGTCGATGACGATCGCCGATCTCGAATGGTTGCGCTCGTTTTGGGACGGGCCGCTCATCATCAAGGGCATTCAGACTGTCGACGATGCCCGGCGGGTCGTCGATGCGGGCGCCGACGCAGTCGTGTTGTCCAATCACGGCGGGCGTCAACTCGACAAGGCGCCGGTGCCTCTCCGCTTGATCCCCGATGTTCTCGATGCAGTCGGCGATCGCACCGAGGTATGGACCGATACCGGCATCATGGCTGGCGCCGACATCGTGGCCGCAATTGCCCTTGGCGCCCGAGCCACCCTGGTCGGCCGTGCGTATCTGTACGGCCTCATGGCGGGCGGCGAACGCGGCGTCGACCGCGCGGTGGAGATTCTGTCGCGCGAGGTGCGCCGCACGATGCAACTACTTGGCGTACGCACGATCGACGAACTGAATCCCGCGCACGTGAAGCTGCCCTGAATGTCGTCTGACACGGGTTTGAACTGATGGCTCAGGTACCGATCGCCCGACACCTGCTGCGCGCCAAGGACCTCGCCGATGCGCGGTATGCCGAGTCGCTCGACGTGGCTGAGCTCGCCAAAGCCGCAGGACTGTCCCCGGCGCATTTCAGCCGGGCGTTTCGCAAGGCGTTCGGTGAGTCACCACACGCGTACTTGCTGACCCGCCGCCTCGAACGAGCTGCTGCGCTGCTGCGCAACACCGACAACTCCGTCGCTGATATCTGCGTCGCGGTCGGGTTGTCGAGCATCGGTTCGTTCACGACGAGCTTCAGACGCATGTTCGGCACCACACCCACCGCGTATCGCGCATCTTTCCCGCCTGCCGCCGCCTTCGCCCGGGTGCCTGCGTGCGTGGTGCGGGCCTACAGCCGGCCACTGTTGCGCACGTTTCGAGAAGACGGGACGGCGGTAGCGTCGGTAGCGTCGGCTGCACCGACACCAGATCCCGGAGGACGACATGTACAAGATCGCCAACACTCAGCTTTGGGTGCATGACCAGGACGAGGCCCTCAAGTTCTACACGACCAAGCTCGGCATGGAGGTCCGCTCCGACGTCACCATGGCGGAGATGGGCAATTTCCGCTGGCTGACCGTCGGGCCAGTCGACCAGCCTGACTTCGCGATCGTGCTCATGGCGATTCCCGGCGCGCCGGTGATGGACGAGCAGACCTCGGACGACGTCCGCGAACTGATGGCCAAGGGCTTCGCGGGCACGGTCTTTCTCACGACTGATGACTGCCGGGCGTCGTACGAGAGCCTTCGCGCACGTGGTGTGGAGTTCACCGAGGTTCCAGAGGAGCGTCCGTACGGAATCGATGCAGGATTCCGCGACCCGTCCGGCAACAGCTTCCGGCTCACCCAGGTAGCCGACTTCGTGAACGCCTAGGCGAGTCGCCCGCGGTGATTGTCACCTACGAGGCAGTGCCCACCAGGCCCACCGCTTGCCAGGTTGCCGCGTTGAGCGCCTCCGACGACGGCGAACTTTAAGCGCGCCGGATCGCTTGCCCAGGCAGGCGATCCGTCCGGTGGCCGTCGAGCAGCGTGTACTCGCCGTTCACCATCACGTGCTGAATCCCCTGTGGCTGGCGGCGTGGGTCGTCGTATGTTGCTGTTGCCGCGATCGTGTCCGGGTCGAAAACGACGATGTCTGCCACGGCGCCAACTCGCAGCACACCGCGGTCGGGCAGCCGCAGCCGCCGCGCGGGGCGCGAGGTCAGGTGGGCGACGCATTCTTCGAGGCTGAGAATGCCGAGTTCGCGCACGTACGTGCCGAGGTAGCGCGGGAAGGTCCCCCAGCCGCGTGGATGTGGTCGCTCACCGACGAGAATCCCGTCACTGCCGCCGGTATGCGCACGATGCCGCATGATGGCGCGGACGTTGTCTTCGTTGCCCACGTGCACGAGGCAGCCGACACGCAGTCGCTCGGCGACCAGCAGGTCGCAAAACAGCGCACCGGGCTCCTCGGTACGAGCAGTGGCGAGTTCGGCGATGGTCGCGCCGACCGCCCAGGCGGATCGCTGGTCGGCCACGCCCGACACGGAGATCGTCGCCCAGTCGACCGGCATGTCGTGCGATCCGTCCGAGCCGGATACTTCGACTTCATAGAGGATTCGTCGGCGCGTCTCCGGCTCTAGCAGTCGAGAAATGACGGCGTCCGTGCCACCCACATGCACCCAGCTCGGCAGCAGGGCCGCGAGATATGTCGCGCCCGCAAGGTAGGGGTAGGTGTCGAGGCTGACGTCAATCCCGTCGTGCGCGATGGCCGCGTCAATGGCATCGAGCACCTCCGATGCTCGACCTGCGTTCTGTGGATAGTTCACGTGGCAATGAGCAAGGTGCAAAGCGATATCTGCACGCTTGGCGATGTTCAGGCAGTCCTGGTAACCCTGCACCACTGAGCGGCCGTAGTTGCGATGGTGTGGGCAGTAATACCCGCCGGCATCGCGCACCGGCGCGCAGAGCGCGACGATTTCGTCATCGTCGGCGTACATGCCGGGTGTGTACGTCAGTCCGGTCGACAAGCCCACTGCCCCTTCGGCCAGACCCTGCGTGACGATCGCGATCATGCGTTGGAGCTCATCGGGCGTCGGAGCCCGCTGCTCAGTTCCCAGTACCTGCATCCGCACATTGCCGTGCGGCACGAGATACGCGACGTTCACCGGTGCCCCGAGGTCGACTCGTGCCAGATATTCCGCGACCGTTCGCCAGCCTGGCGCTACGTCGGGCTCGCCGTTCCAGCCTGCTATTTGTGAGACCAGCTGCGGCAGCGTCTCATCAGTGACGGGGGCGTAGCTCAAGCCGTCCTGGCCCAGAACTTCACACGTGACGCCCTGCCAGACCTTCGCGGTGTGCTCAGGATCGTTGAGCACGGCAAGATCGGAGTGGGCATGCATGTCGATGAAACCAGGCGCGACGACGAGCCCGGTCACATCTATTCGCGCACCCAGTGATTCGGCCTTGCCCGGCGACACTACTTCGGTGATGATCCCGTCAGACACCGTGACGTCTGCTCGAAAGCGATCGGCTCCAGTCCCGTCGACGATCGTGCCGCCGGTGAGAATCTGCGTAGTCATCTGGGCTCGTCGCCCCGTGTTTCGCTGTCACGAAGAGCTTGCAGCGCCACCGGAATGCGCCGCAGGTCGTTCAGCGGCGCCAGCCCGTAGTGGTAGAAGTCGACAGCGTCAGCCCCTGCGTCGATAACGGCAGCAACCTTCGCCGCGAGATGTGCAGCCGATTCGGTGTCGGGCAGGAACGGGCGCAGAACCACCCGGAGCTGGGGTTTGCCACCGAGTGCGGCCCGGTACGCGGCAACGTCGTCACGGGCTCGAGCGGTGTCGCGGGCATATGCGAGCACGCTGTACGCCGGCACGTGTTGACCGAGGCCTGCTGGGTCAACTCCGAGTTGCCAGGCGTCGTCCGCTGCAAGTCGACCGCCAGGAGTGCCTCCGGCGTACCCCTTGACAGCGCCCGTGCCGTCGAGAAAAGCCAGCCTGGAGCCAGCTTCGGTCACTGCCTCCGACACGACGGTTGCCAACTCCGTCACCGACTGGACCCGGCTGGTGGTGTAGTCGGCGAGGACACTTCCGCCGTAGATCGCGACGCCTTCCGGGCTCACTTTGTCCGAGCTTGGCGCACCGCCATCGAGAACGGCGGCGAGCGACTGTTGGCAGACGACGCGCGCCGTCTCGGCGTCCACCCCGCGTTGTTTCGCGAAATCCGTGCAGAACATGCAAAAGCAAAGCCCGAGCAGAAATCGATCGATCCCGCCGAGTGTCACGAAGCAGCGTTCGTGGTGATACCCGTGGTCGAACGTCCCGAAGTGAAGCGACTCCGCGACTACTTCGTCGACCTCCAACCGCGCGACGTTGCGCCCCAATGCAAGGGCATAAGCGCGGACGTCGGGATGCGACGGGCAGAGATCGGCGGGCGAACCCCGTTCACCGAAAGCATTTTCGATCGTGCAGTCGGGGTTAGCCTCCCCGAGGGTCGTGTTGTGACAGAAAACAGTCCAACCCGACAGCGCTACCCCACGTTCGGTCGTAGCCTCGCGCAGTGAGCGGAGGGGATGTTCGTTCGCTCCTCGCTGGACAGGCGGTTGCAAGCGAAGACCGCCGAACAGATCGTCGTCCGGAATGAAATGGACGCCGTCGTGGCGAATCGTGACGCGCGGGGATCCGTGCGGCGTCAGGTCGCGGGCGCGATGGTAGGCCGCGGCAACCGTGACACCGGTCGCTCCGAACTCGTTGACGACTCGGTCGAGGACAACGTCGGTGCCTTCCCCACGGAGGTCTTCGACGCCGACGAACACGGAACTCTCGACCGGCTTACCTGCCATCGCCCGCGGCACTCCCGCCATCGACCTTGACAGTCGCGTGTGCCGACACTCTAATGCCGTGAATGGGACGCTTCGATGGCCAGGTCGCGATTGTCACGGGCAGTGGTTCAGGAATCGGGCAGGCGATCGCTGCGCGATTGGCCGAGGAAGGCGCGTCGATCTGTGTTGCGGACGTCGACTTGCCATCGGCAGAGGTCACGGCATCGAAGCTTCGCGACCTCGGACGCACCGCGCTCGCCCGGCAGGTTGATGTCACCGACCGTGCAGGTGTGGTCGACGCAGTGGCCTGGACGAAGGAAGAGCTCGGTCCCGTTGACGTCCTCGTCAACAATGCGGCCGCCTGCAACGACATTCCGCTGCTCGAACTCACGGAGCAGGAGTGGGATCGCGACGTCGACGTCACGCTGAAAGGCTCGTTCTTTTGTGCGCAGGCGGTGCTGCCTCACATGGTCGCCCGCGGTACCGGCTCGATCGTCAACCTCGGCTCGGTAAACGGCTTTCACTATCTGGGAAATGACGCGTACAGCGCCGCGAAGGCGGGCCTGATCAGTCTGACCCGGTCGCTCGCTGTGACGTACGGGCGCTACGGGATACGGACCAACATGGTTGCACCGGGCACCATTCGCACCGCGGCCTGGGACGACCGACTTGCACGCAACCCAGCGGTTCTCGACGAGATCGCGAAGTGGTACCCACTTGGCCGTGTCGGCACCGTCGATGACGTCGCGGCCGCAGTTGCCTTTCTCGCGTCGCCCGAAGCCTCATGGATCAGCGGAACAGTGCTGACGGTCGATGGCGGCCTGCTCGCCGGGAACGCACCGATGGTCGCCGACATCTTCGACAGCACGGCCGCGCGAAGCTAGCGCTGCGAGCCGGTCGGCTTGGCTCGCAGCAATTCGCGGATGTGCACGCGTCGACCCGTCCGCAGAATCGCTCGGCGATAGATGGACGTCGCGAGGCGCGCGACGGCGACTGTGCTGGCGATACTCAAGACGACCGAGATGGCGAATTCCCACCACGTTGCTGCCCCGATGCCGACGAGAGTGGGCATGGCAAAGGGTGCCGTCGGCGGCAGGTAGGCGAGCACGTCGACGAACGTGTTCGGCGTACCCGTTGTGGCAACCGTCAGCGAGCTGATGTAGCCGACAATCACCGGAATCGTCAACGGAAACGCGAGGCTCTGCACCTGTTCTTGGCGTTCGACGGTCGAGCCAGCAGCCGCATATACCCAGCAGTAGAAGGCGTAGCCGAGCACGAGCCAGAGCAAGGCGGCCAGTACGGTGACCGGTCCGGTGCCGTGCAACAGGTCGGACCCCACGGCCGCGGACAATCCCAGGGCGACTGCGACCAGCATGCTCGCCTGTGCGGCGGCGACCAGTCCGATCCCGAGTACCTTGCCGCCGAGCAGCTGCGCTGGACGCACCGCCGCCAAGAGGACCTCGACCACGCGGCTGGTCTTCTCCTCGACAACTCCGGTCAGGATCCACGTGCTGTACTGCCCGAGCATGACGAATACCAGAACCAGCGTGAAGACGGACGCGGGCGAGTGCTTGTGATGCGAGACGCTTGCTGGTTGAAGTCCGACAAGCGACACCGGTTTCGCATGGATGATGGCGTTGGCTTGAGCCGCGGTGAGCCCAGCTGCCTGGAAGGCTGCGGCGGTTCCAAGGGTCTGGGCAGCGGCTCCCGCGAGTTGGGCCGTGGTGGAGGTGTCGCCCGCGCTGATCGCCGTGGCCACGACGACCTGCTTGGCATCGACGATCACCACATCGACGTGGCCAGACCGAAGGTCGGCATCGGCAGTCGATGGATCGGGCTCAGATACGAAAGTCATGGTCGTGCCGAGCGCATCGGCGCTTGCGAGCACGGCGGTGCGTAGCGGTGCGGACAGTGTGCCCACGACGCCAACCCGCTCGGGTTCGCTCTTACTCCGGGTAA
>Ga0208220_1000750_pt1 | contig 13607 bp, 15 predicted proteins | sample NGESurdeep092012_9_FD_184484 | JGI IMG/M metagenome (GOLD analysis project Ga0208220, IMG submission 184484) | Arctic peat soil microbial communities from Barrow, Alaska - NGEE Surface sample F53-1 deep-092012 (SPAdes) | ecosystem: Environmental > Terrestrial > Soil > Wetlands > Peat ... | reverse complement strand
CCAAGCCAGACCACCGACAAGCCGCTGACCTGGGTCGTCGCCACGATCGTGTGCCTGCTGGTGATGGCGATCGCGGTGGTCGGCGTCAAGGTGACGATCCGGTTCCAGGGCTGGATCGTGCTCGGCGAGTACCTGATCATCGGCGTGCTGGCGGTCTGGGGCCTGGTCCACGAGCTGAGCTCGCACGCGGCGGGCGTGACCGGACCGTCGTGGTCGTGGTTCAGCAGCTCGCACGCGCCGGGCGGGTCGACCGGGCTGATCGCGGGCGTGGTCATCGCCACCTTCCTGCTCGGTCCTGATTGGCCGGTCGTGACCGGCCGGTCCTGACCGGGTCAGGATTGGGGTTGGGGGGCGGGGGGTGGGACTGCGGATTCTGCGGTGATGAGGTCGCTGCGGCTGAGGGCGAAGGCGCCGGCGGCGAGCAGGAGGAGGCCGATCGCTTCGGCACCGAGGGCGGCGGGCGAGGTCGCCAGGTGCTCGCTGAACAGGAAGACGCCGAGCAGGGTGGCGGTGACCGGGTCGAGGATGGTGAAGCCGGGCTGGGACGCGGCGAGCGGGCCGGCCGCGAACGCGTGGGAGGCCAGCAGCATCCCGGCGGCGCCGGTGATCATCAGCGCGTAGGCCGACCAGTTGGTGAAGATGGCGGCCGGGCCGCCGGAGACGTGCGAGCTAAGCTCCTTGATCACGGCGGCCACGAAGCCCCAGCTGATGCCGGTCGCGATGCCGAGCAGGGCGGCCCGGCGCGACGGCGACCCGCCTGACCGCTCCGAGAGCGCGATGGCGATCGCCACCACGACCAGGGTGACGGCGGCGGTCAGCCACCACAGGCCGGCCGGCGCGTGGTCGCGGCCGCCCGACGGCGCCGCCGCGCGGAGGAAGACGCTGATCCCGGCGCACATGACCGCGACCGCCAGCCAGTCGCGCCCGCGCACCCGGGGCCCGGAACGGCGCGCGGCCGGCAGCAGCGCCAGGTAGCCGAAGACGAACAGCAGCTCGATCGCCAGGATCGGCTGCACGAGCGCGAGCGGGCCGAACCTCAGCGCGCCGACCTGGAGCACGAATCCGGCGATCATGCAGATCAGCCCCAGCAGCCAGGCGGGCTGCCGGGCCAGCCGGAAGACCAGCCAGGGGTCGAAGCCGCCGGTTTTGGCGGGGGTGCGCTCGAGGTTGCGGGCGCCCAGACGCTGGCAGACGGAGGCGGTGGCGGTACAGAAGCAGGCTGCCAGTGACAGCAGGATCGCCAGTTCCATCAGCCGTCGAGGCGCGCCTGCAGGTTGTCGAGGCGGGCGTGCAGCAGCGCGATCTCGGCCGTGAGGACCGCGAACGGCTGCTCGGCGGTCATCGCGGCCGGGGCCTGCATCCCCGGTAGTTGGGCCATGCCGTCCGGGCCCTCGTCGATGCGGACCCGGCCGTCGAGGCGGGCGACGAAGTCGCGCACGGTCAGGGTCGGGCGGCCTGCCACGCACTGGTCGCAGGCCGGGGCGAGGTGACGCCAGCCGACCAGGCCGCTGCCCGCGTCGGCGAGGGCGACGCCGGGACGCCCGCAGCCGCACCAGGCCTGCTTGATCGCCCGGACCCGCTGCCTGCTGTAGCGCAGGCCGCGCTCGTAGCGGATGTACCGCCCGGACGCGGCGACCTCGATCAGCAGCGCGGAGCGGTTCTCGGTCGCGCAGCCGAGCGAGAGCGCGTCCGTCAGCGCGTGCAGGCAGTAGAAGCCGCAGCCGCACCAGCGCCGCGGCGACTGGTGCCGCGAGTTCCAGACGCAGGTCGCGTCGGCCACCACGCCGTACACGTGGCCGGCGCCCATGGTCAGGCCGGCGAAGCCGGTCCTGGCGCCGTCGGCGGACAGGGCCGCGTGCGCGAGCTTGTAGCCGGTGAACGGTCGGTCCGGGTGCTCACCGCGCGCTGACCCGGACAACCACGAAGACAGGCCCACCCAGGTCGTGCGTCAGCCGACGGGGATGGAGGGTTGGGCTGTTGGAGTCAGCCGGGTCCGTTCGGTGGAGTCGATTGTGATCTCTGCCGTGACCTCGTCGACGGCGATCGAATCGACTTCGGTGTCCTCGACGTAGCCTGCCGACTGTTCCTTGCCAAGCCGCATGATCGGCACCTCCTTGCTACTGCTGTACCCAGGCACGGGGCATTCCCACACCTTCGGTGTCTGCACGGCACCGTGGTCAGGCGCCGTCCGGGTAGCCGCCGCGGTGCAGGGTCAGCGGGTAATGCGGGAGGACCAGCGGCGTTTTGACCCGGGCGCGCCAGTTGTCCGGGTAGGGCTCGAGGCCGGCCAGCAGCGGGGGCGGGTCGCCTGCGGCCAGCGGTTCGAGTGCGGCGCGGAGGGCTTCGATGCGGCCCGCGCCGAAGCGGGCGCGCCAGTCGGCCTCGACGGCGGCCGCCCCGGCGAGGTACGCGTCGCGGGCGGCGGCGCCCGCAGGGGTGAGGCGGGCGACCTTGAACCGGCTGCCGCCGGGGTCGGGGCCCTCGATCGCCAGCCCGCGCTCGGCCAGCAGGCCCACCGCCATCGCCACCGCTTCCTTGGAGATCCCGGCCAGGGCGGGGATGTCGCGGGTGCGGACGCCGTCGGGGCCGATCACGCGCAGGACGGTGGCGCTGACGGCGAGGGACGGGCCGGGCGCGCTCTCGAACTGGAGCGCGAACGCGAGCAGCGTTTTGGACAGCAGCGCCCATAGGGCAGGTCGGCCGGACGTGCTGGTGCTGCTGGGGCTGGTGGTGCTGCCGGGGCGGGCGGATTGGCGCGGGGGGTCGAGCGCAGGCCGTAGCCGAGGATCGGAAGGCAGTCCGGCAGGGCCGGGTCAAGGCGGGCCGCGACGTCGGCCAGGGCGGCGCGCAGGCGATCGATCGCGGCGGCGCCGAAGCGGGTCCGCCAGCGGGCCTCGGTCTCCTCGGTCGCGGCCTGCCAGACCTCGCGGGCGCGGCGGCCGGCCGCGGTGAGGGTGACGGTCGCGTCGGGCCCCGGCCGCTTGCCCCGGCCCGGGTCGGGCGCGTAGCTGACGTAGAGCCAGCGGCGCATGCCGTCCAGGTTGGTGCCGGTCCTCGCGCGACGGCCCAGCTCGGCCACCGTGATCGGTTCGTCGGGGAGATGGCGCAGGCAGTTGGCCCACATCAGCAGGGAGGTGAGCCAGGGCGCGCCGGCCGGCGCGCCTGGCGACAGGCCGTCGTTGGCGGTGCGGTGCGGGAGGCGGTGCTCGGCCTCGTTGTCGGCCTCGATCGTGAACGCGACCAGCGCGGCCGACAGCAGGGCCGACAGCGGGAGGACGGCGGAGGCACCGTCCTCCTAGGGGGCCGAGGAGGTCGATGCCGGGGACGGGGAGGTCGGTGCCGCGGCCCCGGCGAGGAGCAGGCCGGCGTTCAGCTGGCGCTCGGGAGCTGCTGACGGCTGCCAGCCGACCGCCGCGAGGAGGTCGCGGGCCTGGTCGTGGGTGAACTGCGACCGGGCCGGCTCGCCCATCTCGGCCACCCGCTGCTGGAACCGGGCGCGCTGCTGCGGGGTGGCGGTACCGGTGGAGACGCTCATCGCGAGCTCGCTGCCGTCGGCCGCGACCTGGCGGAAGGCGGACAGAACGCGCTCGACGACGGCGCGTTCCAGGTAGACGGCGACGCCCTCGAGCAGGAACAGCGTCGGGCTGGCCGGGTCCAGGCCGGCCGCGAGCAGCGGCTCCGCGATCGGGTCAGCGGAGAAGTCCGCCGCGACGAAACGGACATGCGCGCGTTCGAGGCCGAGCCGGGCGACGCGTTCCACCTTGTCGGCCTGGGTGGACGGGTGGTCGAGCTCGAACCAGGTCACGCCCGGTTTGGCGTAGCGCTGGGCACGGCCGTCGTAGCCGGCCCCGCCGATCACGACCTGCCGCACGCCCCGGTCGAGGGCGTTCACCACCGTGCGGTCGAAGAAGGCCGTCCGCGCGCGCAGGTACTCGTTCATGCGGCCCTGGCTCGGCTGCTCATCGCCGGCCACGTCGGCGGTGAGCGACCGGTCGGCCGCCGGGTCGCCGTAGTCCGCCGCCACCCGCTCGTACTCGAGCCGGTGCGCGGCGACCCTGCGCGCCGTCTGCGACGCGATCCCGTCCTTCATCTTGGCCACCTTAGCCTGATTAGATGTCGGGGTGACCGACGCAGAGCTGACGATGCGGCCGATGACCCGGGCCGAATGGGACGAGTGGATGCCGCGCCAGATGGCCGGCTACGCCGAGCACATCGCCGCCTCGGGGGCGATGTCCGCGGCCGACGCGTGGGCGAAGGCGAAGGCCGACACCGCCCGGAGCTTCCACGGCGGCTACACCACGCCCGGCCAGCTGGTTTTCCGGCTGATGGCCTCGGGCGAGGCGGCCGGGTGGCTCTGGCTGTCGGTGCCAGGCCCCGATCCTGACCGGCTGATGGCATGGGTCTACAACATCGAGGTCGACCCGGCCTTCCGCGGGCGCGGCCTCGGCCGGGCGGCGATGATCCTGGCCGAGGGCGAGGCGCGGTCCCGGGGCATGACGTCGCTCGGGCTCAACGTGCACGGGCAGAACACGGTCGCGCGGTCGCTGTACGAGAGCCTCGGCTACGACGTGACGGCGCTGCAGATGAGGAAGCCGCTGTAGCCCGGAACGCCGCCGCGGACGTGCAGGCGCCGCGGGCCGAAATCGCCGCGGAGATCGGATCGAGAGTAGTTTCGCCTGGTAGATTACGCATAGAACATGCGTTTGACAGCCGAACATGTTTACGTCATAGTTGACCCTAGTGGGATACGTTCAGAAATTTTTTTCCTGAAGGGTCAGGATCATGGGTCAGAAGACTGTTCGTTTTAGCGATCTCAGCGGCCAGCTCATCATGCGCGATGACGTTCTCGCGCGCATCGTCATCCACGAGCACCCCGACCTGGGCGACGGGCCGGTCGAGATCGAGACCCTCGCGGACGAGGCCCTCGCGATGGAGAAGGAGACGCTGCGGGTCGCTGTGCTCGACGTGTACCTGCCGGGCGAGGAGTCGCCGCGGCGGGTGACGATGGACGCCGACGCGTTCGGCGCGCTGGTGACGGAGAAGTCGGTCGGCGAGATGCTGACGGCGGCCAGGCCGGTCAGGCGGGCCGGGCGACCGCGTCAGTCGAAGTCGGCCCAGTAGCGTCCGGGCGGAGGCCGCGGTCCCCCTGACGGCGGGACCGCAGGGCCACCACCGTCAGCAGGGCCAGCAGGGCGATGCCGGCGAGGATGTAGGCGTTGCCCGCCAGATCCTGCAGGTGCGTCCAGTGGTATTCCTTGAACCAGGGCAGATCGCCGTAGAGGAAGTACTTCGTGACCGGCGTGTAGGGGCCGTCCCAGATCAGGCCCTGGGTGAAGTTGCCGGGACCGGAGTTGTGCACGCCCCACAGGTTGCCCGGCCACGGCGCGAAGATCAGCAGCAGCGCGACGATCAGTCCTGAGCACCAGTAGGCGGCGGCGCGCTTGCGCGCCTGCCAGGCGCGGGCCGCGTAATGCCCGGCCGCCATCATGGCCGGCACCACCCAGACCCAGTGGTGGTCCCAGCTGATCGGCGAGTCGAGCAGCCCGACCAGGGCGGCCGCCAGCAGGCCGAGCATCAGGTGCCCGGCCCGGCCGAGCTGGGCCGCGACCAGCAGGCCGACCACGGTCACGATCAGGACGAGGATCACCCAGGGCACGGTCGCCGCGTTGATGGACCCGGCCAGCCGGGTCGCGATCCCCCGGAGCGACTGGTTGCCGGTCCAGCCGGGAAACCCGGTCCGGCCGTCGGAGATGAACAGGCCGTTGAACCACCAGGCCTTGGAGTCGCGAGGCAGGATCAGGAAGCCGAGCACGACCGTGAACACGAAGCTGCCGGTCGTCACCGCGGCCGCCCGCCACTTCCTGGCCAGCAGCAGGTACGGGATGAAGACGAGCGGGGTGAGCTTGATCCCGGCCGCGAGCCCGGTGGCGATGCCCTTGAACCGCCGGGTGTCGGGCTGGCGCAGGTCCCAGATGATCGCCGCCATCAGCAGCAGGTTGATCTGCCCGAGGTAGAGCGTGCGGAAGACCGGCTCGGTGAGCAGCCCGGCGGCGACGCCGAGCAGCGCCCCGCCCAGGCGGACCCGGCGGCCGGAGTACCCCAGACCGCCCATCGTGCACCAGGCGGCGATGAACAGGAAGATCAGGTTCGCGACCTGGACGATCCTCGGCAGCACCGACCACGGGATGAACGAGACGGCGGCGAAGAAGAGCGCGGCGAACGGCGTGTAGGTGAAGTTGAGGTTCCCGGCCCCGGTCCAGTCGTACAGCGGGAACGGCTGCGCCCCGAGCTTGGCGTTGTACGGGCCGAGCTGGCGGACGATCAGGCCGCCGTCGCGGTACACGGCGAGGTCCACTGGCCACAGCGTCGAGGATTCCGGCTGGGTGAACGCGTAGATGAGCCATCCGCCGAGAACGAGCACAAAGGCGATAATCCCGACGATCAGCAGCCGATTCCTTGCGACACTCTCGCGGGGCGCGGCGGACCCCAGACGTTCAAGCACCGAGCTCACCAGCGGAACCATACCGGATCTTAAGACTCCTTGCGACTACCTTAACGTTACGAGTGTAAAGTGAGAAGTGACTGGTAAAGCGCTGAAAACTCCCTGAGTGAGGCAAGTACATTGACGGCGCCGGCCGCCCGGAGCTCGCCGTCGGTGAACGACCCGGTGGCGACGCCGACCGGCCTTGCCCCGGCCGTCACCGCCGCCGCCATGTCGGCCGGCGTGTCCCCCACGTAGACGGTGGCGCCGACCGAGGTGAGCACCGTGGCCTTCTCCGGTCCGTGCACACCGCCGAACACCGCGTCGGGAACCAGCCCGAGCGCGTCCAGGCTCAGCCGCGCCGTCGCCTCGAGCTTGGCGGTGACCACGATTACCCGCGCTCCGGCCGCACGGACCGCCGCCAGCGACTCCAGCGCACCGGGCAGCAGCCGCGTCAGCGGCCCGGCCAGCCGCAGGTAGTACGTGCGGTAGATCGCCATCGCGGGCTCGATCGCCTCCGGCGGCATCCAGTGCGCGAGCTCGTCCTCGAGCTTGATGCCCAGCCGCCGGTCGACGCCGGCCGGGTCGATCGCCACCCCGGTATTGGCCGCCACCCCGGCGAACGAGCCGAGGATCGCCGCCCGCGAGTCGATCAGCGTCATGTCGAGGTCGAACCCGACCGGCGCGGGGGTCATCGCTCCCCCTCGGCCAGTACCGGCAGCATCCGCGGGCGGGCCGCCAGCAGGCCGACCACCAGCAGGATGGCGGTGAGCGCGAACAGCACGATGACCGACGCGGTCCAGCTCCCGGTCGCCGAGTGCAGCAGCCCGACCCCGAGCGGGCCCGCGCTCGCCAGCAGGTACCCGGCCGCCTGCGAGAACGCCGACAGCGAGGCGGCCGTGGCCGCGTCCGGGCTGCGGGCGGCGGTGAAGAAGATCGCGAGCGCGAGCGCGGCGTTCTGGCCCGCGCCGAGGATCAGCGCCCACGCCACCGCCGAGCCCAGCGGCGCGTACACCAGCCCGGCCAGGCCGCCCGCGATCGCGGCCACGGTCGGCACCACCAGCGCGTGCTGGGCGCGCATCCGCTGCGCAACGACTGGGACGACCAGCGAGACCGCGAGGTTGCCCACCCCCATCAGCGCCAGCAGGTCGCCCGCCCCGGCGGCGGACTCGCCCCGGTCGCGCAGGATCGTCGGCAGCCACGACAGCGTCGCGTAGTACACCAGCGACTGCAAGCCCATGAACAGCATGACCTGCCAGGCGAGCGGGTGCCGGTGCACCGCCGGCCGACCCGCCGCGGAGCGCCCGAACGGACTGGAGCCGGCCGGGACCGTTCGATGCGACGGGGTTGATTCTGACTTGAGCTGCGGCAGCCACAGCAGCGCCGCCAGCGCCGCCGGGGCGGCCAGCCAGCCGAGGGTGAGCAGCAGCGAGCCGCCGCTGCCCTGCCACAGCGGCACGCTGACGACTGAGCCCGCGATCGCGCCGAGCGACAGCGCGGTGATGTAGAGGCCGATCAGCATCCCCGCCCGCTCCGGCCAGCGCCGCTTGATCAGGCTGGACAGCAGCACGTTCATCACCGCGATGGCGGCCCCGGCCAGGATCGTGCCGGGGAACAGCGCGACCGACGCCGCCGCCGCGCGGAGCAGCAGGCCCGCCGCCAGCGTGATAATCGCGGCCAGCAGCACCCGCTCCTCGCCCATCCGCCGGGCGAACGCGGCGGCGAAGCCGGAGACCACGCCGAAGCAGATCACCGGGGTCGCGGCCAGGATGGAGATCGTCGCGCCGGACAGGCCGAGCCGCGTCTGGAGCTCGGGGAAGATCGGCGGCAGGCTGGTGATCGCGCCGCGCAGATTGAAGCCGAGCGCGATCACGCCGATGACGAGCAGTGTCCGTTCCAGCCGGACGCGCGCTGGCGTTGGCGTGGCGCTCGGCGGCGCGGGCTGTATCCGGGTCACGAGTAGCTAACGCTACCCGATCGCGGCCAGGCGGAGCGGATCGGGACATATCGGACGCCGGTCGCGGGAGCAGGCGGCCGGTCAGCCGCCCGCCTCGGCGGTCGCGTACAGCTGCGTCACGGCGGCGCTGAAGATCGCGGCGTAGGACACCTGCGGGGTATCACCGCCCTGCTGGTAGCCGCCGATCACGCCGATGACGGAGCCCTGGCCGGTCGCCGCGTCGACGTCGGCGAGGAAAGGCCCGCCGCTGGTGCCGGTGGTGTACCCGCCGCAGTCGAACTCGAACTGGGTGGCGCTGAAGCCCTTGAGCGAGCCGGTGCACCAGACTGGCTCGGCGGTCCCGTCGGGGTAGCCGATGACCTGGACGGACTGGCCCGTCGGGGCGTCGGTGGCAAGGGTTTCCGCGCCGGTGACGTCCTCGATCGGGGCCTCGTCGGACGCGTCCGACAGCCGCAGGAACGCCACGTCGTGGTCCGGGTCCTGGCCGGAGTCCCAGGCGCTGTCGGTGTAGACCTTGCTGACCGGCCAGACGCCGTAGGGGGTCTTGCCGTCGGCGTAGCCGGGCACGAACACGATCGCGGCGGACTTTTCGTATACGCAGTGGGCCGCGGTCACGGCCAGGTCGCCGGCCTTGCTGTCGACCACGCTGGCGGTGCAGAAGTGCGAGCCGAGCTTGCCGTTGGTCTCGGTGAAGAGCGCGCCGACGGCCGCCGCCCCGCCGAACGGCGCCCCGTTCCCGGCCGGCGCGGTCGCCGCCGCCGCCGGGGCGAGCTGCTCGATCGGCACGCCCCGTCCGGCCGCCGGCACCGAGCGGGCCCGGCCCGCGCTGCCCGCGCTGCCCGCGCTGCCCGCGGCGAGCAGGAGCAGGGCCGCAGTAGCGCCTAGCGCGCCCAGGCAGACAGACAGCCGCCTCGCCCGCCCGCCGCCGCGCCCCCGGTCGCTGTCCGACCGGCGGCCTGCGATCACCCGCATCCGGAAACCTCCGCTGCGCCCCGCTCTCCACGCCCCGATATTCAATCGTTATCATCGGGGCGCGCCTATAGTATCCACCGTTTCTGCAGATTCCCTCAGAAGCCCCCTGGAAATCTCGGGTCTATGCTGGGGGCCGTGCTCGACCTGGACCGGCGTATCGCGAAGCTGGCGATTCCGGCCCTGGGGTCGATCGCGGCCGAGCCGCTCTACAATCTGGCCGACACCGCGATCGTCGGCCACCTCGGCCGGTCACCGCTGGACGCGCTGGCGATCGCGGCCAGCGTGCTGTCGGTGGTCGCCTGGCTCGCGATCTTCCTGTCCACCGCCACCACCACCGAGGTGGCGCGGAACTCCGCTCAGGGGGCGCATCGGACGGCCGCCCGGGCGGTCGGCGCCGCCTACGCGGTCGCGGCCGGCTGGGGCGCGGTGACCGCGACGGTGCTGGTGATCCTGGCCCCGTACGCGGTGTGGCTGCTGGGCGGCCGCGGTGCGATCAGCTCGGCCGCCGTCGAGTACGCGCGGATCTCCGCGATCGGCCTGCCGTTCCTCTACCTGTCGTTTGCGGGCAACGGGCACCTGACCGGCCAGCAGGACACCGGGACGCCGCTGCGGATCGCGGTTTTTGCCAACGTTGTCAACGTGGGGCTCGAGGCGCTCCTGGTGTTCGGCCTGCACACGGGGCTGGCCGGCTCGGCCTGGGGCACGGTCGTCGCGCAGATCGTCGCCGCGGTCGCCTACGCGCGAGCGTCGCGGCGCTCGGCCCTGCGGCCGGCCGCGCCGACGGGGGCGGAGTTGCGGGCGCTGCTGCGCGACGGGCATCGGCTGTCGGTCCGGACGATCGCGCTGGGTGTGGTGCCGCTGGCGGTGACCGCGATCGCCGCCAGGCTCGGCCCGGTCCCGCTGGCCGGGCAGCAGATCGGCTACCGGGTCTGGTACCTGCTCTCGCTCTCGCTCGACGCGCTCGCGGTCCCGGCCCAGGTCTACGTCAGCGCCGCGCTCGGAACCGGCGACCGGGAGGCGGCCCGGCTGGCCGCGCGCCGCACCCTGATGCTCGGGCTGGCGGCGGGGATCGGGCTGGCGGTGGTGACCGCCGCGCTGGCGTTCGTCGCGCCGCAGGCGTTCACGGCCGACCCGGCCGTCCGCCACGACGCGGTGATCGCGCTGCTGTGCGCCGCGCTGACGCAGCCGCTGGCGGCGCTCGCGTTCGTCTACGACGGCGTCATCCTCGGGCTCGGCGACTACACCGCGATGCGCCGGGCGATGGTCGTCGCGATCTTCGCCTTCGCCCCGCTCGCCCTGCTGGTGCTCCGCTTCCACCGGCTCGGCCTGCCGGGGGTGTGGGCGGCGCTCGGCTGCTGGATGGCGGCCCGCACGGTGCTGCTCGGCCGGCGCTGGGCGCGCGCGATCGGCGATCGGGCTCAGCCGTAGGCGCTGGCGCCGAGCTTGACCGCCAGCCCCAGGCCGGCCACCGCGACCGCGATCCGCAGCAGGTGGACGGGGAGATGGCGGACCAGGTGCTGCCCGGTGAAGCTGCCGACGGCGAAGCCGAGCGCCAGCAGCGGCACGAACGCCCAGTCGACGGGCGCGTAGCAGGCGAAGATCATCGCCGCCACCAGGTTGGCCGCGCCCCCGACCACGTTCTTGATCGCGTTGACGCGGATGAGCGACTCCGACAGGGTGGCGGCGAGGATCGCCAGCATCAGCACGCCGCCCGCGGCGCCGAAGTAGCCGACGTAGACCGCCACGCAGAACATCGCGCCGAGCCGCCACCGGGACCGCTCGGCGCCCGGTCGCGGGGCCAGCGCGCGCAGCCTCGGCTGCAGGATCAGCGCCACCGATGAGCTCGCGATCAGCACCGGGACCACGTAGGCGAACGCGCCGGGCGGCGCCACCAGCAGGATCATCGCGCCGACGGCGCCGCCCGCCGCGGTCACCGCGCACAGCCGGAGCACCCGGTCGCGCTGGCCTTGCAGTTCCGGGCGCGAGCCGAGCATGCCGCCGGGGACCGAGAACACCAGCGCCATCGTGTTGGTGACGTTGGCGGCGAGCGGCGGCAGGCCGAGCGCCAGCAGCGCCGGATAGGAGACCATGCTGGCGACGCTGGCCACCGACGCGGCGATCCCGCCGCCCACGCCGGCCGCGATGAGGGCGCCCGCCAGATAAATCGTCATAGCCGGCTCTTAGCATCGCCGATCGGCGGGACTTCCTATAACGGTAGAGACTGTGACATTGGCCGCAGCGGCGCCGTTCACAGTCAGAGTCAAGATCGCTTTCCTATCGAACGGACCGTGGCTTTCACCCGACTCGCCCGCATGGCTTCAGACGTCGCGAACTTCGATCGTGGTGGAATAGTGCGGTGAATTCGTCCGGTGGCTCTGTTGTCATGGTGGCCGGGGTGACAGACGTGACCGGCACGGCTGCCCTCGTTCCTGGCGGCCGGCGATGGGTCCGGCGATGGGTGCGGCGGCTGCTGGTTGGCGGCGCCTGGACGGTTGCGGTGGCGGCCGCGTTCGCCGTTTATCTGCGACTGGCCGGCACTCGGGCGGTCAACTCGGACGGCGCCTCGACCGCGCTGGCGGCGTGGGACCTGCTGCACGGCAACCTGCTGCTGCGCGGCTGGTCGCTGCCGGACGCCAACTTCTCCACCACCGAGGTGCCGCAGTACGCGCTGGTCGAGCTGGCGGTCGGCCTCGGCCAGAACGTCGTGCACATCGCCGCGGCGATGACCTACGCGCTCGTCCTGCTGCTGGTGGCGCTGGTGGCAAAGGGGACGGCGGCCGGCCGGGAGGCGGCCGCGCGGATCGCGATCGGCGTCGGGATCATGCTCGCACCGCAGCTCGCCTCCGGCGTCAACGTGCTCGTCTCCTCCCCCGACCACTTCGGCACGTCGGCGCCGCTGCTGCTGATCCTGCTGATCATCGACCGGGTCCGGCGTCCGCGCTGGTGGGTCCCGGTGATGGTGTCGCTGCTGCTGGCGTGGGCGCAGCTGGCGGACTCGGTCGTGCTCCTGGCGGCGGTGATCCCGCTGGCGGTGGTGTGCGCGTTCCGGGTGGCGCGGTCGCAGCAGCGGCTCGCGGCCCGGTGGTATGAGATCGCGCTGGCGGGCGGGGCGGTCGCCGGGTTCGCCCTCGCGCAGCTCGCCTACCGGGTGATCCACGCGGTCGGCGGCTACACCGAGCGGCCGCTCGGCACCCTGCCGGCGCCGTTGGGCGAGATCTTCTCGCACAACCTGCCGATCGCGGCCGAGTGCCTGCTGCTGCTGCCGGGGGCCGACTTCCTGGGCCTGACGGCCGGGGCCGGCACCCTCTTCGTCGCGCTGCACCTGGTCGGCGTCGCGGTGGCGGCGGCCGCGATCGTCCTCGGCGGCTGGCGCTTCGGGCGCCGGCAGGCGAACCCGGCCGGCGGCTTGACCGGCCAGCTGCTGGTGGCCGGGATCTTGATCAATTTCGCGGCGTTCGTGGCGACCGCGCATGTCTTCGACGTCACCTCCGCCCGGGAGATCGCGCCGGTGCTGCCGTTCGCGGCCGCGCTGGCCGGCCGCGAGCTCGGGCCGTATCTCGGGGCCGCGCGCGTTCGCGCGGGACGGCTTCGCGGCCGGTGGCTTCGCCGGGCGGGGGTCGCCGCGCTCGGCCTCGTGCTGGCCGGGTACCTGGCCGGGCTCGGTCTCGAGCTCACGGCGCCGACCGCCCCGCCGCAGGACGCGCAGCTCACCGCGTGGCTGGAGAGCCACCCGATCGGGGCCGGCCTGTCCGGCTACTGGGAGGCCAACGTGGTGACGCTGACCAGCGGCGGGCGGGTCGCGGTGCGCCCGCTGACGATCGCCGGCAACCGGATCGTCCCGACCGGCGGCCAGATCAAGGCCGACTGGTTCAGCCCGGCCCGTTCCCTGGTCGACTTCGTGGTGCTGTTCCCCGGCGTCAGCGGGTATCCCGGGTTCGGCGACCGGCAGGCGGTGCTCGCCACCTTCGGGAAGCCCGGCCGCGTCTACCAGGTCGGGCAGTACACGATCCTCTGGTGGCCGAAGAACCTGCTGGCCGACCTGCGCTAGTCAGGGGCAGGGGAGGCGCCCGGTCGGCTACGCCATCGACAGGCGCTCCCGACGCTGTCGGCTACGCCATCGACAGATTCCGGGGCCTGTCAGCTACGCCATCGACATCGTCTATCGGGGTCGATGGCGTAGGCGACAGGGGGCGTGGG
>Ga0208220_1000749_pt1 | contig 13612 bp, 8 predicted proteins | sample NGESurdeep092012_9_FD_184484 | JGI IMG/M metagenome (GOLD analysis project Ga0208220, IMG submission 184484) | Arctic peat soil microbial communities from Barrow, Alaska - NGEE Surface sample F53-1 deep-092012 (SPAdes) | ecosystem: Environmental > Terrestrial > Soil > Wetlands > Peat ... | reverse complement strand
GCGCTGGACGTCCATCAGGAATCCTCCCGGATGACGCGCGCACGCCGCCCCGGGATGAAGGGCAGGCTGACCGCCAACCGCACCGACCTGACCAACGAACTGGCTCGTGCCGCAGCAGTACGACGGCAGGCGGTAACTGCCGCGAGACAGGCCGGTGCAGACCCGGCGCCACCCATCCCGCCGGACCCCGCGCAGACGGCCTCTGCCGCCGAGCGCGCCCGCAGAATCCTCGCTGAAATGACAGCTGAGCTCCCGGAGCTGGCGGAGGAAGCCGATCAGCTGGTCCGCGCTGGCCTGGCCGGCCCGGCCGACATAGGCCTCCTCGCGGCTGAACGCCAGCGGTGGGTGCTGCAAGGAGAATTGCCGGAATTACGCAGGCGATCCCAGGAAGCGCAACGTCAGCGCGTTGCGGTTCAGCGCGAGTACGAGGAGGCCGCCGAGCGCCTGCACCGGGAGAAGCGTGCAATTGAGCGGGAGATCATCTCAGGCGCTCGGCTCGTGGCCACGACCTTGACACAGCTCGCGTTGCGTCCCTCGCTCACGCAGACCGGGTTCGATCACGTCATCGTCGATGAGGCGGCCGCGGCTCAGCTACCACACCTCGCGCATGCGGTCGGATACGCCAGGACCGGCGCCGTCCTGGTCGGTGACTATCTGCAGAACGGCCCGATTGTCGAGAAATCCTTTCCTGGCGGGAAGGAGGTGCAGGACTTGTTCAACACCGACTGCTTCTCGTTCTTCGACGCCAAAGACCCGAGGCAGGCACAGCAATCCGATGGCTGCGCCGTCCTTACCGAGCAGTTCCGGTTCGGGCCCGCGCTGACCGAACTGGCCAATCAGGTCGCCTACCGCGGGATCCTCACCACGGCGGGAAAGGGCGAGGCAGACATCGTCGTTGTCACTGTCGACGGGCTCCCATATGACGTCCGGGCTATCCACTACGAATCCAAGCAAGCCGGATGGTGGCTGATCGGGGCATTGCTGGCCCGCGCCCTGGCCGAGCACCACTACGACGCCGGAGCCCGCGACGCGTTCGGGGTCGTCGTCCCCTACCGGGCGCAAGTGGACGCCACCCAGGCGGCGCTCGATGACTCGGCCCTGGGCCGGGCGACTCCCGTGGGGACCTCCCACAAGTTTCAGGGCCGGCAGTTCGATACCGTGCTCGCGGACCTCGTCGAGGACGGCAATGGCCGCATGGCCACCGCCGACCTGCGCGGAAACGACTTCGCCATCGACAGCGTCCGCCTGTTCAACGTCGCCGCCACCCGCCCCCGCAGCCGGCTGTACGTTCTCGTTGGCCGCCGGGCCCTCGATCGGACCAGGAACGGCCCGCTGGCGGCCCTGCGGTCGATGGTGTCGGCTGGACGAGCCCGCCGCGTAGACGCCGATTCGCTGCTCGGCATGTTTGATGCCGAGCCCCCGCCGCCGGGCACCCCGGAAGGGGACCTGGTGGCGGCGCTCGCCCCCTACGTACGAGTCGCGGGAACGCATGACGAGGACGCTGCCATCGACGAGGTAATCACCCGGATCGACGAGGCGCGCAGCAGCGTCTGGTGCTGGAGTGCCTGGGTGGGCCGGAACTCCGGCGGTATCGTTGAAGCCCTCTACAGGGCGCACCAGCGCGGGGTCTCGGTGCACGTGATGGCCCGTCCCGAACGCGAGGTCCAGGAGGCCAACCGGGAATCCCTGCGCAGGCTGGCAGCACGGTTGCCCCGATTGGTCTTCATGCAGAAAATGCATCAGAAGATCGTGATCGTGGACCGGCAATGGAGCATCGTCGGCAGTATGAACATGCTTTCCCATGGCCAGACGTCCTCCAGCCGGATCCGCGACGTCATGTTCACTATGGACGGAGCCCGCTTCGCCCAGGAACTGCTATCCGAGGAACTGGCCGACGAGCTAGGGCAGCTGCGCCAATGCCGGTCCTGCGGCCAGGCATTAACCGAGTGCGGGCTCGTCGGCAGCGGCAGTGACCGCGGATGGGCCTGGGTATGCACCGTCGACCGGGGTCATCGCCTGAAGTTTCCTAGCCCTGGCTCCTCCTCCGGCCAGCGCCGTAACGACAGCCGTCGTAACTGAGGCGGAGAATTGATATCGGTTTGAGCTGATGGCAACGTCACCGTGACTCCGGGTTGCAGCGCGTCATGACCGCTGGGACGCTTGGGGGCCGGGTCCGCTGCCCGTGGCACGATGGCGTCCGGGCCGACAAGCGGACTCAGAGGTGGGGTCGAGTGCAGCTATGCGAAGCCGAGCGAGCGTGCTGCCTGCAAGGCGCGCAAGCGTCCGGTTCCTGCCGGGGCTGGCGAGCGCCAGGTGACTGAGCCTGGCGTGGCCTCATCTCTGGCTGGTGCAGGCAGGGCAGGTCTTGTCGGCCGGGCAGTCAGGACCTGGACCGGTGAGCTGGTTGACTTGGGAGGCCGCAACACGCTGCTGTACTACCGGGACCTAAAGCAGGGCACCCTCGACATTGGCCCCGGTTCCGGCGCGTCCCCGTTAGTCGTTGATGCGCTGCTTTCCTCGCGGCCGGTCCGGCTGTCCGTGCTGTTCGGCGATGCGGCGATTGGCGGGGCGGCGCGGCGGGCCCGCACGGTCAGGGCCAAGGCGGCGGAGAACTTCGAGGAGCGGGGCCTGCGGACGCTGTTCCTGGCCTGGGGCATGGCGACCTGGAGCAATCCGCGGGGCACGGCTGTTCCTGCCGCTCCGGTGCTGCTGCGCCAGGCTGCGCTGACGGCCCGCGGGGGCGCTGGCGAGGACTTCGACGCGAGCCTGCCGGGCGAATGGGAGATCAATCCGACCCTGCTGCACCTGCTCAAGGCCGACTATCAGGTCGATGCCGATGGTGCCGGGCTGCTGGAGCTTTTCGGCCAGGAAAGCGAGCCGCCCGACCCGGGGCCGCTGTTCGAGCGGCTCACCAAGGCCGCAGCGGCCGTCCCGGGTTTCTCGGTGGTCCCGCGGATCGTTATGGGTAATTTCTCCTATGCCAAGCTCCCCATGGTCCTGGACCTGGAGACCGCGACCGACGCGCTTCTGGCCTCTGAGCTGATCTGCGCGATCGCGGGTGACGAGGAGGCCCGGGCCGCGGTGCGTGCCCGGCACCCGGACGTGAGCCCCAGCCAGCCCGACACCGTCCCGCCTGCGGATGAGTTCCTCGTCCTGGACGCGGACGCCAGCCAGTCCTATGCCATCAACTGCGCTGTCGGGGGCGCCGACCTCGTCATCGACGGGCCGCCGGGCACGGGCAAGTCACAGACGATCGCTAACCTGATCGCCACCTTGTCGGCCCGCGGCCAGCGCGTCCTGTTCGTGGCCGAGAAACGCGCCGCGATCGACGCGGTCCTGGACCGGATGGGCCGGGTGGGGCTGGCTGACCTGGTCCTGGACCTGCACGACGGCGCCGGGCCAAAGCGGAAACTGGCCGCCGACCTCGCCCGCACGCTCGCGGTCGCCGCTAGCATCCCGAAGCCGGACATGGCCGCCGGGCAGGAGAGCCTGGCACGTCACCGCCAGGTCCTCGTCGGCAGGGCCGAGGCGCTGCACGCTCTCCGCGAGCCGTGGGGCGTCAGCGTCTATGACGCCCACGCCCGCCTGTCCGGCATCCCGGGCCCGGCTGCGTCCGCGCAGCGGGTGCCGGCTGAGGCGCTGACCCGCCTGGACGGGCGGGCGTTCCGCCAGGCCCGGGCAGACCTCGAGTCCTTCATCGGCCTGGGCGGCCTCGCGGTCTCCGCCGCGACGAGTCCCTGGGCCGCGGCCTTCGACGCCGATACGATCACCACCCCGGACGCCGCCCAGGCGGCTCTCAGCGCGGCCCGCACCCTGGCTGGCCACACACTTCCCGAGACCACCGGCCGGCTCCGCCGCGCCCTCGCCGGCTGCGGCCTGGCCGAGCCGAGGACCGTCGAGACCTGGATACAGGCACTCGGCCTCCTCGACGGCGTCGCGGCCAGCCTCGCGCTCTTTGATCCCGCCGTGTTCGAGGCGCCCCTCGATGACCTTGCCGCAGCCCTGGCGCCGGCCAGCTCCGGCGCATTCGCCCGGATCCGCGCGCGGATCAGCGACGGCGCCTACCGGCGCGCCCGCAAGACCGCGCTGGGCATGTGCCGGGAAGGCAAGCCCCGGCCGGCCGTGCTCCACGCGGCGGTCGTGGCCGCCGCCGGGCAGGCGGCTGCCTGGCTGCAGGCCGCCGTCGACGGCGGGCGCCCGCGCCTGCCTGCTGACCTGGCGGGCGCTGAGGGCTCCTTCGGGCAGCTCCGCGCCGAGATGCAGGCACTCGCCGGCTGGACAGGTGCCGGCAGCCTGGACCAGCTGACCATTCCCGAGCTGGAGGGCCGCCTGCGGGCCCTGCTCGGCGACACCCAGACGCTGTACAAGCTGCCTGAGCTGGCACGCCTGCGGACTGCGCTGCGCGGCGCGGGCCTCGGGTCGCTTACCGAGGAAATCGGTCACCGCCACCTCAGCACCGACCAGGCCCTGGCCTGCGTCGAGCACGTGTGGCTCTGGTCGATCCTCGACACCGTGTCGGTGGCCGACCGGCGCGTCGGCGCCTTTGAAGGCGAGGCCCACCTGCGGACCGTCGCCCAGTACGGCATCGCTGACCGCGCACACATCAGCACGACAGCGGTCCGGGTCCGGCGGGCCGTGGCCGAGAACGCCACTCGCGTACGGGATGCCTACCCGACGGAATCGGAGGTCGTCGAGCACCAGGCACGCCTGAAGCGGGGCCACCTGCCGGTCCGCCAGCTGTTCCAGGCCGCGCCTCATGTCCTGGGGGCGCTCCGGCCGTGCTGGGCGATGTCCCCCCTGGTCGTCTCCCAGCTGCTGCCCGCCGGGCGGTGCTTCGACGTCGTTATCTTCGACGAGGCGTCCCAGGTCACCCCCGCCGACGCGGTCGGAGCGCTGATGCGCGCCGACCGTGCCGTCGTGGCCGGCGACCCCCACCAGCTGCCCCCGACGAGCTTCTTCTCCACCTCCGGCGGCGGCGAGGACGACGAGGAAACCGAAACGGAAACGCTCGGGGCGCCCGCCGGGACGCGGAACATGGAATCCGTCCTCGACGTCATGGGCGCATTGCTCCCGCCGCCGAAGGGGACCCGGACGCTGAGCTGGCACTACCGGTCGCAGGACGAGCGGCTCATCGCGTTCTCCAACGCCCAGCCCAGCCTGTATGACTGGGCACTGACGACCTTCCCCGGCGTCGCCGGCCCCGACTGCCTCGCCCATGTCCTGGTGCCATTCGTCCCCGGCCGGCTCGGCCAGGAAGACTCCGCCGTCGGCGAGGTGACCGGGGTCGTCGAGCTCGTCGCTGACCATGCCCGGACCCGGCCGGGGTTGTCGCTGGGCGTCATCGCCATGGGGATCAAGCACGCCAACCGCATCCAGGAGGCGCTGCGCCGGGCCCGGCTAACCGACGAGCACCTCGACGCCTTTCTCGACGGCACGGCGTCAGAGCAGGCGCGCAAGGAGCTCTTCTTCGTCAAGAACCTCGAGCGGGTCCAGGGCGACGAGCGGGACGCCATCATCCTCACCATCGGCTACGGCAAGAGCGCCGACGGGCGCATGCTCTACCGCTTCGGCCCGGTCAATAATGAAGGCGGTGAGCGGCGCCTCAACGTCGCGGTCACGCGGGCCCGCGCCCGCATGACTGTCGTCTCGTCATTCTCTGCCGCTGACATGGACCCGGCAAGGCTGCGCGCCGAGGGCGCCAAGATGATGGGCCGCTACCTCGCCTACGCCGAGTCCGGCGGGTCCGACTTCGGCCACGTCGCCAGGGACAAGCCGGACCTCAATTCCTTCGAGCGTGACGTCGAAGCCCGGCTGCGCGCCGCCGGGATCCCGCTGATCCCCCAGTACGGATGCTCGGGCTACTGGATCGACTACGCCGCCCAGCACCCAGCCCGGCCCGGCCAGTTGGTCCTTGCCATCGAATGCGACGGGGCCAGCTACCACTCCTCTGCCACCGCCCGCGACCGTGACCGGCTCCGCCAGGAACATCTCGAACGCCTCGGCTGGACATTCCACCGCATCTGGAGCCAGGACTGGTTCTACCACCACGAAGACGAGACCGAACGCGCTGTGGCCGCTTACCGCGCAGCGGTGGCCGCCGCAGACGATAACGACAGCCGTAGCCGGCTCAGTGGCCCGTCTCCGGGGGAGAGCCTCACCCCCGATCCCGACCCTGAACCTACGGCGTCGATCCGCCGGGCTGGGCCATGCCCGGTCCCAACGCGGCGCGGCAGTATTGACGAGTACAGTCCCGGCGAACTGATCGCCGTCGTCCGTTGGATTGAGTCAGACACGCTGCTGCGCACCGAGGACGAACTCCTCACCGAGGCCATACGCGTCCTCGGATTCGCCCGTAGAGGATCAAGAATCAGCGCCGCGCTCACTGCGGCCATCGCGCAGGCGCGCGACCTGAGCCGACAGTCGGCCTCCAGCGGACCCGGAACGCCACCCGCCTACCGCGGTACCTTCCCGCCTCGGTCGCAGCCACGACACCGTCGCTAGCAGCAGGCTGTCCAGCGCGCCTAGTTCGGCTTCCGGGGAGACTGGCCGTTCGGCCCGCAGGCGCCCGGAGCCAGGCCGTCACGATCTTTGTTGCCTAGCGCGGCCTGCCGACGTCGGCAGGCCGCGTGCTCGCTGCGAGCCTGCTGGACACGAGGAGGGGATGTCGCAGACGCGCCGGCTGCCACTCCCGGTGTCTTCCGGGCGCATAATTGGGGTCATGACTGCGCCACAACCGGGTCGCCCGCAGGTCCTGGATCGGCCAGCGGAGACGCCCGCCGCGATCCGGGCTGTGCTGGCTGCCAACGCTGGGCCGGAGGTGCTCGCGCTGTATGACGCCGACCTGGACGCGGCGTTCGTGAAGGCCCGCGAGGATGGTGACCTCACGGTGCTGACCGCGACGGTCCGGCGGTGGTGGTTCGAGGCCGATGCCTGGCGCGACCCGGAGGCTCAGAGGGCGTTCCTGGCCCGGGTGGACCGCTACGCGGCCGAGGGTCCGCCCCCGCCCGGGGAGCGCACGAGCTGGCAGGAGTTTCGGGCCCACCACAGCGCCTGAGGTGGTGTACCGCTGGGAGCTTGATGGTCCCGCGCGGCTGGATGCCGCGAGCCTGCCCGAGCATGTGCGGCAGGAGCTGGACCGGTTCATGGAAGCCGTCACGATCGTGGACCCGGCCGATTACGGCAGGGCGCCGGGCGATCCGGACCGGCCAGTGCGGACCCTGGCCTTCGGGCCTCATGGCGAGGGCCTGGTCACCTTCCTGGTGTACCCGCCCGACGAGCTGGTGCTGGTCGCCCGGATCCAGTGGCTCGGATGAGCGCGGCGGGTATCCGAGCCCTGGTCTCTGCGCTCGGTCGCAGCCTTGACGCGCGCGATGCCTGCGCAACGGGATCCGGCGTCGCTGGCCACGTCCGTGCTCGGCCTTGAGTCCGTCCGAATGGCCACCCTGGACAGGAACGCAAGGGGCCAAAGGTTCGAATTTTGCCATGCCCTGAGAAGCACCTGCTCAGGGGCGCCGGATCGCATCAGGGCGGCAGTCCCGAAGATAATTTGACCGTCATTTGACCGTCGTTCTGGGCATCGTTGTTGAACAGCCAGCGATCAGGATCGGCACTCGACGGTAACCAGTCGACCTGGGTCCCGGTGGCTGTTGAACATGCCACCGGGCGCCTGGGCTAGGCCCAGCGCATCATGCCGTACCGGTCATGACATCGGGGGATACGCACCAGGGATGGGCCTAGCCGAGCCTGCAGCCCGTGTTTCGCGCCGGGCTCGTGCCTTGCTGATGGAACCGGAATTCGCTCTGCCAGCTGCCGTCGGGCCGCGCAATCGTCCAGTAGGCGTCTGCGATACGGGCAGGACTGAAGGGAGTGTCCTCGGCGATGATCCCCGCGACGGTAATACTGGCAACGCGCACGGCGCGTGACGCCAGTTCGTCTCCGAGCATGGTCGCTGCGGACCGCAGTGCCCCCTTGCCGAGCGAGACAGTCGCCATGCTGGCGACTGGCCTGTCTGCGAAGCCGCCACCTGTAAAACAAGATGGTGCCGCCACCCGCAGTGCGCATCGCTTCCGCAGCCACTTGTGCGGCGACGATGGCGCTGACGACGTCCACGTTGTACGCCCGCTGGAGGTGACTGATATCGCTTTCCAGCAGCGTGTCGGGCGCGGCAAGTACGGCGTTGTAGACCATCAGGCCTGGCGCGCTGCCTGCTGCGTACACTGAGCTGAGCGCGGCCTGGAAACCCTCAGGGTCACTGGCATCCGCGGCGACGGTGTCGACAATCGCTCCCGTGGTGTGAAGATCACGGGCCAGATCCGTCAGCCTGCGGATGTCACGGGCGCCAACGACGAGCAGGTGGTGGCGGTCAATACCGGGGACGTCAGGCTGAGCGGTGCTTGTCAAGGTTGTCCCCTTTGCAGGTCGCGAAAGCCGCAGCGGCTGACTTCAGGACGCCAGTGCGTCGCGTGCTGCTGCGTCCAGCTCGATGTCCCCGACGGCCATGTTCTCCTCGAGGTGGCGCATTGATGAGGTGCCGGGGATGAGCAGGATGTTCGGCCGGAAGCTCAGCAGCCACGCCAGGGCTATCTGAGCTGGAGTGCGGCCGAGGCGAGCTGCGATGCTCGCGATCTGCGGGCTCCGCAGGACGGGGTTGCCGCGGGCGAAGGCCGAGCCGAGCGGGAAGAACGGCACGAAGGCAATGCCCCGTGCCTCGCACTCCTCCAGCACGGGCAGGGAGCGGCGGTCTGCCAGGTTCATCGGATTCTGCACGCACGCGATGTCGGTGATCGCTAGCGCGTGAATCAGATGCTCACGGGTGACGTTGCTGAGGCCGATGCCGCCGATCAAGCCGTTGTCGCGCGCCTTCACCATCGCGGTGAGCTGGTCATCGAATCGCTGGCCGGGCCTGGCGTCATCCATGAGGCGCAGGTTGACGGCGGCAAGATGGTCGACGGCCAGGCTTCGCAGGTTGTCCTCGATTGCCTGCGTGAGCTGGGCCGGCGAATCGAAACGCAGCACCCGGCCTGACCGGTCCCGTCGCGCGCCAACCTTGCTGACCAGCGCCAGCCCGTCCGGATATGGATACAGCCCTGCCCTGATGAGCTCATTCGCGACATCGGGACCGTAGAACTGGGCGGTATCGATGTGATCGACGCCTAGTTCCGCGGCGCGCCGCAGAACCGCAATCGCCTGGCCGCGGTCTCGCGGCGGCCCGAACACCCCCGGACCCGGCAGCTGCATGACGCCGAAGCCGATGCGGGACACGGTTACCAGCCCCAGGCGAAAGCGCTGCTCGTTACTGGTCATTGCCGTCATCGCCCCCCGTGGCAGGAGTTGTCTCGCCAACGTTAGGCAGCAGCCAGGTGAGCGGCTGTCACCTGGTTCCGGTGATTGTGCCTCGGCAGGGCTGGTCGCTCGGCGATGTCCGGCCGGCGGTTAGCTTTTCAGGCCAGCCGAGAGCAGCCGCATCTCTCGCGCGCGCTGCACTGCCGAGGAACGATCCTGAGCCTGGAGCTTGGCGTAGATGTTGCGGATGTGGGTGTTGACGGTGTTGACCGAGACCGATAGCTCGCTGGCGATCTCCCGGCGGGAGAGGTTGGTCGGGAGATACCGCAGCACCCGCAACTCGCTCGGGCTGAGTTGCTCGATCTCTGCCAGTGAAAGCTCATTGCCCGGCGATATGGATGATCCGCGCATGACGTCGAGGATGTCGGTCAGCAGGGCTGCGTGCGCCGTCTCATGCTTCGGCATGGCCTCGAGCTGCTCGAGCGAAGACGTCATCGCGAACGGGAGGATGAGCCGGTCAGCCTCCGCCAGGGCCAGCGCGCTCTCTGTGGCCGCGGTGGCAGCGCGCTGGTCGCCGAGTTCGCGGTGCGCGAGCGCTGCCAGCAGGTGTGCCTCAACGACTGTCACATACCCGATCACCGGAGCTACCCCGCCTAGAACACGCTGGACCGGGGTCAAGGCGGCCGCTGGGTCGCCTTCGGCGAGGCAGATAGCCGCCCGCGCATTATCGATCTCGCCGGAGCCTGCCAGACCCGGCTCGAGCGCTACCAGCGAGGCCCGGGCCTCGCTGAGCTGCCCGAGCCGGGCCTGAGTGGCCAGCCTCCAACTCGTCAGCTGACCCGCCAGCGCATGTGAGCCTTCCAGCTGCGCCTGCAGGTGCTCGACCGCGATGAACTCCGCAAGCGCCTCACTCAGCCTGCGGCGGCCAGCCAGCAACGCGCCAGTGCCGATGTGCAGCAACAGCCTGATGACGGGCCCGGTGTCTGTCTCCACGGCGCGGGCGGCGCGCCTCAGCCAGTGATCGCCCTCGTCGAATTCACCCGTCCAGATAAGGGCCCCTGCGAGGTTCACGAGCGCCGGCGAGATGACCGGCTCCGCGCCCCAGCCATGCTGCTCGGCGAGCGCTATCGCCTCGCGGCACCGCTGCCGGGTAGTTGCGAAGGGCTCGATCTTCGATGCGAAGGCGAGCTCAGCCAGGCAGGCCACTTCGAGGTACGGACGTCCGATCTTCCGCGCAAGATCGGCGCCCTCTTGCAGGTGCCGCTCACTGTCCTGGTTCCCCAGCGACCACGCTTCGACGATTCCGAGATTCATGAGCGCCACCGCGCGCAGGTCGCTGTCCAGCGCGATGTCCTCGTCAGACTGGCCGCTGACAGGTGAGGCAAGGAATCTGACCTGCTCGACGACCCCTGCCAGGTGGCCGCGCTTCCGCGCGAGCGACAGTCTCAGCGCTGCGATCGCCACTTCGAGGCGATGCTTGCGCCTTGGCGGCGCCGATGTGATCGCGGTTTCGGCCACGGTCAGGTGGGCGGCCGCCGCATCGAGGCGTCCACGGGCAAGATCGCTGGTTGCGCGCGCGAGAGGGATATCCGGGTCCTCGGTAACGGCGCCTGGCGGGAACGCGCTCAGCAGGGACTCGATGGTCTGCGCTTGCCCGTCAAGCGTCAGGCCGAACGAGTGGTCGGCGAGCAGCCGCGCCGCGTCGGACCAGTCACCCGCGGCCTGAGTATGCCGGATGGCGTCAGCGATCTCGCCGTGCCCGATCAGCCACTGCGCGGCGAGCCGGTGCAGGGCCGGCAGCTCCTCGGGCAGCCTCCGGCGCACCTCTAGGCGGAGCAGGTCAGCGAAGAGGTGGTGATACCGGAACCAGGTCCGGGCCGGATCGATCGATACGACAAACGCATTGGCGTCTTCGAGATCGAGGAGGATCCGCTCGGAGCCGGCGTGACCAGTCAGCAGATCCGCCAGCTCGCCGTTGACACGGTCAAGCAGCGCCGTGCGAAGGAGAAGCTGCTGGACCCCGGGCGGCTGGCATTCCAGCATTTCGGCGAGCAAGTACTCGGCCACAGTACGGCTGCTGCCAGAAAACTCCGCGACAAATCTCTCCGGGTCAGGGCTACTCGCCAGTGACATCGCTGCCAGCCGCAGGCCGGCCGCCCAGCCTTCCGTGCGCTGGTGCAGCCTAGCAACCCCTGCTTCCGACAATGCGATGCCCGAAGCCTCCAGGAACTGGTGGGTCTCGAGCTCAGTGAAACGCAAGTCTGCCGCCCGGATCTCTGCAAGCCCCCCGGCGAGACGGAGCTTGTGCAACCGCAGGGGGAGATCACGCCGCGTCGCCAGGATCGCGTGCACGTGCTGAGGGAGCTTCTCCAGCAGCCGGGTCAGCTGCTTGAACGCTTCTGGCGAGGTCAGCTCGTGGAGATCATCGATGACCAGGAAGGTACGGTCGGGATGCGCGGCGAGCTCCGACAGAACTCTCTCGGCGATGGCCGCTTCATTGAAGTCGGGTGTCGCGGCCAGCTGTTCGCCCTCGCCGGGAGTGCCGGCGGCCTGCCGGATGGCGCTGAGGACGGCGAGCCAGAACTGCTGGGAGTCCTGCTGATCGCGCCGCACCTGGACAACTGCCAGCCGGTACGGCTGACCCGGACCATCTGCCCAGGCTCGCAGCAGCGAGGTCTTGCCGCTGCCTGCGGGGGCGGAGATAAGCGTTACCTTCGCTGTCGTCGCGCGATCCAGGGACGCGAGAAGGTCTTCGCGCTGAATCAGCCGCGGAGCTGCCAGGGCTGGCTTTGAGGGATTTGTCCTAGACGCCACGCCTGAACCCGATCCCTGGCGCGCTGGCCTGCCGCCGCCCGGCTCTCAGCATCTAGTCAGGTTACGTGCTCGGGCAACGCCTTGCTGGTCCGCGTCAGGGGATTGGTGCGACGGCGTCACCGGATCCTGGCGATGCGGGCTCACCTGCCTGCGCAGGACTATCGCCGTATGGACCTTGCATCGGCCAGGTACATGATCAGGATCAAGGGTCATCTCGGTGCCACGTTGCTTTCGGCGTTCCCGGCGATGGCATGGAAGCGGCAGGGTCCGGAGACAGTCCTGACCGGCATCCTGGACCAGTCGGGGCTCCATGGCGTTCTGGCTGAGATCGAGGCGCTTGGCCTTGACCTGCTCGAGGTCCGCCAGCTCCCCCCCGAGGCGAGATCGCCGGAAAGCGGTGATGCCTGCTCACCGTGAAGATCCCTAACCTCGCAGCCCGATCACCTAACCGAGAAAGAAAGTGATGATCACATGACCAGTGCGCCCATCCGCGATCCACTCGCAGATCATCTCATCACCCCGCAGAACGCGGCGCTGCTTCTGATCGACTATCAGCCGGCCCAGGTAGCCAGTGTCCGCTCGATGGATCAGGAACTACTCGTGAAGAACGCCGTATCGACGGCCAGGACGATCAAAGCCTTCGGCGTACCCGTTGTGCACTCGACGGTGAACGTCGCTTCCGGCCAGGGACAGCCGACGATTCCCGAACTATCGGGTTTGCTCGAGAACGACAAAGCGCTCGACCGGACGACAGTGAACTCGTGGGAAGACACCGAGTTCCTTGAGGCCGTCCACGCCACCGGCCGCAGGAAGCTGATCTTCTGCGCTCTCTGGACTGAGGTCTGCATGGCCTTTACGGCTCTGGACGCGATGCGTGAGGGATATGAGGTGTACCCGGTGGTCGATGCGATTGGCGGAACCTCGGTCGAGGCACACCGGGCCGGCCTTGAGCGCGTGGTCCGGGCCGGCGGTCAGCCGATCAGCTGGGTGTCGTTGGCTTGCGAGCTTCAGCGCGACTGGGGTCGTCAGGACACCGTCGCTGATGTGGTGGAGATTGTCCGCACTGACCGCTTGCGGAAGGAGTAACCGCAAGGATGGTTACGTCGAGTAGCGCAGGCCAGGCCGGAGTCGGCGGCGCCGATTGGCTGGAGAAGGCGAGGAGCCATCTGCGCAGAGCTGACCCCGTGCTGGCCAGGCTCGTAGCTGACCGGCCGGATTTCGACCCGCGGCAGTGGATGACTGAGCTGCCACCAATGGACCTGTTCGGTGCCCTGCTGTTCCAGATCGTCGGTCAGCAGTTGTCGGTCGCGGCAACCCGGCGGATCCTCGAGCACATTGAGGCACGCTTCGGTGGCCGTCTGCCGTCGGCCGCCGACGTGCTAGGCACCGATCCGGCGAGGTTTCGCGACACGGGGCTGTCCTGGCGGAAGATCAGCACACTCCGCGATCTCGCCGAGCGACTGTCGGACGGGCGCCTTGACCCCAAGGCGCTGGCGACGCTGGCAGACGACGAGCT
>Ga0208220_1000747_pt1 | contig 13619 bp, 13 predicted proteins | sample NGESurdeep092012_9_FD_184484 | JGI IMG/M metagenome (GOLD analysis project Ga0208220, IMG submission 184484) | Arctic peat soil microbial communities from Barrow, Alaska - NGEE Surface sample F53-1 deep-092012 (SPAdes) | ecosystem: Environmental > Terrestrial > Soil > Wetlands > Peat ... | reverse complement strand
CCGTCACTGCTCATCCTCGACGAGCCGGCCAGCGGACTCGATCCGGTGATGCAGCGAGTCGTGCTCGATCTCCTGATCGACGCTGCCACCAGCGGTGCCACGATCATGCTCTCCTCGCACCAGATTGGCCAGATCGATCGGGCCGCCGACCGCGTGGTGATCATGCGCGACGGCAAGGTCGTCGTCTCCGGCGAGATCGACGCGCTGCGCGAAGCCTCGCGCGTCGTCGAAGCGACGTTCGAGTTCGCCATCCCCGATCTCGGGACGCTGGCCGCCGAGATGCGCGTCGAGCGCGCCGGCAAGAGCGTCCGGCTACACGCCAACGGCAGGGCCGACGCGGTCGCCGCGCGGTGCGGCGCGCTCGGAGCGGTCGGCGTGCGCGTGCTGGACCGGTCGCTCGAAGACCTTTTCCTCGATGCCGTCGACGACGGAGAGACGCAATAGTGGAATACGTCGAAATTCTGCGCGCGCGGCGCGCGCTCACCTGGTATTGCGGCGTACTGCTCGCCGCGCTGATCGTGGCGGTGATCAGCGTGTACTCCGGTCACTCGCAGATGACCGGCGCCCCGGGCGCAGTGCCGTTGAGCGACCTGCTCAAAGGTTGCGCATTCGGCGCGATCATCGTCGCGACGTGCGTCGCGTGCGGGCTCAACGCCGAATCGAGCACGCTTGCGATCGTCTGGACCCGGCCGATGTCACGCGCCGCGATCGCCTGGCGCTACATCGCGGTCGACGCCGTGACGATCGTCATCGGCTATGCGTTCGCAATCTTCATCGCGCTGGCGTTCCTTGCGGTTTTCGGGCTGCTCGGTCATGTCACGGTCGACGGTAACGTGCCGATGACGATTCTCAACAGCATCGGTTGCTCGTTGATGTGGTACGGGCTGGTGAACGTCGTCGCGGCGCGCTTGGACGGCCGCGGCAGCATGATCTCGGGCTTGAGTTGGGCGGCCTTTCTGGTGATCGGAGGATTGTGGGCGGCGCCGTTCCCGCCGCTCCTGCACGGCCTCCTCACCTTCCTGAACTACTTCAACCCGCTGACCTATATCCAGAGCGTGTCGTCGAGCCACAGCACCACGACGGTTCTCGCCCTGAGCCCCGATCTGCTCACGCTCATCGCTTGGTGCTTCGTCGCCGTGACGCTCGTCGCGACGGTTCGACTCTGGTCGACCCGGGAGGTTTGAGCGATGACGATCATGGCCACGCACTTCGCGATCGTGCTCGGCGCCTGGCGGCTGCGCGTGCGCATCGACCTCGACGAGCCGCGCGAGAGCGAGCTGTCCGAAGGCCGCGCGCAAGGACAACCATCCGCGCCGCCGGCGCCGGCCGAGGCACTGCGCGTGCCGACCTGGGGCCGCGGTTGAACAGCTAGCCGGCGCTCCAGCGCAACGCAGCATCCGATGAGGGCGTCGGCGAAGGGGAGCGATATGATCGCCCCGCACGCCGACGCCCTCATCGCGCACGTTCGCGCCAACCGCGACCGCTACGTCGACGAGCTCAAGGCGTGGATCGCCGTCCCTTCGATCTCAGCCCAACCGGATCACGCCGCCGACGTCCGCCGTTCTGCCGAGCACGCGGTCGAGCGGATGCGCGCGGCCGGGCTCGCCGGCGCCGAGGTCCTCGAAACGGCCGGCAATCCGGTCGCCTACGGCGCGTGGCTCGGTGCCGCGGGCGCGCCGACGATCCTCATCTACGGACATCACGACGTGCAGCCCGCCGATCCGCTCGAACTGTGGACCTCGCCGCCGTTCGAAGCTGCGGTGCGCGACAGCAAGATCTACGGTCGCGGTGCCGTCGACGACAAGGGCCAGTGCTTGATGCACCTCGCCGCCATCGAAGCGCACCTGAACGTGAACGGCAAGCTGCCGATCAACGTCAAGGTCGTGATCGAAGGCGAAGAAGAGATCGGCTCGCCGAGCTTCGAGGCGTTCCTGGCGCGCGAGCGCGATCGGCTCGCGTGCGACGTCGTCGTCGTGTCCGACACGGCGGTCTTCGCCGAAGACGTTCCGTCGCTCACCACGTCGCTGCGCGGCCTCGTGCATTGGGAGATCACGGTGCACGGTCCGACGAGCGACCTGCACTCGGGCTACTACGGTGGGATCGTGAAGAACCCGCTCGAAGCGCTCGCGCAGATCCTCGCGTCGCTCAAGGACGCGCACGGCCGCATCGCGGTCCCGGGTTTCTACGACGGCGTGCGCGAGCTCTCGCCCCACGAGCGTGCCGAGATCGCCGGCTTGCCGTTCGACCCCGCCCGCGAGGCGCACGGACTCGGCGTGCCCGAGCTCGCCGGCGAGCCGACGCGGCTCCCGCTCGAGCGCATGTGGTTTCGGCCGACGCTCGAGGTCAACGGGATGTACGGTGGCTACCAAGGCGCCGGCGCGAAGACGATCATCCCGTCGTTCGCCAAAGCCAAAGTGTCGGCGCGGCTCGTCGCGCATCAGGATCCCGAGCAGGTGAAGCATGCGGTGACGACCTTCGTGCAGCGCATCGCACCCAAGGGCGTGCGCGTCGAGGTCGAAGCGCAGGGCGACGTGCGCGCGGTCGCAACGTCGCGCGACCATCCGGCGGTGGCGGCGGCGGCGCGCGCGATGGAGCTGGGCTTCGGCAAGCCGCCGGTGTTCATCGGTACCGGTGGGACGATCGGCCCGGTTTCCTCGTTCGATCGCATCCTGCACCTGCCGCAGGTGCTGATCGGTGTCGGGCTCCCCGACGACGCGATCCACGCGCCGAACGAGAAGTTCGATTTGGGCCAGTTCTTCGGCGGGATCGAGACGATGACGTATCTCTACGACGAGCTCGCAAGCGCGCTGCGATGAGCTTCACCGAACGCTTCGGGGACCACGCGACCGATTACGCTGCCGCCCGGCCGTCGTACCCGGACGCCGCGCTCGACGTGCTGTTCGACGGCCTGGGCGATCCGCACGACGTCCTCGTCGCCGATCTGGGTGCCGGAACGGGGATCTCGTCGCGGCTGCTCGCGCAGCGCGGCGCGCAGGTCATCGCGATCGAGCCGAACGAGCCGATGCGCGCCGCGGCCGAGCCCGATCCGAACGTCGAGTGGCGAGACGGAACGGCTGAAAACACCGGCCTCAAGGAAGCCGATATCGATTTGGTGACCGCGTTTCAGGCGTTCCACTGGTTCGATCACGTCAAGGCGCTCGACGAGATCGTGCGCATCCTGCGCCCCGGCGGCCGCGCGGCGGTCGTCTACAACGAACGCGACGAGAGAGATCCGTTCACCGCCGCCTACGGCGCGCTCGTGCGCAAGTTCCAAACCGACGAGACGGAGCGCCGGCGCGCCGACGGCCTCGCCGCGTTCGCGGCGTTCGAGGGTTGGGTCGCCAAGCGTCGCGTCGAGGTGCGCAACGATCAGTCGCTCGACGTCGAGGGCGTCCTGTCGCGCGCGCGCAGCACCTCGTACCTGCCCAAGACAGGCCCGCTCGCAAACGAGCTGCACGCCGCGGTTCGCGCGCTCGTCGCGCAGTACGCGCAGGATGGCCGCGTCACGATGGCGCTGCGGACGATCGTCGTCGCCTGCGACGTCGGCGCCGGCTGAAATGGCAACACCATCGCAACGGCCGCGCTATCCCGATGAGGTGAACTCGATGAGTGATATGGCGCTGCTCGAAGTGTTACGACGACCGATCTCCGTCGAAGAGTACAACCGGATGGCCGAAGCGGGGATTCTCGCGCCCGATGAGCGCGTCGAGCTACTCGATGGCGACGTGATCCTCGTGCCACCGCACGGAACACCGCACTTTTCGACCGTCTTGCGGATGGGGCAAACGCTCACGCTTCGGCTCGGCGAGCGCACCTGTGTATCCGTGCAACTGCCGGTGATCGTCTCCGACCGGTCTGAGCCCGAACCGGACATCGCGATTCTCGGCAAGCGCGAGGACTTCTACGCGTCGGGCATTCCGCGAGCGCCCGACGTACTGGCAATTATCGAGGTTGCCGACTCGTCGCTGGGAGTCGACGCGGGGAAGAAGCTGAAGATCTACGCCGAGGCGGGCGTCCCGGAGTACTGGATCGTCGACGTCAACCGCGGTGCCGTCGTCGTTCATCGGGACCCAAGCGGAGCCGGCTACGATTCGGTGCAGACTCACTATCGCGGTGGGCGCGTATCGTTTGCCGCATTCGCAGATGAGACGTTCATCGTCGACGAACTGATCGGTTGACGGTCACCGCGGAGACGCCGATCGGCGAGCGGCGGCTGCGGATCGGGATCGACGTCGGTGGGACGTTCACCGACGTCGTCGCGGTCGATGCGGGTACGCGCACGATGGTTGCGTCGGTGAAGGTTCCGACGACGCACGACCATGCCGACGGCGTCGCGGCGGGGATCGTCGCCGGACTCGAGCGGCTGCTGGCCGAGAACGCGATCGATCCTGCGTCGATCGCGTTCATCGCGCACTCGACGACGCAGGCCACCAACGCGCTGCTCGAAGGCGACATCGCCAAGGTCGGTGTGGTCACGCTCGGCGGTCCCATCGCCCGTGCCTTCGCGCGCTTCGCCCCCTTCGCGCTGGCCGAAGGAATTCGCTTCGCCCCCGAGTGGTTCGACGGGCGCGATCCGGGCGTGCTCGACGCGCTCCACGCTGCTGGGATCGAATCGCTCGCCGTGAGCGAACCCTTTGCTGTCGACCGTCCGCAGCGCGAAGCGGCGCTGGTCGCGTCCGCGCGCGCCGCCGGGCTCGCGGCGACGAGCGGCGCCGAGGTTTCGACGCAGTACGGCTTGCGCGCGCGCACGCGCACGGCGGCGCTCAACGCGGCCATCCTGCCGCGCATGCTGCGCACCTCACGCGTCACGGCCTGCGCCGTCGCCGGCGCGCGCATCCCCGCGCCGTTGATGATCATGCGCAGCGACGGCGGCGTGATGGACGTGGCCGAGGTCGAGCGTCGCCCGATCCTGACGATGCTCTCCGGACCGGCAGCGGGGATCGCCGGCGCGCTGTTCCACGAGAACGTCACCGACGGGATCTTCATCGAAGTCGGCGGGACGAGCGCCGACTGCTCGGTGATCCGGCGCGGCCAACCGCAGATGCGTCCCGCGCGCATCGGCGGACATCGCACGCTGCTGCGCACGTTGGATGTGCGCACCATTGCGGTTGCGGGCGGCTCGCTGGCGCGCATCGCGAACGGCCGCATCGTCGACGTCGGCCCGCGCTCGGCGCACATCGCAGGGTATCGCTATGCGGCGTTCACCGACGCGTCGACCATAGACGGCGCTCGCGTCGATCTGTCGGCCGGCGTCGCTGCGCTGATCGGGACGGGCGGAGAGCGCATCGCGATCACGCCGACGTGCGCAGCCAACGTGCTCGGCGTCGTTCCCGCGGACGCGTTCGCCGCCGGCGACGCCGCTTCGGCTCGTCTGGCGTGCGAACGCGTCGGGATCGAATTGGGGTTGGACGCCGACGGCGTAGCGCGCGCGATCCTCGAGCGCGCGACCGAACGCTTGCGCGCGACGCTGGACCAGCTCATCGCCGACTATGGGCTCGATCGCACGACCGTCGTCCTCGTCGCCGGCGGCGGGGGCGCGGCAGCGCTCGTACCGTTCGCGGCACGGCGGCTTGGATTCGCCCATCGCATCGCGCGCGACGCGCAGGTGATCTCACCGCTCGGTGTCGCGCTCGCGCTCGTGCGCGACGTCGTCGAACGAATGATCGTCGACCCGTCGCCCGGCGACTTGGCCCGCATTCGACGCGAAGCGATCGACGCGGCGGTCGCCTCGGGCGCGGCGCCCGATCGCGTCGAAGTCGTGATCGAGGTCGACGCGGCGCGCAATCGCGTGCGCGCGACCGCCTCGGGCGCAACGGCACTGGTCGAAGGCGCGCAAGTCACGGTCGTCGCCGACGAGGCCGCCCAGCTCGCCGCAGCCGCAACGCACTTGCGCGCCGGCGCGGAGGACGTGCGCGTCATCGCGAGCTCGGACGGCTTGAGCGTCGTCGCCTCGACTCGCGAGAGCGCGGTCGTCGACGCGCGCGGTGTCGTACGGCTGGTTCTGGCGGGCGCGCTCGCCTTCGAGACGCGCGTCGCCGGAGTCGACCGTTGCCTCGCGAAAGCGATCGACGAGCACACGACGTTCGGCGACGTCGGCCGCAGCCTTCCGGACGTCTTTCTGCTTCGCGCCGGCCGCATCAGTGAGTTCGCCGGTATGGCGGAAGCGGAGCAGATCGCCGGCCTGTTGCGCGAGGAACTCGCCGGCATCGACGACGACGAGCGAATCGTGCTTCTCGTCGTCCCCAAGCGAGCATAGCAAGGTCATAGAGTTGGCCGCGGAGCCAGCCGTGGATCCGGAGGATCAGTCGGAAATGCATAGTCGCGATATTGACACACGAGATCGACCGACACGCGTGCGAACTGAACCGTGCCGGTGAAAAAATAGTGCAGGGTCGAAAGCAGCAAATGGCCTCCGACCGGGCGATATTCAACTGAGAGCGTCGCCAACTGGCCTCCCTGCCCTTTTTGACGGTATGTCGCAGAGGCCGGCAGCATCGTGGATCGGTCCGACGACCAACCCGGTGAGCCAAAGCTTGGAGCGCCTGCGCATCGCATCGGTAGGGTCGAGCAAGAGACGGACGCGATCGCCGGCATCGGTAGTGCCGTCCGCAAACTCGATGTGGTAGTCCTTCGACGTTCGCACGACGACATCGGCGCTGCTCACGAGCCGTTCGTAGTGCAACGGCACAATGTCGCGCATCCGCGCTCGGAGCCGATGCGCGCGCGAGATGGAGATAAAAGCGCTCCAATCGAACGTCGAAAGCGGATCGAGGGTCGGAGGAGCGGGATATGGTTCTCGGACAGTGATGTCGTGCGATTGGCCATCGTCGACGACCGCCAGTTGGTCCCGCGTACGAACGGAGACTTCCGAGTCGAACTCCTGCTCGCTATGCATCGCGTCCAGTTTGGAATGAACGCGGTAAGTAACGTACTGCGGCGCGTCGGCATATGCGGCGTAGGCCGCGTTCGCACTGGCGAAAAACACTTCCGCCGCGCTCATTGCGAGAATTGGGATCATGGTCCGACGCCTTTCTCAGCACGAGCCGACGCGCGCCGGAAGAGAATATGTAGCGGTCAATCCGGTTCCGCGAGAAAGAGCGGCTTTGCATGCGGCGACGGACCATGGCCAACCAACGCGTTGACAACACCCACCAGTTCGGTCGGCACCAGCATCAGCTCCAGCGAGAGCGACCGAGCTATCTCCAGCAACGTGGTGAACCGCGGATCGGTCTTTCCGCGCTCGATTTTGGAATAGTTCGTTTGAAGCACGCTGGCGCGCTTCCCGACGTGTTGTTGCGTTAATCCCAGCGCCAGCCGGCGCGCTCGTAACTGCTTAGATAGGATGTCGTCTACCATACCGAGAATATAGCATAAAGCATCTAATTAGGGCGCCTTAGCGCTAATGGCATCTAGCGGTTTTCCGACGGAGCGCCGCGACGGCACCGCGAAGGCTCCAGCGATGCGCGACTACGACGTCCTGGTGGTCGGCGGCGGAAACGCAGGCTGCGCGGCTGCCCTCGCTGCGGCGCGCAACGGGGCGCGGGTGCTGCTGGTCGAGCGCTACGGCTTCCTCGGCGGGACCGCGACGGCGTCGATGGTCGGCCCGTGGATGACCTTCCACTCGGGCGACGACCGCATCGTCGGCGGGATCGCGCAGGAGATGGTCGAGCGGCTCGTCGCGCGCGGCGGCTCGCCGGGACACCTGCACGACGCGTCGGACTACGTCCCGACGATCACGCCGTTCGATCCCGAGATCCACAAGGCTCTGCTGTTCGAGATGATGGGCGAGAGCGGCGTCGGGCTCTTGCTGCACGCCTGGTTTCTCGACGCGACGGTTGCCGATGGCCACGTTACGGCGTCGCGCTTCGCGACGGTCGGCGGGATCGTCGAAGTCAGCGCACGCCGCACGATCGATGCGACCGCCGATGCCTACGTTGCCGCGAGCGCCGGCGTTCCGACCCAGCAAGGCGACGAGCGGGGCCGCGTTCAGCCGGCTTCGCTGATGTTTCGCCTCTCGCACGTCGACCTCGCGGCGCTCTCGACGTACGTGCGCCAGCGGCCGGATCAAATGCGCAGCTCGCTCAAGACGCACGAGCGCACGCCGGAGTCGTTGACCGCGGTCGCGGGGCTGTACGAGCTGTGGGACGCCGCGCGCGCCCGGGGCGCGGTCGACGTCCCGCGCGAGCTCGTCTCGTTCTTCGCGACGCCGTACGCCGACGAGGTGACGGTGAACATGTCGCGCGTCGTCGGCGTCGATCCGCTCGACCCCGACGATCTCACTCGCGCCGAGGTCGAGGCGCGCGCGCAGGTCATGCAGCTGCTCGAGTTCTTCCGGCGCGACGTACCGGGATTCGCGCGGGCGCGCATCGCGGCGACGGCGACGCAGATCGGCGTGCGGGAGTCGCGCCGCATCGTCGGCGAGTACACCCTCACCGCCGACGACGTGCTCGCCGCGCGCGCCTTCGACGACGCCGTCGCGCGCAGCGCGTACCCGATCGACATCCACAACCCCAGCGGGAGCGGGACCTCGACCCGCCGGCTCCCGCCCGGCAGGTCGTACGAGATCCCTTATCGCTGCCTGGTCCCACTGCTCGTCGACGATCTGCTGGTTGCCGGGCGCTGCATCTCGACGACCCACGAAGCGCTGGCCTCAACCCGGTTGACGCCTACGGTGATGACGCTCGGCCAGGCCGCGGGCACCGCCGCCGCGCTCTCGTTGCGCGAGCGCGTGACGCCGCGCGCGCTCGACCCGCACCTGCTGCGCGAGCGGCTGATCCGCGACGGCGTCGATCTGCGCCGCGCCGAAGCGAGCGTGTCCTGAGAGCGATGCGCGGCGTGCGCGCGATCGCCGCGGCATATGGCGTGCGCGTCGAGTTGGCGGACCTGGGCGATTGGGGCTCGACCCGCTTGATCGCCGAGTACGATCCGGACGGGCCGACGATCCGCGTCAACCGGCGCGAGCTGCCGCACGTCGCGATCGAGCATGCGATCGCGCACGAGCTGTACCACCACCGCGAGGCGATCGGCGAGATTCCGAGGCTGCGCAGCCGCGTCGACCGCGAGCGCGCGGCGGATGACTTCGCCCTCGCTCTGGCCGGACCGCCGTGATGCGTCTCGTCGCCGGGATCGACGGCGGCCAAACGTCGACGACCGCCGTCGTGGTCGACGAAGGCGGCATCGTGCGCGGACGCGGCAACGCCGGACCGGCCGATCACGTCGACGAGCCGGTCGGCTCGCGAAAATGCGCCGACGCGTGCACGACCGCGCTGATGCGCGCACTCGACGCGGCCGCGTTGCCGCGCGAGACGACGTTCGAGGCCGTGCATGTCGGGTTGTCCGGCTACGACGACGAGTTCGACGGGGTGCGACCCGCGTTTGCCGCGCGCGTCGTGCGGTTGCAGCACGACGCGCCGATCGCGCTGGCGGGTGCCGTGCAGGCGCGGCCGGCGATCGTCGTCATCGGCGGCACGGGTTCGGTCGCGTACGGCGAGGACGTCGATCGCGCTTCGGTCCGCGTCGGCGGCTGGGGTTATCTGTTCGGCGACGAGGGCAGCGCGTTCGCGATCGCCCGCGATGCGCTCGCTCACGCGATGGCCGAAGACGACCGCGCGCAACGCAGCCCGCTCGGCGACGCCGCGCTGGCCTACTTCGATCGCAACGACTTGCGCGAGCTCGCGACGGCGGCGCTGCTGGGGCGGATACCGCGCGGCGAGCTTGCCTCGTTCGCGCGGGTCGTCCTCGATGCCGCGCGGCTGGGCAACCCCGACGCGTCGGCGATCGTCGCCCAAGCCGCCTCCGCGCTCGCGGCACTGGCGACGGTTGCGATCGCTCGGCTGAACTGGAGCGAGCGACCCGTCCCGGTCGCCTTCACGGGCGGCGCGTTTCTCAACGAGGCATTCCTCGCGCGCACACGCGAGCGCTTGGGCGCGCTGGCGCCGAACGCGCTGGCGGTGACGCCGCGCTACGAGCCTGCGATCGGCGCCGCGCTGCTCGCATTCGCCGACGCCGAGCTGCCGGTCCCCGAACGCGTCGTCGAGCGATGACCGAGCGCGCCGGCTCCGGCGCCCACGCCGTGCTCGACGCGTTGCGCGGCGGGCTTATCGTTTCGGTCCAAGCCGAGGCGGGCTCGCCGCTCAACACGCCCGAGACGATCGCGCTGCTCGGCAGGACGGCCGTCGCGAACGGTGCGGTCGGCCTGCGCGTCGAGGGACTGACGCGCATCGCCGCGGTTCGGCGCGCGACGACCGTACCGATCATCGGGATCGTCAAGCGGTCGTATGCGGGCTACGAACCGTACATCACGGCGGGCGAGCGCGAGATCGCCGAGGTCGCGGCGGCCGGAGCGACGATCGTCGCTTTCGACGCGACGGGGCGGCCGCGGCCCGACGGGCGCGATGTCGCCATGGTCGTCGCCGCGATCCACGTGCGCGGCGCCGTCGCGATGGCCGATTGCGCGACGGCGGACGACGTGCGCCGCGCGGCCGCGGCGGGTGCCGAGATCGTTGCGACGACGCTGTGCGGCTACACCGACCAGACGCGCCGCACGGTGCTGCCCGCGATCGATCTGGTGCGCGCATGCGCCGCGAGCGGCGCATTTGCGGTCTGCGAAGGTGGCGTCGCGTCGGCTGAAGATGTGCGCGCGGCCTTCGGCGCGGGCGCCGCCGCCGTCGTGGTCGGCACCGCGATCACCAACGTGGACGTCCTCGTGCGACGCTTCGCCGGCGCGACACCGCGCGCCGGGTAGCGACCCGCCGGACGATCCGGAAGGAACGCCCTGACCGTCGTGTCGCCGGCCGAGCGAGCGCGTACCCGAGAGAAGTCCGCGCCGCGGCTCGCCGGAAGCGGCATATAGTAGGAAGTCGCCGAGACTCCCCCAAGAACCGGACGTCGGAGTCGCGGCGTGCTCGACGGGGGTATGCCGTTCAGAGAGGATCAGTTGGCACAGCGCGTCGTCAAGCCCAAGACCAACCTCGGCCCGGGTTTCTGGCCCATCACGGCCCTCATCGTCGTGGTTTCGGCGGTCATGGTCTACCTCGTCGAGACCAGCCCGCTGCCGATCGGTCTGGTTCAGGCCGGCGGCCCGGCCGACTCCGTCGACGCGCTGTTCCGGTTCCTCGGCGCGACCGGCGCGGTCATCTTCAACATCGTGACGATCTACACGATCTACTTCGCGATCGTATTTCGCGCGCCCAAAGGCGCGCCGCCGAACTCGATCGGGGTCCAGATCCACGACGCGCCGGTACTCGAGTTCTGGTGGACGGCAATCCCGACGATCCTGGTCGTGATCCTATCGATCTACTCGGTGAAGATCTGGGCCGATCTGCAGAATACCGCGGGCGACGTGCTGACCGTCGAGGCGATCGGGTATCAGTTCGGCTTTCAGTTCCGCTATCCGAAGCTGACGACGCCGACCAGCGAGCTGCACCTGCCGGTCGGCACGCCGACGACGATCCACGTGACGTCGCGCTCGACCGACGTCATCCACGGCTTCTGGATCCCCGAGTTCCGCCAGAAGGCCGACATGGTTCCGGGGCTGGTCAACACGATCCGCATCACGCCGACCCGGATCGGTACCTACCGCATCATCTGCAGCGAGTTCTGCGGCGTCGGGCACGGCGGGATGAAGGGGACGCTGATCGTGCAGAGCCAGCAAGATTTCGACAAGTGGTTCGCGCAGCAGGGCAGCCAACACGCCGGCGCCGGCGGCGGCATCCCCCTCTCCGCCGGAACGGTTTCCGCCGGCCAGGCGCTGTTCGGTCAGAAGTGCAGCGTGTGCCATTCCGTCGGACCGTTCTCGCAGAAGATCGTCGGTCCGGGGCTCGGCCAGATCTTCAACGACCCGGCGCATCCCAAGCTCGTCGACGGCGCGGCCCCGACCCCGCAGGACGCCGCGAAGATCATCCACGACGGATACAGCGGTGACATCGGCACGATGCCCAGCGCGCAGGTGAACGGCCTGTCGAACCCGGACATCGCCAACCTCGTCGCATACCTCGCCAGCCTCTCGAAGAAGTAACGGAGATCATCCGACCTATGGCAACGCTAGCACCCGGAGTGAAGACGGGCCCGTACCACGCGGTGCTCGACCATATCCATCCCGAACCGACGAGCTTCATTCGCAAGTACATCTTCTCGATCGATCACAAGATCATCGGGATCCAGTACATGATCACGGCGGGGCTGTTCTTCATCATCGCGGGTCTGCTCGCCGAGATCATCCGCACCCAGCTGCTCTCACCGACGGGCGCGGTCGTTTCGGCCGCCACGTTCAACGCAATCTACTCGATGCACGGGACCACGATGGTGTGGTTCGTCGTGATCCCGCTGTTGACCGGAGCGTTCGGCAACTTTGTCATGCCGCTGCAGATCGGCGCGCGCGACGTCGCGTTCCCGTGGCTGAACCTGGTTTCGTACTGGATCTTTCCGGTCGCCGGCGTTCTGTTGTTCAGCTCGTTCCTGATCGGCGCGCCCGACGCCGGTTGGACGGAGTACCCGCCGATCTCGCTGCAAGGACCGCCGGGCACCTCAATGTGGTGCATCGCGGTCTTCTTGGTCGGGATCAGCTCGACGCTGACTGGGATCAACTTCACCGTCACGATCCTCAAGATGCGCGCGCCCGGGATGACCTTCACCCGGATGCCGCTGTTCGTGTGGGCGCAGTTCGCGACGTCGCCGATGCTGCTGATCGCGACGACCGCGCTCAACGGCGCGCTGGCCGCGCTGTTCCTCGAGCGCCAGTTCGGCATCCCGTTCTACAACCCGGCGCACGGAGGCTCGCCGGTGCTGTGGCAGCACATGTTCTGGTTCTACTCGCACCCGGCGGTTTACATCATGATCCTGCCGGCGTTCGGGTTCATCTCCGAGATACTCTCGACGTTCTCGCGCAAGCCGGTCTTCGGCTACAAGATGATCGCGTTCTCGACGGTGGCGATCGCGCTGCTGAGCTTCGCGGTATGGGCGCACCACATGTTCACGTCCGGAATGGTGCCGTGGCTGCAACTCCCGTTCATGATCATCACGATGTTCATCGCGATCCCGACCGGGATCAAGATCTTCTCGTGGATGGCGACGCTGTGGGGCGGTTCGATCCGCTGGACGACGGCGATGCTGTTCGCGACCGGCTTCTTGATCACGTTCACCTTCGGCGGCCTGACCGGGTTCTTCTTGGCCGCCGTTCCGGCCGATTACCACGAGCACGGCTCGTACTTCGTGGTCGCCCACCTGCACTACGTGCTGTTCGGCGGCTCGATGATGGGCTTGTTCGCGGCGATCTACTACTGGTTCCCCAAGATGTGCGGGCGCATGATGAGCGAGAAGCTCGGGCTGTGGCACTTCTGGCTGGTGTTCATCGGCTTCAACGGCACGTTCATCCCGCTCCACTGGCTCGGGTTGCTCGGGATGCCGCGCCGCGTCGCGATCTACGATCCGCAGTACCAGTTCTGGAACGTGGTCGCATCGAGCTTCTCGTACATCATGACGTTCGCGATCTTGCTGATGTTCATCAACATCCTGGTCAGCCTGCGCAGCGGAAAGAAGTCCGGGCCCAACCCGTGGGGTGCGCGCACGCTCGAGTGGATGATCTCGTCGCCGCCACCGTATTACAACTTCAAGAAGATCCC
>Ga0208220_1000746_pt1 | contig 13626 bp, 13 predicted proteins | sample NGESurdeep092012_9_FD_184484 | JGI IMG/M metagenome (GOLD analysis project Ga0208220, IMG submission 184484) | Arctic peat soil microbial communities from Barrow, Alaska - NGEE Surface sample F53-1 deep-092012 (SPAdes) | ecosystem: Environmental > Terrestrial > Soil > Wetlands > Peat ... | reverse complement strand
ACGCCGCGAACTGGGTCATGTGCTGCTCACCCAGGCCGCGCGTGGTGATCGCCGGCGTGCCGATCCTGATCCCGGAGGGGTCGAACGGCTTACGCGGGTCGAACGGCACGGTGTTGTAGTTCACCTCGATACCCGCCCGGTCCATCGCCTTGGCGGCGGCCTTGCCCGCAATGCCCTGGGGGGTCAGGTCGATCAGGATCAGGTGATTGTCGGTGCCGCCGGAAACCAGGGCGTAGCCACGCTCAGTGAGCGCAGCGGACAGTGCCCGGGCGTTCGCGACAACCTGCCGCGCGTACTCGGCGAAGGCCGGCTGGGCCGCCTCCTTGAGCGCGACGGCGATCGCCGCCGTGGTGTGGTTATGCGGGCCGCCCTGAAGCCCCGGAAAGACGGCCTTGTCTACCGCTGCCGCGTGTTCCGCCGTCGTCATGATCATGGCGCCGCGCGGTCCGCGCAGGGTCTTGTGCGTGGTCGTGGTGATGACGTCGGCGTGACCGACCGGGCTCGGATGGGCGCCCCCCGCGATCAGCCCGGCAATGTGCGCGATATCGGCCACGAGCACCGCGCCGGTCTCAGCCGCGATCTGTGCAAAGGCCGGGAAATCGATGGTCCGCGGGATAGCCGTGCCGCCGCAGAAGATCAGCCTGGGCCGCTCCCGCCTGGCCAGGCTGCGTACCTCGTCGAGGTCCACCCGCCCGGTGTCGGCCCGCACCCCGTACTGCACGGACCTGAACCACTTGCCGGTGACCGAGACCGGCCAGCCATGGGTGAGATGCCCGCCCATGGGCAGCGCCATTCCCATGACCGTATCGCCGGGCTTGAGGAAGGCGAGGTAGGCCGCGAGATTGGCAGGCGAGCCGGAGTACGGCTGCACATTGGCATGATCGACGCCGAACAGCTTCTCTGCCCGCCGCACCGCTATCGTCTCGATAGGGTCGATGTACTGCTGGCCTTCATAGTAACGGCGGCCCGCGTAGCCCTCCGAGTACTTGTTGGTCAGCACGGAGCCGGCGGCCTCAAGTACCGCGACCGAGACGTAGTTCTCCGACGGGATTAGCCGGATCTTCTCGAACTGCCGCTGCGCCTCGGCGTTGATCAGATCCGCGATCTCCGGATCCGTGCTCGCGATATGCGGTATGGGCGGCTGATGCATGACTAACTCCTCATCCGGGCGTTGGCAGCGAAGGTGGTGTCGGGGCGCGCTCACACCAGCCGACCTGGCGGGCGATCGCGTCCAGGATGGTGAGCGCGTCGTTCAGGGCGCGGACGTCGTGAGTGCGGACATAATCCGCCCCTTGGCCCACGGCGTACAGTTCGGCCGCCACGGTAGCGGCCCCGATCTGCTCGGAGTCGCGCCCAGTAACGGCGCGCAGAAACGACTTGCGGGAAGGCGAGATCAGGACCGGCAGCCCGAACCGGGCCTTGAGCTGCCCGATTCCGGCCAGCGCGGCCAGGGAAGGTTCCGGGTTGGCGCCCAGGAAGTAACCGAGCCCTGGATCAATGACGAGCCGTTCTCGCGCGATTCCGGCCGCCCGAAGCACGGCCAGGCGGTCGGCGAAGAAGCGGTCGATAGCCGCCCAGGTCGCCGCAGGCTCGGTTATGACTTTGGTGACAGGCTCTTGGCGATGTACTGAGTGCATGACCACGAGTCGGCAGCCAGCAGCGGACAGTTGCTCATACATGCCGGGATCGGGGAAGCCATGGATATCGTTCAGGTACGCTGCACCGTGCGCGAGGGCGAAGCGCTGAATGCCTGGCACGGGCGAGTCAACCGAAACCGGGATGTTATCTGCGGCTAGGTGCTCAATGACGGGAGCCAGTCGCCGCCGCTGATCCTCGGCCGGGACATTCGCTGCGCCCGGATGGCTTGCCGCAGGGCCAAGCTCGATAATATCGGCGCCCTCCGATCGCAACTGCCGGGCATGGGCCAGCGCATCCTGCGTGGCCAGGTAGCGCCCGCCGTCGGAAAAGGAATCCTCGGTGATGTTGACGATTCCGACAATCTTCGGCCTGCGTGCCGGGATAATCGCAGAAGCTAAGTACCGGATCAAAGCCGAGCCTCCTGGTCAATAGCAGAAAGCCCAGGCGCACGGCATTGCGTCATAAAGACGGGACCGCTCCCCGATGGTGATCCCCATCCTGCACGCCAGTCACGGTCCAGCAGCACAGTAGCAGCCTTCCCGGCCGGACTCGGCTCCGTGTAATATGACAGCACTGTTGCAACAGCACTGTTATATCTGGCGAGACATCAGGAGGCGCACATGACGGGGCCGCGGGTCGGGCCTTACCCGAAGATCGAGACCTACGACCAGGGCCTGCCTGCCGGATCGTCCTGTTCGACCAGCGCGGCTGCGGGGCGCTTAGCGAGCTGCAGATCATCGACGACGCCGCCCATACCGGCAGCGTCACGATGACCGACGCCATCGTGGCGGCCACCGACCGGTTCGCGGCCCGACGGTGAACGAGCCGACGGTGAACGAGCCGACGGGCGGGGCGCCCGGTCACCGCAATCTGGTCGGCCTGCGCACCCAGCTGCGGCAGGTGCTGGACCTGATGGAGTCCGATATCACCAGCGTGCTGTCCGACCTGGGCCTGCGTGACTACCGGCCCCGGTTCAGCGTGGTCATCCGGGCCGTGGCCACACTGGGCCCGGTGCCCATCCGCGACCTGGCCCGGGCGATCCGCGTGACGCACTCGGCGGCGAGCCAGACGGTGGCCGAACTGGCCCGGCGTGGCTTGGTGGAGCTGCGGCCGGGCGACGACGGCCGGCAGCGCATCGTGCACCTGACGGCCCGGGCTCGCGCGATCCTGCCGATGGTGGAAACCGAGTGGGACGCGACCGCGTCGGCGGCCGCCGAGCTGGACGCCGAACTGCCGTTCCCGCTGAGCGAGCTGGTGCCGGCGATCGCGGCAGCGTTGGAGCGCAAGCCCTTCCGGGACCGGATCACGACGTCGGCCTGGGCGCGCGAGCACCCCGCGTTCCCGGCGGCGCTGGCAGGGCCCTCCGGCCCGGCAGACCCACCCGGCCCGTGATCCAGCTGCCCCGCGGGATGCGGCTGCTGGCGGATATCCGGCCGCTGCGCGAGAGCCAGCCGTACCGGCGGCTGTGGACGGGCACGACGCTGTCGGCCACCGGCGGCATGATGACGGGGTTCGCCGTCACGCTGCAGGTGTACCAGCTGACCCACTCAGCGTTCGCGGTCGGCGCTCTCGGCGCCGCCCGGATGGTCCCGACGCTGACCATCGGCATGTTCGGCGGCTCGCTGGCCGACGCCATCGACCGGCGCAGGCTCGTCCTGGTCACGAGCAGCTGCCTGGCCGCGATCTCCGCCTTGTTCGCCGCCCAGGCCATCGCGGACCTGCGGCAGCTCTGGCTGCTCTACGTCCTGGTCGCCGTCCAGGCGGCGTTCGGCGCGGTCGATACCCCGGCGCGGCGCACCTTCACGCCGCGCCTGCTGCCGCCCGGCCGGCTCTCGGCCGGGCTGGCCCTCAATCAGCTGACCTTCCAGCTGACCATCGCGGTCGGGCCGGCCCTGGCTGGCCTCGTGGCCGCCGCCGGCGGTCTGCGGCTGTGTTACGTCATCGACGTGGCCAGCTTCGGTGCCGCCCTCTACGGCCTGGCGCGGCTGCCCGCGATGCCGCCCCAGGGCGGCCTCGCCCGAGGCGGTCCGCGAGCGGTGGCCGAGGGGATCCGGTTCATCCTGGCGAGCCGGCCCCTGGCCGGCGCGTTCCTGGCCGACCTCAACGCCACGGTGCTGGGCCTGCCCGTGGCGCTGTTCCCCGCCATCAACGCCGAGCGCTTCGGCGGCCATCCGCAGACCCTCGGCCTGCTCACCGCCGCGATCGGGGTCGGCGGCCTGGCCGGGTCGGTCTTCTCCGGGCCGGTCGGCCATGTGGCCCGGCCGGGCCGGGCCATGCTGGTCACCGTGAGCATCTGGGGCGCGGCCATCGCCGGATTCGGCGCCGCCGGCGGCCTGTGGCTGACGCTGGGCTGCCTGGCCGTAGCCGGGGCGGCCGACACGACCACCGTGGTGTTCCGGGGCACGATCGTGCAGACGGCGATCCCTGATCAGCTCCGCGGCCGGATTACCGCCGCCGACTATGTCGTGGGCTACGGCGGCGGGGAGATCGGCAACCTGGAGTCCGGTGCCGTCGGATCCCTGGCGTCTCCGGCCATCAGCGCGATCAGCGGCGGACTCGCCACCGTGGCCGGCGCCGTCATCATCGGGCTCGCCCTGCCGGCCTTCACCCGCTACAGCCGGCGGCCGGCGGCCGGCGGCGAAGCCGTCGAGGCTAGCGCCCAGGCGCAGGCGGCGTCATGAGGCTCCCGGCCGTGCACGAGGCCCGCGAGGACGGGATGTCGGATCACTCGGCGCTCACTGCGGCGCTGGCATGGCGAACCAGCCAGTCGTAGGTCTGCTCGGTCCGCTCGGCCTCGACGCCGAGTGACTCAACGAAGCGGCAGAGCTCGGCCTGGATCACGTCGCCGGGTGCGTCGCCAGAGACCATGCGCTCCACCTCAAGGAACCAGCCCAGTCCCTCCACCTCGTCCACGCACAGCAGCATGTCGCCGTAGGCCGCCGAGCGTCTGACCTTGACGATCCGGACAGTAGGGCAGAACCCCATGGCCACGATGGCTGCGTGCATCTGCTCCCGGTCGGTGATGTCGGTCTCGTGCTCCTCGCACGACAGCAGATTCTCGGCCGGGCGCTTGAGCGTGAAGACATGCCGCCCGCCCGTCGTGCGCAGCCGCGCGAAGGGGACGCCCTGCCGGTCATCACCGTAGGACCAGCCGCTGGGCGCGTACGCCTGGTCGTCCTGCCCCGCCGGCGGCCCTAACTCGATACCGCGCATCTCCAGCGTCGCGAGGAGCGCCTCGGAGTCCTGGAGCCGGTACTTCACCTCAACCTCGCGCACCGCGCCTCCGCGTGAGCTGACCTGTCACCCGCCGAGATTACGGCAAACAGCACCTAAAGGGTCTGCGCTGCGGAGCGCAGCGAGGTCAGACTGGTGTCAGTGCGCAGGCGCCCAGGCGCTGGCGCTGGCCCGCAGGCGTGTCGAGCCGGGCACTACTCAGGAGGATCACGTGAACTCCGAAACTGCAGCAGGCGGCCGGTCCTCCGGCAGGATGATCGCCATCGTCGTTCTGGCGGTCATCGCCGTCTTAGCCATCGTCGCCGGCGTCATCTACCTCACCGAGCCGGCGAAGTCACTGCCGAGCATCCTGGGCACCATCACCCACCCGGCCGCCCGGGCCCATGCCCATCGGCACACCCGCGGCGCCGTGGCCCTTGTCGTGGGGGTGCTCTGCCTGGTGGCAGCCGTGCTAGTCGGCTGGCGCGGCAGGTCGCCGCGCGGGTGAACGATCGATCACCGGCCGCCCGGCGGCCCGTCCGCCCAGTCCGGCCGGACCAGGCCGGTCTGGTAGGCAAAGACCACCAGCTGGGCCCGGTCCCTGGCCCCGAGCTTGGTCATCGCCCGGGCGGCGTGGGTCTTCACCGTTGACGGGCTGACGTAGATCTTGCCGGAGATCTCCTCGTTCGACAGCCCGGCCGCGATGAGGCCGACCACCTCGCGCTCGCGCGGGGTCAGCTCGTCCAGGCCGGGCAGGCTGCGCGCCTGCCGCGTGCGCGACGCGAACTCGGCGATGAGGCGCCTGGTCACGGTCGGGGACAGCAGCGCCTCCCCGCCGGCCACCACGCGGACGGCCCGGATCAGCTCGGCGGCGTCGGTGTCTTTTACCAGGAATCCGGCGGCACCCGCCCGCAGGCCCTCGAAGACGTACTCGTCCAGCTCGAAGGTGGTCAGGATGACCACGCGAACGGAGCCGAGATCCGGCCTCGCGGCGATCCGGCGGGTCGCCTCGATGCCGTCCACCTGCGGCATGCGGATGTCCATCAGCAACACGTCCGGCGTGTACCGGGCGGCGATCCGCACCGCCTGCTCGCCGTCAGCGGCCTCCCCCACGACCTCGATGTCGTCCTCGGCGTCGAGCAGCGCGGCGAACCCGGCCCGGACCAGTTCCTGATCGTCGGCCAGCGCGACCCGGATCACCGCCGCGCCCCCGGCATTTGTGCCCCTGACGGCGGCGCCTCCGACGGCGGTGCCTCCGATGTCTGTGCCCCTGACGGCGGTGCCTCTGACAGCGGCGCTTCTGACTGCGGTGCATCTGGTAGCGGCGCCGCCGGTAGCAGCGCCCCTGATAGCGGCGCCGCCGCCAGCGGCAGCCGCGCGCGGACGCCGAAGCCGCCGTCCGGCCGGGGGGCCGCCCGCAGCGTGCCGCCCAGCGCAGCGGCTCGCTCGGACATGCCGGCGATGCCGTTACCGGAGCCGCGACCCTGACCGCGGCCGTCGGCCTGAGCCGCCGACCTGCCCGGCGGCCTGCCCGCCCCGTCGTCACTCACCTCGACCTCCAGCGCACGGTCGCGGTAGGTCAGGCGGACCGTGGCCATCGCGCCGCCGGAGTGGCGGGCGCTGTTAGTCAGCGCCTCCTGGATGATCCGGTAGGCGGCCAGGTCGACGTCGACCGGCAGCGGGCCGGGCTGGCCGTCCTCCTCGATGCGGACGGTCACCCCGGCCGCGGCCGCATGGTTCACCAGGTCACCGAGCCGGGCGAGGCCGGGAGCCGGGGCGCGCGGCGCATTTTCGTCGACATCCCGCAGGACGCCCAGCACCGAGCGGAGCTCGACCAGCGCCTGCTTGCTCACGTCGTTGATGGTCGTCAGTGCCGACCGTGCCCGCTCGGGCTGGCGGTCCATCAGGTGCAGCGCCGTGTTGGCCTGGACGTTGATGACCGAGATGTTGTGCGCGACAACATCATGCAGGTCACGGGCCATCCGCATCCGTTCCTCGCTGGCCCGCCGCCGCAGCTCCTCCTCCCGGCCCCGCTCCAGCGCCGCGGCCCGCTGTCCCCGGCTGCGGATCAGCTCCGCGATGGTCAGCAAGACCAGCAGGCCGGCCGCGAGTCCCAGTGCGAAGCCGACCGAGGCGTGGCCGCTCTGCCCGATCCGCCACGGTGGCCACAGCGAGACGACGTAGCCGATGACCAGGGAAGCGACCGCGGCCGCCCGCCTGCGGGCCAGCACCGCATTGAAGAAGGCCACGATCAGCGCGAACCAGACCGCGTTGGCGTTCTGCGCCCCCGCCCCCAGCGCCGTGGCCAGGGTGACCGCCAGCACGCCGACCGGATAGCGGCGGCGGCCTAGCAGCGACGCGCCGCCCACGACGAGCAGGACGTAGGCCAGCGGCGTGATGGAACCGCCGCCAGAATGCCACGGTGCGCTCGCGTAGCTGGCGCCGACCTGGGCGGCAGTCACCGCAGCCGCTATCGCGGCGTCGAGCGCCCAGCGCCGCGCGGCTGCGGCGCGCGGATGGCCGCCTCCCCCGCCGGGCAGACCAGCCCCGCCGGGCAGGCTAACGCCGCCGGGGCCGCGGGAGCCTCCGGACCTTCGGAAGCTGCCGGCCCAGCGGACGGCGCCGGCCCAGCGGGACCGGCGTTCAGGCTGGTCAGTTTCGGTCATCACTGCTCTCGACGGTACGCGTCCTCGCGTCCCCGGGCATTGCCTCCCAGACGACATCTGAGCCGGCCGGATACCGCCGCGGGCGCACGGCGGGCGCCGCGGGCTACCGCCGCAGACGACCCGAGACGGGCCGCCCGGCGGACGACGGCACCGGGTCCGGCCGGGCACGCTGGAGCCACAGCCGGTCAGCCCGGCAGGAAGCCTGGCCGGCGGGAGACGTGCCCGAGGGACGGCGCTCCCGAAGTCCAGGGCTGCGGGAGAGGAGAGAACATGTCAGTGATCGAGGTCCGCGGCCTGACCAAGCGATTTGGCGGGGTGCTCGCGGTCGATCAGCTGAGCTTCGAGGTGGAGCCCGGCACGGTGGTCGGCTTCCTGGGCCGCAACGGGGCCGGGAAGACGACGACGCTGCGGATGATCCTGGGCCTGGTGCGGCCGGACGGCGGCACGGCCACTATCAACGGCCACGCCTACGGGGATCTGCCCGAGCCGATGCATCAGGTCGGTGCCGTCCTGGAGGCCTCGAGCTTCTATCCGGGCCGGACCGCCCGCAGCCACCTGCGCGTGCAGGCCCTGGCGGGCCGGGCCGACCCCGCGCGGATCGACGAGGTGCTCGCGCTCGCCGGGCTCACCGATGCCGCCGACCGCCGGGTCGGCGGGTTCTCACTCGGGATGCGCCAGCGCCTCGGCCTGGCGACCGCGCTGCTCAGCGACCCGGAGGTGCTGATCCTGGACGAGCCGGCCAACGGCCTGGACCCGGAGGGCGTCCGCTGGCTACGGGACCTGGTGCGCGACCTGGCCGCCGACGGTGCGGCGGTCCTGGTCTCCAGCCACATCCTGGCCGAGGTCGCCCAGACCGTTGACTCGGTGCTCATCCTCGACCGCGGCCGCCTGGTCGCCCAGTCGTCGCTGGCCGAACTGACGGCGGGCGCGCAGGCCGTCATCCGGGTCCGGACTCACCGGGCGGAGGAACTGCGGGCCGTCGTCGCCGCCGACGGGGCCGGGGCTCAGCTAACCGCCCGGGACCGGGTCGAGATCACCGGCTCGACGCCCGAGCGCGTCGCCGACCTCGCCGCGCAGCGTTCCATTCCGCTGATCGAGTCGGTAACCGAGGCCGCCGACCTAGAGGACGTCTTCCTCAGGCTGACCGCCGACCCGCCGACCACGGGGCTCCACGGCCCTTCAGGCACGCCCGCGCAGGAGGTATCCCGGTGATCAGGCTGATCCGCGTCGAGCTGCTCAAGATCCGTACCACCCGGCTGAGCTACGCCCTGCTGGCCACCGCCGCCGGGCTCACGCTGCTGTTCTGCGTGCTAGAGGCGTCCTTCTCCGGCGCCGGGAAAAACGTCGGGCCGCTGTCCACCGCCTCCGGCTTCACCGCGGTGATCACGGGCGGCACGTGGGCGCTGCTGCTGGCTACGGTCCTCGGGGTGACGGTCTCCAGCGGCGAGTTCCGTCATTCCACCGCCACGCTGACCTATCTCACCGCGCCGCACCGGGGCCAGGTCCTGACCGCCAAGATGGCCGCCGCCGCCGGGGTCGGCGCCGTGTTCGGCCTCGCCGGCTACATCCTGGCCGCCGGCGCCAGCCTGGCCTTTACCGCCGCCCACGGTTATCACGTGCCGGTCGGCGACGCCACGCTGGCGCGCTACGCGGCTGGCTACGTCATCGGCGCGGCCCTGCTGGCCGCGACCGGGGCGGCCCTGGGATCGCTCATCCGGTCCCAGCTGGCTGGGGTCATCAGCGTGTTCGCCTGGATGATCGTGATCGAGTCGGTGCTCGGCGGCCTGTTCCACTCCGTCCAGCCCTACCTGCCCTATTCGGCGGCCACGACGCTGACGGGATCGCCGCTCGGCGGCGCGGCGTTCGGCCCCGCCCACCTGGCGGCCACCACGGTGACCCCGCTCCCCTTCGCTGCCGCCACGGGCTTGCTCGCGGGCGTGGCTATCCTGATCGCGGTGGCGGCCGCCCGGATGACGGTGCAGCGAGATGTCACCTGATCGGGAGGCGGCCGTGGCGCTCGGCGGGCACGTTATCGAGAACCCCCTCAGCGGTGAGCAGATCACGATCCGGGCCACGGCCGCGCAGACCGGCGGAACCGAACTCGACTGGGAACTCGTGCTCGCCCCCGGCGGGCGGGTACCCAGCAGCCACGCCCATCCCGAGCAGGAGGAGTGCTTCACCGTGCTGGAGGGGCAGATGAGGTTCCGGGTCGCCGGCCGGCGGGTGACCGCGGGCCCCGGCGACACGGTACGGATCCCGCCCGGCACGGTGCACCATTTCGCCAACGCCGGACGCGGGCCCGCCCGGGTCGCCGTGCAGACCAGGCCCGCGCTCGACATGCAGGACCTGCTGGAGACCGCCGCGGCGCTGGCCCGCCGTCAGCACGCGGCCGGCCGGAAGCTGCCCAGCCCGCTTGACCTGGCCCTGTTCATGCGCGACTTCGAGCGGGAGGTGCGGGCGCCGTATCTACCGCGGATCCTCGTCCGCGCCGTCACCCGGCCGGTCGCCTGGCTGGCCGGCCGCCGCGGGCTCGACGCGCGCTACCGCCGCCTGCGGGCCCCTCGCGTCAGCCGGGCCCGTCCATGACCGCGGGCCGTTAGCGTCGTCAGCTTGCGATGACGGCGGTCGACGTAGCTCACCTGGTCAAGCGGTACCGCGGCGCCCGGCGGAACGCCGTGGACGACATCAGCTTCGACGTTCCGGAGGGCCAGCTCTTCTGCCTGCTCGGACCCAACGGCGCCGGAAAGACGACGACGGTGTCCGTCCTCACCACGACGCTCGCCCCGACCTCGGGCCGCGTCCTGATCGCGGGCCGGGACCTGGCGACGGAGCAGGCGAAGGTGCGCCGGGAGATCGGCATCGTCTTCCAGCAGCCCTCGCTCGACCTGAACCTGAGCGCCGAGGAGAACATCCGGCTGCACGCGGTGCTCTACGGCCTCTACCCCTGGCGGCCCAGCTACCGCCTGATGCCGGCGGGCTACCGGAGCCAGGTGCAGGAACTGGCCGGCGTCCTGGGCCTGTCCGATTTCCTGGGCCAGCGGGCGCGCGTCCTGTCCGGCGGCCTGCGACGCAGGCTGGAGATCGTCCGGGCGCTCATGCACCAGCCCGGCGTGCTGTTCCTCGACGAGCCCACCGCGGGCCTCGACCCGGAGAGCAGGCGCAGCCTCTGGGCCTACCTGCGGCAGGCCAGGGCCGCCTTCGGGACCACGGTGTTCCTGACGACGCACTACCTGGAGGAAGCCGAGGCCGCCGACGCGGTGTGCGTGCTGGCCGGGGGAAGGATCATCGAGCGCGGCAGCCCGGCCGAGGTCAAGGCGCGTCAGCTGAGCCCGGAGCTCGTCCTCGACGCCCGGGACCGGGCGGCCCTCATTCGCGAGCTCGGCGCACTCGGCCTGCGGATCAACGCGGGTGCGCCGAGTGCGCGAGGTGAGCCGAGTGACCAGTCCGGGCCGCTGCGAGTGCCGCTGAACGGGCGCAGTGCGCAGAGCATCATCGCCGCGATCGAGGCCGAGCTGACCCGGTTCCAGATCGCCGAGCCGACGCTCGAGGACGCCTACCTGCAACTGCTCGAGCGAGCCAGGCCATGAGCGCGCGCGTCGGCGCCGGCCCCCGGCCCCCGGTCGCCGGTCTGGCGCACGAGCTGTCCGGACTGCTGATCATCGCCCAGCGCGACATGATCAAGCTGCTGCGCGACCGGCCCCGGCTCGCGGTCAACCTGGCGTTCCCCGTCCTGCTCATCGGGGGCCTTGGCAGCATCCTGCAGCCCACCGTGGGCCGGCTCACCGGCCTGAACGCGGTGACCCTCGCGTTCACCGGGGTGCTGGCCGCCAGCCTGTTCCAGTCCGCGGCCGCCGGCATGATCTCGATCGTCGAGGACCGCGAGAACGACTTCTCCCGCGAGTTGTTCGTCACCCCCGTCTCCCGGCTGACCCTGGTCGCCGGGAAGGTGGCCGGGGAGACCCTGGTCGCGTTCTGCCAGGGGATCTTCATCGTCTTGTTCGCGGTGGCGTTCGGCGTGCGGATGTCGCCCGGCCAGCTGGCGGCGCTGCTGGCGCCGAGCCTGGCCGCCTGCCTGCTCGGCGGCGCGTTCGGGCTCGCCACGATCGCCGCGCTGCCGAACCAGCGCTCGGCGATGCAGATCTTCCAGTTCCTGATCATCCCGCAGTACGTGCTCGGCGGCGTCCTGGTGCCGCTGCGCGGCACCGCTGCCTACCTGAACGTGCTGGCCCACCTGATGCCGATGCGGTACGTGGTCGAGCTGACCCGCGCCGCGTTCTACGCCGGGACGCCGGGCTACCGCCAGGTGGTGTCGGGCAGCCCGCTGCTGGACGCGGCGGTGACCGGCGGGCTGTTCGTCATCCTCATGACCACCGGGGCGGCGGTGTTCGGGTACCGGGAGCGAATCCGCTGATCAGGGCTCCTCCGCACACTCCAGCACGCGCGCGAACGCGCGGAGGTACCGGGAATCGCCCTGAAGGTCGCGAAGGAGCCAGTATTCGGCCCCCCAGAACAAGTACCCCTCCAAAACGAACGGCTTGCCCTGCGCCCAGCGCATGCACTGGCTGAAGTTGGCGATGAGATCCTCGGGACGGCAGCTGTACATGGCCCGGCCGGCCGGGCTGGGCGGGGTCGTGACCGCCTCCCAGGGCTCGGCCTGCCCCTCGGCGATCATCAGCCGCCGTCCCGCCGCGGCGGCCTGGTCCAGCAGTCGCTCCCGCCGTCGCTGCTGGCGGCGGGCGCGGCTGCCGTCCAGGTACAGGCTCACCGGCCCGGCACTGGCCAGCGCGTGCCGCGGGTAGAAGTCGATGCCGACGATGTCGGCCAGGCGCTGCGCGACCGCCAGCGAGTCACCCTGGTCCCGGGTGCGCCACCACTGCTGCAGCCGAACGGGGGTCGAGGTCGGCAGGAAGCCGTTCAGCAGGACCGGCCTGCTGCCATCCGCGGCGCGGGCCGCGTCAACCTCGCAGCGGACGAATTCCTCCGACAGCCGCCAGGAATGCTCCAGGCCCAGCGGGTCGACGGCCTCATGCTCGACCTGCCAGGCCATGATCGCCGCTCGATCCCGGTACCGCTCCACCACGCGGGTGACGAATGCCGTCCCGGCCGCCAGCAGCCGCCGGTGCTGGTCCGGGGTGACCAGGGCGCCTTCGCGCAGGGGCTGGTCCAGGTGATGCGCCGGGACGAAGAACTCCGGGTAGCCGAACGCCTTCACCGGGCCGACGCACACGATCACCTGCTTGCCGGCCCGCTCGGCGGCATCGAGCTGGCGGTCAAGCTCGCCCGGCTCGAAGGTGCCGGGGCGGGGCTCCAGCCGGTTCCAGTAGGCCGCGAGCCGGATCAGCTGGAACGGGTAGGCCAGCAGCTCCCGCAGGGCGTCGTCGGGATCCAGCCCGAGCGCCGCCGCCTGCAGCGGCCGGAAGCTGATCCCGAGCTGCCCCGCGCCGCGGGGTTCCACCCGGACCTGCTGCCAGCGGTCGGTCAGCGGGCGCGCGGCCCGCTTCAGGCGCAGCTCTCGCGCGACGGGCAGGAGCAGGCTCGCTGCCGCCGCGGCTCCGGCCCCGGCCACCGTCCCGCGCGGCAGGCGGACGCCTGCCGGGCGGCGGTCGCCGCGCGGCGCTCCCTTGGTGCCTGGTTCAGCCCGGCCCATGTCGGTCTCCTTCCGTGCCGCCCGCCTGCCGGGCTGCGCCAGTGCCGGCCGCGCCAGCGCGGGCCGGGACGGCCCCGGCCGGGACAGAGCCGGCCGGGACAGAGCCGGCTGGGACAGTGCTCGCCGGGACAGTGCCAACCGGGACGGGCCCGGCCGGCGGCGCGGCGCCGAGCAGGCCGCCGATCAGCTCGGCGATGCCGGCCGCGTCGTCGGGCCGGCCCAGGCGCGCCGAGGCGGCCCGCATCGCCTCGACGGCCGCGCGGTCGTCACGCAGCCGGACGATCTGGCTGACGAGGTGCCGCACGCCACGTACCTGGCGGCCCGCGCCCGCGCCGGTCACGAACTCGGTGTTGCCCTTCTCCTGCCCCGGCAGGTGCGAGGTCAGCAGGAGCGGCGCGCCGCAGCAGGCGGCCTCGGCGATCGTGGCGGGACCCGCCTTGGTGACGACCAGATCGGCGCAGC
>Ga0208220_1000744_pt1 | contig 13659 bp, 13 predicted proteins | sample NGESurdeep092012_9_FD_184484 | JGI IMG/M metagenome (GOLD analysis project Ga0208220, IMG submission 184484) | Arctic peat soil microbial communities from Barrow, Alaska - NGEE Surface sample F53-1 deep-092012 (SPAdes) | ecosystem: Environmental > Terrestrial > Soil > Wetlands > Peat ... | reverse complement strand
TGAGGACGTTGTCGCCGACGCCCCGGCCGCCGTCGGCCAACTCGCGAGCGCCTTGGCCGATGATGGGGCCATGCGCATTCTGGTCACCGGGCATCGCGGTCATGTGGGCGCCCCGGCCGCGGCGCTTCTGGAGCGCCTGGGCCACGACGTTGTCGGCTTTGACCGGGTTGGCGGAGATGATCTCCTCGATCTGGCCGCGGTCAGGCGGGCGACGGCCGGCTGCACCGCCGTGGTGCACGCCGGGGCGCTCGCCCCATGACACCGCCGGCCGCCCGGAGGACATCATGGCGGTCAACGTGCTGGGGACCTGGCACGTGCTGCTGGCGGCCGAGGAAGCCGGCGCGGGCCGGGTGGTCTACTTCTCCAGCGGCCAGGTGTTCGGGCTGGCGGAGGGCGAGCGGCTACCCGATTACTTCCCGGTCGATGACGCCCACCCGCGGCGGGCGATGCGTCCTTACGGGCTGTCCAAGTGCCTAGCCGAGGACCTGTGCGCGGGATTCACGGCCCGGACCGGCATCGCCAGCGTGGCATTGCGGCCCTGCTGGGTCTGGGATCCGGGCATGCACCGGCGGGTCGCGGCGCAGTGGCAGGCCAATCCCGGCTCGGAATGGACGCCGACCTGGGAGTACGGCCAGTTCGTCGATGTCCGCGATGTCGCCGTCGCTGTGCGGCAGGCGCTGGAGGTGCCCGTGTCCGGGCATCACCGCGTGCTGCTGTGTGCTTCCGACATTGCCGCCTCCGAGCCGAGCCGGGTCATGGCCGAGCGATTCGCTCCGTCGGTGCCCGTCCGCGATGCTGCATCCTTCGATCGCGCGCCCCGGCGCGCCCTTTTCGACTGCTCCGCCGCGGCGCGCGTCCTCGGCTGGCAGCCGGACTATGGATGGTCCGGCCAGCGCTAGATCAGGATCGGGCGGAAAACCATGAGGTGCCCTGGCCTGTTTCTCCGTACTCTTCGACGATGGACAGTCAGCCGTCGGCCGATGACGTGCGACCGCTTCTGCGCCGGGTTGCGGCCATAGCCGAGTACGAGGACGACGGCCGGTGGGCGATCGTCCGCGAATTGCAGCGCCGGACCGATCGGACGGCTTTCGACGCCGTATGCGAGCTGGCCGGATCGGCCGACACGCTCGAGCGGATGGCCGCCGTCGACGTACTGGCCCAGATCGGATACCTTGCCGAGCGGCCATTCCACGACGAGACGATCCCGTTGCTGATCGACGCCAGCCAGGACACGGACGCGGACGTCATCGCGGCGGCGGTCACGGCCCTGGGCTTTCTGCGGGATCCGCGCACGCTCCCCGCGATCTTGAGCCACGCCGGTCATCCGTCGGCGAACGTCCGCTACGCGGTCGCCTTCGCGATTCCCGGCGCGGCCGGCGATCCGCCCAGCCCGCACGCCATCGAGGCGCTTATCGCGCTGTCCGCCGATCCCGACGGCGAGACGCGGGACTGGGCGACATTCGGCCTGGGCAGCCAGTTCGAGGATGAAGACAGCGACGCCATCCGCGACGCGCTGGCGGCACGCCTCGATGACCCCGACGGAGACACCTCCGGCGAGGCCCTGCTCGGCCTTGCCCTCCGGCACGACCCCCGCGCTCTGCCCGTCCTGCTCGCGTGCCTGGACGATGATCCGGGGAACCTCATCGTCGAGGCGGCCGCCGCGCTCGGCGCTCCCGAAGCGCTCCCGGACCTGGAACGCCTCAAGCGCGAGGGCTGGCAGCTCGACGAACCGCGCCCGTCCGTCCTCGACGACGCCCTCCGCGCCTGCGCAGCTGAGGACGCCGGGTAGCTCGCTCGCGATGTCAGGACTGCGTCTCGGGTCGCGGCTCGTAGTCGAACCAGTCGAACCGGACGGTGCCCGCCGCCGCGTACATGCCGATCACCCGGCCGGTGAATCCGCCCGCGACCTCCGTGGACAGGTACCGGCCGTCGAGCGAGGCAAGCACCGTGAACACGCCGTCTGGATCCTCCGCGCCGAGGGACACCAGGTCGGGCTCCTGGAGCGGTTGGTCCAGGGCCAGGCCCAGCGGAGCGGCAAGCGTCTCGATCCTCAGCACCACCGGTCCGGACGGGGCGGGCGCGGCGCCGACCGTCTGCCGCAGCGGCCCGATCCGGGCCGACACGCGCACCTCGCCGTCGGCCACCTCGATCTCGTAGTGATGGCGCTCGTCGAGGCGCACGGCGAGGCCGCCGCGCCCTTCGGCAGCGTCCACCAGCGCCCGTGCCCGGCAGGACAGGTGCTGCTGCCGTCGGCCGGCGAAGGTCACGTCGGGATCGTCCATCGACGCGCCGCGCGCCCGCAGGGTCAGCCATCCCGGCCGGTCCTGGGTGGAGCAGTGCTCAGCGGGGCGAGAGCGTACCGAGATCCAGCGGGGGTGCAGCGCGGCCAGGTCGAAGTCGTCATGCGCCGGCGGCGCGGCAACGGGATGGGATGGCCACGATGGTGCGGCCATCACGGACACCACCGTGCCGATCACCGGCCACCCGTCGGCCCACGTCACCGGGGCCAGGTAGGTCTCGCGTCCGAGCACGTGCCAGCCCGGGGTGCCGCCGCGCGGCCGGACGCCGAGGAGCACTATCCACCAGGATCCGTCCGGCGCCTCGACCAGGTCCCCGTGGCCGGTGTTCTGGATCTCCAGGCTGGTACTGCGATGGCTCATGATGGGGTTGGCCGGGCACGCCTCGAACGGGCCATCGGGCGCCCGCCCGCGGGCGACGGAAATGCCGTGGCCGCGCTCAGGCCCGCCCTCGGCGATCAGCAGGTACCAGTAGTCGCCGATCTGGTACAGGTGCGGCGCCTCCGGCATCCGGGCGCCGGGCGTCCCCGACCAGATCCGGCGCGGCTGCCCCGCCTGCTGCCCGGTTCCTGGATCGATGCGGACCTGCTCGATGCCGGCGTACGTGCACCAGCAGCGGCCATCGGAGTCCCACGCCAGGTCCGGGTCGATGGCCGTCACGTCGAGCAGGCGGACCGGGTCGGACCACGGGCCGGCCGGGTCCTCGGCGGTGAACAGCACCGTGCCGCCGCCGGAGACGTCGGTGGTGACCAGCCAGAACCGGTCATCGTGATGACGGAGCGTCGGTGCGTAGACACCGCCAGACGACGGCACCGACGCTGGCAGGGACAGCTGTTCCGGCCGCTCCAGCGCATTGCCCACCTGCTCCCAGTGCACCAGGTCCCGGCTGTGGAAGATCGGCACGCCGGGGAAGTACTCGAAACTGGAGCAGGCGAGGTAATAGTCCGGGCCCACCCGGCAGATGCTCGGATCGGGATGAAAGCCCGCGACCACCGGGTTGGTGAACGTGCCGTCGATGGGACCCTCCGAACTGACGAGGCGTAGAGACGTCTCCGCCAGGACCTGGGAAGGCGTGCGCGCCCCTCCTGACAGTATTGTCCGGCCCGAGTACAGTTCACGACAATGCCAGCCGTATTGCAGTGTCGGCTAAGGGGGAGCTATGGAGCCGCTGTGCGCGACCAGGGCGGTAAAGGTCCTGAAGCACCTGCGCCAGGCCGTTCCTGCGACGATATCCCAGGCGAGCCTGGACCAACTCGAGCATTTGCCCTCGAGTGTGCTGGCTCGCCTGTCCGCCACGTCGGACTGGGACCAGGTGACCCAAGACCGGCAGCTCAGGGACTGGCTCGCAGAAAACCCGGTCCCCGCCCCGCGCCTGAACGCATCCGGTCCTCTGTTCCACGGGACCCTGATCTTCTTCCAGCTCCATATTCCAGGAGACCGGCCAGCCGTCCGCCACGGTCAGCATTGCTGACACGGAGATCGCGCGCGACTACGCAAGCACAGCCCTCATCACCATTCAAAGATATACGTCCCGTTACGGCACGAGCAGCGTCAGCGTCTCGCAGGACGTCATCCCGTTTACCGCGAACGTAAGCGGCGACTCGTTTACCCTGTCGCAGTTCGAGGGCTGGATAGATCAGTGCGCCAGTATCGCGCAGGTCGAAAAGGTGATTAATCCCTGCATTGTGGTGCTCCACAATAGAAGCCTGCAGGGAAGCCCGCAGTTCTCAAATGAACGCAACCCGTTCCACAGCATGACCGGCAACGGAATTCCCTACTGCTATTGCCTGGTATTCGGAGAAGGCCTGTCCGTGGCCGACAATAATCACACGATCAACGGCATCCAGCACGAAAAGGTATACGCGCACATTCTGAGCCACGAGATTACCGAGATGCTGGTGGACCCGAAAGGGGACCTCAGCAATCCCGAGGAGTGCGACCCGTGCGCCGGCAACTGCAACAACATATGGTTTGACCTGTTCGACCAGAACGGCGTCTTCCTGGGCGGAACCGCAGAAACGGCCACAGCGACCGGCTTCGCGTTCTTTATCAACGCGATCGTGTCCCCCAGCGCTGCCCTCGACGGGAACGGCTGCCTTGTCCAGGCCAGCCAGCTGCAGACTGCGTGCGTCTACGCGCCTCCGTTCGTGAGCGGCGAACTGCTGTCCTACGGCGACACGGGAACGACCGGCAACGTCTCCGACCCGGTGATCGTCGGGTTCAGCGACTGGCTGGAGTTCAAGTCTCTCTTCGCTGGCCAGGACGGGTCAGGGGCGAGCCGCATCTATGCGGTGAACGCCGACGGGCAGCTGCTGTCTTACGGCGATGACGGTGCCCCGGGCAACGTGTCCGACCCGGTGATCGTCGGGTTCGGCGGGTGGCTCGACTTCCGGTTCCTCTTCTTCGCAGGCCGGAACATCCCGGGCCAGAACCGCATCTACGCGGTACCCGCCTAACTCCCGCGCGATGCCACCGGGAATGTCAGAGGCTTGATTTAGAGTGTCCGGTGTGAGTGAAGCCGCCGCCCCCGAAGTCCAGTTCCGTTCCGACGTCACCGTCGAGCTCGTCCGGTCCAGCGCGTCCGACGCCGACGTGCTGTTCGCAGCCCGGGTCTCCACCCTCGGTGAGAAGACCCTGGAATCCGCGTCGGCCGACCCCGACAAGGCGGTGGAGGGGCCGACGGCCCGGGACCGGGGCCTCATCAACTACCTGATGCGCGACCGGCACGGCTCGCCGTTCGAGCACAACTCGATGACGTTCTACGTGCAGGCCCCGATCTTCGTGTTCCGCGAGTTCATGCGGCACCGGATCGCCTCCTACAACGAGGAGTCGGGCCGTTACCGTGAGCTGGGCCCGGTGTTCTACGTGCCCGCCGAGGAGCGGAACCTGATCCAGGTCGGCAAGCCCGGCGCCTACGAGTTCCACCCCGGTACCGACAAGCAGCACGCGCTGGTCGACGAGACGGTCCGCGAGGCGTCGGAGCACGCCTACGCCGCCTACCGGAAGATGCTGGCCGAGGGGGTCGCCCGCGAGGTCGCGCGGATGGTGCTGCCGCTCAACATTTACTCGTCGATGTACGTGACGATGAACGCGCGATCCCTGATGAACTTCCTGTCCCTGCGCAGGCACGTCGACGGGGCGGCGTTCCCCTCGTTCCCGCAGCGGGAGATCGAGATGTGCGCGGAGAAGATGGAGGCGATCTGGGCCGGGCTGATGCCGCTGACCCAGGCGGCGTTCATCGGGCACGGCCGCGTCGCACCCTGACCAAGCCCTCCGCGCGGTGCTTCTGCGGAAAGATGAACACTGAATTACTCCATCGAGACGCAGAACCTGCTCTTGTCCGGAAGAATGACGTTAAGGGCCGGAGCTGGGATGCTACCTGGCTGGCGCTTCTCGTGGTTATCGCAGCGAGCAGGAGGATTTGATGGGTCGCCCGATCATCGGCATCACCGGCGAGCTGGACGCGGCTCGCTGGGGGGACTGGCTCCGGGAGGCCGTGATCTCGCCCGTCAGCTATATCCGCGCCGTGGACCGGTCCGGTGGAGCCCCGGTGGTCCTGCCGCCGGTGCCGCCGCCCTCCGTGGCCGCCTTCATCGGGACCCTGGACGGCCTGGTGTTCGCCGGCGGCCGGGACTTGGACCCGGCCAACTACGACCAGCAGCGGGGCGATGACACCGACGAGCCCGAGCATCGCCGGGACCGGTTCGAGCTGGCGCTGATGCGCGCCGCCCTCGAGGCAGGAGTGCCCTTTCTCGCCGTCGGCCGCGGGCTGCACGTGCTCACGGTGGCACGCGGCGGCACGCTCACCCAGCACCTGCCCGGGCACCGCGCCGACCGGGCCCGCTACGCGCCGCACGACGTCGCCCTCGGCCCCGAGAGCTTCCTCGGCAAGCTGCTCGGCAGCCGGGTCATGGTTCCGGCCGCGCACCACCAGGCGCCGTACCGGCTGGGCGAGGGGCTGACGGTGGCCGGCTGGTCGCCGGACGGCGAGGTGACCGAGGCCCTCGAGGTCGACCGGCACCGATTCGGCATCGGCGTCCACTGGCACCCCGAGGAGAGCGACGACCTGCGGCTGTTCGCAGCGCTGGTCGAGGCCGCAGCGGAACCCCGCGCCGCCCCGACGGCGCGCACCGAGGCCCAGCCGCCGCGCAAGCCGGTCGCGACCAAGCCCAAGGCCGCCGCGCGCCGGTAGCACGCGCCAGCCAATACCGGCGCCTACAGCTCCGGGACGTACGAGTTGAACCAGTGGTCCTTGAGCCAGATGATCGCCGCGGTCCACGCGCCGGTTACCTCGAGCAGGCCGACGATCACCAGCAGCACGCCGCCGATCCTGCTGACCATCCGCGCGTTCCGCTTGAAGAACCCGAGGACCCCCACCATTCGCTGGAAGATCGCCGCGACCAGGATGAACGGGATGCCGAGGCCGAGGCCGTAGATGAAGCACAGGAACGCGCCCCGCGCGGCCGTGCCCGACTGGGCGGACAGGATCGTCACCGCGCCGAGCGTAGGGCCGATGCAGGGCGTCCAGCCGACGCCGAACATGACGCCGAGCAGCGGCGCCCCCGCCAGGCCGGCCCGCGGCGTTACCGATGGCTTGAAGATCCGCCCCGCGAACATGAACCGGTCGAACGCGCCGAAGAACAGCAGGCCGAGCAGGATCGTCACCGCGCCGAGGACCTGGGTGATCCCGTCCGTGTGCGTCTTGAGCAGCTCCCCGACCCCGCCCGCGGCGAGGCCGATCAGCGAGAACACGGCCGAGAAGCCGAGGACGAACAGCATCGCCCCCGCGACCGCCCGGCCACGGGCCGGATTAGCCGGCGCGGCCGCCGAGGTTCTGGCGCGGGTGGTGACCCCGCCGGCCGCCCCGGCTTCCTCCGCGCTCAGATCAATGTCAGCGTCGGCGGTGGCGACCGCCGCCCCGCCGTCCGCGCTCGCGTCGGCGCCGGACATCCCGGTGATGTACGCCAGGTACCCGGGCACCAGCGGCAGGCAGCACGGGGACAGGAACGTGACCGCGCCCGCCGCCGCCGCGACCGGGATGGCCAGCAGCAGCGGCCCGGACGAGACCAGGCTGGCCGTGCTCATGCCTGCTCCGGCTCGGTCTGCACCTCGGTCAGCGTTGGCATGGTTCCCAGTATGGCGGAGAGTGGGTGATGCCCGACTAGCGCGGGCCCCTGACCCGATATCGTTACCCGTGTGAATTCGGTGGATAGCACATCTCAGGGCAAAAGTAAAGGCAACCTTAAGGCTTCTGCCTCCTTGCCCGGCACGCGGCTCGTCTGGGCCGGTGCTGTCGCCTTTTTCCTCATCATCGTCAGCTGGGCGCTCTACGCGGCCCTGAGCGGCAAGAACGGGGCCCTTCAGGAGGTCGACCTCAAGGTCTACTGGGACGGCGGGCTGATCGTCCGGCACGTGGCGCCGTACTACAACCCCCACTACTACGACCCGCTCTACGGCTGGGGCGGGACCGGCAAGCTGGCGCTGAAGTTCACCTACACCCCGTTCGCCGCGATCGCGTTCGCGCTGATCTCGTTCATCCCGCTGACGGCGCTGTACTCGATCTCGGTCGTGGTGAACATGATCACATTCACCGCCGCGATCTGGTTCACCTGCTACGGCCTCGGCTACCGCGACCGGCGGGTCCGGCTCGGCGCGACCCTGCTCGCGGCGGCGGCGACCTTCTGGCTCCAGCCGGTGGTGCGGACCATCTACCTCGGCCAGATCAACCTGATCCTGATGGCCGCGATCATGTGGGACCTGACCCAGCCCTCCTACACCAAGAACGGCAAGTACCGCTGGTGGAAGGGCGTGGCCACCGGGGTCGCGGCCGGCATCAAGCTCACGCCGCTCATCTTCGTCCCGTACCTGCTGGTCACCAGGAAGTGGCGGGAGGCGGCCGGGTGCGTGGGCGGCTTCCTCGGCACGGTCGTCGTCGGGTTCATCGTCCTGCCGCACGACTCGTCCAAGTGGTGGCTGCACGGCATGGTCATCTCCGACGGGAACCGGACCGGGTTCGCCGGCTGGGCCGGCGACCAGTCGCTGCACGGGCTCATCACCCGGCTGACCGGATCGATCGCCGGCGCCCAGACCACCTGGATCATCGCCTGCGTGCTCGCGGTCATCGGCGGCATCGCCGCCGCCTACCTGCTCGACCGGGCCGGCTACCGCGTGCCCGCGATCCTGGTCACCGCGCTGACCGGGCTGCTGGTCTCGCCGATCTCGTGGGACCACCACTGGGTCTGGATCGCCCTCGGCATCGCCGCCGCCGCCCACTACGCGATCGACGCGTGGCGGCGCGGGGCCAAGGGCGTGGCCGGCTGGCTCTGGGCGGCGGCGGCCGGGATGGTCTTCATCTACTACGCCTGGCCGGACGCGATCTTCACCCACGTGCGGAACCTCGGAAACTTCTCCCTCGGCCTGCTCTGGCTGCAGAAGAACACCAACCCGCTGCTGTTCCAGAACTACGGTGACCAGCCCTGGTACGTGGAGTACCACTGGCACGGGTTCCAGCTCATCTGGGGCAACGCCTACATCCTCGGCGGCATGGCCCTGCTGCTGTTCCTGCTCGCCATCGCCTTCCGGCTCAGGAAGGCCGCGCCCGCGCCGGAGATCTCACCGCAGCCGTCCGTCCCCGCCGCCGTCAAGTAACGCCGTCAAGTGAGGCCGTCACGCAGTCCCGCTACGGCTGCCGCTGCCCGAACAGCACCGGGCGGACGACCCGGCCCCAGCGGTGCATGAGCCGGGGCCCGATCGGCACATGGCCGTACGGCGGGTCGTAGTGCAGGAACAGGTAGCCAAGCCGATACGCGAGTATCCCGTCGGTCGGTAGCTGGTCGCCGATCACGGCCCCCGGCCGGGGAAGGTCGCGGTACGGCGCCATCCGCAGCGGCTTGGCCGCCGAGGTCACATACTCGACCCGCAACCCGACCAAGCCGACCAAGCCGTCCGCGCCGACCTCCCCGCCCGGGCCGGCCGGAAGCGCGGACGGCCGCCGCGACGAGTTGGTCGAGAAGACCACCGCCCGCACCGACGGGAGCGTCCCGGCGTGACCGAGAATCTCCGCCACGCCGCGATCGAGCCCCTGCTGGCCGCCGTTCCAGGGCGCCACCAGCGGCTCGATGTCGAAGATCAGCGTCGCCAGCGCCAGCTCGCCCACCCGCGCGAACAGCTCGGCCAGGCTCGTCACCCGCTCGTAAGCGCCGGTCACCCCGGCACCGCCTCCCCGCCAGAACGGCCACGACCCTGCCAGAACGGCCACGACGCCAGCCGCCGCAGCCGCGCGAAGTTCACCGGCGGCTCGGGCGGCGTGGCGCCGGGCCGGTCGCGCGGCACCCGCACCCGCAGCGCCCCCGGGCGGATGCTGCACACCACCGGCGAGGGCAGCGACATCGCCTCCCCGTCGACGCCGACCGGGATCCGGGGCGTGTCCGAGGTCACCGTCACCACCGTCGCGGTCAGCACGGTCAGGCCGCCGGAACGGCTGCCGCGCAGCAGCCGGACCGCCTCGTTGGCGGTACTCACGGTCACGCCGACCACGCCAAGCACCCCGCCGTCGAGCCGCACCCGGCGGTTCAGCCCGGCCACGTCGGCGCTGCCGTACCGGTTGTTGGAGACCAGCAGCGCCTGCGGCGCGATGATCTCCGCGTCGTCCGCCCGCGCCTCCAGCCGGGCGCCGCGCTGCCCCTGGAGCAGGTTCGGCAGCACGTCGAGCGTGGTGCCGAGCTTGTCGCCGCGATAGGCCGGGGTCTCCACGATCTCCGCGTAGGCGCCGAACGAGGCGTTGTTCACGAACACCTGGCCGCCGATCACGCCGAGGTCAACCCGCAGGTCAACCCCGTCCGACAGGGCCGCCAGGCAGGTCGCTGGGTCATCCCGGTCGAGCCCGAGGTCGAGCGCGAAGTGATTGCGGGTCCCGGCCGTGATCACCACGAACGGCAGCCCGTGCTCGGCCGCGACCTCGGCCACCAGCGCCTGGGTGCCGTCGCCGCCCGCCACGCCGAGCAGATCGGCGCCGGACGCCACCGCCGCCCGCGCCACCGCCGCCACGTCGACCTGCTCGGGCCCGCTCATCAGGAACACCTCGGCCCCGAGCGCGACCGCCTTCTGCTGCAGGTCGAACCGCGCCACCTTGCCGCCGCCGGATTTCGGATTCATGATCAGAAACGGGCGCGCGGCCGGGCGCGGCACCGGGTGCTCGGCCATCCGCCACTCTTCCCGGTCGCCCGCCAGCGCCAGCCGCGCGGCCGCGGCGGCCAGCAGCCAGCCCGCCGCCGACACGGCCGCCACCCACAGCAGCGAGTAGAACGCGAACACGACGATCACCGTGATCGGGGTGAGCGCGAAGACGACCAGCGACAGCCAGCGCAGCAGCCCCCGGCGGGCCAGGAACAGGTAGGCCGACGCGACGCTCAGCGCGACCGCGACCAGCCCCACCGCCAGCATCGCCAGGCTCCGCAGGTCGGCGAACACAGGCACGATGACGATGGCGGCGGTGGCGAACAGCACCGCCAGCCGGGCCAGCCAGCGCTGCCCGCGCGTGCCGGGACGCTCCGGGAGAACCTCCGACCTCGCTGCCATCATATGAGCGTAACGTGCAGCTGTCGGAGTGTAATGGATGGTGGGGCGCGACCGGATGACCCCGCCCTCGGTGCCGAGCCGGGCCGGAGGGCGACAATGGCTACCATGGCGAGCGCTAACGACGACGCGGCGGCGATGCTGCGGGAGTACGCGGAACTTCTCTCGATCACCGGGGGCGACCCGTTCCGCGCGCGGAACTACGAGAAGGCGGCCAAGGCCGTCGCCGGCTACCCGGGAGACCTTGCCGCGGTCCCCGACCCGGCGCTGACGAAGATCCCCGGCGTGGGCGCCTCGATCGCGGGCAAGATCGCCGAGTACCGGCGGACCGGCACCGTGGCCGCCCTCGACGAGCTGCGGGCGAAGGTCCCGCCCGGCGTCCTGCAGATCGCGAAGGTGCCCGGCGTCGGCCCCAAGCGGGCGCTGCAGCTCAGCCGCGAGCTCGGCATCGGCTCGATCGCCGACCTCGACGCCGCCGTCCGGGCGGGCCGGCTGCGCAGCCTGTCCGGGTTCGGCGCCAAGAGCGAGGAGCGCATCCTGCGCTCAATCGGCGTGATCACCCGCGACCAGCCGCTCCGCGACGCCCTGCGGTCGCTGCCAAGCGACGCGACCGAGGACCAGATCGAGGCGGTCCTGGCCGCCAGCATCCCCGAGCTACCAGCGGCAGACGCCAGGAAACCGCTCATCCAGACCAAGGACCTCCGCGGCGACCTGCACACCCACACCAGCCTGACCGACGGGATCGCGTCCCTGGCCGACATGGTCGCCGCCGCCGGGCAGCGCGGCTACCAGTACTACGCGGTCACCGACCACGCGCCGAACCTGGTCATGCAGCAGATGACCGACGAGAAGATGCTCAGGCAGCGGGCCGAGGTGGCCGCGCTGCAGCAGCGGGTGGGGCTGACCCTGCTGCACGGCGCCGAGCTGAACATCGCGGCCGACGGGTCGGTCGACTGGGACGCCGACTTCCTCGACGGGTTCGACCTCTGCGTCGCATCGGTTCACTCGTCCTTCGACCAGGACAGGAAGACGATGACGAGCCGGTTCATCACCGCGGTCGAGAACCCGCACGTGAACATCATCGGTCACCCGCTGACCCGCAAGCTCGGCCGCCGCCCGCCAGTCGACGTCGACCTCGCCGCCCTCTACGACGCCTGCGCCCGGACCGGGACCGCGCTGGAGATCAACGCCTCGCCGGAGCGGATGGACCTGCCGCCCGAGGACATCGCGGCCGCGAAAGCGGCCGGCGTGAAGTTCGCCATCGACACCGACGCGCACTCGATCGTGCACCTGAACAACGCCCGCTACGGCGTCGCCGCCGCCCGCCTCGGCGGCCTCACCCCCGACGCCGTGATCAACGCCTGGCCGCTTGAGCAGCTGGAACAATTCCTCCGCCGGGGCCGTTCCAAGCTGTAGGTTACTGGCGAGTAGCATAGAGCCGGGCAGGCGCTACAAGGGAGAGCCAATGAGGGCACGCGAGGTGGTCTTCGTCGACGGTGTCAGGACGCCGTTCGGCAAGTCGGGACCTAAGGGCATCTACGCCGAGACACGGGCCGACGATCTGGTCGTCCGGGTGATCAGGGAGCTGCTGCGGCGCAACCCGAACCTGCCCAAGGATCAGGTCGGCGAGGTCGCGATCGCCGCCACCACGCAGATCGGCGACCAGGGGCTGACGATCGGCCGGTCGGCCGCCATCCTGGCCGGGCTGCCGGTGACCGTGCCCGGCTACGCGATCGACCGGATGTGCGCGGGGGCGATGACCGCGGTCACCACCGTCGCCGGGACGGTCGCGCTCGGCGCGGCCGACATCGCGATCGCGGGCGGCGTCGAGCACATGGGCCGTCACCCGATGGGGGAGGGGGTCGACCCCAACCCGAGGTTCCTCTCCGAGCACCTGGTCGACGAGTCGGCCCTGTTCATGGGCATGACGGCGGAGAACCTGCACGACCGGTTCCCGGCCATCACCAAGGAGCGGGCCGACGCCTACGCTTTTCGCAGCCAGCAGAAGGTCGCCGCCGCCTACGCGGCCGGCAAGCTCCAGCCCGACCTCGTCCCGATGGCGATCCGCACCAAGGAGCTCGGCTGGGGCTGGGCGACGGTGGACGAGCCGCCGCGGCCGCAGACGACGCTGGACGGCCTGCGCTCGCTCAAGACCCCGTTCCGCCCGCACGGCCGGATCACGGCGGGTAACTCCAGCGGCATCAACGACGGCGCGACCGGCTGCATCATCGCCGCCGAGGACGTCGCCCGCGAGCTCGGCCTCACCGCCAAGATGCGCCTGGTCGACTTCTCCTTCGCCGGCGTCGAGCCCGAGGTGATGGGCGTCGGCCCGGTCCCGGCGACCGAGAAGCTCCTCGCGCGCAACAACCTGACCATGGACGACATCGGCCTCATCGAGATCAACGAGGCGTTCGCGGTCCAGGTCCTGGCCTTCCTCGACCACTTCAAGATCGACGCCGACGACCCCCGGGTGAACCCGTGGGGCGGCGCGATCGCGCTCGGCCACCCGCTCGCCTCCTCCGGCGTCCGGCTGATGATCCAGCTCGCCGCGCAGTTCGCCGAGCACCCCGAGGCCCGCTACGGCATGGCGACCATGTGCGTCGGCATGGGCATGGGCGGCACCGTCCTGTGGGAGCGGATCTAAAAAATGCCAACCCGTCTATCGAACGGACCGTGCGTTCCCCCCGTCCGTCCCGCTGATTTCGTGACCCAAGGAGACCGCCAGCGATGACGGCTATCGAGAACCTGTCGGCTGCCCTCACCGAGGACGCGTTCCCGGGCGAGGTGG
>Ga0208220_1000743_pt1 | contig 13660 bp, 11 predicted proteins | sample NGESurdeep092012_9_FD_184484 | JGI IMG/M metagenome (GOLD analysis project Ga0208220, IMG submission 184484) | Arctic peat soil microbial communities from Barrow, Alaska - NGEE Surface sample F53-1 deep-092012 (SPAdes) | ecosystem: Environmental > Terrestrial > Soil > Wetlands > Peat ... | reverse complement strand
GGCGCCCGGCCGGAAAGCGCTCACGACCGCGACTAAGTTAGTCGGCCCGAGCGGTAACACTCTGTTCTCAGGACTTATTTAACGCCCCAGTCGCATCTCTCGATTACGTCTGTCGGTGGAGTCAACTTTCTCGCAATTGGCGGCAGGCCTTGTTTAGGCGGTGCTGAGTGGGGAAGCGCAGGATCCGGTTATTCGCGCGAGAAAGATTTGATCCGGGTAAACGACGCAATGGAGCATAGGAGGTAACTCGGTGAGGGCGACTTTTATGCGGTCACTGCGATTCGGGCGATTCGCCACCGTCACGCTGGCGGCGGTAACAGCGGCAGCAGCAGGGATGACAATGGCAGCGGCCGGGGCCGCCGCCGCGCCGTCGGCGAGCGCAAGCCCGCCGTACCCGTGCGCCGCCACCGGCGGCCCCAACGCGGATGCCGCCGCGATCGGCTGGCTCGGCAACGCCCAGGGCGCGACTGCCTGCCTCGGCGGAAGCTTCTACGTGCCCAACGGCATTAACACCGAATACGGCTTCGGCGTCTACGACTACACCCGGACCACGTGGACGAACTCCGGCGGCTACCTGCCCGCCCTGGTCACCAGCTTCGCCGATGACGGCGCGAGGGTCTCCATCACGAACTTCGGCGACGAGGTAACCATCGGCGGTCACCGGTACGTCGCGATCTACAGCCGCGTCGCGGTGCAGAACCCGGCCGGCCGGCCGGTCACGATCGACCCGCAGCCGACTCCCGGCCTGGTCCCGCTGAACAGCGCTTCCGACCAGGTCGCGCCAGGCGCGACGGTGAACCACGACTACGTGACGGCTGGAGACAGGTTCGGCGGAACGTACGCGTGGCCCACGGCGTCACAGCTCGCGGCCGCCGGTGGCTACGATGGCCACTTCGCCCACATGAAAGCGTTCTGGGACGGTCAGCTCGCACAGATCGCCCAGCTCACGCTGCCCGACAAGCAGCTCGCCGACGCGTGGAAGGCCGGCTTCGCCTACACCCAGATCGACCGCAGCGGCAACGCCCTGGACACCGGCACCAACGGGTACCACCAGGAGTACGAGCACGACGTAGTCGGCATCCTGGCCAACCTCTTCAACGAGGGCTACTTCACCGGCGCGCACGCGCTGCTCGACGAGGCCGACCGCGTGGTCGGCACGAACACCCAGTACTCCGACGGCACCTGGGTGTACCCGTGGCTGTGGGCCGTGTACGTCGAGAAGACCGGCGACGCCAAGTTCCTCGCCAGCCGCTTCGCCAGGCCGGGCCCGCTCGGGGGCACCAGCCAGCCGAGCATCGAGACGGCTGCGCACGAGATCGCCGCCGCCCGCACCGGGCCGGGCGGGATCATCGGCGAGACCAACGACATCGATGCCAACGGCTACTGGACGTCCGACAACTACGAGGCTCTGCTCGGCCTGGCCGGTTACGAGTACCTCGCCAAGGCCGTCGGCGACAAGACCGAGGCCAGCTGGGCGACCGCCGAGTACGACAGCCTGCTCAAGGCCGTGAACACCACCTTGTCGGCCACCATCACGGCCAACCACCTCAACTACATCCCCTGCTCGATGGTCAAGCCGAACACGGCCAACCGGTGCACCAACCCGGAAGACGCCAACTGGGCCGCTCCCGGCGTCTACTTCAACTGGGCATGGAACGCCGCCCAGCTCGGCGCCCCGGTCACCTCTCCAGTCAGCGGGACGATGGCGGACTTGATCGACAAGACGCTCTCCTACGGGTTCGGCCGGGCGGCCGGCCTGCTGCCGCCCGGCACCTTCGGCGGCTACCCAGGAGAGGGCTTCTACTCGACCGCCTACAACGCCGCGTACGGTGCCTGGGGTCTCGCCAGCGGCGCCTACCGTGACGAGGGGATCCTCGCTTACGAGTTTCTGATCGCCCATGACCAGAGCGGCCCGAACGCCTGGTGGGAGGGCTCGACTTCGCCGAGCTCGACGACGCCGTGGGTCGGCGACCACCCGTCGTCCGGCGGCGGCTCGTCACCGCACTCCTGGGGCATCGCGATGGGCGATCTCGGCCTGCTCGACTCGCTGGTGTCCCAGCGGGCCGACGGCGCGCTGGTCGTCGGCCGCGGAGTCCCCGGCGGCTGGCTCGCCTCCGGGCGCCCGATCGCCGTGTCCGACTTCCCGGCCGCCGACGGCCGCCGGGTCGGCGTGACGATCACCGGGCACCGCAAGACGGTCACGCTCAGCGTGACCGGCGCCCCGCCCGGCCCGGTGATCTTCGACCTTCCGGCCTTCGTCGGCAACATCGCTGCCGCCTCAGCCGGCACGGTCAGCGACCCAATCGGCACCGTCACCATCCCCGCCAGCGCCCACTCGGTCACAGTCACGCTCGATCGCGCCCCGTAGGATGCCGCGGAAATCGGATCTACCATCGTGTGGCCTAGCCCCCGACCAACACGACCTAGCCCGTGACGTACTCGACCTGCTGATGGACGGACTCAGATACCGCGCCCCGTAGCTCCTCGTTTGTTCAGCTAGCCAGACGGATTAGCCAGCCAGTCGTAGATTGCCGCGAGGTCCTGGCCGTCTAGGACATGGCCGCCGCCGAGTTCTCGGCGCTGGGCGCCGGGGGTGGCCGATAGCAGGTACTCGTGATGGTCGCGGGACACGAGAACATCGGCAGCTCCGTACCAAACGCTGGCAGGCATCGTGAGCTCCGACAACTCGAAGCCCCATGGCTGGGTCAGGGCGATGCAATCCTCGACCCAGCCCTCGACGCCTTGACGGTAGGTCTGGCTCATGCGCTCTCGGTAGCCACCCTCCTCGTGCCGTGCCGCGAGCGCACGACGGTCGACCTCGGGGAGCTGGTAGCTGCCGGCGACTTGAATGCCGCCCGCCTCGATGCTGGCCATAGCATCTGCAGCGAGACCCTCGACGAGGGGGCGATAGGCGTGCTCTCCCCGCGCCGCGGCCCGGAATTCCTCGACATTCCCTGCCGACATCCCGGCGTACCAGTCCAACCCGGCCGCATCATAAGGAGCCAGGCCGACCACGCTCGCGCAGGCGGTCACTCGGCCCGGCAGGCGGGCCGCGATCGCCAGGGCATGCGGCGCCCCGCCCGAGCCGCCCCAGACCGCGAACCTATCCCAGCCCACGACTTCCAGGACCGCGCGCGTGTCATCGACCACGTCCGCGATTCGCCGGTCCGGCCTCAGGCTCGTCCTCCCGTAACCAGGACGGTCGATCACCAGTAGTTCAAACCCGGCAGATCGGGCCGCGCCGATTTGCCTGGGCGACAACCACCGCGTGCCCGGCGTGCCGTACTGGAAGATCGCCCGTCGGTTCCCACCGCGGTTGTACAGGCAGTACTCGACCCGCCGCTCACCTGCCAGCACATACTCATCCAGATCGCTCGGCACCGCCTCAGTGTCGCAGCTGCCGAAACGCCCCGCCTCCGGATCGGCTTTGCGAGACGGGGCGCTGCGCGGGCCAGCCGGTCATGCCCAGAGCGCGGAGATTGGGGCCGCGATCAGGCGGTCACGCGTGGCTGTCGTCAGCAGATCTCGATCTCGCCGGCACTCTTGATGCCACACATGTTTGCGTGGACGCAACCGATGATCATCGACGCTCGGCTGGTGCGGGCGCGCCCTGGCCTACAGGCGCGGCTAGTCCGTCCGGGTGGGTCCGTCGGCTGCGGGAACCGTCTGGTCATGACCTTGAGTGAGCATTTTCGGCACCCTTGGGTACGCATTTTCGGCACCCTTAGGTACCGGTTTTCGGCACCGTTGGATCCCAAGTTTCGACAGCTATCGCTCCCGCTACTGGACTACCGGCGCCTTACAGACCGCGCTCGATCGGGACGTCGCCGCGGTCGGCGGCCTTGACCAGGGCTGCGTGGTCGGCCTCGGTCTGGTCGGCGTAGAGCCGGGCGAACCGGGCCAGGGCGACATCGAGGCGATCGGACCCGCCTACGTAGCCGACGATCATCGATGCCCCGCTGGTGCGGGCGTGGCCCTTGGCCAGCAGATGCCCGACGACCGCGGCGTAGTCGGCCAGGGCCGCGGCGTCGATGGAGTCGACGGCCACGGTCCCCTTCATGTTCCTGAACTGGCGGACGTAGTACTGGTGTCCGTCAAAGGACGCCCAGCCGAGCAGCGGGTCGCTGACCGTCTGCAGCGCCTGCTGGTACTCCACCACTCGCTGGCCCTGGTGGGCGTGCCAGGCGGACTCGCCGTGCACGTACGGGGCCAGGACCGACCGTCGCGCCTGCTTCAGCTGCAGGAACAGCACGTCGTCGGGGCTGCTGCCCTCGAGCAGGGCGACGTAGGCGCGCAGCCCGACGCTGCCGACGCCAACCACCTTGTGGGCGATGTCGACCACCGTGTAGCCGCCCAGCACCCGCCGCCAGTGCGGTGCCAGCGTGCCGAGGTACTCGTCGAGCCCCTGGGCGAGCGCGTCCGCCTCGGCGTAGCTGATCCGCGTGACCAGCGGCGGGTCTTCCACCAGGCGGCGTTTCCCGTCGCGTTCGGCGGTGAACCTGGGCAGCGCCCGGTCGCTGGTGCCGCGGCGGGCCCGGGCGGCGGCTCGTTTGATCTCGGCCTGCAGCGCCTTGCCGGTCGTGCTCTGCTGCAGGCGGTCCGCCTCGAGCCGCTGGTAGGACCGGGCCAGCAGCGGGGCCGCGGCCAGATCGCGGACCTCGGCCCGGTACCCGGCGACGCACCGGAGCACGGCCGACTCGCAGTCCTGCTCGCTGGCGCCGTTCTGGCGCCCGGCCACCCAGATGCTGGCGACCAGCCGGCGAAGGTCCCACTCCCATCCGCCCGGGTGGGCCTCGTCGAAGTCGTTCAGGTCGATGACGAGATCCCGCTCCGGGGAGCCGTAGAAACCGAAATTGCCCAGGTGCGCGTCACCGCAGATCACCGGGGTGATGCCGGTGGCAGGCAGCCGGGCGACGTCCTCGGCCATGACGATGGCGGAGCCGCGCAGGAATCCGTAGGGCGTGGCCGTCATCCGCCCGACGCGAACGGGAATCAGCCATTCCAGCCGGCCGCGATGCGACTCGTTGATCAGCTCGACCGGATCGGGCCGGTCGCTGCGTACCTTCCAGTCGCCCAGCGAGCTGCGCGGAACCAGCTGGCGGATCTCCTTGCCCATCCGGTAGCGGTCGTCGCGTGAGGTAGACCGTTTCCGCAGCGAGGTGAAGGCCTCGCTATCAGCCGAGGCGAGGACCACGTGGTCGTGCACAGCAGGAACGCCGTTGCCGGTTAGCGGCACCATGCTCTGCAGTATGCCCAGTACCGCCACCCGCTCACCGTGTGAAGGGGCCCGCTCGTGGAGGGCGAGCAGGTCCAGGGCTCCCCCGATGCTTACCTTACGAGGTGGGTAGTGACCGCGCAGTGAGTCCGCGCCCGGCCAGGAACGTCTCGAAGCTGGCCCGGTGCTGCGCCGTGACCCGTTGCGCCGCGCGCAGCCGCCCCGCGTCGGCCAGGCTCGGCCGGACCAGGTTGACGGCGCCGCCCAACCTCGGGTCGGGCGCCGCCTGGAGTCCGTCGGCCCGGGCGAGACGCCGGTTGAACTCGTCCTGCGACGCTCCCAGGGCTGGCATCACCCAGAAAGCGCCGCCCACCGTCAACTGGTACGAGCAGTAGCTGCCGCCCCAGGGCCGCGCGGCCGCGCTGATGCCGGTCGCGCTGCCCCCGTCGACCTGCACCGCGTCGCCGCCGGGAGCGTCACTGAACGCCCCGACGCCTTCAGCGACGACCGTGCGCGCCATCTGGGCGGACGATTCGTGGTTCTCGGTCTCGCCCGCTTCCGCGTAGAAGACGTGCAGGTGGGCGTGCTGCACCTCCTGCCGAGGATTCCTGGTGGTCGCCGCGTCAGCGTCGGCGCCGCCGAGGTTCCCGCTGGCGCCTGCCAGGTCACGCAGGTAATCGAGGTTCGGCGGGCTGTCATTGGCGCAGAACACCGCCTGCCCGCCGTCCAGGCTGAGGTACCGGGCGGCGACCAGGGTCATCGCCGTCTGACAGGCTGTCAGTTCCGCAGCGGTGGCCGAGGACCATCCGTCGCGATGGCGGCGGGGCACGATGAGCACGTGCGGCCTGGCCACCCGCCGGGGCCCGTTAGAAAGCATGAACGGGTTGCGATCAAGTATGAGATCCACCAGCGCGGAACCATCAGACGCGGTGACCGTCCCCACGTAAGTCGAAAATCCCGGCACGTCCGCGAACGCGTCCACCGGCCGAAACCGGCGTGAGAACTCCCCCGCCTGAACTTCGCCGTGGACGTGTCCGGTCGTCTGGTCCGCCAGCGCCCACCTTCCTGGCCGGCCGGCCACCCCCGGTGACCAGCGCGCCTTGACCGCGCGGGCGCCGTCACTGTAGGTCCACATCGCCCGCAGCTCGACCTGGGTGAGCGGCGAGCTCCAGCGCTCTCGTTGATCGACCACGCTTCCATGGTCGACCCTCCTCGGTCTGGCCGCAGAGGCCGGGGGCCGAGGCTGAGGCGGAGCGGGCCGTGGTCGAACCCCGCCCGCCCTCAGCCTCGGCGGCATTGCGCCCGCCGCTAGGCGACCGGCTCGATCGGGGCGGCGCCGAGCCGGAAGGCGGCGCTGCGGGCCGACGGCGCGGAGATGGCGCCGTTCCACACGTTCGGGATCGGCTGGGACCGGACGTCGGCGCCGATCGCCTCGACCCCGGCCAGCAACCCGAGCACCGACTCGGTGAACCGCATGCCGTTCAGCGGGGTGGTCAGCCGCCCGTTCTCGATCAGGAAGCAGGCGTCCCTGGTGACGCCGGTGATCGTCCCCGTGATCCGGTCCACCAGCCTCGTGTACCAGAATCGCTGGAGGTAGACGCCGTGCTCGAGCTGGGCGATGAGGTCGTCCTCGGTCTGCGTGCCGCCGGACATGACGATGTTGGGGGCGGTCGGCTCTGGGACCTGCTCGCGGGCGATGTGCGCGTGCCCGGTTGACGGCCGGCCGAGGGCGGCGGCGGTGGCGAGGTCGGTGACCGCCTCGCCGACCAGGCCATGGCGGAAGAAGTCGACCCGGCGCTTGGTCACTCCCTCGATGTCGAAGCCGATCGGCAGCCCCACGTCGACGCCGCCGTCGTCGGCCACGTCGACCAGGGGGGCGGCCAGCGGCTGGCCGGCCTGGGCGGTGATGCCGATCCCGGCCGCGGCGAGGGTGCCGGCGAAGCCGACGTCGGGCAGGAAGCCGAGCAGCTCGCCGACCGCCTCTGCCCCGAGGACGACCGGGTACCGGCCGGCCGGCAGGTCGACCCGGCCGCGTCCGGCCAGGGCCTGGGCGACCGCGTGGGAGACCGAGCCTGCCACGTCCAGCCGGCCGGCCGAGCGACTCAGGTCGACCCAGTGCGCGGTGCCGTCGTCGATGGTGACGGTCAGGCTGCCCGACGCCTCGGTGGCGGCGGTCGCCCGGCGGATCCCGGCGGTGGTCGCGACCAGCTGCTGGGTGACCGCGCAGCCGAGCATGCCGGCCGCCTCGCCGCCCGCCTCGATCGCCTCGGCCATGGCCCGCTTGGCGAGCGAGCTGCGGGCGGCGACGTCGTACGCCTCGGTGTCGGCGTACCAAAGCGGTCCGGGCGCGGCGTCGGGCTGCGGTCCGGCCAGCCGGACCTGCCCGGCCTCCTTCGACAGCTCGGCCCGGATCCGGGCGCCCGCCGCGGCGGCGGCCACGGCGCGCTCGAGGTCGGCCGCGGTAGCGGTGGCGACCCGGTAGGGGTGGCCGTTGACCAGCGCGCGAACCAGGTACTGGACCTCGGTGATGTCCTGCGGCTGGTGGATGACCTGGCCGGCGAACCGGGTGTACTCGCCGGACCGGGCGAGCACGCTGATCTCGAATTCGTCGGCTGCGGTCGACCGCAGCGCGGCGTCGAGGGCTTCCATGGTCCGCGCCTCGTCCAGCGGCGGCAGCATCATGCGACTCCTGTCCTGATTGCGCGGGCGAGCAGCGGCGCCGCCCCGTGGCTGAGGAAACCCCACTGCTTGGGCTCGCCCTTGCCGCAGGGGTAGCCGAAGGTCCGGAACTCTTCCTGGCCCGCGACGGCCTCAACGCTGTTCCAGAACTGCGGGGTGATCCCGCCGTAGCTGAAGTTGCGCAGCAGCCGCCCCTGGCGGCCCCGCCGGACCTCGTAGGCGACCTCGGTGCCGAACTGGAAGTTGAGCCGGCGGTTGTCGATCGACCAGCTCCGGTTGTCCTCGATGTAGTAGCCGTCGCCGAGCCGGTCGAGCAGCTCGGCCAGGCTGCCCGCGCCCGGCTCGAGGAACACATGGGTGGAGAAGCAGACCGGCAGGTAGGCCCAGCCGTCGGCCCGCGCCGCGCCGGTGACCTCGAGCCCGGCCCGGGCGGCGGAGTCCCGGTTGGACAGCGTCCGCCGGAAGATTCCCTCCTCGATCAGGCCCGCCCGGCGAGCGGGGGTGCCCTCGTCGTCCCAGCCGAAGCTGCCCCTGGTCCCGGCGACGGTGGGGTCGGAGGTGATCGACACCGCCGGGGAGCCGTAGCGGAGGGTGCCGACGTCGCTCGCCCGGATGAACGAGGTGCCAGCGAAGTTCCGCTCGTCGCCCAGGATCCGGTCCAGCTCGAGGGCGTGCCCGGACGACTCGTGAATCTGCAGCGAGACCTGCTGCGCGCCGATCACCAGGTCGTTGACGCCCGCGGGAGCCATCGGGGCCGACAGCAGGGCGACGGCCTCCTCGCCGACCCGGGCGCCGTTGCCGACCAGGTCGAGGCCGAGGACGAACTCCCAGCCGGAGCCGCCGGTGTTGCCGTGGAATGAGTTCGGGTAGCTGCGCCGCTGCACCTCATGCGCGTTGGCGGCGATCGCGGTCAGGCCGCCGCCGGTCTCGATCAGGTGCTGGTGCTGGAGGGATCCCTCGGTCGAGGCGAAGTGCCGGTGCTGGCGCTTGGCGTTGACGCCCGCCGTCACGCTGGAGACGCCCCGGCTGGCGGCGGCGGCCTCGATCGCCTGCGCGAGAAGGGCGTCGCGCTCGGCGGTGCTGACCGCGAACGGGTCCTGCCCGACCTCGGTCTGGTAGCGGCCGCTGGCGGCCGGGCGGGGCGGCAGCGCGACCCTCGGGCCCGTGCCGACGCCGGCCCGGGCGACCGCGATGGCGCGCTCGGCGGTTCTGGCGGGGACGCCGGCGTCGCTCAGCGGCGCGGCGGCGAAGCCCCAGCTGCCGTCGACGAGCACCCGGACGCCGATGCCGACCGACTTTTCCAGCCGCTCGTCGGGGTCGCGGTCCAGCTGGTGGTACAGCCGCAGCTCCTCCGCCTCGACCAGGCGGGCGTCGCCGTATTGAACTCGATTGTCGATTGTCGACATTACAGAGCCAAGCAGTGCCGCGGCGGCCTCGTCATCGGCGAGATCACCCCATTCGTGCGCGTTCATCGGTGCCATGGGCGTTAGTGTGCCGATCCGCTAGTGGGCGAACAGTTGGGAGAGGTCCGCGAAGGCCTTGAACTCCAGCGGGTTGCCCGCCGGGTCGTAGAAGAACATCGTGTGCTGCTCGCCGACCTCGCCCGCGAAGCGGACGTAGGGCTCGATCACGAACGTGGTGCCCGCCGCCCGCAGCCGGCCGGCCAGCCGATGGAAGTCCGCGATCGGCAGCACCAGGCCGAAGTGCGGGACCGGGACGTCGTGGCCGTCGACCGGGTTGTGCGCCCGGTCCTGGCGCGGTCCGGGCGCGAGGTGGGTGACGACCTGATGGCCGCCCAGGTTCCAGTCGATCCAGTGGTCGGAGGAACGGCCGCGGGGCAGGCCGAGCACGCCGCCGTAGAACGCCGCCGCCTGGCCCAGGTCGTCGACCGGGACGGCCAGGTGGAACGGCGGCCGCACGGCCGGGTCGGTGATCGGCGCGCTGTCGGTGGCGGGCGCGCTGCCGGCGACGATTGCCTCGTCGGTGGTCATGATGCTTCTTCCTGTTCGTTTTCCTGGTCGGGCGGGGTCTCAGGGAACGTCTTGGGGTTGAGGTAGTGGTCCTTGAGCGCGGCCGCGATCGTGGTCCTGTCCCTGGTCGCGACGGCCTCGATCAGGCTCCGGTGCCGGTCGATGACCTGGGTCAGGTCACCGCCCTGGAACTCGAGCGAGGACCGCATCAGCGCGCCCATCTGTCCGTCGAGCGCGTGCCAGAGCTCGACCAGCCGGGCGCGGCCGCCCGCCTCGATCAGCACGCCGTGCAGGCGGGTGTCGCACTCGACCGCCTCGGCCAGGTCGCCGTCGTCGACCGCCCGCGTCATCGCGTCGAGCTCGGTGCCGAGCGCGGCCAGCAGCCGGTCGTCGATGACGGCCCGGTCCTCGCACACCGCGCCCGCCTCGAGCAGGTAGCGGGCGAAGCACGCGTCGTCGATCTCGGCCCTGGTCATCCGGGCCACCCAGCACCCTCGACGCGGGGAGAACTCGACCAGGCGGTCGTTCTTGAGCTCGGTCAGGGCCGAGCGCAGCGTGGTCCGGCTGACGCCGAACTCGGCCGCCAGGCTGGCCTCGATCAGCCGTTCCCCGGCGACGAGCTCGTTGTTGAGTATCCGCCGCCGCAAGGTCAGCCGCACGACCTCGGGCAACGACAGGTGCGAGATCACGGCGTCTCCCTAGCGCGCGAACGGGGCGTCTGCCCCCATAGGCCGCATACTCTATCGGTCGCAGCCGGCCTACTGAAGGTCACGAACCGGGGCAAGCGCCGCCTCCTCGCTCAGGCCATGGTGACCGGCTGGATCGGGCCGGGCGAGCAGCGATCCGGCCGGACCGGTGAGGATGGCGGTGACCCCGGGCCCGTGGCCCGGCTGGGGACTGCCCCCGTGCACGACCAGGCCGATGGTGATCCAGCCGCGCCGGTAGCCCGCGTTGAACCGGGTGTCCAGGTCGGCGATCGCCACCAGGTCGCCCAGCCGCAGCCCGGCCGCGTCGTGGCCGCGGGCGCTGGCCGGGGTGAGCTGCAGGTCCAGGTCCCACATGGGGGTGGGGCGCCCGATCCCGTTTCCGACCAGCTTGCTCGGCAGCTGGGCGCGGACCCCGACGGTCAGCGTCCCAGGCCCGAACGTGACCGGCAGGACCGCGAGCAGGGCTGGGTCGATGTTCCTGATCGTGACGCCGGGGAGCGGGTCGGCCGCGCCGGTGCCGCGACTGCGAACGGCCACCTGGTCGCCGGGGCGCAGCAGGCGGAGCGTGTCCTGCGGGAAGGCGGCGATGACGCGGCCGCCCTCGCCGCGCTTGCCGATGACCACCCCGGCCCGGCCCGCCGCGGCGCCGGACCGCACCGTGACCGGGTTGCCGATGCAGGCCTGGGCGGCCAGCGCGTAGCCGGCCGCCGGGTCCTGGTGGGTCAGGCAGGCGCCGGGGGCGACGTGGTCCCCCGGGTGCTCCCAGACGCCGTCGCCGAGACGGACGCCGAGCACGATCCCGCCGTCGCCGACCGGGACGTAGGGGGCGCCATCGGCGTCGATCCGGTAGGGGTCGGTCCCGACGCATCCCTGTTCGACGGTGGCGGCGAGGTTCACGTCGACCAGCCGCAGGCCGGCCGGCGTCGCGTCGATGGTCATGCGTGCTCCTTCTGCGGCAGCACCGAGGCCAGCACGGCCAGGTTGGCGTCGGGGTCGTCGATGATGGTGAACGCCTCGGCCGGCCCGCTCATGATCGTGGAGGGCCCGGGGCCGTGACCGAACAGCCGGCCGCTGCCGGTCGAGATCACCCCGATCGACAGCCAGCCCTCGCGGTAGCCGCGGCCGTAGCGGTGGTCGGTGTCGGCCAGCGCGACGACGTCGCCGATCCGCAGCCCGTGCAGGCCGAGGGAGAGGTCCTCTCCCCCGACCTCGTAGGCGCCCATCAGGTCAGTGTTGGCGTACTCGGAGGCCATGCCCGCGCCCGCGCCGATCGCCTCGGCCGGGACCCGGGCGGCCACGTGCACCCGCAGCCTGCCGCCGGCGTCGGTGCCGCCCGCCAGCGCCGCCAGCAGCCGGGGCGAGCAGTTCTTGACCTTGATCGCCGGGTGCTCCAGGAGGACCAGGCCCTGGCCGACGGCGAACACGGTGACCTGATCGCCGGCCGTCACCGACCGCAGCGCCGGCTCGGGCATGTCGACCAGCACGTAGGCGTGCTGGCCGATGACGAACCCCTCGGACCCGGCGGCCGGGCCCGAGGTGACCACGACGGTGTTGCCGACGCAGGTCAGGTACTGCAGCGCGTAGTTGGCGGCCTGGTCCCGGTGCCGGACCGACAGGCCCGGCTCGAGGTGGTCGGCAGCGTACCCGGTGGCCGGGTCGCCGCAGTGCGCGCCGAGGGTGACGCCGCCCATGCCGGGCAGCAGGAACGCGTTCCCGTCGGGGTCGACCCGGAATCCGTGCCGGTCGCCGAGCGGCGGCCAGACCTCGCCGGCCAGCACCTGGGTTACCAGCTGGCCGGCGTTGCTTGTCACCTGCACCGGTCAGGCACCCTCGCCCGCGGTGCCCACGGCGGCGTCGCCGCCGGCGACCTCGTCGAAGCCGACCCAGCGGCGCTCGCGGGCGGACTTCTCGAACGCGTTGATGGTCCGCTGGACCAGCGCGCCCTGGGCGAAGTCGCCCTGGTTCTCCGGGGTGCCCCCGAGGATCTCGTCGGCGAAATTCTTCACCAGGTTGGAGTAGAACAGAAGCGGCCACGGCTCGGTGCTGGCGCCGCCCTCGGGGAAGTACTTCTGCGGGATCTCCCGCTCGACGAACTCGACCGAGCCCTTGGTCGCGGTCTTGATCGTCTGGCAGATGCCGAACTCGTCGACCAGCCGGACGATGACCGCGCCCTCGGAGCCGTAAAACCGCGCCTCGATGCCGGGGTAGTTGCCGACGGTCACGTAGGAGGACTGGATGGAGGCCATCACCGGGGCGTCGAACTCGCACATCCACATGTCGCCGTCGTCGATGTTCATCCGCTCCATCGTGCCGGTCGAGCGGAGCATCCGGACCGGGACGAAGTTGCGCATGGTGCCGACCACGTTGGTCAGCGGCCGGTCGACCCACCAGTGCATGATGTCGATGATCGGCGCGCCGTAGCCCTCGATCGAGGAGACGGCCATCTCGCCCTCGCCCGGCTCGGCCCCCTCGGCCTGGCGCAGCGGGGTGCTCGGGTCGATCCACTGGCTGTTCTGCTCGTAGCCGTTGAACACGTAGGGGTCGCCGACCAGGCCCTGGTCGATCAGGTCCTTGGCGTACATGACGGCCGGGGCGTAGCGGAAGGTGAAGCCGAGCTTGGTCTTGAGCCCCCTGGACGCGGCCAGCTCGGCCGCGCGGGCGGTCTGCCGGGCGTCGCGGTGCACCGGCTTCTCGCACAGCACGTGCTTGCCTGCCTGCAGGGAGTCCCAGGAGATCTGGAAGTGGGCCTCGTTGCCGGTGGCCACGTCGATCACGTCGACCGCGGGGTCGTCGAGAAGCTCGCGGTAGTCGGTGACGGCGCGGGCGACGCCGAACTCCTTGGCGACGCGGCGGGCGAGGTCGGCGTCGGAGTCCACCACCGCGGCCACCTCGACGCGCGGGTCGCGCTGCCAGCCAGGGATGTGGGCGCGCTCGGCCCAGCGGCCGGCTCCGACGACGGCGACCCGTAGCTCTTTGCTGCTCATACTGGTGGACTCATCCTCTCGTTGGTGGCGGCCAAGGGTCTGGCCGCCGGGTTTGGCGCGGCCGACAGCGGCGCGCCAAGGGTGGGGGGCGGGGGTGGAGGGCCG
>Ga0208220_1000742_pt1 | contig 13666 bp, 18 predicted proteins | sample NGESurdeep092012_9_FD_184484 | JGI IMG/M metagenome (GOLD analysis project Ga0208220, IMG submission 184484) | Arctic peat soil microbial communities from Barrow, Alaska - NGEE Surface sample F53-1 deep-092012 (SPAdes) | ecosystem: Environmental > Terrestrial > Soil > Wetlands > Peat ... | reverse complement strand
GACGAGCCTAGGTACTGCCGCATCCCGGGCGCATGCCCGCCCGCAGCAGCAGGCCGTCGAACGCGGTCACGTCGAGCACGGCCCAGGCCTGGGTCGCGGCGAACTCCGGGGCCCCTATGAGCTCGGCATAGTAGCCCTTGGCCTCGGCGGCTGCGCCCAGCTGCCCGAACAGCACCCCGTTGAGCAGTCGGGGGTCCGCCGCGGGGACCGTGCCGGCCTGCTCGGTGGCGAAGACGACCTGATGCCCCGCATCACGCAGCACCCGCCACGGCACCGCGACCTCGGTCACGTCGAAATCCCGGTCCGGAAGCGGAATCAGTACCCGCATGCGGCCATCATCGCACGGCGCGACTCCGGAGATTCTGGCTGACGGAGCTAGGATGTTGAATAGATCGTCCTTTATGGGAGGCACCCATGGCGGCAGGGCCCGAAGACGGGACGGCGGGCGGACTCGGTCGGCTGCGGACCGCGCGGGCCGACCGAGAGCAGGCGATCGACCTGCTCAAGGCGGCGTTCGTGCAGGGTCGGCTGGCCAAGGACGAGTTCGACCTGCGGGTCGGCCAGGTGCTTGCGTCGCGGACCTACGCGGACTTGGGCGCGCTGACCGCCGACATCCCCGGCTGGGTGGCCAGCGCCCGGTCATCGGACGAAGACGCCCGCGACCCTGGCCGGATGCTCAGCTTCAGGACCGCGGCCCGCGTTGGCGCCGTCGGCGCCGCCCCGGCCATGGCCTCTGCCGCAGTGGCGATGACGCAGACCAGCGGAGTGCCGGCGGCTGTCGGCGTGGTTTTGGTGGGCCTGACGGGCTTGTCCGTGGCCGTGCTGCTGGCCGTGCTGCTGATGGTGCTGTCTTGGGTCGCGCGCCGCTCACAGCACGGAACCGCGCAGCGACCGCCATCAGGTCCAGGCGGTCTGGCGTCAGGGCGCCCGGCGCCGAGCCGCCGGCTGCCGCCGGAGAGGCACGACCGATGGCACATTGCCGAAGCGGCCCGCAGCCGCCCGCCCCGCATGCGGGTTGTGGGCGCTTTTACCTAGACGGATGCGCTCCTGGCCTGCGTTGGCCAACGTGTGTTGGTCTGAAGGTAGGCTGAGGCATCGTGACGCGCAGTAGTCATGTGGCCGCCATGCCGCCTGCAAGCCAGGTCGGACCGGTACCCGGGACCGGCGGGCCGCGGTCCGAGGGCACCCGCCGGGCCATCCTGCACGCCGCCCGGGCGATGTTCGCCGCGCGCGGGTACGAGCAGACGACCATCCGCGCCGTCGCCGCGCAGGCCGACGTCGACGCGTCGATGGTCATGCGCTACTTCCAGTCCAAGGCGGGGCTGTTCACCGCTGCCATCAGCACCGACCTCCAGGTTCCTGCCTTGTCCTCGGTACCGGCCGCTCGCCGGGGCGAGCTGCTCGTCCGCTACTTCGTCAGCCGGTGGGAGGAGCCGGACGGCAACGACAAGCTGATCGCGCTGCTGCGGACCGCCGTCACCAGCGAGGGGGTCGCCGAGCAGGTTCAGGCAACGCTCAGCCAGCGGCTGACCGGGCCGATTGCCGCCCTGGGCGGGGAGCAGGTGCCGGAGCGGGCCGCGCTCATCGCGGCGCAGGTGCTCGGCCTGGCGCTCTGCCGGTACATCCTGCGGTTCGAGCCGTTGGCGTCGCTGCCCGCGGAGGACGTGGTGGCCGCCGTCGGCCCGTCGGTTCACGACTATCTGACCCGCGAGCCGGCGATCGCATTAGCCGGCCAGGCGGCGTGTCGACGGCATTGCCGTCGGCGGCGCGAGCCGCGCCCGGCGCCCGCTACATTGCTGGTGTGCCCGGGGGCTTCTCCCGCCCGGGAGCCGTGCTGCGCGCGGCGGGCATCGCGGGTTCCTCCGCGTAAGATTCGACGGCCGCGAGCCGGATAGGAGGCGCTGATCGTGAGCTCGGACCTGATCGAGCGGGCACTGAGGCGGTTCCTGGTGCTGGGCCAGGCGATGCGGCGCGACGCCGAGACGCTTCCGGTCAGCGTGGCGCAGAGCGCGGTGCTCTCACGCCTGCGCGGCGGACCGAAGACGGTCGGGGAGCTTGCCACCGCGGAAGGCGTCAGGGCGCCGAGCATGACGCAGATCATCAACCGGATGGAGGAGGCCGGCTGGGTCACCCGGTCGGAAGGCCCGGTGCGAGGCCGGATGGTGCAGATCACCGAGGCAGGCCGGTCCGTCGCGGTCGCGGTGCGCGAGGAGCGCGCGGCCCGGCTGGCGCGACGGTGCGACGGACTGTCGGCCGACGACCTCGCGGCCCTGGAGGCCGTGCTCCCGGTTCTCGACCGGATCTTCGGCGACCCCCTGAGTTACTGAGGCGCGCCGCCTGCGAGGGCATAGCCCCGCCGTCTCTTGTGTTAACTTAGTTAGGCTAACTACACAATAGATGGAGGCCAGGCATGGGACAGATGACAGGCGACGGCCGGCTGCGCGAGAGGCGCGGGCTGGCGGGGCGCGGCGACCGCCGGGTGCCTGGGGCGGGGGATGGTCGGGGGCCGGGTTCGGGTGCGGTGCTGGCGGTGGTGTGCCTGGGGTTGGCGCTGTCGATGTAAAACGCGACAGTGGTGAACGTGATGCTGCCGGGTATCCGGGTGTTTTGGGGGCGTCGGGGGCGGGGCTGGGGTGGCGGTTCGCGCTGGTCGGGCTGGGGCGGGGCTGATGAACTCGCCGATGAGCAACGCCGCGGTCTCCAGCGCCGACGCCGCCCACAGCGGAGCGGCATCGGCCGCCCATAACACGTTCCGGCAGATCGGCGGGACCCACGGGGTGGCCGCGCTCGGCACGATCGTCGCGGCCGGCCACCACACCGCCACAGTCGCCAGCCCGGCCGCGTTCCAGGCCGGCCTCAGCCACGCGTTCTGGGTCGTCGCCGCGCTGCTGGCCCTGTGCGCGGTTACCGTCGCCATCCTCGGCACCAACAAGAAACGACCCGACGGTCGGCACTGCGCCCGCTGACGCATGCAACCGATCCGCCCGCCGGTTCCGTCATGAGGGCATGAGGATGGAAGGCGGCGCGAGGACGTGACGGCGGTGGATGACGGAGAGTTCCGGTCATACGTGGGCCGGCAGCGGCCTGCCCTGCTGAGGGCGGCGACGCTGCTGGCGGCCGGCGACGTGCATCTGGCCGAGGACCTGGTGCAGACGGCCCTGACCAAGCTGTACCTGACGTGGCCTGCCTTCCGGGCGGCGTCCAACCCCGACGGGTACGCCCGGCGGGTGCTGGTCAACGCGCTGATCGACGAGGCGCGTCGTCCCTGGCGACGCCATGAGCACCCCCGAGGGGAGCTGTCGGATCCGACGCCCGAGCTCCCGGCCAGCAGCCTTCGAGTCGAACAGGTGCACCAGGCGCTGAGCGCCCTGCCGCCGCGCATGCGCGCAGTGGTGGTGCTCCGGTACTTCGAGGGCCTGTCCACTGCGGAGACCGCCCTGACGCTCGACTGCAGCGAGGGCAACGTCAAAAGCCAGCTAGCACGGGCTCTCGGCAAACTACGGCAGCTGCTGGCCGCCGCAGCCGCCCCAGAGGATGGTCCTGCGCATGCTCATGTCACGACGACCGCAACCCGCACTGCCACCGCAAGCCTGACGAGGAGCATGAAGTGAACCACACCGACGCGCGCGGCGAGCGCATCGAAAGCGACGAGGCGGCCGCGCTGAAGAGCCTGCTCAGCGAAGCCTCGACGGTCGCCGCCGGCTCCGACGCCCGCCCGCCCGCGCCGCTGATCGAGGCCGATCTGGCCCGCGCCCGGGCGTCGTCGGCGCGTCGTCGGCGCGCCCGCCGCGGCGCCGGCGCCTGCACCGTCCTCACCGCCGCGGCGGCAACGATCGCGGTGGTGGCGCTGGCGCAGCCTGCACACCACCCCAACCATCCCCAGCCGATCTCGAACGCCACCAATGGCGCCGCGCCGGTGATGCGCCTCGCCTCGTACAGCCTCCGGCTTCCGCGCGACTACCGGCTCACCGCGGAGGCGACGTCGGACTGTCCTCCCCTCGACGTCGCCTTCATGCGACCAGAGCCGACAGCACCCATGCACCCGGCCGACCGGGCGACTGCCACCGCCAGCCGAGCGGACGTGCCGCAGTACGCGTCGCTGGACGCAACGCAGGCGCACCCCAGGGGCGGATGCATCGGCATGGTGCTCGCCCCGCCCTACACCCCGACCGCGGCCAGCACCGACCCGGAGTCGGCGGGGCTGGCGGGCGCCCGTGCCGTGCTGGTGGGTCGCTACGCGGGCCGGGCGGGCAGCTCGACGCTTTTCGCCCAGCCGTCAGACGTTCGCAGCACGCTGGAATGGCTCTACGTCGAGATCCCGCTCGCCGATGGTCAGCATCAAGACCTCGTGGTCAGCAGCACCGGGCTCTCGCAGAGTTCCCTCATCGCTCTCATCGCCAACGGGCTCACGGTCGGCTAGCGCGAGTTCGCGGTTCCCCGGAGACCCGCGGCCGCCTGAAGGGCATAACCGAGCCAGTCACCCGCATCGCGTGATGACTTCCGACCGGGCGCGGCGCGAGGGTTTGACGGGACGTTCTACTTCGGGGGGAATCGGCACATGTCTTCAGCGGAGGACTACGACATCCTGGTGATCGGCAGCGGGGAGTCGGGCAAGTACCTCGCCTGGACGATGGCGGGCGAGGGACATCGCACGGCGGTGGTGGAGCGGAAGCTGATCGGCGGGTCGTGCCCGAATATCGCCTGCCTGCCGAGCAAGAACATCATCCAGTCGGCCAAGGTCCGCTCGTTCACGCGGCGCGCGGCCGAGTTCGGGGTCGACCTGGAGTCGGTCGCCACCAGCATGGCGGGGGTGCAGGCGAGGAAGCGCGCGATGGTGGCCGCCCTGCGCGAGGTGCACCTGGGCCGGTACAAGGCCAGCGGGGCCGAGCTGATCATGGGCCAGGCGCGTCTTTCCGGTGAGCGGACGGTCGACGTCGAGCTCAACGACGGCGGCCGGCGACAGCTCCGCGGCGAGCGGGTGTTCCTGAACCTCGGCACCCGCGCGACCATGCCGAACATCCCCGGCCTGGCCGATGCCCGGCCGATGACCCACATTGAGCTGCTTGACCTCGACCGGCTGCCCGAGCATCTGATCGTCATCGGCGGCGGCTACATCGGACTCGAGCTGGCGCAGGCCATGCGCCGGTTCGGCGCGCAGGTCACGGTCATCGAGTCGGGACCGCAGCCGCTCGGCAATGAGGACGCCGATGTCACGGCGGGCATCGTCGACCTGTTCGGCGACGAGGGGATCACCCTGCATCGCCAGGCGAGCGTCCGCCGCGTCGACGGAGAATCCGGCCGGTCCGTGCGCGTGCTCGCGGAAGGTCCGGACGGTGAGCTCGCCATCGACGGGACCGACCTGCTGGTCGCCGTCGGCCGCACGCCCAACACCGCCGGCATCGGCCTCGAGCAGGCCGGCGTCCAGCTGACCGAGACCGGCTACATCGCGGTCGACGAGCACCTGGCCACGACGGCGGCCGGCGTGTGGGCGATGGGAGACTGCGCGGGCAGCCCTCAGTTCACCCACGTGGCCTTCGATGACTTCCAGATCGTGCACGACAACCTGACCGGGGGCAGCCGGTCAACCAGCGGCCGGCTGATCCCGTTCTGCATGTACACCGATCCGGAGCTGGCTCGGGTCGGGCTCAACGAGACCCAGGCCAGGCGCCTCGGCCTCGGCTACCGCCTGCTCAGCATGCCGATGGCGGCGGTACTGCGGACCAGAACCATTTCCGAGCCCCGCGGGTTCATGAAGATGCTGATCGCCGCCGACAGCGATGAGATCCTCGGCTTCACCGCGTTCGGCGCCGAGGCCACCGAGCTGCTGGCGGCCGTCCAGACCGCCATGGTCGGCCGCCTTTCCTACACGACGCTGCGCAGCGCTATCTACACCCACCCGGCGATGGCCGAAGGGCTCACCTTCCTGCTGAGGAACACGCCCGCGCCCCGGCGTAGTGAGCGCGGCTAGCGCAGCTCGCGGCGGCGGCTGAAGAACGCGGCGGAGGCCGGGCGCCAGAGCTGCCACACCGCGGCCAGGCCGGTCAGCCAGGTCAGCATGGCCAACGACAACTGCGCGACGCCCTGGCTGCCAGCGAGTTCCAGTGTCGCCAGGCCGCACAGCACCGTAGACAGGACGCGCGCCCAGTTGCTGCCGCGACGGACCGCCCGCGCCATCCACAACCACAGGGCGATCAGGATCAGGCCGACGACGATCACCAGCGTGATGATGAGCAGGCGCAGATGGCCGATCTGGGCGCTGCTGAGGTGATGCCCGAGCACCGTCAGGTGGTAGGCGTTCAGGTCGCCGATGAAGACAAGCGCCACAATCAGCTGCACGACAGTGCCGACAGCGCCTCCGTACATGAGCTGGGCGGCGGCAAGCACCGGCTTGGGAGCATGGGACGGCGGCGGCCCGGCCGGTCGGCCGTCGGACGGGTCGGGGTCGGACGCGGTGGCCTCTGCGATGGTGGCGGGGCGCCCAGCGGCCGGATCTGCGGCGATCGTGGCGGTCAGCCGGGCGCGGGCCGCGCCCAGGTCGGCGGGCGCGGGCAGAGGCATCTCGCCCGCTAGCCCGCGAAGCAGCTTCATCTCATTCATTGGTCGTGATCTCCTCGTACGTCGCCGCGGCATCGGTGCCGGCCAGCATCCGGCGCGTCTGCGCGCGCGCCCGGTGGAGCCTGGAGCGCACCGTCCCCACCGGGATGCCCAGCGCCCGCGACACCTCCTCGTAGGTCAGCTGCTCCCAGGCGATGAGCAGCAGCACATCCCGGTCGCCGGGCGGCAGCGCGACCAGCGCCGCGTACAGCAGCGGTCGCGTCGCCTGGGCGGTGACACTGGCCGCCACCCGCGCGGCGTGGCCGGGAACCCCGGGGTCAGCCACGGTGGCCTGGCCGATCCGGTATTGGCGGGCCTCGTCCCGGTGATGCTGGCCGACCAGGTTGGTGGCGATCCCGTACAACCACGGCCGGGCATCCGCGTGGCCCAGGTCGTACCGGTCCCGCTTGGCGAAGGCGACCAGGAACGTCTCCGCGACCAGGTCGTCGGCAACCTGGGAGCCGGCCCGCCGGGCAACGTAGCGGTAGATGTAGGGGGCGTGCCGGTCGAACAGCACAGCGAACCGCTCCGGCTCACGCCGGGAGCTCGCAATCACCTCAGCGTCATTCGCGACTGCCGGCCCTCGGCGTTGTCTCATGCCTGACCTTGGCTCATGTCCGTGCTCTTCCGGGTGCTAGGGAGGCTACATCCGTTATCCGCAACCGGCGCGATATGAGTTCACGGGCACTGCATCCAGACTGCCTGCCTGGCAGATTTCCACATGCCGACGTTGGGCCGGCGCCGACCTCAGGGGCTCCCGCCGCCCTTACGCGGCGACGTCGGTGTTCTCAGGAACAGCGGCGGGCTGGCCGGGCGGGCCTGCGGTGGCCCGCAGGTAGCGGGTGACGGCGACGGCGGCCAGGCAGACGGCCAGCGCGATCACCCGGACGGTGCCCTCGCTCGGCCACGGCAACAGATGCGTCAGCTGGAGCCGCAGCGTGAACGGATGCGTGACGGCGTTCAGCGACAGGTAGATGACGACGCCGGTGCTGAGGAACACGGCGCTCTCGGCCACCGCCTGCACCAGGTTGACGCCGGCGGGCCGGGGCGCGGGCCGGGCAGGCGGACCGTTGCGGCGCTCGAGCTGCAGATACTTGCTGAGCACGAGGCCGACGATGGCGAGCCCGAAGGCAAGGGCGCCGGTCGTGTCGGTTCGCAGGCCGGGGATGGCGGGCCAGTACGGGCTCGCCTCCCCGCCGGTGAAGCTGGCCACGAGAGCTGTCCCGGCCCAGATCAGCACGGCGGTGTAGCCGATACCGAAGGCCGCCGATTCGACCACGAGCTTCCGCTGGTCCTGGCTCCTGGTGCGCACACCACACTATAGGGAACCCGGGCAGGCGCTTAGCCCACGTCCGGGCCCCGGCACCCCGGAACCGGCCGGTTGGCCTATCTCCGGAAGCCGCCCCGCGAAGCCGACCGCAGGACGGTACGTTTGTCCGGCGGCCACGCCGGAGGAGGAGATCATGCCGATACCCCGACTGTCAGCTCGCCTCAGCGCGTCCGTCGCTGTCGCCGCGAGCGGGTCCGTCGCCGTACCGGGCAAGGGCATCCTTCCGCCGAAGAATCCCGCGAGAAACTCGGCTGCATGACGATCTCGCTGACGGCCTACGAGCAGCTGACCCCGGACGAGCAGCTGTTCGCGTCCGCCAACCTGGAGCGCGTCGAGCGCGGGCTGCCCGCCATAACGGTCTTGACCAAGTCGCTGGACAAGGTCGCGCAGACCGGCGCCGCCGACGATGCCGATCCGCCGCTCGACCAGGTGCCGGACCAACTGCCCGGCGGCGGCCGAGATCGCGATGGGCGCGGGCCACGTGGCCAAGGGCAAGGCCTACGGCGACAGCGAGACGGAGCTGTTCGCGGGCGTCTGCGGCCCCGCCCGACCGACGTCGTGATCGCGTGGGCCGAGGCCGAGAAGCTGCTGCACATCACCTGAAGCAACCCCCAACCCGTAACCCGGAGGGACCAGCATGGCCGCTGACGTCACCGACGCCGACCTGGCGCACTTGCGCCGCTGCGTGGAACTGGCGGAAGAAGCCGTCGCGGCGGGCGACTTCCCGTTCGGCTCGGTGCTGGTCGCCGCCGATGGGACCGTTCTCGCCGAGGACCGCAACCGCGAGGTGACCGAAGGGGATCCGACCAGCCACCCGGAGTTCGCGCTGGCGCGATGGGCCGGTCAGCACATGACGCCGCCGGAACGGGCCGAGGCGACCGTCTACACCTCGGGCGAGCACTGCCCGATGTGCGCGGCCGCTCACGGCTGGGCCGGACTCGGGCGCATCGTCTACGCGACCTCATCGGCCCAGATGACCGGGTGGCTGACCGAATGGGGAGTCCGCCCTTCCCCGGTCCTGCCGCTCGCCGTCACCGAGGTCGTTCCCGGCCTGGCGGTCGCGGGCCCGGCCCCGCAGCTGGCGGCGCAGGTGCGCGAGCTGCACCGCAGGTTCCGCTCGGCGCGAGGGTAATCGCCCGCCGCATGGCCGGGTGGCCGACCCCGGCCACTAGGCGGTGTAGACGCCGGTCGGCTTGTCGTGGTACCCCTTCGCGCCGATGGCCCGCGCGAGCGGGCTCGCCGGGTCCTCGCCCGTCTTGAGCGCATCGAGCACGGAGCGGAAGTCGTACCGGGGCGCCCAGCCCAGGTCGGCGCGGGCGCGCGCGTTCACGTAGACGCGGCCGACGGACGGGAACATCCGCCAGCCGCGGCGGGCGTACTCCGCCTCGTAGTCGGGGAACAGCCGGCCGACGACCGCGGGCGCGTCGTCCCGCAGCGCGGCCAGGTCGGCCGGGGTGAACGGCGTCGTCGCGCTGAGGATGTACTTGCCGAACCCGATCCGCGCCGCCCGCTCCATCGCCAGCAGGTGCGCGTCGGCCACGTCGGCCACGTCGACCCGCCGGTACAGGTACTCGTTGGCCTTCGCGTTCGCGTCGGCGTAGGCGGCGCGAACCTGGTCGTCGTCGTCGCCCTCGGGGAAGAACCGCGACGTCCGCAGGACGATGACGGGCAGGCCGTGCTCGGCGTGGACGAGCTCGCACAGATCCTCGGCGGCGGTCTTGGTGACGCCGTAGATGTTGCGCGGGGCGGGCGTCACGTCCTCGGTGATCCAGGCGGCCGGCTGTTCAGGCAGCGGGGTCAGCGCGCGCCCGAACGCGCTCGTCGTGCTGGTGAAGACGAAGCTGCTCAGGCCGGCCGCGACGGCCTCCTCGAGCAGCGTCAGCGTGCCGCTGACGGTCGTGTCCACGAACGCCTGCTTGCCGTGCGAGCCGACGTGCGGCTTGTGTAGCGTCGCCGTGTGCAGGACGGTGTCGACGCCGTCCATGCTCGCGCGGACGACGGCCCGGTCCGCGACCGACCCGACCACCGTGGTGTGCGGCGACGGCCTGACGTCGAGCCCGGTCACGTCGTGCCCGCTATCCCTGAGCACCCGGACCAGGGCCTCGCCCAGATGGCCGGAACTGCCAGTAACCAGAACCCTCGCAGCCGTCACGCCGGTCAGCGTACTGACGGCGGTCAGCGCACGGCAACGCGTTTCTTCGGCTGCGGATCGCCGTCGGCCTCAGTCGTCGTCGGGCTGCCTGATCAGCTGGGCGATGTAGTGCTGCTCGCCGAGCAGGGTGAGCAGCCCCATCTGGGTCTCCAGGTAGTCGATGTGCTCTTCCTCGTCGGACAGAATCGCCTCGAAGATGTTCGCGCTGGTCACATCGCCCCTGCCGCGCATGTACTCGATGCCGCGCCGCAGCCGGTCCACCGCCTCCATCTCCACCGCCAGGTCCGCCTCGAACATCTGGCCGACGGTCTGGCCGATGCGGAGCGGAAACAGGCGCTGAAAGTTCGGCAGGCCCTCGAGAAAGAGGATTCGGTCCGCCAGGGTCTCGGCGTGCCGCATCTCGTCGATTGACTCGGCCCGAGTGTGCTTGGCCAGCTTCACCCAGCCGAAGTTCTCCTGCATCTTGTAGTGCAGGAAGTACTGGTTGATGGCCGTGAGCTCGGCGGTCAGCTGTTCGTTAAGGAATTCAAGTACCCGATCGTCTCCGCGCATACCCGATACCCTAACCGTCTGTAATTGGCCGGGTGCAGCGACACGTGAGGCGGGCTCAGCGGGCTTTGACGGTCACGCGTCCTGCAGCGCCTTCAGCGGGCAGGGCCGCGCGCGCTCGCCGATCAGCTTCTCGATCCGGTCCCGGCACGTCCCGCACCCGGTGCAGGCCCCGGTAGCGCTGGAGACGGCCTCGACCGTGGCGGCGCCGTTGTCGATCGCCGTGCTTACCCGGTCACTCGTTACTGCACGGCAGATACATGCGAACACGCCGTCGCCACTCCTCTCACGCGGGCTAGTGTGGTTAGGCTATCCTAACTCTCGCGTTCGCGCACCGGTCTGACCGCGCCTTTTCGTATCGACGTCGGACGAAGCGCGCTGGTCTGAGGCGGATAGCCCCGTATCGTCGGGGTTGTGAGCATCACCGGGCGGCGGTCGCGGCCCATCAGGATTCGAGAAGCGCTGACCAGCCGCCCGCGGGTAGCGTGAGCGGATGAAGACTCAGGCGACCACGGCCACCGCGGCGGGCACGCGGCCCGTCGGCGGCAGCCACGATGTGATCCGGGTGGTCGGCGCGCGCGTCAACAACCTCAAGGACGTCAGCGTCGAGATACCCAAGCGCGCGCTGACGGTGTTCACCGGGGTCTCCGGCTCGGGCAAGAGCTCGCTGGTGTTCGGCACGATCGCGGCCGAGTCGCAGCGCCTGATCAACGAGACCTACAGCGCCTTCGTGCAGGGCTTCATGCCGACGCTGGCGCGGCCGGACGTCGACGTGCTCGAGGGGCTGACCACCGCGATCACCGTCGACCAGCAGCGGATCGGGGCCGACCCCCGGTCCACCGTCGGCACCGTCACCGACGCCAACGCGATGCTGCGGATTCTGTTCAGCCGGCTGGGGAAGCCGCGCATCGGCTCGCCGCAGGCGTACTCCTTCAACGTCGCCTCGATCAGCGGGGCGGGCGCGGTCAAGTTCGAGCGCGCTGGGAAGACGGTCAAGGAACGGCGCAGCTTCAGCGTCACCGGCGGCATGTGCCCGCGCTGCGAGGGCCGGGGCACGGTCTCCGACATCGACCTGTCCCAGCTTTACGACGACAGCAAGTCGCTGCACGAGGGCGCCCTCACCATCCCCGGCTACACGACAGGCGGCTGGGGGTACCGGCTCTACACCGAGTCCGGGTTCTACGACCCGGACAAGCCGATCCGCAAGTTCACCAAGAAGGAACTGCAGGACCTGCTGTACCACGAGCCGGTCAGGATGAAGATCGCCGGCATCAACCAGACCTACGAGGGCCTGATCCCGCGGCTGCAGAAGTCCATCCTGTCCAAGGACCCCGACTCGATGCAGCCGCACATCCGGACGTTCGCGGACCGGGCGGTCACGTTCACCAGCTGCCCCGAGTGCGACGGCAGCCGGCTCAGCGAGGCCGCCCGCTCGTCGCGGATCGACCGCGTCAGCATCGCCGACGCGTGCGCGATGCAGATCAGCGACCTGGCCGACTGGGTCCGCGGCCTCGACCAGCCCTCGGTGGCGCCGCTGCTGGCCGCGCTCGGCCAGCTCCTCGACTCGTTCGCCGAGATCGGGCTCGGCTACCTGTCGCTCGACCGGCCGTCGGGCACGCTGTCGGGCGGCGAGGCGCAGCGGGTCAAGATGGTCGGGCACCTCGGCTCGTCCTTGACCGACGTCACCTACGTCTTCGACGAGCCCACCATCGGCCTGCACCCGCACGACATCCAGCGGATGAACGGCCTGCTGCTTCGCCTGCGGGACAAGGGCAACACGGTGCTGGTGGTAGAGCACAAGCCGGAGACGATCGTGATCGGCGACCACGTCGTCGACCTCGGCCCCGGCGCCGGGGCGGCGGGCGGCACGGTCTGTTTCGAGGGGACGGTCACCGGGCTGCAGGCCAGCGACACCGTCACCGGCCGTCACTTCAGCGACCGGGCCGCGCTGAGGAAGACCGTGCGCGAGGCCGACGGCAAGCTCGAGATCCGCCAGGCATCGGCCCACAACCTGCGCGACGTCGACGTAGACATCCCGCTCGGGGTGCTGGTCGTCATCACCGGCGTGGCCGGCTCGGGCAAGAGCTCGCTGATCCGCGGCTCGGTGTCCGGGCGGGACGGGGTGGTGACGGTCGACCAGGCCCCGATCCGCGGCTCGCGGCGGAGCAATCCCGCCACCTACACCGGGCTCCTCGACCCCATTCGCACCGCGTTCGCGAAGGCCAACGGGGTGAAGCCGGCGCTGTTCAGCTCCAACTCCGAGGGCGCCTGCCCCAACTGCAACGGCGCGGGCGTGATCTACACCGACCTCGCGATGATGGCCGGCGTCGCCACCGTGTGCGAGGTGTGCGAGGGGAAGCGGTTCGATGAGGCGGTGCTGGAGTACCGCCTCGGCGGCCGCGACATCAGCGAGGTGCTGGCGATGTCGGTGGGGGAGGCCGAGGAGTTCTTCGGCGCGGGCGACGTGCGCACCCCGGCCGCGCACGCCATCCTCGTGCGGCTGGCCGACGTCGGGCTCGGCTACCTCACCATCGGCCAGCCGCTGACCACGCTGTCCGGCGGCGAGCGGCAGCGGCTCAAGCTGGCCACCCACCTGGCCGACAAGGGCGGCGTCTACGTCCTCGACGAGCCGACCACCGGTCTTCACCTGGCCGACGTGGAGCAGCTCCTCGGCCTGCTCGACCGCCTGGTCGACTCGGGCAAGTCGGTGATCGTGATCGAGCACCACCAGGCGGTCATGGCGCACGCCGACTGGATCATCGACCTCGGCCCCGGGGCCGGCCACGACGGCGGCCTGATCGTCTTCGAAGGCACCCCGGCCGACCTGGTCGCGGCCCGCTCCACCCTCACCGGCGAGCACCTCGCGGCCTACGTCGGCGCCTGACCCCGTCGGCTGCGCCACCGACCCCAGCCGGACCCTGTCGGCTGCGCCATCGACCCCCCAGCCGGACCCTGTCACCGACGCCATCGACCCGAAACGGATCCTGTCACCTACGCCGTTGACCCGAATAGGCGATGTCGATGGCGTCGGTGACCGGTCG
>Ga0208220_1000741_pt1 | contig 13668 bp, 13 predicted proteins | sample NGESurdeep092012_9_FD_184484 | JGI IMG/M metagenome (GOLD analysis project Ga0208220, IMG submission 184484) | Arctic peat soil microbial communities from Barrow, Alaska - NGEE Surface sample F53-1 deep-092012 (SPAdes) | ecosystem: Environmental > Terrestrial > Soil > Wetlands > Peat ... | reverse complement strand
CTCGACCTCCTCGTGGTCCGGCGCCGGCTTGACCCGGAACTGGCAGCCCTGCACGCCGCCGGGGCACGCAACGGGCACGTGCCGATCACGGCCATCGTCTCGCTCATCGCCGTGGTGGGCGCTTTCGTCCACGGCTACGACACGGTGGCCATGGCGGTCGAGCGCTCGGCCAGCGAGGAGACGATGACCATTGACGGCGTGCCCGTCAACCACCAGTACTCGAAGAGTCGGGAGTTCGAGGAGCTGCTGGCCGACCTGATTCGGTCCTCGATCGCCCCCGAACTGACCTACGGGTCGGCCCTCCGGCCCTACTCCGAGCTGGCCATCTCGCGGTCCTTCGCCCGCCTCGATCGCTACCACGGGACCTTCTGCAGCTGCAACGCGGCGTTCCGGCAGCACGCCGACACCAACGACCGGTGGTGCGGCCACTGCCCGAAGTGCCGCTTCGTCGGACTGATGCTGGCCCCGTTCCTGGAGCCGGCCGAGCTCACCGCCATCCTCGGGGTCGACATGTTCGCCGACCCGGATCAGGTCGACGGGTTCGCCGCGTTGATGAGCGACTCCGACAAGCCCTTCGAGTGCGTTGGGGAGCGACGCGAATCGGCCGTGGCGCTCCGGATGCTGGCCGACCAGCCGGCGTGGCGCGACTCGATCGTGGCGGCCACCCTGGCGCCCGTTGCCGCCGGCCTGGTGGACGACCGCGACGTCGTCGCACTGCTGACCGCCGAGGCAGACCTCTCCTTTCCCGACCCGGTGGTGGCCGCGGCCGTGGCCGCCATGTTGGACGGGGCCGGGTGAACCTCGACGAGGTGCTCGCCCGCCGGGTGGCCGTGTGGGGACTGGGGGCGGAGGGCCTGGCCCTCGCCGACCTGGCCGTGCGGCGCGGGGTGGAACCGGTGATGGTGGACGACCGACCGGACGAGGCGGCCGGGCGCCTGTCCGCGGCCCTCGGCGGCCATCGGGCGGTGGTGGCGCCGGGTGACGTCGACTGGTCGACAGTGGCCGTGGTGGTCCGGGCGCCGGGCGTCAGCCGGTACCGGCCGGAGTTGGCCGCCGCCGGAACCGCGGGTGCCGTCGTGACCACGGCGATGGCCCTGTGGCTGGAGGACCACGCCGAACAACCGGTGCTGGCCATCACCGGGACCAAGGGCAAGAGCACGACGGCGGCGTTGGCGGCGGACATCCTCGAGGCCGACGGCCGCAGTGTCGAACTCATCGGGAACATCGGGGTGCCGGTCCTCGACACATACGGTCGACCCATGCCCGACGCCTTCGTGGTGGAGGTGTCGTCGTTCCAGGCCGCCGACGTCACGCGGTCGCCGGGCGTCGTCGTACTGACCAGTCTCGCCCCTGATCACCTGGACTGGCACGGCGACGCCGAGACCTACTACCGGGACAAGCTCCACCTGGTCGACGCCGGACCACCGGGGCGGCTGGCGGTGTATGCGGGCAACGAGGAGGCGCTTCGCCGCACGGCCGGGCACCCCGACCGCACGCTGTTCGGCCCGCAGGGCCGGGTCCGGGTCGACGATGACGGCTGGGTGGAGGCGGACGGCGAGCGACTCGTCGACAGCGCGCGCCTCCGGGTGCCGGGCCGCCACAACGTCTGGAACCTGTGCGGGGCGATCGCCGGGATCCTGCTGCTGACCGGCGCGCCGCCGTCGGTGGCCGCCGTGGAGGCGGCCGTGGACGGCTTCGCGGGCCTGCCGTCACGGTGCCACGTCCTCGGCGAGCGGGACGGGCGCACCTACGTGGACGACGCGCTGGCCTCCAATCCGTTCGCCTCGGCTACGTCCGTGGAGTCGTTCGCCGGCCGGCCGCTGACCGTCATCGTGGGCGGGGCCGACCGGGGTGTCGACCCCGGACTCCTGGTGGCCGCCCTCGGCGCCCACCGGCCGTCCGCGGCGGCGGTGGTGCTCCCGCCGGACCCGGACCGGCTCGGCTCGGCCCTGGTGGCCGCGGTGACCCGGGTGGTACCGGCGGCCGACCTCGACGAGGCGGTGGTCCTGGCCGTGGGACTCACCCCGCCGGGCGGCGTGATCCTCTTCTCCCCCGGGGCACCCACCCCGGAAGGCGGCGGGGGCTACCGGGAACGGAGCCGGCAGTTCGCCCGGGCGGCGGGATTCGTGGAGGAGTGAACGGGTCAGGCCGGATTGACAGACGGCACCGGCCCGGCAACGGTGGGTCACCGACCGGGGAGGACGACATGCGCCAGATCACCATCATCACCGACGGGGTGGCCACCGTGGACGCCGAGGCCGACCCGGGTCGGGGGAGCTTCCTGGTGGAGCCCGCCGACCTCACGACCGTCCTCGGGTGGGAGCTCAAGGCGGACGGCCTGTGCCGGGGCGACGTCTGCGTGCCTATCCGGGACATGGACGCTGTCCGCGTGGGGGAGCGGCTCGACGTGGCGGCGGTGGCCGATGCCCTCGGCCGGCCGTCGGTCACCGACCTCGACGCCGGGATCATGGCCGTGGCCCTTCCGGCCGAGCTGCGACGCCGGGCGCTGCGCGACCTCGACGCCCCGGACTTCACCTTGCCGGGCCTCGACGGTCACTCCCACTCGCTGTCGGACTGGGCGGGGCGCAAGCGTCTCGTCGTGGCGTTCTCGAGCTGGTGCGGCTGCCGCTACGACCTGCCGGGCTGGCAGGCCCTCCACGATGAGCTCGCCGACGGGGGATTCACGGTCATCGCGGTGGCCATGGACCAGGACGCCGACGACGTGCGCCCCTTCACCGAGGGCCTCACGTTGCCGGTGCTCTACGACCCCCAGCATCTGTTGACCGAGCTCTACGCCATCTCGAACGTGCCCACCGTGGTCTGGATCGATGAGGTCGGTCGGATCGCCCGACCCATCGGCGAGGCCTTCGGGACCGACCTCTTCGCCGAGTTCACCGGAGCCTTGGCCGGTCCCCACCTGGACCTCGTGCGGCGCTGGGTCCGCCACGACGAGCTGCCCCTGGACGAAACGGAAGCCAAGGAGGCGGTCGACGACCTGTCCGAGGACGAAGTACTGGCCCGGCTGCACTTCCGCATCGCCGCCGAGGCCCACCGGAGGGGGGATGCCGAGACGACCCGGAGCCACGTGCTCCGGGCCGGCGAGTTGGCTCCCGACGACCTCACGGTGTGGCGGGCCGGCATGCCGCTGATCGGCGAGGATCCGTTCGGGCAGGACTTCCTCTACCGCTTCGACGAGTGGAAGCGGCGGGGGAGCCGTACCCATGCCCTGCCGTCGGTGGATGCCGCCGTGCCGGTGGACTGAACCGGCCGAGCAGAACTACTTCAGGGCGGACCGGGTCCCACGCCGGACGAACTCCAGGACGGCGATGTGCTTGGCCGTGTCCATCTCCATCAGCCGCACCAGCAGCGGCCACAGGGTGACGTCCTCCAGCTCCTCCACCGACTTGGCCAGTCGCTTCAGCTCGGCGGCATCCAGGCGCTCCTGGGCGAGCAGCCGCTCGGTGACCGCCAGCACCCGCTCCGGATCCGAACCCCAGTTGGCGGGACGGGGCACGGCGGGCTCCTCGGACCGCAGCTCGAAATCGGACCGCAGGGCCGACGCCAGCTCCCGGAACAGCCGATGGTGGCGGATCTCGTCCTCCATGATCAGGTCGGCAAGGTAGGAGAAGGCCGCCGACCCCGCGGCTGCGGCCGCTTCGTGGTAGTCGACGAGCAGCCGGCGTTCGTTCTCCTCATGGGAGGTGAGGTGCTCGTAGAGCTCCGACTCCCAGATGCTGGCCGCTGCCACTGCCATGTAGTCCACCTCCGTCGCGGGTCCCCATGTTCCCCAACAGCATGGTCGCGCCGTTCGGTGGCCCGGGGCAGGGCAGAAAGTCCCGAGGTCAAGTCACGGCGCAGTCGACGGGCATGCCGGCGGATCGAAGCCGTATCCCCCTACTGTGATCAGGACGCCGGCATCCCGATGATCCCCTATGGGGAGAACGAACCGGATGCTGGCACGAGAACCTGGAAGTGGGGAGGTCGACGATGGCGGTTACGGCGCTTGCCAACCTGGCGGTGAAAGTGGCCGATCTCGATGCGGCGTGCGCGTTCTACGACGCCGCCGGGGCCCGGATCCGGGACCGCATGACGTGGAGGAACGGCGAACGGGCCGACGTCCACCTCGGTCCGGTGGTGATCACCTTGTTCACGCACGCCATCTACGAGGACGCGGTCGACCTGCCCGATGAGTGTTTCCTGCACCCTGCGCTTTTCACCGACGACCTCGACGCCGAACTCGAGGGTCACGACGTGGTCTGGGGCCCCGAGGTGGTCGAAGGGGCGTTCGGCCGGCGCCGGATCGCCTTCGTGACCGCACCGGGCGGGATGCGGCTCGAATTCATGGAGCAGCTGGACTAGCGGTTGCCGCATCGTGTCGTGCCGATGCCCATAGAGTCGTTCCCGGAAGCCGTCCCCGACCGGGCGGACGAGCACGGAGATGTGGAGAGCCCATGCGGATACGGATCGACTACGACCGGTGCACGGGGCACGGCCGGTGCTACACGCTGGCCCCGGGCGTGTTCGGCTGCGACGACAGCGGCTTCGGACAGGTCCGGTCCGACGGCGAGGTCGAGCCCGATCTGGTCCGTGAAGCCAAGCTGGCCGAGGGGAACTGCCCCGAACAGGCGGTCATCGTCGACGAGTAGGCACGGCGATGCCGTCGTCCCGATCCGATGTCCCGGTGCGTCACGCCGGCTTGGGCTCGCGGGGAAGACCCAGGCCCATCTCGCCCAGGATGTTGAGATTGATCTCGGTGGTGCCGCCGGCGATGGTCGCCTGGCGGGCAGCTACGAGGTTGTAGGACCAAGACCCCAGGAGGGACGCCTCGCCCAGGACGTCCATGGCCAGGTCGGCCAACTTCTGCTCCGTGCGACCCCAGGACAGCTTGGCCATGCTGCCGGCGGCACCCGTCGGCTGGCCATGGCGCATCTGCTCGAGTGACCGGTTCGTCATCCACCGCATGCACGCGATGTCCGCATAGATGCCCGCCACGCGCTGGCGGATGCGCGGATCGGTGAGGGCCCGCGCCGATTCCGGTTCGGCGAGCAGGTGGGCGAGCTTCTTGGACAGGCCGAGGTGGAGACGGGCCACGCCGGCCCGCTCGAAGCTGAGCGTCGTCATCGCCACCTTCCAGCCCTCGTTCAGCGGGCCCAGGAGGGTCGTGACCGGCACCCGGACGTCGGCAAAGAACAGCTCGGCGAACGGCTGCTCCCCGGTGATCGTCCGCAGCGGGCGGACCTCGATGCCCGGGGTCCGGAGATCGACGAGGAGGCAGCTGATGCCCTTGTGCTTGGCCACCGCAGGATCGGTGCGCACATACAGCTGACACCAGTCGGCGAGATGCCCCATGCTGTTCCACGTCTTCTGCCCGTTGATCACGAACTCGTCCCCATCGAGGACTGCGCTCGCCCGCAACGAGGCGAGGTCCGAGCCGGCATCGGGCTCGGACATGCCCTGCGACCAGATCTCGTCGCCCCGCAGCATCGGCTCCAGGAAGCGGGCCTTCTGCTCGTCGGTCCCGTAGGTCATGATGGCCGGGGCGATGTTGGAGACGCCGATCACGTTGACGGGTCCCGGCGCCGACGCCCCGCTCATCTCCTCCAGGTAGGCGAGCTGCCCGTCGATGTCGGCGCCCCGACCGCCGTGCTCGACCGGCCAGGCCGGTGCGGCCCACCCGGCGTCGGCCAGGCGACGGTTCCACTCGCGGAGCAGCTCCAGTTCCTCCTCGTCCGGCGACCGCTGTGCGGCCCGGGCCACTTCCGGCGTCAGGTGGTCGTGCAGCCAGGCCCGCAACGCACTGCGCAACTCGGGGGCGGATTCCGTTCCGTCAGGGGGTGCCCCCCGCTCATCCGGGGCAGGTGCGGTGTCGATCATGGCGTCGGGTCTCCTGGTGCCGGAAGTCCACGGTGTCGGTCGCACCGGGCGGCGTCGGCGCGTGGACGGCCACGGCACCCGAACACAGTAGCCATGAGCGTGTCGTCACGACACCACGGGCTTCCCGGAGAGGGGAGACGGAGCCGAGGGGCCAGCGGCGTGGGCCAGTTGGGACGGACCGCCGACGGTATGCTCGGCCTCCCGCCGACGGATCCCGAGGAGGACCACCATGCCCGAGCTCGCCGACCTGCTCGCCGCCTTCGACCTCGAGCCGACGGGTCCGGGGACGTTCACGGGCTCGAGCATCGTCTTCGGCGGCGGGTCGGTCGTCTTCGGCGGTCAGCTCCTGGGCCAGTCGATGCTGGCCGGCGCGACGGCTGACCCGGCCAAGGAGATTAAGTCGATCCACACGATCTTCGCCCGGGGCGCGTCGACTGATGTACCGCTCGAGTTCGACGTCGACGTGATGCAGTCGGGACGTTCGTTCGCCAGCGCCGCTGTCACGGCCCGACAGGGCGAACGGCTGTGCACGCGGTCGCTCGTGCTGCTCCACGCTCCGGACCCCGACCTCATCGAGCACCAGCCGGACGAGCCGGCGGTGGGATCGCCGGAGGATGCCGTGGCCTCCGAACACTCGAACGGATTCTGGGAGATCCGCACCGTGGGTGGTGTCGACATCGCCGACCCCGACGCCGTCGGGCCGGCCGTGCTCGACGTCTGGACACGCTTCGAGGATGCACCGGAGGACCTTGCTCTCAACCAGGCCCTCCTCGCCTTCGCCACCGACGGGTTCCTGATCGGAACGGCCATGCGACCCCACCCGGGTGTGGGCCAGTCCTTGGCCCATCGGTCCATCTCCACCAGCGTGATCACCCACACGCTGACCTTCCACCACCCGGTCGCCGCCGGCCGGTGGATGCTGCTGTCGCACGAGAGCCCGCAGGCCGGGCAGGGACGCAGCTACGGGCGGGCGCACGTCTACTCCGAGGCGGGGGAGCTCGTCGCCTCGTATGTACAGGAGAACATGATCCGTGCGTTCGGCGAGGGCCAGGCACCGGCCCCGGGGACGAAGTCGGCCCACTGACGGGCCGCCGGACCGCTCAGATGTACATCCCGCCGTTCACGCCGATGATCTGCCCGGTGATGTAGCCCGCATCGTCGGAGCAGAGGAACGCGGTGGTGGCGGCGATGTCGTCCGGCACGGCGGCCCGCCCGACGGGGACCATGGCCCCGAGGACGTCGATGCTCGGCACGTCCCCCTTCTCGCCGGCATGCCTCGCCATCGGGGTGTCCACGATGGTCGGGGGAATGGTGTTGACGGTAATGCCAGCGGAAGCGAACTCCCTGGCGAAGGCCTTGGTGAGCCCGATGACGCCGCCCTTGGATGCCACGTAGTGCGCCATGTGAGGCGCTCCGGACTGGGCGCTCGACGACGAGATCGTCACCATACGGCCCCAACCCTTGGCGAGCATGTCCGGTACCGCCAACTGCATGCAGACGAAGGTGCCGGTCAGGTTCACGGCCAGGATGTGGTCCCATTTCTCGGGGGTGATGTCGGCCACGGCGTCGAAGGATTCGATGCCCGCACTGGTCACGAGGATGGTGATCGGGCCGAACCGCGTCCGCACCTCGGCGAACGTCCGCTCGAGCGCTCCCCGGTCGGCGACGTCGACCTCGTAAGCGACGGCACGGGACCCTCGTGCGGTCAGGTCGGCCGCCGCCGCCTCGGCTCCGGGACCGTCGCGGTCGAGCAGGGCCACGGCATGCCCGGCCTCGGCGAGCCGGAGGGCGACGCCCAGACCGATGCCCGACGCCGCCCCCGTCACGACCGCCACGCGGGCGCTCATGCCGGTGCCTCGGTCGGGGTGAACTCGATGTGGAGGGCGTGGAGCCCGCGCAGCACCCAGGTGGGCTCGTACGCGAACCGGTGGGCCCCGGGCGGGCCGTGGTGCTCCTCGGAGAGCCGGATGTCCCGTGTCCGGTCCAGGATGCGCTCGATGCTGATGCGGCCTTCGGCCCGGGCCAGAGGCCCTCCCGGACAGGAGTGGGCCCCGCGCCCGAAGGCGAGGTGCTCCTTGGCGTTCCGCCGGTCGACGCGGAACTCGTCCGGGTCCTCGAACCGCCGGGGGTCGCGGTTGGCTGCGCCGTTCAGCAGCATGACGGGGGTCCCCGGTGCGATTTCGACTCCGCCGACCGTGACCGCCCGGCGGGCGAGCCGGAAGTCGGCCTTCACCGGGCTCTCGATCCGGAGGGCCTCCTCGACGAAGTCGGGAATCCGCTCGCGGTGGGCCCGCAACTCGTCCTGCAGCTCCGGGTACTCGGCGAGGTACTTGAGCCCCACGGCGAGCAGGCGAGCGGTCGTCTCCTGGCCAGCGGCAAACAGGAAGGTGGCTGTCCGAACCACTGCGGCCATTTCGGGGGTCGAGTCATCGGGGTACTTCGCCAGGGCCAGATCGGTCAGTACGTCGTGGCGGGGCTCCGATCGGCGATCCTCGATGTAGTTGGCGAACCAGTCGTCCAGTGACGAGAGCGCATTGAGTGACGCCGGGTCCTCGGTTTCCACGCCCGACTGGTCGTGCGCTGCACCGATCCCTCCGGGCGGCGCGCTCAATCCGAAGATCTTGCGGAACGCGGGATGGTCCTCCTCGGGCACGCCCAGGACATCGGCGACGGCCAGCATGGCGAAGGGCTGGGCATAGGCACTGATGAATTCGCAGTGGCCGTCGGCGAGAAACTCGTCGAGTTGACGGTCCGCGGCCCGCCACATGAACGCCTCGTTCTCCTTGAGCCGCTTCGGGGTCAGCAGGCGCATCACCAATGCCCGCTCCTTGGTGTGCATCGGCGGATCCATGGTGACCATGTGCTCATTCATCGGGAGCTGGTCACGATGACGGTCGATGATGGCGCTGACATCGTCCCCCACGAGCGGCTCGGGGAACTGGGCGAAGGGACCGATCACCGAGATACAGGACGAGAACGTCTCGAGATTCCGGTAGACCTCCGTGGCCTCGTCGTAGCCGGACACTGCCACCACGCCGTAGTGCGGCGTCGCCACCACCGGGCACTTCGAACGGAGATACTCGAAGTACGGGTACGGGTCCTCGATCAGGGACTCGTCCATGAAGAAGTCGACCGTCTCGTAGTTGCTCATCCCTACTCCCTCGTCGCCAATGCTGAGCGATTGCTTAGCATTGGCACGGAGACGGGTCAACAGGCCCCGAGCGCCGACTGGGCGAGTGCCCGGTCGGCGCTCTGGAATGCTGAGTGGGGGTCGAGCGCGGCCCCTCCGGACGAGTCACAGGTGACAGCCCATGGTTTCGAACCGCAGGATCGGTGCCGAGGACTCGAAGAGTCGCGCCGCGCTCCTGGACGCCACAGAACAGATCATGGTGGAGGAGGGCTACGCCGCGGTGAGCTCCCGGCGCATCGCCCAGCGGGCCGAGTTGAAGCCGCCGCTGGTGCACTACTACTTCCGGACGATGGACGACCTGTTCCTCGCGGCATTCCGACGGCGGGCCGAAATCGGCCTCGAACACCTGTCGATGGTACTGATCTCGGGACGACCCTTGCACGCCATCTGGGCGTTCGGCGACGATCCGGCGAGCACCGCCCTCACCATGGAGTTCGTGGCGCTGGCCAACCACCGAAAGGTGATCCGGTCGGAGATCGCCCGCTATGCGGAGCTGTTCCGCCTCAAGCAGACGGAGGTGCTGGCCACCGTGATGGCCGAGCGGGGGATCGACACCGACCGCTTTCCCCCGGTCGCCGTGATGACCGTCATGACGAGCATCTCGCAGATCCTGGTGCTGGAGGAGTCCTTGGGCATGGCCACCGGCCATGCCGAGACGCGGGCACTGGTGGCGGGTCTGCTGGACGACTTCGGGCGGGGCGGCACGTCATAGGCGTTCCGGCGTGGCACCCACCGGCCGGCCGGCTCATCCGCCCCGGAGCTCCCGCTTCAGCACCTTGCCTGACGGATTGCGGGGTAGTGCGTCGAGAAAGGTGATGTCCTTCGGGACCTTGTAGCGCGCCAGCCTGGCGCGGCAGTGCTTGAGGAGCTCGTCCGTCGTCACGGTCGTTCCGGCCCGCAGGACCACGAAGGCCACCGGCACTTCGCCCCACCGGTCGTCGGGTCGTCCCACGACGGCGGCCTCGCCGACTGACGCGTGCTCGTAGAGCACCCGCTCGACCTCCGAGCCGGCGATGTTCTCGCCGCCCGACACGATCATGTCCTTGAGACGGTCGACGATGAACAGGTAACCGTCCTCGTCGCGGACGCCGATGTCCCCGGTATGGAACCAGCCGCCGGCGAACGCCGCGGCGGTCGCTTCCGGATCCCGCCAGTAACCCGGGAACACCTTGGGGCCCCGCATCACGATCTCCCCACGTACGTCGGCCGGCACCGATCGTCCCTCCTCGTCCCAGATGTCGAGGTCCAGGTAGAGGCACGGCCGGCCGACGCTCCCGAGTTTGGCGACGATGCTGTCCCGGTCGAGGAAGGTGTCTCCGGAGACCGTCTCGGTGAGCCCGTACGCGTCGGCAAACCAAGCCGAGGGGAATGTCCGTTGGATCCGCTCGATGAGCGGGATCGGCATCTTCTCGCCGCCGTTGACGATCAGCCGCACGGACGACAGGTCCCTACCCTCGATGTCGGACAGGGCCATGATCGCATTGACCATGGCGGGTGCCAGCCACACGGTGGTCACCCGCGACCGCTCGAGCTCGTCGACGACGGCGGCCGCGTCGAACGACCGGTGGATGATCACCGTGGCCCCGGTGGCGATGAGCGACGTGGTCGTGAGATCGAGCGCGCCGACGTGGTACAGCGGCCCGCAGGCGAGCCCCAGATCGGCACCGGTGAAACCGAATTCGATGACATGGGCCATGTTCTTCCACGCCAGATTGGCGTGGGTGATCATGACGCCCTTCGGGCGACCCGTGGTGCCCGACGTGTACATGAGGCGGTGCACGTCGTCGGCGGCCACCGAGGCCGGCACGAGCCCGTCGGGGGATCCGTGGAGATCGTCGAACGCCGTCCATCCGTCGCGGGCCTCGGACGACAGGCACGCACGGACCACGGTGCCTTCGAGGCCCACCGTCGCCTCGGCGCCCAGGTCGACGAGCGCCTCGTCGCACACGAGCACCCGGGACTCCGAGTGCTCGAGGATGTAGCGCACCTCCGGGGCGGCGAGCCTCCAGTTGATCGGCATGGCCACGGCACCGAGGTAGTTGGCGGCGAAGATCGTCTCCAGGAATTCCGGGCAGTTGAAGGCCAGTAGCCCCACCACGTCACCGCGCCCGACGCCGCTGGCGCGGAGGCCGGCGGCCAGCGACCTCGCCCGTCCGGCCATCTCGCCATAGGTGGTGGTACGGCCTTCGAAGACCGTGAGTGCCTTGTCGGGCGTGCGGGCCGCGTGGTGGTCGAGGACGGCGAACCAGTTCATGTCAGCCGGCATCACCGCGCCGGACGTCACGGCCGTGGTCCGGTGGTCATCATGTGCTCCGCATCTCCCGCCCGCCCGACATCTGGCGCTCCGTGCCGCGAGGGGGACCCGCCGCGGCGCATCAGCATACCGACGGCGGGCCAGTTGCGACGGTCCTCGGCGGACCGGTCCGGGGTGCGTTGGGGCAGGTCGATGGGGATCGTCGTCATGATCGGTAAATGGCCCACCCAGGTGACCCTTGCTAGCGTCCCTGTGAATGGCACGGGCTCAGGCGACCAGCGAATCCCCAGGCCCGAGCAAGCGGGAATTGCGCCGCCAGGCGATCGTCGACACAGCCGCCAGCGTGTTCGCCCGGCGCGGCTATCACGCCACCGGCATCACCGAACTCTGTGTCGCCAACGACCTCGGCAAAGGCGCGCTCTACCACTACATCGGCTCCAAGGAGGAGCTCCTCGCCGCCATCCACGACCGGGTCATGGACGAGGTGATGCTCGGGGCCGACCGCGTCGCCGAGGCAGGCGGCACGCCGTCGCAGCAGCTGGCCATGCTCGGCGAGGAGCTCCTCGACGTCATCCATCGCTACCCGGACCATGTCTGGGTCTTCCTCCACGAGTTCCCGGCGCTGACCGGTGAACGGGCCGAGCAGTTCCAGGGGCGCCGTCGGGAGTACGAGCGCCGCGTCGAGGCGGTCTTCCGGGCCGGCGTCGACACGGGCGAGTTCCGTGCCCTGGACCCGAGGCTGACCGCACTGGCGTGGCTGGGCATGCACAACTACACGTACCTGTGGCTCAAGGCGGGCGGAACCCTCTCGGCCCGGGACGTGGCCAAACCGTTCGCCGACATCTTTATTCGGGGAGTTGCCGGTCCCGCCCAGGGGCACGACAAGGGGTAGCTCCTCAAGGCGCCGAGTACCCGCCGTCGACGACCATGGCCGAGCCAGTGGTCCAACGCGAGGCGTCACCGGCCAGGTAGGAGTAGGCGCCGACCAGGTCGTCCGCCGAGCCGAGTCCGAGCGGATGCCGTTCGGCGATGGCATCCACCGCCTCCTGGGGAAGGTCGGCGTGGATGGCGGATCGGAACGATCCCGGGCACACGCAGTTGACGCGGATCCCGTCGCGGGCGTATTCGACGGCGGCGACCTTGGCGAGCTGGATCACCGCCGCCTTCGTCGCGCAGTACGGCGCGGCGTGCGACCACGCCGTCAGTCCCGAGACCGATGCTGTGAGCACGATCGACCCGGCATGCTGCGGGCGCATGACCCCGACGGCGGCACGGATCCCGTGGACGGCGCCGAGCACGTTGATCCGGAAGGCCCGTTCCCACTCCTCGTCGGCGAGGTTGTGGATCCGTCCATTGGCCGAGAGCACCCCGGCGTTGCTGATGAGCACGTCGAGGCGCCCGAACCGCTCGACCGCCAACGCCACGACCGTGTCGACCTGGGCGAAGTCGCTGACGTCGGCCAGCTCGGTCGCGACACCGCAGCCCGTGTCAGGCAGTCCTTCGACGGTGGCGTCGAGCGACGGCGCACTGATGTCGCTCAGGACCAGGTCGGTGCGGGGCTCGGCTGCCAACTGGCGGGCTACCGCCGCGCCGAGGGCTCCGCCCGCCCCGGTGATCGCCACCACCCGGCGTGGCGTGGTCATGCGGGTCCTCGTCGCGACCGGGTACTCCGCATCGGAGGTGACATCACTCTGGCGCTCATTGTACCGACCAGTACACTACAAACCGTGACTGCCGGCCCGTCCTCGCCTTCCGGGCACCCGTCCGGCGATCTCCTCGAGATGTACCGCCGGATGCTGGTGATCCGCGGCTTCGAGGAGCGGGTGTCCGCGCTCTACCGCGACGGCGAGGTCCCCGGTTTCGTCCACCTCTCGATCGGGCAGGAGGCGGCAGCCGTGGGGGCGTGCTGGCCCCTCCGCCTGTCCGATGTCATCACCTCGACCCACCGGGGCCATGGGCACTGCCTGGCCAAGGGCCTCGACCCGCTCGGGATGTTCGCCGAGCTGATGGGCAAGGACCAGGGGACGAACCGGGGCCGGGGCGGCTCCATGCACATCGCCGACCCGACGCTCGGGATCTTCGGGGCCAACGGGATCGTGGCCGCCGGTGTGCCGATCGCCGTCGGAGCGGCGACCGCCTCGCAGCTCCGCGCCGACGGCGGTGTCGCGGTGGCGTTCTTCGGCGATGGCGCGCCGGCTCAGGGCGCCTTCCACGAGGCCATGAACCTCGCCGCCGTATGGCAACTACCGGTTGTCTTTTTCTGCGAGAACAACGGCTACGCCGAGTTCTCACCGGCATCGACGCAGCACGGGGCGCCTCTCGAGCGGCGGGCAGAAGGCTACGGCATGCC
>Ga0208220_1000738_pt1 | contig 13711 bp, 14 predicted proteins | sample NGESurdeep092012_9_FD_184484 | JGI IMG/M metagenome (GOLD analysis project Ga0208220, IMG submission 184484) | Arctic peat soil microbial communities from Barrow, Alaska - NGEE Surface sample F53-1 deep-092012 (SPAdes) | ecosystem: Environmental > Terrestrial > Soil > Wetlands > Peat ... | reverse complement strand
CCGGGCGGGTCCGACTGCCCCTGCGGCGAGTGCGACGGCCGCTGCGCGCCCCCCGACGACGGCGACCTCCCCGACGAAGACGCCCCCGACGACCAGCCGGACGGCGGCGGACCCGCCGACAGCGGCAGCGGCGGCCGTCCGCGAGGCGGCGACGATCGTCCAGGCAGTGGGTCCCATTTCGGCGACCCCGGCGGCGACGGCCCTGACGGCGACGATGGCACCCCCGCCAACGGCGGCCGCCCGCCCGGCGGCCACGATGATTCCGGTCCCGGTCCGGCCGACGGCCCGAAGCCGAAGCCGGCGCTGACCGACCTGGTCCTGCCGCTGGCGACCCTCCTCGGCCGCGCCAGGCGGCCCGGCGAGGGACACGGACTCGGCGCCCTCGACCCCGCCCTCGGCCAGGCCCTCGCCGCCGCCGCCGCCCGCAGCCCCGCCACCACCCTCTGCGTCACCGTCACCGGACCCGACGGCATCGCCATCGGCCACGGCTGCGCCAAACCCGGCCGCCGCGCCCCGCCCCCCGACGGCCGCCCCCCGCCCCTGGCCGAGCTCCCCGCCCGCGTCAACCTCACCATCACCACCGCCCGCCTGGCCCAGCTGCGCGCCAGCCCGCAGACCGCCCCACCCGAACGGCCCGCGACCGGGCCACCCCGCCCGCCCGGGCCATCCGCGCCGCCGCAGGCACCACCACCGCCGCCACCCGCGCAGCCGGGAACCGGCTGGGCGCTCGCCCGCCGCGGCCCCGGCCCGCCCGGCGACCCCGACTGGTGCGGCACCTGGGCGCTCACCCTGCCCACCGGCCTGGACTATCGCGTCGACCTCGCCCCGGTCCCGACCTACGACTGCGACCACCGCCATGAGTCCCGCGCCTACAAGCCCAACGCGACCCTCCGCCACCTCGTCCAGGTCCGCGACTGCACCTGCACCTTCCCGACCTGCAACCGCCACGCCAGGGAAAGCGACTTCGAGCACGCCACCCCCTACGACCAAGGCGGCCGCACCTGCGCGTGCAACGCCGGCGCGCGAAGCAGGAAATGCCACCGGGTCAAGCAGTCGCCCGGCTGGGACGTCACCCAGCCAAAGCCCGGCTGGCACCAATGGACCACCCCCCGCGGCCGCACCTACACCCAAGGACCCAAGCGATACCCCGTCTAACCAGGCCGCCGTTTGCCCGGGCAGACGCGCGGGGGGAGGATAGGCGTCATGACAGCACGCGAGGACGTTGCGGAGCAGATTAGGACGCTGGAGGACCGGCGGTACCAGGCGATAACCGACGGCGACATAGCCGCGCTCGACGAGCTGTTCGCCGCCGACTTCGTGTACACCCACTCCGACACTAAGACCGACTCTAAGCAGAGCTACCTGGAGAAGCTGGCCAACGGCTTCTTCAAGTACGGCCCGATCAGCCATCCCGAATCCAACATCCTGGTGCACGGCGACTGCGCCCTCGTCTTCGGCGACATGCGCGGCGAGGTGCAGCTCGACGGCCAGATGCGGGTGCTGAACAACAAGACGCTGTCGGTCTGGGTGCGCGAGGACGGCCGCTGGGTGCTGCTCGCCTTCCAGCCGACCAAGTACCCGGCCTGAGCCGGGGTTAGCGGTCCCCGACCACCCCGGGGCGCTCCCCGCTGAGCGCCCGTTGCAGCAGGCTCAGCGACGGCACCGAGCTGTCCGGCGGCGTGCAGGAACTCGATTAGTACGAAGCGGCTAGCGGCCGGCCCGGCGGAGCGCGTCGACGATCGGCTTGGTGCCGCCGTGCGCGGTGTGGCCGCCGTCGACCGGGATCTCCGCCCCGGTGATGTAGGAGGCGCGGGACGACAGCAGGAAGACCACCATCTCGGCGACCTCCTCCGAGCGCCCCTCCCGGCCGAGCAGCGTCTGCTCCACGGTCGCGGTCAGGAATACCGGGTCGGCGCCGACCGAGATCGGGGTGTCGATCGGGCCCGGATGCACCGCGTTGACCCGGATGCCACGCGGTGCGAGCTCGAGCGCGGCGACCTTGGACAGGCCGCGCAGGCCCCACTCGGACACCGTGTACGCGAGCGCGTGGTGGGCGGTTAGCCCGGCGATCGAGCCGATGTTGACGATGGCGGCGCCGTCGTCGGCCGGCATCAGCGGCACCAGCGTCCGCATGCCGAGCATCGCGCCGGTCAGGTTGATCGCCATCACCCGGTCCCAGCCGGCCAGGTCCATGTCCAGCAGCCGCGCCCGGTACGGCACGCCCGCGTTGTTGACCAGGCCGTGCACCGTGCCCGGCCCTGATGCCGCGAGGTGCGCCGCCAGCCCGGCCCACTGCTCCTCGCTGCTCACGTCGAGCGGCCAGTACTCCATCGCGCCCGGCCCGGATGCGGTCAGCCGCGAGGCCAGCGCCCGGCCCTCGTCCTCGAGGATGTCGGCGCCGATGACCCGTGCCCCCTCGCGGACGAGGATCTCGGCCTCGGCCGCGCCCTGGCCGCGCCCTGGCCGCGGGCCGCGCCGGTGACGACGATCGTCCGGCCATTGAATTCGCCAGCCATCGCTACGCCTCCGGGGTGTGCAGCGGGTCGTGCAGCAGGCCGCCGAGCACGTCGTCGCCCAGCGTCGCCAGCAGGTCGGCGGTGAACGCGCCGTCGATGAGGATGAACGCCATCCGCGCGGTCCGCTCGGTCCGGTTCTCCCAGCGGTGCGAGGTGCCGCGCTGCACCGCGACGTCGCCCGCCCGCAGCGTGGTCTCCTCGGCGTCGAGCACCAGCACGACCTCGCCTTCGAGCACGATCCCGTAGTCGACCGACTGCGTGCGGTGCACCGGGGAGACGACGCCGGGCGGGAACTCGTTGATCCGGATCTTGGTTCCGTTCGGCGGCGGCGGCACCGTCAGCGCGCCGACGGTGGGATCGGGCGACGCCGCAGCGATCGGGGCGGGCATCGCCTCGGTGCCCCAGACCTCGTAGAACAGCGCGCCGTCGGGCGCGGTGCGGACCACCGGCACCGGTCCGTCGTCGGCGAAAACCGACACGCCGCGGCCGTCATGGCCGGTCACGACCCGGCGGGGAATGGTGGGCATCGCAGTCGCACCGGTCCGTTCGATAAAAGCCGTTGATGATTTTTCTTTGCTGGCGCTCCATCACAGCACGCACCGCGCCTCGCGGTCACCCCGCGAACCATCGGCCGTTCAGATGGCTGGTATCCGGGCGGCCGCCGACCGCGACATGGCGCATATCGGACATATCGCCCTCGGGCTCTTGGCTCCCGGCGGCGGCTGACCTACAGTTCGGCAGTGTGACCACCACCATGACCGAGCACGTCGACGTGCTGATCGTCGGCGCCGGCCTGTCCGGCATCGGGGCAGCCCACCACCTCCAGGCGGCCTTCCCGCACCGGACCTACGCGATCCTGGAAGGGCGGGACGCGCTCGGCGGGACGTGGGACCTGTTCCGCTATCCGGGCGTGCGCTCCGACTCCGACATGCACACCCTCGGCTACCGGTTCCGCCCGTGGACGCAGGACAAGGCGATCACCGACGGGCCGTCGATCCTGCGCTACGTCCGCGACGCCGCCACCGAGGCCGGCATCGACCGGCACATCCGCTACGGGCACCGGGTCGAGCGGGCGGCCTGGTCGACCGAGGACGCGCGCTGGACGGTAGACGCAGCAAACGACGGCGAGCCGGTCCGGCTAACGGCCAACTTCCTGTTCGTCTGCAGCGGCTACTACCACTACGACGCCGGCCACACCCCGAGCTTCCCCGGCCTCGAGCGGTTCGGCGGCACGGTCGTTCACCCGCAGCAGTGGCCGGAGGACCTCGACTACGCGGGCAAGAAGATCGTCGTGATCGGCAGCGGGGCGACGGCGGTGACGCTGGTCCCGGCGCTGACCGACCAGGCCGAGCACGTGACGATGCTGCAGCGCTCGCCCACCTACATCGCCGCCCGGCCGGCCAGGGACCAGATCGGCGCGAAGCTGACCAGGCGGCTCGGCACCCGCGGCGGCTACGCGGTCACCCGCTGGAAGAACGTCGCCCTCGGCACCTGGTTCTACCAGCTCAGCCAGCGCCGCCCCGAAAAAGTGAAGGCGCTGCTGCGGCAGGCCGCGATCGCGCAGCTGCCGCCCGGCTACGACGTCGACACCCACTTCACCCCGCGCTACAACCCCTGGGACCAGCGCATGTGCCTGGCGCCCGACGGCGACTTCTTCGCCGCTATCCGCAGCGGCCGGGCCGACGTGGTCACCGACCAGATCGCCGAGTTCACCGAGACCGGGATCAGGCTGGAGTCGGGGGCCGAGCTCGAGGCCGACATCGTCGTCACCGCGACCGGGCTGCGGCTGCTGGCCCTGGGCGGTATCCGGCTCGAGGTCGACGGCAGCGACGTCACGCTGGCCGAGACCACGGTCTACAAGGGCACGATGCTGTCGGGCGTGCCCAACCTCACCTTCACCTTCGGCTACACGAACTCCTCCTGGACGCTCAAGGCCGACCTGGTCAGCGAGTACGCGGTCCGGCTGCTGCGCTACATGGACGCGCACGGCTACGACCAGTCGGTCCCGGCCAAGGACGCCCCCACCGGAACCGAACGGCCGATGCTCGACTTCCAGTCCGGCTACGTGCAGCGCGCGATCCACGAGTTCCCGAAATCCGGCTCGCGGTCGCCGTGGCGGGTGCGCATGAACTACCCCTACGACCTGCTGGCGCTGCGGTACGGGCGGATCAACGACGGCGCGATGCGCTTCACCCGCCGGCGACGGCGGCCGGCGACAGCAGCGGCAGAGACGACGGCGGCAAGCCAGACCCAGGCAAGCCAGACCCCGGCCGCGAGTTAGCCGCCACCGGCGGCAGCGACGCGGCCGCCTCGGTCAGCGTGCGCCGCAGCCAGGCGTGCTCGGGGGTGGTGGCCCTGTCGGGATGCCACCAGAGGGTCTCGATCAGCTCCACCACCGTCAGCCCGAGCGGCACCGCCACCCGCTGCGCCAGCCGCTCGGGGATGATCGTGACCAGGTCGGTCCCCGCCACCAGGAACGGCAGCGGCAGGAACCCGACGACCCCGCCTTCGACCCGGTCTGGTCGGCCGCGGCCGACCTCGGCGCCGTGGTCTTCATCCACCCCTGGGGGTGCAGCCTCGGGCCGAGGCTGGGCGCGCACTTCCTCGGCAACACCTTCGGCCAGCCGGCCGAGACCGCGCTGGCGCTGTCGCACCTGATCTTCGGCGGCGCCCTCGACTGGCATCGGCGGCTCAGGCTGCTGGCGGCGCACGGCGGCGGCTTCCTCCCCGCCTACATCGGCCGCTCCGATCACGCCTGGGCCGAGCGGCCCGACGCCCGCGGCTGCGCGCACCCGCCGAGCGCGTACCTGCGCCGGGTCTGGTACGACGCGCTGGTCTACTCGCCGCAGGCGCTCCGCCACCTGGTCGAGGTGGTCGGCTCGGACAAGGTGATGCTGGGCACCGACTACCCGTTCGACATGGGCGTCACCGACCCGGTCGAGCGCGCGTCGGCGGCCGGCCTGCCGGCCGCCGACCTGACCGCGATCCTCAGCGGCAACGCCGCCGCCCTGTTCGGAATCGGCTAGCCGGGCGGTTGCCGACGCTGCAAGTCGCGACCTGCCGATATCATGCGCCATGTGACTGAACAAGCCGCCGAGGGACCGGACCGGCCGGCCCGGTCCTACCGGGTTGAGGCGCTGGCCAAGGGCCTGCGGCTGCTCTCCTACTTCACCGCCGAACGGCCCGCCCTGCACGTCAAGGACCTCGTCACGCTCAGCGGCATCCCCATGCCGACGGTATTCCGGCTGGTCGCGACCCTGACCGAGGAAGGCTACCTGGAGCGGACGGTCGACGGCATGGTCCGCCCTGGCACCGGCGTGCTCGTCCTCGGGTTCGCCGCCATGCAGGGCCTCGACCTGGTGCAGATGTCAGAGCCGGTGCTGCGCGACCTCGCGGCCGAGACCGGCGAGACCGTCAACCTCGGGGTCCTCTACGGCGACCAGGTCCTGTTCGTGGCCCGCATCCCCCGCCGCGACACGCTGGTGGCCGCGAACCTCCGGGTCGGCTCGACCGTCCCGGCCGTGTTCAGCTCCATCGGCAAGACGATCCTGGCCTACCTCAGCGCCGACGAGCTCGGCCAGCGGGTCACCGCCGACTCGTTCCGCGGCACCTGGGGCCCGCACGCGGTCACCACCATCGACGCGCTGAGCGCGCAGCTGGCGTCGGCCCGGCAAGACGGCTACCTGGTCCAGCGGGACGAGGCGATCCCCGGGCTGAGCTCGATCGCCGCCCCGATCAGGCAGGCCGGCGACACCGTGGCGGCCGCGGTCAACGTGGCCGTGCCGAGCGCCGAGTACGCCGGCGAGCAGCTCATCGACCGGTTCCTCGAGCCGCTGCTCGGGGCCAGCCGGGAGATCTCCCGCCGGATGGGCGGCACCGCCCCCCGCGTTCACGGACAGTACCGCCGCATCCTCAAGTAACCGCGGGCCACGAGGTCGTGGTGGCGACGCCCGGCGGCGTGACGCCGAACGTCGACATGATGAGCCTGCGCCGATGACGGGAGGCGAGCAGGCGTCCCTCGATCTGGAGGCCATCATCCGAGGTGCAGGACAAGGTGGGCGTCCAGTTCAGCCGCGGCCCGATCTGGGACCCGTACATAGTCGAGGACCGCAGCCTGATCACCGGGCAGAATCCGAACTCGGCCGCCGTGCTGGCGGAACGGCTGCTGAAAGAGTTCGCATAACCGCTGCCAGAAGGCGGGCGGTGCAGGCTCCGCAGGTAGGCTTCGCGTGCCATCTCAAGTCCCAGTGAATCTGGCCAGAGGAGAGTCGCATGCCGCTATTCAGTAACAAGCCGGCCGACGGTGCCGCCAACTGGGAGCCGGAGGCCGCGGCGGGGCGGCTGGCGCACACTGCGGGCGCGGTCCCGGCGGGCGTGTTCACCTCGGACCTGTCGGTCTCCGAGTACGTGCTGCTTGGCGAGGCCGGGTTCGAGCCGCTCGGCTTCGTCATCGGGTCGTCGATTTACCACATCGGCCTGCAGGTCGGCCGGTGGGGGCAGAACCAGGAACTGCAGGTGCTGACCCAGGCGATGTACAACGCCAGGGAACTGGCGATGAGCAGGATGCAGGCCGAGGCCGACCACCTCGGCGCCGACGGCATCGTCGGCGTCCAGCTGCGGATGCAGAGCTACGTGTGGGGCCAGGACGTCCTCGAGTTCATCGCCACCGGGACCGCGGTGCGCGCGCTGGGGGCCGGCGGCGTCGGCACCGGAGGCGCCCACCGCGCGCCCGACGGCCGGGCGTTCACCTCCGACCTGTCGGCCCAGGACTTCTTCCGGCTGCTGGCGGCCGGCGCCGTGCCGGTCGCGTTCGTGCTCGGAACCTGCGTGTACCACATCGCCCACCAGTCGGCCATGCAGTCGCTGCGCCAGGCGGGCCAGAACCAGGAGATGGTGATCTTCACCCAGGGCATCTACGACGCCCGCGAGCTCGCCCTCACCCGGATGCAGGCCGAGGCGACCCAGGCGAAGGCCTCCGGCATCGTCGGGGTGAACGTCGCGGTCAGCAATCACGTGTGGGGCGAGCACGCGACCGAGTTCTTCGCCACCGGGACCGCCATCAGGCGCCTCGGCGATGAGCACCGGCTGGCCGAGACGTCGCCCAAGCCCACCTTCACCCTGGGGCTCGACAGGTAGGCGGCCAGGTCCCCACAATGGCCGTGTGACCGACGTGACCGGCCCGGCCGGAATCGGCCCGGGGGACCGGGTGGTCATCACCGGTGCGGCCGGCTTCATCGGGTCCGCGGTCGCCCGGGCCGTGCAGGCGCGGGGCGCCACGATCGTCGCGCTGGTCGAGCCGGGCGCCGACGACCGCAACCTCGCGGGCATCGACGCGGAGCGGGCGGTGGCGGACATCCGCGACGCCGCCGCCGTCCGCGCCGCCTGCGCGGGCGCCCGCTACGTCTTCCACCTGGCCGCGATCTACCGCTTCTGGGCGCCCGACCCGCGCGTCTTCAACGACGTCAACGTCGGCGGGACGCTCAACGTCCTCGCCGCGGCCCGGGCCGCCGGGTGCGAGCGGCTGGTGTTCACCTCCACCGTCGGCGTCCTCGGGCTGGCCGGAACGCGGGCAGCCGGCCCGGCCGACGAGACCTGCTACGCCGACATCGCGCAGCTGCACGGCTCCTACAAGCGATCCAAGTACGCCGCCGAGCACGAGGCGCTGCGGGCCTGCGCCGAGGGACTGGACCTGAGCATCGTCCTGCCGACCTTCCCCCTCGGGCCCGGCGACACCGGGCCGACGCCGACCGGCAAGCTCGCGCTCGACTTCCTCAACGGCAAGATGCCCGCGTTCGCCGACACCGCGATGAACGTCGCCCACGTCGACGACCTGGCGCGGGGTCATCTCGCCGCCCTCGAGCGGGGCCGCACCGGCCGGAGCTACATCCTCGGCGGTGAGAACCTGTCGATGCGGGCGATCCTGCAGACGCTGGCCGATGACACCGGCCTGCCGATGCCCCGGCTGCAGGCCCCGCGCAGGCTGGTGCTGACGGCCGGCGTCGCCTCGACCCTGATCGAGGGCCGGCTGCTGCGGCGGGAACCGCACGTGCCGCTCGAGGGCGCGCGCATGTCCACCGCCAAGATGATCTTCAACGACGACCGCGCCCGGTCCGAGATCGGCTACGTCTCCCGGCCGGCCCGCGAGGCGATCAGGGAATCGGCCCGCTGGTTCGCGAGCCACGGCTACGTGAGCGCCCGTCGCCGCAACGCGATCCGGTGGCGCGACTAGCGCTCGACCGATCGGAAAATCAAAGTCTCTGATCTTCCGAACGGTCCGTGCATTGCACTCCGGTTTCATGACCCGTCCACCCCGCCCGGCCAAAAGCCGAGGAAGAAGGTTGCTTCGAGATCACATATTCGAAATCCATGGCGTTTCCGGTGTTATGGCACCGGGAACGCCATAGAGCTTTTTGATCTTTGCGCGTAAGCAGCTAGATTTCAGGGCCAGAGTGGCTAGATGGGCCACAGCGACGGGCGTCGGCCTTCACCGGCCCGCGGCCACCCAGCGGAACGTGTTCTCCATCGTGACGACGCCGGTCAGCGGCGCCAGAGAGCGAGCGAGGACGGGAGCGAGGACCGCGCGGACCGCGTCCTCGCCCGCCGCCTCCGCCGCCCGCGCCCCGCCGGCCGAGCACAGCAGGGCGCGGACGGCTTCCTCCATCGAGGCGTACCGCCAGCAGCACACGACCTCGCCGTCGCCGGTCACCCGCAGGCCCGCGTCGGCCAGCGCCGACTCCAGGTTGCCGGGGGCCGACAGCGCGTACGGGGCGTGGTCGCCGGCCTGATCGGGCGGGATCAGCGAGTTCATGGCCTCGTGCGCGGCGGTGCCCTGGGAGCGCTCGGGCGCCGCGAACAGGCTGGCGACCACCCGCCCGCCGTTGCGGGTGACCCGCGCCGCCTCGCGCAGCGGCCGGTTGTGCGACTCGGCCAGCTCCGCCCAGGCCAACGGGTCGGTGCCCCACAGCCGCCGCTGCACCAGGGCGGCGTCGCTGATCGCGGGCGTCACGTCAGCTGGTCGAGGAGTAGAGGTCGGTCGTGTACGGGGGGGTGTCGTGGGCCGCGCTCCACGGCACCACGTGGTTGCGGAGCACCCCAACCCCCTCGATCTCGGCCTCGACGCGGTCGCCCGGCTGGAGGTAGAAGTCGAACGGGTTGGGCTGCACCGCCGCGACGCCCGAGATCGTCCCGGTCGTGAGGATGTCGCCCGCCGAGTAGCCCTGGGCCGAGTGGTAGGCGACCAGGTGCGGGATCGAGATCAGCATCTGGGCGGTGTTGCCCTGCTGCCTGACCTCGCCGTTGACCCGCAGCTCCATCGCCAGCGAGGCGGCGTCCGGCACCTCGTCCGCCGTCACGATCCACGGGCCGATCGGGCAGAAAGTGTCGATCGCCTTGGAGAACGAGAACACGCCCGACTGCATCTCCCGGCGCTGGATGTCGCGGGCGGTGATGTCGTTGAAGACGGTGTAGCCGGCGACGTAATCGGCCGCCTCGTCGGGTGAGAAGAACTTGCCGCTGCGGCCGATGATGATCGCGAGCTCGAGCTCGTAGTCGAGCTCCCTGGTCAGCCCCTCGGGGTACACGATGGCGTCGTCCGGCCCGATGATCGCGTCCACGTTCTGGAAGAACACGATGCCCTTGTGGACCGGGTGCGACCAGTCGACGGCCTGCAGTTCCTTGTGGTGGTCGGCGAAGTTGCCCGCGGTGTGGAAGAACTTCTTCGGCACGATCGGCGCCCGCAGCCGGACGTCGGCGACCGGCAGCCGCTCGCCCGTCTCCCCGACCTGGCCGCCGCGCTCGAACCACTCCCGGGTGGAGGCGCAGTCGAGCTCGACGACGAGCTCGCCCTCCAGCCGGCCGACCCGGCCGGCGTCGAACGTGACCAGCTTCATGCTGTCGACCAACTCTCATTATGTGAAAGTAGCTTTCACGAAACATAATTGTGCGCCCTAGCCCGGCTGTCAAGGGGCACCGGCTCCGCCGGCAGTTAAGAGCCAGTGAGGAGCCAGTGAGGAGTCGGTCAGGAGTCGGTCAGCAGCCCGGAGATCTCCGCGCAGGCCGTGAGCACGGCGGGCCGCAGCTCGCGGACGATCCGCTGCGAGGACCAGTCCCGGGCCTGCACGGCCAGGTTGACGCCCGCCAGCACCCGGCCGTCAGGCCCGGTGATCGGCGCCGCGACCGACCTGAGCCCGTACGCCAGCTCCTCGTCCTGCATCGCCCAGCCCTGGTCGCGCACCGTGCGGAGCTCGCCGCGGAGCTCGGCCAGCGACACCTTCGCGTTGGGCCCGGAGTTGGCCGAGAACGACGCGTCGGTGATCCGCGCGGCCAGGTCGGCCTCGTCCGGGTAGGCGAGGAGCAGCTTGCCGATCGAGGTGTGCACGGCGGGCAGGGTGGAGCCGACCTGGATGTTGGCGGTCACCAGGTCGGAGTTGCGCAGCCGGACCAGGTAGAGCACCCGGTCCCCGCTCAGCACCGCCAGGTTCACCGTCTCGCCCGACCGCTCGGCCAGCTGCCGGAGCTTGGGAGTCGCGATCGCGACGAGGTCGAGGCTGCGCAGCGCGGCCGTGCCGAGCGTGAGCGTGCGCACCCCCGGCCGGTAGCCGCCGTCGGGCAGCTGGTCGAGATAGCCCTCGGCCGCCAGCGTCATCACCGCCCGGTAGACCGTCGGCATCGGCAGCCCGGCCGCCGCCGCGAGGTCGCCGACCCGCCAGGACGGCCGCTTCTCGTCGAACAGCGAGAGGATTCGCAGCCCCTTGGCGAGCGCCTCGACCCGGTATTCGGGCCGCTGCACGACTCCGGTCGGGCTGGCCTCGGGGAGCTCGCCCGACGGCGAGCTGGCGGCGCGACGGGGCATCGGCGGCGTTCCTCCTGATGCTGAGGTCCAGCCCGTTTTAGGGGAGCGAACGGGCTAGACAGCCGCCCGGCGGGTCGGCTACGTTAACGTGAAAGTTACTTTCATTCTATGAGAATCTGATCGAGAAAGATAGGCCCCATGCAGGACTGGCTCACGCTGGAAGGGCGATCGGCCCTGGTCTTCGGCGCTGGGGGGCTCGGCGGCGCCAGCGCGCTGAGCCTGGCCGCCCGCGGCGCTCGGGTCGCGCTGGTCGACGTCAACGCCGACAGCCTCAACGCGGTCACCCGGGCCGCCAAGGAGGCCGGCGGCGACGTCACGCCGGTGGTGGCCGACCTGCGGACCGCGCAGGCGTGCCGGGCGGCGGTCGACGAGGCCGTCGCGCTGACGGGGACGCCGCAGGTGTTCCTGCACGCCGTCGGGCGGAACGTGCGCAAGCCGGTGCTCGACCTCGATGACGCCGACTGGGAGCAGACCGTCAGCCTCAACCTGTCGACCGCATACTGGCTCGGCCGGGCGGTCGGGCGGCTCATGGTCGGGCAGCGGTACGGCCGGATGGTCTTCGTGTCCTCGGTCTCGGGGCTGCTCGCCCACCCCGACCACGCCCCCTACGCGGCGACCAAGGGCGGGCTGAACCAGCTGCTGCGGGTGATGGCGCGGGAGTGGGCGGCCAGCGGCGTCACCGTCAACGCGGTCGCCCCCGGCTATATAGAGACCGACCTGACCAAGGCCTACCTGGACATGGGCGACCACCGGGAGAACCTCCAGTCGCTGGTGCCGGCCGGGCGGCTCGGCCGCCCGGAGGAGGTCGCGGACGCGGTCACGTTCCTCGCGTCCGACCGCGCCCGCTTCATCACCGGCCAGGTCCTGTACATCGACGGCGGCCGGACCCTCGTCTGACCGCCCCAACAGAAAGGACATCACGTGCCCCTCGCACCCGTTCCCGTACCGCGCCGCTTCGAAGGCCGGTCGGTGGTCGTCACCGGCGCAGGCACCGGCTTCGGCGCCGAGATCGCCGTCCGCGCCGCCCAGGAGGGCGCCCGCGCGGTCGGCGTCCACTACCGCAGCTCCATCGACGGGGCCAAGAAGACGGCCGAGCGGGTCGCCGCCGAGGGCGCCACCCCGGTGCTGCTGCAGGCCGACATCGTCGACTGGGAGCAGATAAAGGCGATGGCCGACGCCGCCTTCGACCAGCTTGACGGCGTCGACGTGCTGGTGAACAACGTTGGCGACGTCGCCCGCGAGCAGATGTCGTGGCGCGACATCACCGAGGAGTCGATCGACCATGTCCTCACCGTCGACATCAAGGGCACCATGCTCTGCGTGCACGAGTTCGGCTCGCGGATGCTCGAGCAGGGCCACGGCGCGATCGTGAACATCGGGTCGACCGTCATCGTCCGCGGCAGCGCCCGGGCGCCGCAGTACGCGGCGGCCAAGTACGGGCTGCTCGGCGTGACCAAGTCCTACGCGCACGCGTTCGCGCCGACCGTCCGGGTCAACGTCTTCGCCCCCGGGTTCATCGAGACCGAGGCGACCCTCGGCCGCAAGGACTGGCAGTCCGGCCGGGCCGACCTGCTCCGGTCGCTCACCCCGATGGGGCGGATCCCGGCCCCGGCCGAGGTCGCGGGCACCGCGCTGTTCCTCGCGACCGACGACGCCGCCCACATGACCGGCGGCTACATGGTGGCGGACGGCGGCTACAACATGGTCGGCGCGTGAGCGAGCCGACGCGACCGCGGCACCCGAGCGACCTCGGCCTGGCGCAGGCTCGCGCGCTCGTCCAGCGCGCGGTCGACAAGGCCGAGCAGCTCGGACTGCGCGGCGCGGTCGCGGTCGTCGGCGCCAGCGGCACCCTGCTCACCGCGTCCCGGATGGACGCGGGCGGCCCCGGCGGGATGACCAGGGCCCGATCGAAGGCCTGGATCTCGGCCACCCAGCAGATCCCCAGCGCCGAGCACCTGCGCCGGATGACCACGATCGCCCCGCCGGTCGCGACCGGCTTCGCGGCGGCGTCACCGGAGGCGCTGTTCCCCGGCGCGGGAGGCCTTCCGGTCGCCAATGCCGACGGCGTGGTGGTGGCGGGCATCGCCGCCTCCGGCGCGACCGTCAGCCCGTTCTTCCCGGCCGACGTCGACCCGCGCGCGGTCAGCGCCGACGGCAGGCCCGCCAACCCGGAGGACCTGCTGATCGCCTACGCGCTCCGCATCCCCTACGAAGGCCAGCACGGGGACGACGGCAAGCGCTGGGAGCTGCGCTTCGGCGACCTGGTCGTCGACCCGGCCGACAGCCTCGGCATGGCCGCCGCGCCGCCCGCCAGCCGCCAGGCCGAGCTCGACTGGGCGACCCC
>Ga0208220_1000736_pt1 | contig 13728 bp, 11 predicted proteins | sample NGESurdeep092012_9_FD_184484 | JGI IMG/M metagenome (GOLD analysis project Ga0208220, IMG submission 184484) | Arctic peat soil microbial communities from Barrow, Alaska - NGEE Surface sample F53-1 deep-092012 (SPAdes) | ecosystem: Environmental > Terrestrial > Soil > Wetlands > Peat ... | reverse complement strand
CTGTGGCTATGTCGCGGTGGGCGGGGGTTTTGCGGGATCGGGAGGGGCTTGAGGAGCTGGTTCGGCTGATCGGGGCGGAGTGGGAGACGGGTGCGGGGGGAGAGTCGCCCGGGACCGTTCGGGATGAGGAGTTGGGGGTTGACCTGGATTTTGAGGCGGTCGAGGGGGCGAATCTGCGGGTGGTGTCGGGGCTGATCGCCGTGGGGGCGCTGGGGCGGGCGGAGAGCCGGGGGTGCCATCGGCGGCGGGATGCGACCGGGACGGCGGAGCGACCGTGGCACACGGTGCTGCGGTGGGACGGACAAGAGCTCGTGGTGACCGAGGAGGAGCTGTGATGGAAGAGGTTCGGTTTTTCGAGGACGTGACGGGCGGGACCGGGCTCAGGGACGAGACGCTGGCGGCGCTGCGGGCGGCGGGGCTCAACCCCGGCGAGGTCGCGCGGGCGGTGCGGGCGGCGCTGGACGAGGACTTCGCGTACGGGCCCGATGTGACGTCGGCGGCGACGGTCGCGGGGCGGACCATCACCGGGGACGTGGTCGCGCGGGAGGCGGGGGTGATGGCCGGCGGGCCGGTCGCGCTGGCGGTGCTCGACCTGATCGGCGGGTACGTCGAAGGGTCGGCCGCGAACTGGCGGGCGGCGGCCGGGCGGCGGACGGCGGCCGGGGCGCGAGCGGCGACCGGGGCGCGAGCGGCGACCGGGGCGGGGGCAGTGAGCGGGGCGCGGGCGGTAAGCGGGAGCGTGCTGGTTCCTGACGGGGAGCGGATCGGGGCGGGGGACGCGGTGCTGCGGGTGAGCGGGCCCGCGCCGGCGGTGCTGGGGGCGGAGCGGACCATGCTCAACTTCCTCACCCACCTGTCGGGGATCGCCACCGCCACACGGGCCTGGGCGGACGCGATCGACGGGACCGGGGCGGTGGTCCGTGACACCAGGAAGACCACCCCCGGGCTGCGGGTACTCGACAAGTACGCCGTGCGGTGCGGCGGCGGGCGCAATCATCGGATGGGGCTCGGCGACGCGGCGTTGATCAAGGACAACCACATCGCGGCGGCGGGCGGGGTGGCGGCCGCGGTCACGGCGGTGCGGGCGGCGGCCGCGGGTTGGGATTCGGCTGGGCCGGTGGTGGCTGGGCCGGTGGTGGCTGGGCCGGTGGTGGCTGGGCCGGTGGTGGCTGGGCCGGGATCGGACGGGTCGGGGTCCGGGGCGGCTCGCTTGGGGTTGGCTCCTTCGGGGACGTTGGCGGGGCTGGTGATCGAGGTCGAGTGCGACTCGGTGGCGCAGGTCCGGGAGGCGCTGGAGGCGGGGGCGCACTTCCTGCTGCTCGACAACATGCCGCTGGCCTCGCTGCGCGAGGCGGTGGCGGTGGCCCGCGACTACTACGGGGTGCGGCTCGAGGCCAGCGGCGGGCTGGCGCTGGCGAACGCGCGCGAGGTCGCCGAGACCGGCGTGGACTACCTGGCGGTGGGGGCGCTCACCCATTCGTCGCGCGCGCTTGACCTCGGGCTCGACTTCGCCGGGGAAGGCTAGCGGGGCAGCGCGCTCAGGCGTCGCGGATGAAGCCGCAGTCGCGCAGGTCGGCCGAGATGTCGGCCGCCACCGAGACCAGCAGCGCGCCGAGCTTGGGCTCCAGGGCCGGGTCGAAGCGACCCGCCGGGATCGTGATGCAGACGTCGCCGAACACGTCGCCGGCCGCGTCGAACAGCGGCGCGCCGAGCCCGATGGCGCCCCTGGACCGCTGGCCCTGCGAGTAGGCGTAGCCGAGCTCGCGGACCCGGGCGGCCTCCTGCTCGAGTTCGTCGCCGGTGACCAGGGTCTGCTCGGTGAACGGCTCGAGGCCCCGGCGGTAGATCGCCTGGCGCTCGGCGTCGGGCAGGAAGGCCAGGATCGCCAGGCCGGTCGCGCCGGAGTGGACCGCGCGCCACTGGTTGAGCCCCACCACCCAGCGCAGCGGGTGCGGCGCGTCGATCATGTCGATGACGATCATCTGGCCGCGGCGGGCGCCGAACGCGGCCAGCAGCACGGTCTCGCCGCAGGCGGCCGCCAGCCGCTCCAGGTGCGGCCGGGCGATCTTCACCGGGGACAGGCGGTGGGAGAAGACCTGGCAGATCCGGAAGAGCTCGAGGCCCGGGGTGTAGCGTCCCTCGTCGTTCTTGATCACCAGGTCGCGCGACTCGAAGATCTGGAAGATCCGGTGGATCGTGCTCGGCGAGGTGTTCATCTCCCTCGCCACCTGGCGGACGCCCCAGGTGTCGGCCGTGTGGTCGGCCAGCCAGATCAGCACGTCAACGGCGCGGGCTGCGGGCTCTCTCTCGCCAGGCATCGTCTCCTCCTCCATCACTGTCCCACGGAACTGTCCCACGTCTGCGGTCTCTCGGCTGGGTCTTGACAAGCCGGACGAAGCGGTTAACCATCATGTCATTCAACGATACAGGCGTTTCGTTGGAAGAAACAATATATGACGTGACTATTACCCCAGGGACGACAAGCCGGCCGTATGCGGCAGCCGTCAACCGTGCTCGCTCGCAGCTTGCGGGTGAGCGCAGGATTCCCCTGCCCCGTTACCTCGCGCGGGGCGTCGCCACTGGCGAGACGAAGGTGTAGAGACAGTGGGCACGATTCACCACCCAGCCGGACGGGCCAGCGTCGCCATGGCGGCCGTCCTGCTTTGCGCGGCGGCAGTCGCGGCATGTTCCTCCGGATCCTCCGGTTCCTCAGGCGACGGCTCGTCCTCCACATCCGCCGCGGCCGCCAGCGGCCCCCAGAACACCTCCGCCCCGCAGCCGGGCGGCAACTTCACCATGCTCGAGGAGACCGGCCTGACCGGGGCCTGGCCGACCGGGCTTGACCCGGCCACCGACGCCTCCGGCTCCGCCAACCAGAGCTACCTCGACGCCATCTACGGCAACCTCTTCGAGCTCGGCGCCAACGGGCAGACGATCGACGGCCTGGCGACCGGGTACACGATCTCGGCCGACGACAAGACGGTCACGATCGAGCTCAGGCACGGCGTGACGTTCAGCGACGGGACGCCGTTCAACGCCGCCGCGGTGGCGTTCAACTTCAAGCGCGACCTCGCCGCCCCGGTCGGCGACACGCCCAAGTGGCCGGTCTCCTCGATCACCACCTCGGGCTCGTACGACATCGTGATCCACCTCACCCAGCCCTACGCGCCGCTGATCAACACCTTCCACGACGCCAACGTCAACTGGATCGTGTCGCCGACCGCGCTGAGCAAGGCGGGCGAGAACGCGTTCAAGCTCGCGCCGGTCGGGGCGGGGCCGTTCACCGTGGTCAGCGACACCGTCAGCTCCGAGCTGGCGCTGAAGAAGAACCCGGCCTACTGGCAGGCCGGCCAGCCTTACCTGAACACGCTGACGTTCAAGTCGGTCGCCAGCGACGAGGCGGCGCTCGAGACCATGCAGGCCGGCGGCGTCCAGGGGTACGAGGGGATGCAGACGCCGCAGCTGGTGCCGGCCTTCTCCCAGCAGTTCAACGTGCTCGACGTGCCGTCCACGTCCCCCTACGTGATCCAGCTCAACACCGCCGTCGCGCCGTTCAGCAACCTGGCCGCCCGCGAGGCGGTGTACTACGCGACCGACGTGCCGGTCATCGACCAGAAGCTGTTCGGCAACCTGCACCCGGTCACCGAGGGGTTCACGGCGCCGAACGGGCTGTTCTACGAGCAGAACGTGCCCGGGTACCGGACCTACAACCTGGCCAAGGCGAAGGCGGCGGTGAAGGCGGCCGGGGGCGTGACCGTCGACCTGATGGCGACCCAGAGCTCGGTCACCCAGACCGTGCTCGAGGCGCTGCAGACGATGTGGCAGGCCGCCGGGATGAAGGTGACCATTCACGTCGACCAGCTGCCGTCGGTCATCCAGCAGTTCGAGAGCAAGACCTGGCAGGCCTCGCTGCAGACGGCGGGGGCGTTCGACCCGGCGGCCGGGCTGGGGGTGAACTTCCGCTTCGGGTCCGCGTCGATCTTCAGCGGGGTGCACGACCCGGCCCTCGACAAGATCTTCGCCAACGCCACCTCCACGCTCAACAGCGCGTCCCGGCTGACGCTGTACGACCAGGCGGCCGAGTACATCAGCACGGACGCCTACGCGCCGTTCCTGTTCCCGGTCAACGGCTGGAACATCGCGGCCAAGGGCGTGGCCGGGCCGGGGCTGACCACGTTGATCCCCGCCTCCGCGGTGCGGCCGGAGATCCTGTGGGCGCAGGTCGGGTTCACGAGCAAGTGACCGTGCGGGAGTCTTCGAACCGATCTGGCTCGGTTCCGCCCTCGGATGCCGGGGCCGCTGCGGCGGCCCCGGGGTCCGGGGACCGCTCCGGGGGCGCGTCACCGCTGTCCCGAGTGCCCCGGGTGCTCCGGTCCAGCCTGCTGCGAGTGGCGGGGCGGCGGCTGCTGACCGCGATCCCGGTCGTCTGGGGGGTCACCTTCCTGACCTTCGCGGTGCTGAACCTGCTGCCCGGAGACGCGGCCCAGGCGCTGCTCGGGGCGGACGCGACCCCGCAGGAGGTGGCCAGGCTGCGGGTGGAACTGCACCTCAACGAGCCGTTCCTGACCCGGTACGGGCACTGGCTCGGCAGCGCCGTGACCGGCCACCTCGGCAGCTCGCTCGGCAGCGGGCAGCTGGTCACCACGATCCTGGCGCAGCGGCTGCCGGTGACCTTCGAGCTGATCCTCTACGCCTTCGTCATCTCGCTGGTGATCGCGATCCCGGTCGCGACGGTGGCCGCCCGCAGGCCCGGCGGCGTGTTCGACAGCATCACCACGTTCATCACCATGATCGGGCTGTCGATCGCCCCCTACATCCTGGCGCTGCTGCTCATCCTGCTGTTCTCGGTCGACCTGGCGCTGTTCCCGGCCCTCGGCTGGACGCCGGTCAGCGGCGGGCTGGGCGCGAACCTGCGGTCGCTGACGCTGCCCGCGCTGTCGCTCGGGTTCCCGATCGGCTGCTTCTACACGCGGCTGCTGCGGGCCGACGTGATCGAGCAGCTCGGCGAGGACTACGTCGTCACCGCCGTCGCCAAGGGCCTGCCGTCGTGGCGGGTGCTGGTCCGGCACGCGGTCCCGAACTCGATGTTCGGGCTGATCACGGTGGTGGCGCTGAACGTCGGGACGCTGCTCGGCGGCACCGTCATCGTGGAGCAGATCTTCGGCCTGCCCGGCGTCGGCCAGGAGCTGTTCCAGGCGATCCAGACCCGCGACTTCCCGGTCCTCGAAGGCATCGTCGCCGTGTTCGCGGTGGTGGTCGTCGTCGTCGGCCTGCTGGCCGATCTTCTCTACGCCGTCCTCGACCCAAGGATCAGGTATGACAATCCCGGTCAATGACGCCCTGCCGGTTCCCGGCGGGCTCCCGGCTCCCGGCGGGCCCGGCGTGGCCGACGCCGCTGCTGCTTCCGGTGCCGCGCGCGGTCGCGGGCGGCTGCGGCGGTCGCTCGCGCTCTGCCTCCCGGCGGGGTTCCTCATCCTGCTGATCGCCGCGTGCTTCCTGTGGCCGCTGGTCGGCAGCGTGCCGTCGCCGGTCGGCGGCAGCGTGCTCGACTCCAGCCTGCCGATCGGGTCGCCCGGGCACCTGCTCGGCACCGACGCGGACGGCAACGACATCTTCTCCCGGCTGCTGTACGGGGGGCGGGTCTCGCTCGAGGTCGGGGCGGCCACCCAGCTCATCGGCATCGCCCTCGGCGGCCTGATCGGGATGATCGCGGGCTTCTCCCGCGGCCTGCTGGCGGCGGTGCTGATGCGGGTGCTTGACGTGCTGATCGCGTTCCCGTCGCTGGTGCTGGCGCTGGCGATCGCGGAGGGCCTCGGCCCGGGCGAGCTGCACGTGATCTGGGCGCTGTCGTTCTACAGCGTCCCCGCCTTCGCCCGGCTGGCGCGGGCGGGCACGCTCAAGCTGCGGGACCAGAACTTCATGCTCGCCGCCTCGCTCGGCGGGACGCCGCGGTGGCGGATCGTGCTGCTGCACCTGGCCCCGAACCTGCTGCCCCAGCTGCTCACGTTCGCGCTGCTGGGGGCGGGGGTGGCGATCATCCAGGAGGGGGCGCTGAGCTTCCTGTCGCTGGGGGTCCCGCCGCCGGGGGCGAGCTGGGGGAACATGATCGCCTCGGGCGAGCAGACGATGTCGGTGCAGCCCGCGCTGGTGATCATCCCGTGCCTGGCGCTGCTGATCACGGTGGCGACGCTGAACCTGCTCGGCGACGCGCTGCGGGCCCGCTGGAGCGCGCGATGACGGCGGTGCTCGAGGTGCGGGAGCTGTCGGTGCGGTACCGGCCGCGCGGGCGGGTGGTGCACGCGGTCGACTCGCTGAGCTACTCGGTCGGGGCCGGGCGGACGGTGGCGATCATCGGCGAGTCGGGGTCGGGCAAGACCGCGAGCTCGCGCGCGATCATGGGGCTGCTGCCGCGCAGCGCCCAGGTGTCGGGGTCGGCCGTGCTCAACGGCATCGAGCTGATCGGGCTGGGCGCCAGGGAGCTGCGCAGGCACCGCGGGCACGACGTGGCGATGATCTTCCAGGACCCGGCCCGGTCGCTGAACCCGACGATGCGGGTCGGGCCGCAGATCGCGGAGGCGATCAGGGCGCACCGCCCGATCAGCCGGGCGGCGGCGCGCGAGCGCGCCATCGAGCTGTTCCGGCTGGTCCGGCTGTCCGCGCCGGAGCAGCGCTACAGCGAGTACCCGCACCAGTTCTCCGGCGGCATGCGGCAGCGGGTGATGATCGCGATGGCGCTCAGCTGCTCGCCCCGGCTGCTGATCGCGGACGAGGCCACGACCGCGCTCGACGTGACCACCCAGGCCCAGATCATGCGGCTGCTGACCGGCCTGCAGGCCCAGCTGGGGATGGCGATCCTGATGATCAGCCACGACCTCGGCCTGGCGGCGTCGTTCGCCGACGACGTGGTGGTCATGTACGCGGGCCGGGCGGTGGAGCGGGCGCCGGCCAGGGAGCTGTTCGGGAACGTCCGGATGCCCTACACGAGCGCGCTGCTCGGCGCGGTGCCGCGGCTCGACCGGGCGGCCCATACCCCACTGCCGGTGATCGGCGGGCGGCCGCCAGTGCTGTCGGCCCCGCCCGGGTCAGCGCCGTCGGCCGGCTGCCCGTTCGCGGCCCGCTGCCCGCGGGCGGACGACCGGTGCGAGCGGGAGCGGCCGGAGCTGGCCGAGGACGAGGCCGGACATGCGTACGCGTGCTGGCATCCGCTGGCGGGGTCCAGTCATGAGATTTCCGGGGAGGCATGATGACGGAACCGCTGCTTGCGGTGCGCGACCTGGTCCAGGAGTTCACCGTCCGCGGTCAGGGCGGAGTCCGCGGCGGGGTGCTGCAGGCCGTCTCCGGGGTCGGCCTCGACATCTGGCCGGGCGAGACGCTGAGCGTGGTCGGCGAGACCGGCTCGGGCAAGTCGACGCTGGCGCGGTCGATCATGCAGGCGCCGCCGCCGAAGTCGGGCGAGGTCACCTTCCGGGGGGTGACCCTGGGCACGCTGCGCGGGGCGGCGCTGCGGGACGCGCGCCGCTCGATCCAGATGATCTTCCAGGACCCGTACACCTCGCTCGACCCGCTCTGGCCGGTGGCCCGGATCGTGGCCGAGCCGCTGATCGCGGCCGGGGTGAGCGACCGGGGCGAGCGCCGGCGCCGGGTCGGGGAGCTGCTCGAGCAGGTCGGCCTCGACCTCGGCGCGCACGGCCGCAGGAGGGCCCGCGAGCTGTCCGGCGGCCAGTGCCAGCGGGTGGCGATCGCCCGGGCGCTGGCCGCCAGCCCGGCCCTGATCATCGCCGACGAGGCGGTGTCCTCACTCGACGTGCTGGTCCAGGCGCAGGTGCTGAACCTGCTGGAGGGGCTGCGGACCTCGCTCGGGCTGTCGTACCTGTTCATCGCGCACGACCTGGCGCTGGTGAAGCAGGTCAGCGACCGGGTGGCGGTCATGTACCTGGGACGGCTGTGCGAGGTCGGCCCGGCCGACGAGGTGTACGCGCGCCCGCGCCACCCGTACACGGTGGAGCTGCTGGACGCCGTCCCGCGCATCGAGCAGGGCGAGCGGCCCGCCCGCGACGCCGCGGCCGACGCGCTGGCCGACGCCGCGGCCGAGGCGCCGTCGCCGGTGCACCCGCCGTCCGGCTGCCGGTTCCGGACCCGGTGCCCGCGCGCTCAGGCCCGCTGCGCGCAGGAGACCCCCCTGCTGGCGCCGGGTCAGGGGGCGGCGTCGGGGCACCTGGTCGCGTGCCACTTCCCGATCGCGGCCGGGCCCGAGCCGGAGCGCGGGCACCCGACCGCCCGCGCGCCCGGGCCGGAGCGCGGCCGGGCAGCCGAGCCCGCGGCAGGGCCTGAACGCGGGCGCGCGCCCGCGACCAACACCGCCGCCACCAAGACCATCGCCAGCGACAGCAAGTGACAGCCACAGGAAAGAGGCAAGGCGCATCATGACCGATGAGTTCGGTATCGCCGGGAAGACCCTGCTCGTGACCGGCTCCGGCCGCAACCTGGGCAAGGCGATCGTGCTCGAGTTCGCCGCCCGAGGCGCCAACGTCGTCGTCAACTCCAGGTCCAACGCGGCCGAGGCCCGGCAGGTGGCCGACGAGGCCGAGGCGCTGGGCGGCAAGGCGATCGTGGTGCTCGGCGACGCGGCCGAGAAGTCCACCGTGCTCGAGCTCAAGGCGAGGGCCGAGGAGGCGTTCGGACAGGTCGACATCTACGTCAGCAACGCCGCCCGGCGGCTGCACAAGGACTTCTGGGAGACGACCGACGAGGACTGGCACCGCTACCTCAACCAGCAGCTGACCGCGTCCTGGTACCTGGCCAAGGCGTTCGCCCCCGGCATGCGCGAGCGCGGCTGGGGCCGGATCCTGCACATGAACGGGCCGGACGGGTGGAGCGGCGGGCCGACCCGGCTGCCGCACTCGACCGCCAAGGGCGGGCTGCGGACGTTCACCAAGTCGCTGGCGCGGAGCCTCGGCCCGTACGGGATCACGGTCAACGACATCAACCCGGGGTTCGCCGACACCATCCGCGACATGGAGACTCACCCGGGGCTGACCAGGGAGCGGTCGGACAAGATCGCGGCCGACATCATCCCGATCGGCCGCCAGCCGTCCCCGGCCGAGGTCGCCTGGGCCTGCGCGTTCGTCGCGGCCGAGCGGTCGGCCGCCATCAACGGCACCGTCATGCACGTCGACGGCGGCCAGTCCGTGATCGGCTGACCCGCCGATGTCAGCGATAGACACCGACATCAGGGGCAAGGTCGCGATCGTCGGCGTCGGCCACACCCCGCAGGGCGAGCTGCCCGGCCAGTCGCCCGAGCTCAACTCGGTCCTGGCGATCAAGGAGGCCCTCAACGACGCCGGGATCGGCCGGGAGAGGCTGGACGGGCTCATCACCTGCAAGTCGGTCCAGGGCACCAACACCGACGTGATGGTCGGGCCGCTGCTCGGCATCAACCCGCGCTACGCGCAGACGCTCGACTACGGCACCTGCAACTTCTCGCTCCACCTGGCGGTGCAGGCCATCCTCACCGGGATGGCGACCACGGTGGCGCTGTGCTACGGGGCCAACGCGCGCAGCATCCGGTTCCCGTTCGGCGCCTCCTCCCCCACCCTGGCGGGCGCGTCCGGGCTGATGCACATCGCCGGCCCGGCCGCGATGGCCCTGCAACGGCACAAGGCGCTGTACGGGACCACCGACGAGCAGTTCGGCATGATCGCGGTGTCGGAGCGGGAGTGGGCGCAGAAGAACCCGATCGCGCTGTTCCGCGAGCCGATGTCGATGGACCAGTACCTGGCGATGCCGTACATGGTGGAGCCGCTGCGGCGGGCCGACGTGACCATGCTGTCGGACGGCGGCGTCTCGCTGATCGTCACCCGGGCGGACATGGCCGCCGACTACCCGAACAACCCGGTCTACGTGCTCGGCATGTCCGAGCAGACCGGGATCAGGGGCGAGTACACGCCCGACTACCTCAACCGCGAGTTCCTGCGCGGGGCGGCCGACCAGATCTGGCGGAACACCGGCCTGACCCAGGACGACATCGACGTGCTCTACATCCAGAACCCGACCGCGGTCTGGGTGCTGCAGATGCTCGAGTACTACGGCTTCGCCCCGCCCGGTGAGGTCGGGCCGTGGCTGGCCGAGGGGCACACCCGGCCCGGCGGCGACCGGCCGGTCAACACCAACGGCGGCCAGCTCTCGGAGAGCTACATGTGGGGCTGGCTGCACCTGGTGGAGGCCGTCCGCCAGCTCCGCGGCCAGGCGGGCGAGCGCCAGGTGACCGGCGCCGAGATCGCGATGTACTGCTCCACCCAGGTCTGGCTGAAGGGAGGCGCGTCGATCATCTCGACGCACAAGTAATGACCGACCAGCTCTATAACAAGCCCATCCCGAGGCTCGACGACCCCGACATGGCGCCGTTCTGGGCGGCCGCCCGCGAGCGCCGGCTCACCGCCCAGCGCTGCACCTCGTGCGCGGCCCTGCGGTTCCCCGGGCTGCCGATCTGCCCGACCTGCCTGGAGCGCGGGTTCGAGTGGACCGACGTGTCGCCCGAGGGGTCGATCTGGAGCTACGTGGTGTATCACCGCGCGTTCCACCCCGGCTTCGCCGGCGAGCTGCCGTACGTGGTGGCGATCGTCGAGAACGCCGACGGGGTGCGCTACACCGGGCGCGTCGTCGGGCGGCGGGAGGACGTGGCGGTGGGGGCCAAGGTCCGGGCCGTCTTCGCCGACGAGACACCGGAGTTCACCCTCGTGAAGTGGGAGCTAGCGTGACCGAGGCGGCAACGTCAACTGCGAACGAGGGCGAGCTCGAGCGGCCCGCGCCGTCGGCCGCGGCCGGGCCGCTGGCCGGGCTGCGGGTGCTCGAGCTGGGCGGCGAGCAGGCCGACTACGCCGGGCTGCTCTGCGCCGGGCTGGGCGCGACGGTGGTCAAGGTCGAGCCGCCGGACGGCAGCCGCAGCCGCCGGATCGGCCCGTACTACGGCGGCGAGGCCGACCCGGAGCGGTCGCTGTACTTCTGGGGCTACAACCGCGGCAAGCGGTCGGTGGTGATCGACCTGACGGCGGCCGACGGCCGGGAGCGGCTGCGCGGGCTGCTGGCCGAGGCGGACGTGCTCATCGACGCGACGTCGCTGGGCGAGCTGGCCGCGTTCCGCGTCAACCCGGCCGACTACCCGGCCCTGGTGCACGCGCGGCTGACGCCGTTCGGCGAGGACGGCCCGTGGGCGGGCCTGGCCACCTCCGACCTGGTCTCGCTGGCGCTCGGCGGGGTGGTGATGAACTGCGGCTACGACCCCGACCCGGCCGGGCGCTACGACCTGCCGCCGATCGCGCCGCAGGCCTGGCACTCGTTCCACATCGCGGGCGAGCAGCTGGTGCTCGGCATCGTCAGCGCGCTGATCTACCGGCTCCGCAGCGGCCTCGGGCAGAAGGTGTCGGTCGCGATCCACGAGGCGGTCGCCAAGAACACCGAGATGGACCTGATGAGCTGGGTGATGCTGCGCCAGCCGGTCTACCGGCAGACCTGCAGGCACGCGCTCGCCACGATCACCAGCCCGTCGATCAGCTACACCAAGGACGGCCGCTGGAACCTGTCGATGCACGTCGGCCCGCGCGACGAGCGCTACCTGCGGCCGTTCATGGAGGGCTACGGGCTGGCCGAGGGCATGACCTCGGTGATCGCCGAGCCGCCGCCGGGGGTGCGGGCGGTGGCCGGCTCCACCAGCGCCGCGACGGCCGGGGTGGAGTACGTCCAGCGGCTCACCAGGCGATTCCGCTACGACGATCTGCCCTGGCAGGAGGCGCAGCGGGCTGGCCTGCTGTGGTCCCCGATCCGCAAGCCGCACGAGAACGCGGCCGACGAGCACTGGCTGTCGCGGGGCACGTTCGCCGACGTCCCGCACCCCGAGCTCGACGCGACCCTGCGCTACCCGGTCAGCAAGTGGATCTCCACCCGCGGGTCGTGGGCGGCCGGCCGGCGGGCGCCGCTGCTTGGCGAGGACGACAAGCTGCTCCGCGACGGGTGGCTCCCCTCAGAAGAAGCAAATTCAACATCCGGATTTCGAACGGTCGCGTCGTCCCCTGATCGGCTGGGCGGCTCCGGCGCCGGGGCGCACGCCACCGGGGGCGAGTCGCGGGGGGATGGAGGGGGGAACCACGGGACCGTTCGGGAGAATGGGGTTGATTCTCTGGGACCTTCCGCCCTCGGCAAGCCGTTCCCGCTCGCCGGGGTGCGGATCCTCGACTTCAGCTGGTTCCTGGCGTCGGCCGGGGCGACCCGGTTCCTGGCCGCCCTCGGGGCCGACGTGATCAAGGTCGAGTGGAAGACGCACCCGGACTCCGGCCGCGGGTCGCTGGTGCCCGAGGGCGGCCGGGCTTCTCGGGACGGGGCTACCGCCCCGGTGCCGGCGCTGAAGGATCCCGGCATCGGCGGCCAGTACAACAACAAGAACCCGGGCAAGCGCGGCCTGTCGCTCAACGTGGCCGACCCGCGCGGGCTGGACATCGCCCGTCGGCTGCTGGCCAAGTGCGACGTGGTGGCCGAGGGGTTCTCCCCCGGTGTGCTCGAGCGCTGGGGCCTCGGCTACGCCGAGCAGCGGAGGATCCGCCCGGACGTGATCTACGTCAAGCAGTCGGGCATGGGGGCGTTCGGCACCTACGGCCGGTTCCGGGCGGTCGGGCCGATCGCGGCGGCGCTGTCGGGCATGTCGGAGATGAGCGGGCTGCCTTCGCCGGCGCCGCCGGCCGGCTGGGGGTACTCGTTCCTGGACTGGTTCGGCGCCTACTCGATGGCGCTGTCGGTGCTGGCCGCGCTCTACCACCGCGACCTGACCGGCGAGGGCCAGTGGATCGACGCGTCGCAGACCGAGGCCGGCATCATGCTCACCCAGGTGCCGGTGCTGGACTGGGGCGCTAACGGGCGGCCGTGGGAGCGGAACGGGAACCGGGCGGTGTACCAGGCTCACGCCCCGCAAGGGATCTACCGGTGCGCGGGCGACGACCGGTGGATCGCGATCACCTGCGCGTCGCAGGATCAGTGGCGGGCGCTGGCGCACCTGGCCGGGCACGACGACTGGCTGGCGGACCCGCGCTTCGGCACCGTCGAGAGCCGGATGGCGCACCACGACGCGCTCGACGTGTTGCTGGAGGCGTGGACGCGGTCGTTCGAGCCGTACGACCTGATGATGCGGCTGCAGTCGGCCGGCGTCCCGGCCGGCGTCTGCCAGACCGCCGGCGACCGGTGCGACAACGACCCCCAGCTGCGTCACCTGGGCTGGCTGACCGAGCTGACCGGAACCAGGATCGGCCGCTGGCCGCTGGCCGAGGTTCCGGTCCGGATGTCACGCACCCCGCCTTACCTGGGCGGCCGCCCCGACCGGGCCGCCCCGCTGTACGGCGAGGACAACGCCGCCATCCTGACCGGGCTGCTCGGCCTGTCCGAGGAGGAGGTGGCCGAGCTCACCGAGCAGGGAGTGCTGTAGACGGCCGGCGGCAGCCGGCGGCGGCCAGGGCCTCCGGTTGTGAAGGGGCTGCGCTAGGGAGCGAGAGCGGCAAGCGCGGCTTCAGCGCACTCGTCGTCTTGCCCCGGCGCCATTCCGCCGCTTACCGACAGCGCGCCGAGGACGGTGTCCCCCCGCTGGATGAGCGCCGCGCCGGCGCCCGCCAGGATGGGCACCCGCACGGCCCGGTCCAGCTGGGCGAAGAAGCCAGGGTTGGCCTCCTGCAACTGGCGCAGTGCGGCGCC
>Ga0208220_1000735_pt1 | contig 13732 bp, 9 predicted proteins | sample NGESurdeep092012_9_FD_184484 | JGI IMG/M metagenome (GOLD analysis project Ga0208220, IMG submission 184484) | Arctic peat soil microbial communities from Barrow, Alaska - NGEE Surface sample F53-1 deep-092012 (SPAdes) | ecosystem: Environmental > Terrestrial > Soil > Wetlands > Peat ... | reverse complement strand
GCCTCGCGAGCCACCAATCCGGCTCTTTCTTCTTGTCTTGAGAGCCTTGGCGGCCCGCGTCTGGGTCATGGAATGTTCCTAGTCGGAATCTCCTTTTTGACTACAAACACGGTGCCAATTTTACACCGATTCCGCCTGTTCGCGACCTTGCGAAACAGTTTTCATCCGCAGCGCGTCTCGCGGTTTGAAATCCGCGCCAGCTCCACCGAATCGCCAGATATTCCGGCACTTTGAGACACTTCTCGTCCTTCCGAGTCCTGTGTCGACAGATTTCGTTGCTTGAGCTGGCCCTCGCAGATCTCTATTCTCCAGAGGCAATAAAACCGACAGACTTCTGGACAGGTGAGCCATTGCCGGAAGCTAGCATCTCAAGATGGTTCACAATGCCTGATCTCTCTGCTGTGATCTCACATTTTAGCAAGACGCTGGCCCCAAAGGAAACGGTAACTTTATCGTTGACAATTTAAACCTTTGGTTGCTATGATCGGCGCTCGTTGGCATCGACGCAGCGGGTTATGTGCACTCCACCTTCACGAACATGGGGGGAGCCGGTTATGCAGCGAAGAGATTTCCGCAAACTCATGGCGATTGCCGGAGCGTCGAAAGCGATGTTGGCCTTTGGGCAAATTGCGCAGGATAATTTGCCGGCGTTGCAGGACGGATTCAATCGGTACATCCAGGACTACGCGACCTTCTGCGCTTCGCCGCCGGAGAAGAGAATCTTCTACGCGAATAAAGATGGCAGAATCGCGCGTGTGGAACTGATCGGGACCGAGGAGAGGGTGAAATGGAGACAGTTTCCCGATGGTCTCCATGTGGATTTGCCAATGCAATATCGCCCCGCAGTCGATTGCGCTACCGCGCTTAAGGTGACGCTTGCCTGAGCCGCCGGTCAGGCAATGAGGGAATCCGGGTGAACAGTGCATTCGGTCAAGGGAAGGTAATGCGAAATTCATCGTGGATCTGAACAAGGATCTTTCATAGGAAACAAGACGTTTTCGGGCCAAGACTGAAAACGCATATCGGATTGAGTCAGTTCCATTTTGATACGGGAGTCAATCTTGATGCCTTCACGATTAATGAATTTAACTTTCGTTACTGCGGTTCTGACTTTACTTGGACCGGCCAATTCCCCTTGTGCGCCGAGCACAACTCAGTCCTTCGAGCGAAGTAGGATTGGCGTCACGCTTCACTCTTCGAGTGGAATCCTGCACGTATCTGTCTGCTCTGAGTCGGTCATCCACGTCGTAGCGAGTGCAACGGATGAGATTTCAAAACCTTTCGTACCCACTGTGATTCGTTCTTGCGGAGGAGCCGCATTCGCGATTTCCTCAAATGCTTCGACCGTGTCAATAAAGACCGGCGTACTCAAGGTGGAGATTGACCGAGCAACGAGTTCAGTGCGGTTTCTGACGAGTGCTGGCCAGCCTGTGTTGAGCGAGCAGGAGCACGATGGTCGTACGATCGCGCCTCTCGATGTCGACGGAATGCACACCTATGAGATTCGCCAGGACTTTCTTTTGTCCCCTAACGAAGCCCTGTACGGATTGGGGCAACATCAAGAGGGATTCTTGAATCTGCGCGACATTCCAGTCCGGCTGTTGCAGGCAAATACAAACATTGCGATACCATTTCTCATTTCAACCAAGGGATACGGCCTTCTGTGGAACAACGCGGCGCTGACGGATTTCAATCCGGCGACAGAGGTGATTCATCTGGATGAACATGGCGCGGGCACGTTCCAGACGGGGCAAGAAGGAGAATACGGATTCTTGCTGAGCGGCAATGGAAGGGCTAAACTTCGACTCGCCGTAGATGACGACAAAGTGATTGACCTCAAAAACATGTGGCTTCCAGGATTCGCAGGCGGGAAGATGCATTTGGCGGCGAATACAACTTATAAGGTGATCGCGGAATCGGGGGGGCAAACTGAACTCTCTGTGCGGGCACCGTCGAACACAATGGCTTTTCGCTCCGAGGTGGGCCACGCGGTTGATTATTACTTCATCTATGGGCCAGAGCCGAGCCGGGTAATCGCTGAGTACCGGGAATTCACGGGGGCTGCTCCGCTGCTTCCCAGCTGGGCTTACGGCTTCTGGCAGTGTCGTGAGCGCTATTCGAGCCAGCAACAGATTCTCGATACGGCGGCGGAGTTCCGCAAGCGGCAGATTCCCGTCGACGTGCTCGTTCAGGATTGGCAATACTGGGGGAAATACGGCTGGAATGCCATGAGATTCGATGAAAGCGAGTATCCGAATCCCGCGGAAATGATGACCGCGCTCCATCACCAGGACTTCCACATGGTGATCTCAGTTTGGGCGAAGTTCGGCGCAGAGACTGCAGTCGATCACCAGTTCAAAGATGCCCATTTACTGCTTACAAGCGCTGCGAGTACCGGAGAGCCAGGAGAAACGAGAGAGCCTGAGGATTGGGCGGATCTCTTCGACCCGAAGGCACAGAAGCTCTTTTGGTCCGACATCGACCACAATTTATTCAGTCTCGGATTGGATGGATGGTGGCTGGATGCTTCTGAACCGGAAGGCGATCCCCTCAAAGTCGACAATACTTACCTGGGACCGGGAAAGATGGTGCGTAACGCATATCCACTGTTTGAGACTTCGGCAGTTTATAACGGGCAAAGGGCTACGAGCGAGAGCAAGCGGGTCGCGATCTTGTCGCGGTCGGCGTATACCGGGCAGCAGCGTAACGGGTCCATATCGTGGTCGGGCGACATCTCGGCGAACTGGGAGACCCTACGGCATCAAATCCCGGCCGGCCTCAGCTTCGCAATGTCCGGCTTTCCCTACTGGACGACGGACATCGGCGGTTTCTTTCGTCCAGCCGACCAATATACTTCCGCGGACTATCACGAACTGCTGATCCGATGGTTCCAATTCGGCACCTTCTGCCCAATCTTCCGAATTCACGGATATCAATCCAGAACTGAGATGTGGAACTACGGTCCTGAGGTGGAGAAGATCCTGACGCAATACGATGAACTTCGCTATCGCCTCATGCCGTACATCTACTCCGCTGCCTGGGGCGTCACGAACCGCGGGGAAACGATCATGCAGGCGTTGCCGTTTGTCTACCCGAATGACGCTGCCGTGAGAGATGTTGACGATGAATTTCTGTTTGGCGATTCGCTATTGGTTAGTCCTGTGACACAGCCGAATGCGACAAGCCGGAAAGTGATTCTGCCTGCCGGCGATGACTGGGTGGACTTCTGGACTGGAAAAACCTATCACGGCGGACAGACGATTGCGGCTGATGCCCCATTGGATCAGATTCCATTATCGGTGAAGGCAGGCAGCATTGTTCCCATGGGGCCTCGAGTGCAGTCCACGGCAGATGCAGAAGACCCCCTGGAGATTCGCATCTATGGCGGAAAAGACGCCGACTTCGTGCTCTATGAGGACAGCGGGGATGGTTACGCATACGAGCATGGCAGCAGAGCAACGATCCACCTGCATTGGGATGATCGTCGCAAGACGCTCTTGATCGGAGATCGCTCCGGTGCGTTCTCGGGCATGCCGAGCAAACAAACATTCCATATCGTGTTGGTGAAAGAGGAGCATGGTACCGGAATTGAGCCGGAGGCGACGCCGGATCGTACGGGAACCTATGTAGGGCATGAGATGACGATCATTCTCGGCAACGAAGGCTAAGCATCTCGGTAAGTAAGATAGTTGCAGCGGCGAGCCAGGGCCGTGCGATTCAAATGGTGTTGAAGCAATAGAAAATCCAGGCAGCACGTGCATCCGCACCGCCGACGATGAAGGGCAGATTTAGCCGAACTCTTATCGAATAAGGGCAGCAAACTTCAATCTGTGCTCCGAGCAGTCTGTCTCGATGGGCAACAAATCAGATTATGAGTTCAGAGAGGAAAGCATGAGAAGTTTCAGAATACATTTGGGGGCAGTTGCAGTGTTGTGCTGTAGCTGGAGTGTTCTAGGCCAGCAGAAGCCTGCGTATCTTGACACCAGCCTTCCGCCTGAGCAACGCGCAGCTGATCTTGTGCAGCGCATGACGCTCGAAGAAAAGGCTTCGCAAATGGTGAATGGTTCGCGCGCCATTCCGCGGTTCAACGTTTCAGCTTACAACTGGTGGAGCGAGGCTCTCCACGGCGTGATCGACAATGGCGTAACCGAGTTTCCTGAGCCGATCGGCCTGGCTGCGACTTTCGACTTGCCGGAAGTCCATGCCATGGCGACCGACATCGGGATCGAGGGGCGCATTAAGCATGTGCAGGATGTGCCGGCTGGTCTGACCGGCAACAAGGGGGGCCTGGACTTCTGGGCCCCGAATCTAAACCTTTTTCGCGACCCGCGTTGGGGGCGCGGCCAGGAGACCTACGGCGAGGACCCGTTCCTCATCGGTCGAATGGGTGTGGCGTTCGTCACTGGCATGCAGGGAGACGATCCGAAGTATTACCGCGTCATCGCGACACCTAAACACTTTGTTGTACACAGCGGCCCGGAGCCAACGCGCCATTTCGCTGACGTTGACGTGAGTAAGCACGACGAGCTCGACACCTATGAGCCTGGTTTTCGCGCCGCAGTCGTCGAAGGCAAGGCAGGATCGGTGATGTGCGCATACAATGCCATCAACGGGCAGCCGGCGTGCGCCAATGAATTTCTGTTGCAGGACCAGCTACGAGGGAAGTGGGATTTCCAAGGATACGTCGTCTCCGACTGCGGCGCGGTCCGTGATATTTTCTTGGGCCACCATTACCGACCGACGCTGCCCCAAGCCGCGGCCATTTCGGTCATGCGCGGCATGGACAACGAATGCTTCGGCGCCAGCACCAATATCAACGATTACGACTACAAACCGTATCTTGAGGCCGTGCAGCAGGGCTATCTGCCAGAGAGTGCGATGGACACCGCGCTCATTCGCCTCTTTACCGCCAGGATCAAGCTGGGTATGTTCGACCCGCCCGATATGGTTCCTTACAGCAAGATCGATGAGAACGAACTCAGCAGCCCCGCACACCGCGACCTGGCCCGCAAGCTGGCGGATGAGTCGATCGTCCTGTTGAAGAACGATGGCACGCTGCCGCTTAAAGCCACAGGCGTCAGGATCGCCGTCATTGGGCCTCTTGCAAATCAAACCAGAGTGCTGCTCGGCAACTACAACGGAACCCCAACGCACACAGTGTCCATCCTTGAAGGTCTGCGCAAGGAGTTCGCGGGCGCCACCATTCAGTATGTGCCGGGAACGCAGTTTCTGAGCCTCGATGCGGACCCCGTTCCCGCCTCGGCGTTGACCTTCAACGGCAAGTCCGGCATCAAGGCCTTTTACTCCAAACTCGACATGAGCGACATTAACCATCCTGAGGCAATGAAAGCGTTAGCGGAACGCACGGAACCCGGGATTAATGCTTATGCTCAGCCTTTGCCGGCTGAAGTTGCCAACGTTCAGCCGCTCAGCATCCGCTGGGAGGGCGAGATTACAGCGCCTGAGACGGGCGACTACAATCTTGGCCTCAAGGCCAGCGGCTTCTTCCGCCTGCAGCTGAATGGCAAAGGCGTCGCCTCTGCTTTCGGCGGCAATCCCAACGAGGCCGAGCTGGGACGCGTGCATCTCGAAGCCGGCAAGCCCGCTGAGCTGCGCGTGCAATACTCCCCGGCGGTGGGCGCATCGCCAGACGCCACGCTCGTCTGGTCGAAACTCGATTTGAAGCCGCAGCCCGAGGCCATTGCCGCGGCGAAGAGCGCCGACGTGGTAATCGCCGTTCTCGGCATCACCAGCGAGCTGGAAGGCGAAGAGAGGCAGGTGAACGAGCCTGGCTTCCTGGGCGGCGATCGCACCAGCATCGACCTGCCCCAGCCGGAAGAAGATCTCCTCGAAGCCCTGGTTGCTACGGGCAAGCCTGTCGTGCTGGTGCTCACCAATGGCAGCGCCCTCGCGGTCAACTGGGCCAAGGACCATGTCAATGCCATTCTCGATGCTTGGTACCCCGGCGAAGAAGGCGGCACGGCCGTGGCCGAAACGCTTTCCGGAAAAAACAATCCTGCCGGGCGTTTGCCAGTAACCTTCTACACTGGCATCGAGCAGCTTCCACCCTTCGAGGACTACGCGATGAAGAACCGTACCTATCGCTACTTCCGAGGTACGCCGCTCTACCCCTTTGGGTATGGTCTTAGTTACACCACGTTTTCTTACAGCGGCCTCTCACTCCCAACCAGTCCCTTTGCTGCCGGCCAACCGATGGCCGCCGAAGTCACGGTGACGAACAAAGGTTCGCGTGCGGGGGACGAGGTGGCTCAGCTTTATCTCAGTTTCCCAGATGTCGCGGGCGCTCCGATCCGCGCATTGCGAGGCTTCAAGCGCGTGTACCTCGACCCCGGCCAGTCGCAAACGCTGCACTTCGATTTGAAGCCGCGTGACCTGAGCATGGTCACGTCAGTTGGCGAGATCGTAATTCCTGAGGGGAAATACTCGGTTTCGATTGGCAGCGGGCAGCCCGACACCGGCGCTCCCATGGTCGAAGGGACTTTCGAAATGCAAGGCTCTTTCGTCTTGCCTGAATAGCCGTTCGGAATCCGATGCCAGTGCCTTCGCGAGCATTGTCGGGGTCAGATAATCTCTGCTTTTCAATTCAGAGGTTGACCAGGGCGTACCCGTAGCCTCTTGCATCGATTTAGCAAGTATGTTCTCAGTCAGGAGTTCAGCGTTTCGACAGCAGGCATCGCGGAGATGAAGAAGAACCTCCAGATCGCGGTGAACAGTAGTTTACAGGAAAAGTGAGGGCACATGATCTTATTTTCTCGTCGTCGCTTTCTACAAAGCGGAGCGATCGCTGGAGCTTCGTCACTCTTGTCCGTGGCTCCCGGCAGGATCCACGCCGCGCTCGCCCGAGCGCCCCTTGGCATCCAGCTCTACACGGTCGGGAAGGAATTACAGAGCGATGTGCGCGGCACTCTAAGGCAAATCGCCGCCATCGGTTACACCGAGGTGGAAACTGCGGGCTTCGCCGGTCTGACCGCCCGGGAGTTTCGCGACGAACTCGCGCGCGCGGGACTTCATTGCCACAGTGCGCACATGCAGTGGAACGTCCAGGACCTCGGCCCCCTCTTCGATGATGCTCACGCGCTTGGAGTCAATTTCGTCGTAAGCTCAGCATTGTTCTCATCCGAGCTAACCTCAGCGTTGATCTCATCGGGAACCGGCAACGGGCCTTCTGTAGATGACTACAAGAAGCTGGCAGCGAAGTTGAATGGCATCGCGCAAAAAACGCATGACGCAGGTTTGCAATATGCGTACCACAACCACAACTTCGAGTTCAAAGACGTGGGCGCCGGGATCATCGGCTACGACATTCTATTGAGCGAGACGGATCCGGCGCTCGTTCAATTCGAACTTGACTGCGGGTGGATGATCGCGGCGGGATTCCAGCCGATCGAATACTTTAAAAAGTATCCTCGCCGTTACCGGATGCTGCATATCAAGGATTTCGTCGTTGGCAGCAAGATCAGTACCTCACTGGCGCCAGGTCTCAGGCCCCAGGGCACCGAACTCGGAAGAGGGCATATCGATTACAAACCGATCCTCGATGCGGCCGCCGGCACAGCGGTCAAATACCTCTACGTTGAACAGGAACCACCTTTCCTCGATATGTCGGCGCTGGATGCTGCCAAAGTGGATTACGACTATCTTCGCAGGCTTTAGGAGAAGGCTCCTTAGCGAGGGGCACGCAAATCCGAAGAACGATCGGGTGTCAAAATGTGGGGTAATGAAACCCGTTGAGAACAGTTACGGGCGAGAAAGCAGAGGGATGGTTATGAATCGTCGCACATTTGTTCAGCTCGCTGCGGGGGCAACACTCGCACAACCCCTGCTCGCCGATGCGCTACACGCGGCCACCAGTCCAACCAAGTTCCGATTTTCGGTCATGCTGTGGACGCTTGAGAAACAGTTTCCCTTCGAGCGCTGCGTCGAAATCGCAGCAGAGGCCGGTTACATCGGAGTTCAGCTCGTGGGAGAGTTTCAGAAGTGGACCGCGGAAGATACTCAGCGGATCATGAGCCGAATCCATTCTCTAGGCCTCGTTGTCGATTCCATGAGCGGTGTCCGGGCCGGCTTCTCGACCCCTTCCGAAACCGAGATCTTTATCTCGCAATTTAAGGATCAGCTTGAAGCGGCGAAGCGGCTTGAATGTCCGCAAGTCATTCTTCTATCTGGCAAGCGCGTGCCAGAATTAAGCCCCGCTGCACAAACGCAGACCGCGGTCGAGAATCTTAAGCGCGCTGCGGATCTCGCCGCCAATGACCATATCGAGATCGTAATTGAACCGATTGATGCGCTCGAAAACCCCACGATCTTCTTGCAGACTGTAACCGATGCTTTCGAGATCGTTGGGCAGGTCGGCAGGCCGAATGTGAAGGTCCTTTATGACTTCTATCATGAGCAGCGCGGGTTCGGTAATTTGATCGAAAAACTTGTCAATCATATCGATCAGGTCGGGCTTGTTCACATCGCCGATGTTCCGGGACGGCACGAACCCGGTACAGGCGAGATAAACTACGCGAATATTTATCGCAAGCTCGCCGATCTTCGCTACGGGAGATTTATTGCGATGGAATTCTATCCAACCGGGGATGCCGTCGATTCGCTCAAGAATGCTCGCACCGAAGTCGCGCAGGCTATCCAGGGCGGTTGTCTTTCCACGCGAAATTGAGCCTGTGCCTGGAGCCGTGCGAGCTGCCGATTCCTCGCACGGAGATTTGATGGGCATCATCATTCGCGGATCAATCCTGACCTTTCATACTTTGCCAGATCAAGCGTAACTCGAAGTGAGCTGACACTGGAGCCCGACCTCCGCAAAGTGGACAGAAACATCTACGAAGTGCTCACGAACACTTGACGCCATGGATACAAGCAACGGGTGCGATAGTCGGATTGAATCAAGTTATTGGAAATAAATGGTATAAGCGGAATATTGCGAAGACTTGCAGGCTATTGCAGGGAGGCTAAAAACTCCTTTCGAGACAGTCGCGTAATAGCAAAGGTAGCGAATCGCTGCGGCCACATTCTCTCCTGCCGGTCACTCAGAAAATCCGGAGATCGGAGGCCGCATGGCCCTCGGCGCAAGCGCCGGCTGCGTCGGGCGTCGAGCGCGACGTCGTACTCGGCACAATGCGTCAGGTATAGCGGACCCGAATCGCGTCTCCCGGCAGGCTGAGTTGCAGCGCGGTCTGTCTCGCTCGCGGACTCTTGAGCAAACTTCTTCAGCTGTTTTCCAAGGATTTCAGTACTTCCGGTTCCTCCACGACCAGGTCCTCGGTCCGATAGAATTCGACGAATAGCGCAAATCTTCTATTGAGTCCCTCCGCGTTCTCGCGAAGTTCGACAGCCTTCGGGGCTACCATCCTCGCTAGGTCGATTCGTTTGGTACAATTTGAGCAACGGAGTGGTGACAAACTTCGCGGTCCTCTCTCGCTTGTCTGTGGACACAGAATTTGGGCTTTGGCTTACTGTCCATACTGTCCATTAATCCCGGAATTCGGTTATATCCGGTGGAAAATATGGAAACAGGCGAAGGAGTGGACAGTAAGAAAAGACAGTAAATTCTGCGATTTGCGCTAAGTGATTGAAATTGCAGAGGGGACGTAGCTCAGTTGGTTAGAGCGCTGCCCTGTCACGGCAGAGGTCGCGGGTTCGAGCCCCGTCGTCCCCGCCAGATTCTAAATAACTTACGAGAATCTGGGTGACCGTTCGAGGGTTTGATAAGGGTTCGATAAGAGCCTTCAAGTTCAATCGCCCTCCTTTTTCCCCACAAACATATGTACGACCCTGCTTTGCGCCGTTCGCTTTGCTGGCGAAAGCGCCTGCGTGTAGGTATCCATAGTCGTCTTACTATTCGCATGTCGCAGCAACTCCTGGACGACCTTCACATCCGTAAGCGTCCGAAGTTCCCCTCTTGACCGGTTGGGAGCGTCTAGTCGCGAAGTGTCCACTTATTTCTAAGTGGACACCTGTTGAGTGTGTCTAAGCGGCCTGGGAAGAGTCGGTCTGCAGGGAAGCGGCTATGTTCCAGGGGAGTAGTTCCTGGATGCGGTTGATGGGGTGTTCGGCGATCGTTGCCAGGACCGTACGCAGGTAGAAGGCGGGGTCGAGGCCGTTCAACTTGGCTGTCCCGATGAGCGAGTAGAGCGATGCAGCGCGTTGGCCGCCGGAGTCAGCTCCCATGAAGAGGTAATTCTTCCGGCCGATGGCAACAGCCCGCAGCGCCCGCTCGGCGGCACTGTTGTCGATCTCCAACGAACCATCGTCCACGTAGCGTGTCAGAGCACGCCAGTGTGAGAGCGCATAACGGATCGCGCCGGCGGTTTCGCTTTTGGTCGATAGCGAACGAAGCATCTTCTCCATCCAGTGGCGCAGTTCATCGAGCAACGGTCTGGAGCGGGCCTGACGGACCGAGCATCGAAGTTCTGCCGGCTTGCCACGGATCTGCTCCTCGATGCCGTACAGAGCTCCGATACGTGCGAGGGCCTCGGTAGTTGTTGGCGATCGATGAACCACATGGATGTCATGGAACTTGCGCCGGGTGTGAGCCCAGCACGCGATTTCGTAGATGGCGCCGTCTCCGTAAAGATGATGAAAGCCGGAGTACGCGTCGGCCTGCAACGCACCCTTGAAATCCTTCAGATGTCGTCGCGGGTGTTCGCCCTTGCGGTCTTGCGAGTAAGCGAACCACACGGCTGGAGCGGTTGAAAACCCTGCGGGTCGATCATCGCGCACATAAGTCCACAGCCTGCCGGTCTTCGTCTTGCCGTTGCCGGGAGCAAGCACCGGAACCGGCGTGTCGTCTGCGTGGATCTTCGCTGCTGCCAGAACATACTTGCTGATCTCATCGACCAGGGGAGTTAATAACTCGCTGGCCGCGCCCACCCAACCGGCCAGTGTCGAACGATCGAGATCAACGCCTTCGCGAGCATACATCTGAGACTGGCGATAAAGCGGGAGGTGGTCAGCGTACTTGGAAACCAACACGTGGGCCAGCAGTCCCGGACCAGGCAATCCGCGGTCGATGGGCCGTGCAGGAGCGGGCGCCTCGACGACGCTCTCGCAGCTTGCGCACGCAAACTTCGGTCGCACATGACGAATCACCTTGAAGCTCGCGGGGATGCGTTCCAGTTGTTCGGAAACATCTTCACCAAACTGCCGCAGGACGCCGCCGCAATCGGGGCAGCAGTTGTGCGCGGGAAGATGGGTGACCACTTCACGCAAAAGATCCTCGGGCAGAGGCTTGCGTGCAGGGCGCGAACGACGCTTCGAATCAGTCTGAGTAGAAGAAGGTTGTGTTGTTTCGGTTGCCGTTTGCGCAGCTTCTTCGGCAGCTTGAGCAGTCTCCAGTTCTTCAAGCCGGAACTCAAGCTGTTCCAGTTCTCCGGTCAGCTTCTCACTCTTCCGGCCGAAGATCATCCGCCGATACTTCTCGATGACCAGCTTGAGATGTTCGATCTCATGTGTGCTTGAAGTGAGTTCCTTGTGCTGTTCCAACGACTCCGAATGCTTGGCGATCACCAGCGACTTCAACGCTTCAGGATCGAGCCCGTCGAGGTTGGGCAAGGAAGCAGGAATCATGATGGCAGTATGCCATGAAACAGGATAAAAATCATGCATAAAACGAGCATAAATACAGGGGAATATCACTTATTACTTACACCGCAATCTCCGGGGTCCAAGTCCTCTGTGGCCTGCGCCAATCGATGCCTTCCAAGAGCATCGAAAGCTGCGCACGCGTCAGACAAACCGTTCCTTCGGTAGCCTGAGGCCAGATGAATCGCCCACGTTCAAGACGCTTGGAAAACAGACACAATCCGTCGCCATCAAACCAGAGAACCTTCACGATGTCACCGCGCCGTCCTCTGAAAACGAAGACGTGACCGGAGAACGGCTGCTCGTTGAGCACGGTCTGCACCTTCGCACTCAGACCATCGAAGCCGCGACGCATGTCGGTCACACCGGCTGCAAGCCAGATCTTCGTCCCGGTGCGCAGCTCAATCACTTGTGCAGGCTCTCAAGAATGGAACGCAGCAGCACTGGATCAGCCCCGCTCTCGATGCTGATCGTCGCCCGACCTGGAAACTCGATGTGGATAGAACCGGTTGCCGCCGGCCGTTGCTGTGCGGTGCGCTCTAGAATCTCCGCCTCGCTCGATGCAGTCACTGTGACCGGAAGCAAAGCGGTGGCGGCTGCAATCGGGTGCCCCAGTTCGCCACTCTTGAGTGCACGCCGCCAGGCAAATACCTGGTTGGCGTTCACCCCGTGTGCCCGCGCCACCAACGCCACACTCGCACCAGGCTCAAACGTCAGCTCGACAATCCGACGCTTCTCGGCAACCGTACGAAATCTGCGAACGCGACGATCCGCTCCTTCTGCCTGATCCATGACCACATCGTCAGACTTGAGCCTGCAGGGATGCCAGAGGGGAAGACCGAACGCTTACCCTGGTTCAATGTCAGGAGCAAGTCCACGGAGGCAATTCAGCGGCCTGAGACAAGAAAGCCCGCGTCGGGCAAGCAGACCTTAGCGATCTTCCCTGTCCAGCGCGGGCTAATTTGTGGATGAATCGATACTATGAGCGAAAATCAAGCCTCTGCGTCTCGACCGTGAGATAACCTGCCAGGCGTCGGCATTGCAACCTGTTCGGCGAGGCTTCCATAGCAAGGCTCAGCCTTGCGACTGCAGCGGCGCCAAGACGGCCGCAGCTGCCAGTTGAACATCTGCGTCTCGGCGAATGAGGCAAGCTCGAAATCCGAACCAGCGTCCATGGGCGTCAACCACGCTCACCCCGACTCGATCTGCGGCATTCAATGGACGTCGTTCTGCCATAAGTAATAGAAACAAAACGCTTAGACGCAGACAAACAAAAGTAATCCAATAGTAACAAAATGTGGTTACCTACGTGCGCACTTGTTGCTAAACTCTGAGTAGCGTCCTCCGATAAAGGAAGTAAGGGCATGTGAGTGCTTGAGCTTACAGCTACTCGCCAAGGTTAAGCCGTGCACGGAGTTCTGGTTCCACCTTCACCGGATCTCGGGTCAGCTAGCTGCATCGCGTCGCCTTGCAACGGCGAAACGCGATTGAAGCTACACCGTGCGCGCGATTCCGTTCAAATGCGTCCCCTCAGCAAATGGGGCAGAGCTCTACTCATCATCTTATGCTGTAGCATGTTCTTCGTCTTGTCGGGCTGCGGTGGCGCTCTGGTGAACGAGGTGAATTCCGGAGCTTCTGGAGCTCTCAAGGCGTCCCCGAATTCAGTCTCTTTCGGCGCTGTGTCTATCGGTCAAACGGCCAGTACTGCAGTTTCTCTCGTGAATGGGGGTTCCGCACCGGTGGAGATCACCCAGCTCAACTTGACTGGGCTGCCCTTCTCTGTTGTCACTTCAAGCGACCTCCCAGTCACCATAGGTGTAGGCGGAACCTATAGCGTGAATGTGCAATTCAATCCGGCCGCCACCGGGACAGCGACGGGACAACTGACAGTCGCCAGCAACGCTTCGACAAATGGAACGGCAGTGATTGCTCTGACCGGCACAGGAATGGCGGTGGCACCGGCGTTGAGCGCGCTATCCTGCAATAGCGGAGCCATGACGGGATCGGGCACGGAGGCCTGCACCGTGACGTTGAGCACTTCGGCGCCAAGCGGCGGGCTGATTGTAAATCTGTCAAGCAGTAATTCCGCGGTGGCGGTTCCAAGCTCGGTGATAATACCGGCGGG
>Ga0208220_1000734_pt1 | contig 13751 bp, 9 predicted proteins | sample NGESurdeep092012_9_FD_184484 | JGI IMG/M metagenome (GOLD analysis project Ga0208220, IMG submission 184484) | Arctic peat soil microbial communities from Barrow, Alaska - NGEE Surface sample F53-1 deep-092012 (SPAdes) | ecosystem: Environmental > Terrestrial > Soil > Wetlands > Peat ... | reverse complement strand
CCTGCGCCAGTAGCGCGCGGGCGTCGTCCGACACGCCTGATTCAACGGCGAGCTGGTTCACCGATCCAGTCAGGACGTACGCGGCCCCGAGCGCGAACGCCCCCGCCACGGACTGCGGGCTGCCGAGGCCGCCGGCCGCGCCGACCCGGATCCGGCGCTGGTACCCGTACCGGGCGGCGGCCACGTCGCGCAGCGCCAGGATTACCGGCAGCATCGCGCCGAGGGGCTGGTTGTCGGTGTGGCCGCCGCTGTCCGCCTCGACCGTCACGTCCTCGGCGACGGGCACCTGCGCGGCCAGCCGGGCCTCGTCCTGCCCGAGCTGGCCACGGGCGACGAGCGCGGCCAGCAGCCCGGCCGGCGCGGGAGACATGAACTTCTCCGCCACTTCCGGCCGCGACACCTTCGCGAAGATCCGCACCGGCCGCACAATGCGGCCTGCCGGATCGAGCCGCAGCCCGGCCGCCGCGCACCTGGCGAGCGGCGGGGTGATGTCCATGAACGCCGATGCCGAGATGATCGGGACGCCGCTGCGGAGCAGCAGCTCGGCCGTGCGTTCCTCCAGCGCGGGCTCGGCCGGCGAGTGGATCAGGTTGACGCCCCACGGGTGCTCCCGGCCGAGCGCGGCGCTGAGCTCATCGACCGCGCGCTCGATGGCCTGGACATCCAGCCCGGCCGCGCCGAAGACGCCCATCATCTCGGCGCGGGCCATAGCGATCACCATCCGCGTGGTGGCGATGCCCCGCGCCATCTCGCCGGCCACGTACGGGAAGCGCACCCCGTGCACCTCGGCGAAGTCGCGGTCGCCGAGCCATTCCGGATAGAGCGCCGGTAGCGTGCCCAGCTGAGTGGGGCCGGAGGTGCCGGCCCCGGCGGCCTGGCTGGCAAGCGCGAGGCCACGGGGGCCGCCATCGGGCGTGCCGACGATGCGCACAGGCTCGCGCACCTGACGCAGGCACGCGGCGATGTGGTCTGCCGTTTCAAGCGCGCTTCTCGACGACATACCCACCACTCTCCAGGCTCCCGGGCAACGGAGACGTTACACAGTCCCGATTAAGCTTCGGTTAGGGACGCCTATGCGCGCGTCGGCATTGCCGCTGGAGGGATTAATGAGGATCTGGCAGTAGCAAGGCAATGCACTTGAACAGCCTTTTCTGGGAAAGGTCACGATTTGGTACATTCCCTATGGCGCCCCGCGCCGGGCTCCACGGCGTCGGGCAGGGGAGAACCTCGTACTGCGTCATGAGGTTGCGGTGCTGCGTCGGCAGGTCGTCCGTCCGAGGCCGGGCTGGCCTCCACCTGGACCAGTTCCGGGTCCAGCGGCGTGACCGCACCGTAGGCGTGATTCACGAATATCGCCTGGTGGCATAGGTTGTCGGCACCTACAGCCGCTCATCCTGCATGCCCTAGTGTGTGGTGACTCGTCGGCGGCGGGGGAGCGGGCCCTCGCGCCGCCACTTCGAGCCGGGGCGCGATGGCAGGACCAGCGCCACCAGGAGGCCGGCCACGGTGAGGATCAGGCCGAGCATCAGGCCGGCCCGCTCGCCATAGCCCTTCCGCTCGGTCAGCCAGGCACCGGCCGCCGCCGAGATCAGCCAGGCGAACAGCAGGTACAGCGCGAGCGCGCCAATCGTCCCGTTCCCGCTCACCGGGCACCTCCGCAAGTCACTGGGAAATTCGTCATGCGCCTAGGTACGCTTCCCGCACCCGGGGGTCGTTCCGCAGCGACACGGTGTCGTTGGCGAGCACAACCCGGCCCGTCTCAAGTACGTAGCCGCGTCCGGCGGCGTCGAGTGCCCGGCTGGCGTTCTGCTCGACGAGCAGGATCGCGACGCCGGAGCTGTGGATCTCGCCGATCGTCTCGTAAATCCGGTCCACTAGGACCGGAGCGATACCGAGCGACGGCTCGTCGAGTAGCAGCATCCTAGGGCTCGCCATTAGCGCACGGCCGATCGCGAGCATCTGCTGCTCGCCGCCGGACATGGTGCCCGCCTTCTGGCCGGCCCGTTCCTTCAGCCTCGGGAACAGCGTGAAGACCCGCTCCATGTCCGAAGCGATCGACGAGGCGTCACGCCGCCGGTAGGCGCCGAGGTCAAGGTTTTCCCGCACGGTCATCCGGGCGAAGCATCGTCGGCCCTCGGGGGACAGGGCAATTCCCCGGGTGACGATCTCGTCGGCCGGCACACCGGTGATGTCTTCCCCGTCGAAGGTGATACGGCCGGTGAACGCGGGGGTAAGCCCGGCGATGGACCGCAGCGTGGTGGACTTGCCGGCCCCGTTCGACCCGATCAGGGTGACCACCTCACCCTCGCCGACGGTCAGGGACACGCCCTTGAGCGCCTCGATGGCGCCGTACCTGGCGCGGACGGCGGAGACTTCGAGCAGCGGCATGACTCAGCCTTCCTTTCCGAGGTAGGCCTCGATGACGGCTGGGTCCGCGCGGACGGAGGCGGGGGGCCCCTCGGCGATCTTCGCACCGTAGTTGAGCACGGTGACCCGCTGGGAGACGCCCATGACCACCTTCATGTCGTGCTCGATCAGCAGGATCGTCAGGTCCAGGTCGTCCCGCAGCCTGCGCATGAAGGCGGCCAGTTCCGCCGATTCCCTGGGATTCATCCCAGCGGTCGGCTCGTCGAGCAGTAGCAGCGCCGGCTCGGTCGCCAGGGCGCGGGCGATCTCGACCCGCCGCTGGTCGCCGTAGGGAAGCTGCGACGCGAAGCGGTCGAAGGACCCGGTGGGCAACCCAACGTACGCCAGCAACTCGCGGGCGCGCTCGCGTGCCGCGCGTTCCTCGGCGCCGACCCAGGGCGGGCGGATAACCGCTCCGACCAGGCCTGCCCGCATTCGCGCGTGCCGCCCGACCATCACGTTCTCGATGGCGGTCATCGCGCCGAACAGCCGTATGTTCTGGAAGGTGCGCGCCACGCCGCGGCGGGTGATGACGTCGGGCCTGGCGCGGGTGATGTTCCTGCCGTTAAGCGTGATCCGCCCCGACGTGGGGCGGATCAGCCCGGTAAGCATGTTAAAGAAGGTGGTCTTGCCCGCGCCGTTCGGTCCGATCACGGAGACGATGGAGCGCGCCGGGATGTCGAACGACACGTCGTTGACCGCGGTGAGCCCGCCGAACTGCTTGATGATCCGCTCCGCCCGCAGGATCGGCGGCGCAGGGACCGGCGGGGCGCCCGACGGCGCGGTCAGGTCCGCGCTCACGTTGTCCCCTCCGGCTCGTTGCCGAGCTGTGCATCGTCGGCCGGGATCGCCGACGTGAGCTCCAGCTGCCGCCGTCGCTCGGGTATCAGCCCCTGCGGCCGCAGCAGCATGGTGATCACGAGCAGGAACCCGAAGATTCCGAATTCCACCTGGGTGAGCTGGAAGCGGAACCCGAAGGTCGACGGCAGGTTGTTGAGCACGTCGGGGATCAGCCAGTTGTTGATGTAGCCGAGCACAAGACCACCGGTAACCGCGCCCCAGATCGATCCGAGCCCGCCGATGATCACCATGGCGAGGATGAAGATCGAGAACCCGAACTGGAACTGGCTGGCGTTCACCTGGGTGGTGTAGGTCGCGAGGAACGCCCCGGACATCCCGCCGAAGGCGGCGCCCATCGCGTACGCGAGCAGCTTGGTGCGGACTAGCGGGATGCCCATCGACACCGCCGCGACCTCGTCCTCGCGCAGCGCGATCCAAGCCCGGCCGAGCCGGGAGTCCCGCGCCCGCAGGTTGATGAAGACCGCGACGAGCAGGATCGCGAAGATCAGCCAGTACCAGGGCTTCAGGTCGAGCAAGCCGAACTGGGCGATGCCGGGGAAGTACGGCGAGTCGACCGCGCTGATGCCGAGGTTGCCCGCGGTCAGCGTCATCCCGCCGCCGATATTGATGTTCGCCCCGTTGACGGCGATCACGTAGATGATCTCGCCGAACGCGAGGGTGACGATCGCGATGTAGTCACCGCGCAGCCGCAGTGTGGGCAGCCCGATGACCACGCCTGCCAGGGCGCAGATCGCCGCCGCCGCCACCAGGATGAGCAGGAAGTTGAGGTGGACGCCAGGCAGTGTGGAGACCACCGAGTTGACCAGCACGTGGACCTGGGCCTTGGCGAAGAACTCAGAGCCGAACCAGCCGACTGAGTACGCGCCGAGCGCGTAGAACGCGACGTAACCGAGGTCGAGCAGCCCGGCGATGCCTACCACGATGTTCAGGCCCAGGGACATGACCGCGTAGGCGAACGCGATGATCGTCGCGTTCATGAACCCGCCGTTGCCGCCGAAGAGGAACGGCACCGCCACGCCGACGACGATGAGCGCCGCCGCGAGGACCCGGGACCACCACACGGGAAGCCGCCCGGCCAATGCCCGCAGGGTGGCGATGGGCGTCATGAGCGGCCCGCTCATCCTGCCTCCCTGGTCTGCTCGCCGAGCAGCCCCTTGGGCCGCAGCACCATGATCGCGATCAGGTAGCCGAACACGACCGCCTCGGTCCACTCCGGTCCGATCCGCGAGTCCGACAAGGCCTGGATCATGCCGATGATCAGCCCGCCAAGGACGGCGCCGCGGACGTTGCCGATGCCGCCCATCACGGCGGCGGTGAACGCCAGGAGCCCAGCCTGGAACCCCTGGAAGTACCAGACGTTCGTCTCGTACAGCGCGTACACGAGGCCGCCGGCGCCGGCCAGGGCGCCGCCGAGCAGGAATGTCAGCGAGATCGTGTTATTGACGTTGATGCCCATGAGCCTGGCCGCCTCCGGGTCCTGGGCGGTTGCGCGCATCGCCTTGCCCGCCCGCGTCGAGCCGATGAACCAGGTCGTGGCGAAGACCAGCGGGATCATCACCGCGAACGCGACCAGGTACCCGCGCAGGATCGGTACCCCGCCGATGGTGAACACCGGGTGCTGCGCGCCGATCAGGTCGGCGACCGACTGGGGGTTGCCGCCGCGCCAGAGTAGGCCGACGTTCTGCAGGATGAAGGAGAACCCGACCGCGGTAATCAGGGGCGCGAGTTTGGGGGCGTTCCGCAGCGGCCGGTAGGCGACGCGCTCGATGAGCACGTTGAGCGACCCGGTTGTCAGCATCGTCACGATTAGCGTGACCAGCAGCCCGCCCGCCAGGCCGAGCGCGGAGGTGGTCAGCCCGAGTCCGAGGGGTCCCCACAGGCCGACGGCGGTGAATGAGCCGATCATGAAGACATCGCCGTGGGCGAAGTTGATCAGTTCGATAATGCCGTAGACGAGCGTGTACCCGATCGCGATCAGTGCCCAGATCGCGCCGTCGGATAGCCCCTCGGCGAAGTTGAAGCCCAGCTTGGACAGGTCGTGATGGACCACCGGGTGACCCGCGACGATGCCCGCCTGGTAGCCGGCGGTCAGGTCATGGATGCCGTAGTAGACGGGGAGCGCGGCGAGGGCCGCGATGAGGACCCACTGGCCGGAGTGCCGCACTGCGGCCAGCACACCGGAGCGCGCCCCGAGCGCGCCGAGTCGGCCAAGCAGGTCCGTCGGCGGCCCTGGCGGGATTATTGTCGTATTCACCATGCCCCACGCTGAAGAATGCGTTCTCGAGGGTGTAGAGACGCGGAGGGAGCGCATCGAAGCGCCCCCTCCGCGTCCACTCAAAACGTCCGCCGGAAACTAGCTGACGACCTTGGTCGGCGTGACCGTCTCGTAGAAGACCGGCACGCCCCCGGCGACCTTGTAGACGCCGTAAGACTTGAGCGTCGTGTCGCCGTTCTTGTCGAACCCGTAGTCGCCCAGCACCGACGTGGTGGACTTGGTTGCGAACAGGGCCTTGATGACGTCCGCCTTGTTGTCGCCGTTGGCACCGAGGCCGGTGATCGTCTTCAGGGCGAGCTGCATGACCGCGTAGCCGTAGATCGCGTACGGGTCGGGGTCGGCGGTCCCGTATGCCGCCTTGTACGCGGCCAGGAACGACTTCCCGCCCGGGTAGGCGTTCAGGTCCTGGGTAGCGACCGTGCACTCCATCAGCGGGTCGATCGACGCGGGGACGCCGCCCGCCGAGGCCTCGGTCCAGGAGCTCGAGCAGACGCCGTCGCCACCGAAGATCTTGGCCTTCGGCAGCGCCGCGTTCACGTCCTTGACGATCTGCGTCGCGCCGTTGGAGGTGATGCCCGCGAAGAAGAAGCAGTCCGCGCCCTGCGACTTGATTGTGGCGGCGTAAGAGCGGAAGTTCGCCGCGGTCGGGTCGATCCCGGTGTCGGAGACGACGTTGACGCCGTAGAAGCCCTTCTCAAGCCCGATGAGCTTCGCCAGGCCCGCGCCGTAGGCCTCCTGGTCGTTGGCGACCGCGACCTTGGTGCAGCCCGCCTTCTTCATCGCCATCAGGTCTGAGGCCGCCTGGATCGAGTCGATCGGCACGATCCGCAGGTAGTTTCGCGTCCCGCTCGGATAGTACTTCTGCGGCTCGCCGGCGGCGCTGCCTGGCAGGTCGGTGGTCAGGCCGACGTAGGTGTTGGCCGGGGAGACCTGGGCGAGCCCCGCCTGGTTGGTGATCGGGATCGACACCTCGCTCGCTCCCGAATTGAACTCCCCGATGTAGAAGACCGCCTTCGAGTCGCCGGCAGCCTGGCGGGCGTCCGCCCCGGTCTGGGTTGGGTCCCACTTGCCGGCAGCGGCTGTTGAGTCGTCAAGCTCGATGTACTTGACGGTGAACTTCCCTGCCTTGTTGTTGGCCTGAGCGAGCGCCAACTTGATGCCGTTGACCAGCGGGATCGTCTGCGCATTCGAGGAACCCTGCATTGGCAGGCTCGAATAGATGTCGACCGTGCTCCCCGACGATGAAGCGCTTGTGGACCCACTGCTTGATGATGAACTGCTTGAGCAGCCAGCCGCCGTGAGGGCGGCGACTGCCACCATCGCGAGCGCGGGCGCCAGCTTCCGTGAGTTCAAATCGGCTTCCCCTTGTTCATTGGCTTACGTTCGGTCTGTCGATCATGCGCTGCATGCCGACATCGCCGGCCATTTCCTGTCCCGTCGCGCTGGCCGGTTAAAGAAGCAAAGAAACGCCAATTGCTCAAGGTGATACGACATCCGCAGCGCGCGGCCCGCCACGCTGCGGCTACTCGAAGGCGTGCGTCGCCGACGTTACAGACGGCCGCTGTCTGCTTGCCTTCATGTCCTGCCTTGGAGTTCTTGGCGTGGTGAAATCCTAGCGTATCGAGCGGACGCCCAGGCGGCATTCAGACTGTGGTGCTTCAAGCTTTATTCGGCGGTCGCCTGATTGACTTCTTAGAAGCCGCGGAAAGGGGCAAGTTGGACGATTGCCCCTTCGCTGAAGTCCCAATTGAGGTGTGGAGAAGCTGCGGTTCCGTTCCGGATAAAGTCTTATTAATTCCCTCGAACGGACCCGAGGTCCCGCGCCCGCCTTCCCCGGAAAACCATCTCTGTTCCTTCTCAGTTCACTGACGGCCGGGCGTCAGCTGTAGGTGTAGTACGCGGTGTTGCTGGTGCCGCCGGCGGCGGTGATGGCCACTTTGACCTTGGTGCCTTTGGTGCCCTTGGGCGCGATGACGGTGAGGGACGTGGTGCCGGTCACCGTTACCCTGCCGCCGGGGCTCCCGCCGAACGTCACCGACGTGACGCCGATGAGGCTGGTGCCCTTGATGACGACCTTCGTGCCGCCGTTATGGGTGCCCGAGGTCGGCGAGAGCGCGGTGATGTGCGGGGTGCCGGCGTAGGTATAGCGATCCGGCGGGGCCGCGGCCGTGTAGGCGCTGTCCTCGACGGAAACCCGCAGGTCGACGGTGCGGGCAGCCTCGGCGGGCAGCGTCACGGTGCACGCCGTGATGGTGCAGGACGGGGTGAGGGTGGCGAGCAGGGTCGCGCCGGAGTACTCCCGAACGAGGTCCGCGCCGGCGATGGGCAGGAACCCGGTGCCGTGAATGGTGACCGTGGCGGCGGCGCCGGCCTTGCCCGCGGCGGGTGAGACGCCCTTGACGTTGAGGGTGCGGGTCGCGAGTTGCTGGCAGATCATCGCGGTGTACCCGGGGTAGTAGGTGCTGTAAGCGGTCCCGCTGGGGCTGAGCCCGGTCACGTACGGGGTGCCGAGGCCGGTGGCCATGTCGTAGCCGGGCGTCGCCGGGTACCGGCCGCCGGAGTAGCCCGAGGGCGTGTAGTCGTTGTCCCCGCCGGTGACGTCGTACAGGGCTTCCTGCGGTCCCCCCGAGTAGATGTAGGAGCGCTCCCGGGCGGCCGCCGCGTACAGCGCCTGGGGCAGGACGCCGGCGTTGCCGGACCCGTAGCCCGAGCAGTAGGGCGACTGGTCGGTCAGCGCCGCGACGGCTGCCCACATCGGGGCCGACGCGCTGGTACCGCCGGCGGAGATCCACCCGCCGTAGGCGCCGATGTAGACCCCCCATCCCGAGCCGGGGTCGGCGTCGGCGGAGACGTCGGGGACCTGCCGCATGTAACCGGTGGCACAGGCCCGGCTGGCCTGAGAATCGGCGCTGATGAGGCCGGGGATCGCCGTCTGGTCCTGGTAGGAGGGCATGCACCAGCCGGTGTACCCGCCCTTCCCGTCGGGGACGGTGCCGGAGGTGCCGCCGCCGCCGGCGCCGGCGTCGAGGGCCGAGTCGTTCCACGCGGTCTCGCCGGCCGCGCCGATCGTGGTCCCGCCCACGGCGGTGACGTAGGGGGCGCCGGCCGGCGCATTGACGCTCAGGGCCGCGTTGGGGTCGGTCACGGTCCCGGCGCCATTGTCGCTGTAGCAGCCGGTCGACCCGTCGTCGCCGGCCGAGGCGACGATGGTCTGGCCCTGCGCGTTCGCCTTCTCGAAGAGCGTCTCCTGCGCCTGAAGCGTAGCCAGGGCGCTCTCGTTCTCGCACCTCCCCCACGAGACCGACATCACCTGGTCGGTGTCCGACGTCACGAACTGCTGGAAGATGTCGTACATCCCGGTGCCGGGGCCGCCGGAGCTGTTGGGGGCCTGGTAGACGTCGATCGCCGCCCGGGGGGCGATGGCGGCGGCGATCTCGGTGTCCAGCACGGCCTCTCCGGAGGACTGCCCGGACGGGCCGCCGTCGACGTCGATGTAGCTGACCGGCGTGGAGATGCCGTAGCAGCTCTCGAAGGCGCCGATGTCGGACGGCGTAGACGGCTCGAGCTCGAGCAGCGCGATGCGCGCGCCCTGACCGAAGTCGCCGAGGCCGTAGAGGCCGCCGAGGCCGTAGGCGTCGGCCAACTCGTCCATCGTGTAGCCGTTGCCGGCCAGGGACGACGCCGTCGCCAAGGGGCACGGCTGGGGGCCGGCCGCGTCGGCGTCGGCCTGGCCCAGCGGGCGGCCCGCCCGCCCGCCGGCCAGGGGCTCGGCCGCCGAGCGGCCGGGAGGCGGCCCGGCCTCGGCCGGGTACAGGTCGTCCAGGCCGAGGATGCCCTGGAGGTCCGGGGCGATGGCCGCGGGGACCTTGGGGGCGGTGGTGTTGGCGTAGGCAGCCCGGCCGCCGCGCAGCCGGTAGGCGGCCAGCGTGATCCCGAAGGCATGCTCGAGCGCCCCGGCGCTGGCCGTGACTGGGACGGACAGGCGGTCGGCGCTAGCCCGGCCGGGAGTCAGCCCGGCTGCCCGCAGCGCGGCATCGACGGCGTCGACCTGCGCGGCCGTCGGGCTGAAGTCCGCGTCGAACTGCGCCGGGCTCAGGAAGCGGTGGAAGTACGGCGAACTCCGGTCGGCCAGGCCAGCCAGCAGCGCGCTCAGCCCGGACTGATCGCGGACGTTGAGCGTCACCTCAACGGTCAGTCGCGTCCCGGACGCGAGCGCCCCGGACCGGACGGCACCCGCCGGGACCTTTGGGGCGGCGCTGGCCGTCAGCACGGCCGACCTGCTCCCGCCTGGGAATGCGGAAGCCGCAAAACCCGGCGCGGGCACCGCCGCCAGCACGCCGAGCGCGGCCGCGGCGACGACAACAGGAACGGCAAGCACGCGTTTCCGGCGCATTCTAGCCAGACCCTGCATGGATAGCATCATGTCCGCCCCTTTGTCATCGCCCCGCTTTCCGGGAACGTTTACAGGTAGTCAAATTACCGCCAGGGAAAGTGGCTGTCCGGGTTTCAACACAGCTTTTCCGATTACCGCACCCGACGCGATCCTGAGTCCCCTCCCTAAACAGACGGGATGAATGCCGCTAATCGCCAGCTTGCGCATGAAGGCTGGCAGAACGCCCGGAACCACGATCTAATTCCGGCACTGCGCCCGGAATCGCAGGATAAATTTCTCGGTGTCGGTAGAAGCCTGATTCCCGAATTCATGGCTTTAACAGTTCCGGCTGCGCTCGCACGTTCTCCCGATATGCTGACCCCGCGACCGGGGAATTATTGAATCGGGGGAATTCATGAGGCTGGCGACTCGCGCGCGCAGGCTGTGGCTGGCGGCAATATCCGCGACGATAATCCTCGTGCTGGTACCAGGCGCAGCAGAGGGCGCCAGCGTGCACGCCGGCACTCTCCCGACCACGCAGGTAGGCGGAACGCCAGGCGCCCACGCCCGGCCCTCCGCACCGCGACCCTTGGGACAGGCCTCGGTCCCGCAACCCTCCGCGCCGCAGCCCTCGGGGCAGGCCTCGGTCCCGCGGGCCTCGGGACCGGCCTCGGCCCCGCGGGCCTCGATCCCGCCCTCCGACGCCAAGTGCGAGTTCTTGTACTGGGCAACGTGCACAAGCCTGAACAACGACGTCTCTATCGATACTTACAGCAATGGAGATACCTCCAGCTGTACCTTCACGGCAATCACCGACTGGGGAGATGGCACCCCGCCGACCAGCGTCGACTTCACCGGCGGCCCGGACGGAACGGTGTGGGACGTCGGCGATCACACGTACACCACCCCAGGGACCTACACGATCAGCGTGGACGGCCTCGTTGACTCCGGCTACTGCTCTTACGGGACGGGTACTCTCACTTTCACGCTCACCTGCGAGCAGTCCACGCAGCCTGACGGCAGCTACGAGTTCGGCGGATGCGTCACCCCCGAAGACGACGAGACGCAGGACGTCACCGTCTCGGCGTCGAATCTTGACGGCATAGGGGTGTCCGCGTCCCCGTCCGATGCGGTCACCTACGACGACGGGGGCGCGGCCGGCGACGAGCTCACCTCCGCCGGGGACAGCACGCTGTCCCTGGACCTGGACGGCACGCAGATCCCGGTCTTCAGCGGCCCGGTGAACGACAGTCTCACCGCGCCGATCACCCTGAGCGCGCCGGCCAAGCTGGCCGGGCTGGGCCTGTCCGGGAAACTCGACCTCACCCCTGTGCTGTCAGGCGGCTCGCCAACCGGATCGCTGACCGCCACGGCAACCGCGACGCTCCCGTCGGTATTCGGCGGCGGGACCGGCAAGCTCACGGCGACCTCGACCGTGAATAAGGGCCTGACCAAGGCCGTGGTCACCGTGGACAAGGCGAGCTTCCTCCAGCTCTTCACGCTGACGAACCTCACGCTCACCTGGACGTCCGGGTCCGGCGGCGAGACCTGGAAGGTCGCCGCGACCGCGTCCGCCGGCGGCGCGAGGAAGGGCAACCTGACGGGATCCCTCACTTACGAGAACGACACGCTGACTGCGGCCGCCCTCTCGGTGAAGGGCCTCAGCCTCGCCGGCCTGGCCGACCTGTCGGCCCTGACCATCACCTACGGCGGCGACGGCTGGCAGGGAACGGCGACCCTCGGCTCGGGCGCGTCCGCGGCCACCGCCAGCGTCAGCCTCGCCTTCGACGACACCGGGCTGGCCTCGGCGACCATCAGCGCGACCAACATGTCGCTGTTCGGCGTCCTGAAAGTCCAGGACTTCACGCTCAGCTATGGAGGCGGCACATGGAGCATTAAGGCCACCGGGGCTGCCGGCGGCGGCGTGTCCGGATCGATGACCGTGGCCGACGGCGTCATCTCGGCCGCCAGCCTGACCGCGACCAAGCTGAGCTTCCTCGGCAAGTTCACCGTCGAGACCGCGTCGGTCTCCTACGCCGCCCAGGCACCCAACAGCCAGTGCGCCGACGTGCAGGGCGACTCGATCTGGTGCGGCGCCTGGAGCGTCGAGCTCCCCTCGGCCACCGTCGTCGACGGGGTGAGCGGCTCCCTGGCCGCAGCCGACGGGTCCTTCGCGTCCGGGTCCATTGACGTGACCGGGAACGTGCCGCTGCTCGACGGGATCATCCTGACCGAGCTTGGCGGCAAGGTCACCGTCAACCCGCCCCCGACCAAGATCGCCGGCACCGTCGGCCTGCGCTTCGGCCCCAAGATCAGGGGCCTCTCCCTGATCGACCTCAACGGCACCCTCACCAGGCAGCTGCCCGGCGACGATACGTCGGGATCCTACGACCTCGATGGCAGCCTGAACGCCCTGAACGTGCTCCACGGCACGGCCAAGGTCACCGTTCCGGGCGATGGCTCCGCCACGACCTTCGACCTCACCGCCAACGCCTCCGTCACCGGGGCTAGCGCGGCCGGCAAGCTCACCGGGTCGTTCACCAGTGATTCCTTCACCCTCGCGGGGAACGTCGACATCAAGGTCCTCGGCCACAAGGTCAGCGGAACCCTGAAGGCCGACGCAAAGGGCGTAGCCGCCTGCGGCCAATACCACGGGCACCAGGCCGGCTTCGAGTACGACTGGGACACCGCATCAGTGACCTTCCTCGGCACCAAGGGCTGCACCGAGGCGGGCTTCTGACCTACCCACTGTCCAAATAATGAGATGACTATCTTGCATTCTGGACAGTGGTGTACTGGCAGGACCAGACTGTCGTGCAGTGAAAGGAGACACATGAGCGTCTACACGCACGGTCATCACGAGTCCGTCCTGCGATCGCACCGGACGCGCACGGCGGCGAACTCCGCCGCGTACCTGCTGCCGCACCTGAGCGCGGGCGACTCGCTGCTCGATATCGGCGCTGGCCCGGGGACGATCACGGCCGACCTCGCGGGCATCGTCGCCGGGGTGACCGCCACCGAGGTGGGGGAGAAGGAACTGGGGCTGACCCGCGAGACCATCGCGGCCAGGGGGATCGCCAACGTCGACTTCAGCGTGCAGGACGTGCACGCGCTTACCTTCCCCGACCACACCTTCGATGTCGTCCACGCGCACCAGGTGCTCCAGCATGTCGCAGACCCGGTGCAGGCGCTGCGAGAGATGGCCAGGGTCGCCCGGCCGGGCGGCCTGGTCGCGGCGCGCGACAGCGACTACGCGGCCTTCACCTGGTGGCCGCAGATCCCCGAGCTCGATGAATGGCTCCGGCTCTACCGCACCGCCGCGCGCGCCAACGGCGCCGAGCCCGACGCCGGCCGGAGAATGCTCTCCTGGGCGCGAGCGGCCGGACTCACCGACGTCACGGCCACCGCCAGCACCTGGTGCTACGCCACGCCCGATGCCCGCGACCAGTGGGGACGCATGTGGGCCGACCGAGTCCTGGAATCCGCCCTGGCCCGCCAGCTGGTCGACGGCGGGTACGCGACCACGGACGACCTGCGTCGCATCAGTAACGGCTGGATCGCCTGGGCGGCGGCGGATGACGGCTGGCTCGCCGTCTTGCACGGCGAGATCCTCGGCCGGTCCGGGCCGGCCGCCTGACCCCGGCGCTGGTCAGCGGCATGGGCCTGGGGTAGGAGCGACGGGAGCCGCGGGCTGCATGTTAGCTGCCAGCTCGACCGCCGCCTCGCGGATGCGGTCAGGTAGGCGACCCCGGTCCATCGTGCCGCCGGCCACGCCCGGGCTGTCGATGGGCCAGAAGTTCCGCAAGCACGGCATCAGGGCCTCGCACACGGCCGAGG
>Ga0208220_1000732_pt1 | contig 13763 bp, 9 predicted proteins | sample NGESurdeep092012_9_FD_184484 | JGI IMG/M metagenome (GOLD analysis project Ga0208220, IMG submission 184484) | Arctic peat soil microbial communities from Barrow, Alaska - NGEE Surface sample F53-1 deep-092012 (SPAdes) | ecosystem: Environmental > Terrestrial > Soil > Wetlands > Peat ... | reverse complement strand
TGGAGTGCAAAAAATTGACAGTTGGCACATAAGCGCCACAGGTCACGATCCGGCCAAAGGCACATTTCGGCTCAAGGACTCTGCGAAACCGCGACATTTGCGCCCGCCGACGGCCTGGCGCCCATTGCGCACTGGGTCAGAAAACGAACGCCGGCGTGGCGGTGAAGCCCGGCAGTAGGGGAGCCGAGGCATCGAAGATCGGACGACCCACAAGATGGCCTTCGACCATGCGGTAAATGATGCCTTTGCCGTTCGGGCCGTGGCCGAAGACGCCGACGATTCGCCCGTTCGGCTTTAATTGGCGGCCCAGCGCCTCGGGCACGACCTCGGTCGAGCCGTTGAGTAAAATGAGGTCATAAGGCGCGGCCGCCGGCCAGCCCGCGGTCAACGGCCCGGTGGCGACGACCACCGAAGTAGCGCCGACAGTGGCCAGCACCGCCTGCGCTTCGCGCGCCAGCGTTGCATCCCCCTCAAGCGCAACCACTGATCCTACGACCCGCGACAACACCGCGGACGAGTAGCCGGTCGCACAGCCGACATCGAGAACATGATCGGCACCGCTCACCTGTGCCGCCTGGATCAGCTTGGCGAGCACCATCGGCTTGAGCAGCGCGCGGCCTTTGCCGACCGTAATATCGCTGTCGAGGTAGGCTTGGCCTGCGACCGCCCGCGGAACGAAAAGCTCGCGCGGCACCGCCAGCATCGCCGCGATCAAGTCGAGATTGGTGACATCGGCGGTGCGAACCTGCCCGTCCACCATCATCCGGCGCGCCGTAGCAGTGTCGAACATGCCGCAAATTCCTCAATGAGCGATCGGCCGGTTTTGCGACACAGCCCGGCAAAACGCAAGCACCGGGCCGCGCAAGCGTATTCCCGGCGCCGTAATGTGTACGGGCCGGCTGTGACGATTGTTACGCCGCCCCGGGAATAATCGCGGCCGTTCGGCCTTAACCGACCGACGGCGTAGGCATTGCTTAATCGATTGGGTGCAGTTAACCCATGCGCCGGACGGCCACGTGGCGGAGTGGTTACGCAGCGGTCTGCAAAACCGTTTACCCCGGTTCAATTCCGGGCGTGGCCTCCAGCTTCTTTACGCCCTCCGTGGCATCAGACCGGCGCATCAAAAGCTCCGGGAGCACGAATTTCCTCGCCGACGGTGCTTTCAATGCCGGACCGGCTTTGTTATAGCGCTGCGACGCGAGCAGGCTTTTCCCCGGTAGCTCAGCGGTAGAGCAACCGGCTGTTAACCGGTTGGTCGCTGGTTCGAATCCGGCCCGGGGAGCCAAACTTAGCCGCTTTGCCGAATGCCGCACAGGTCAAGACGTGAACACCGTCGGCTGAGTCGCTGACCTAAAATCGCCCGAAGTTAAGTCCGGCCTAGGGCCGGCCCGCGCGATTCCAGCCGCGGATGCGGTCGCCGTAAACCTCGAAGCCGGTCGGCGTGACCACGACGGTATCTTCGAGCTTGAGGAAGCCGCGGCGCGGATGCTTCAGCGTGGTTTCGACCGAAATCACCATGCCGGTTTCGAGCGGACGGTCAGCGTCATAAGCATCATAGGGTACCGGACCTGCATTGGTCAGCCGGGGCGCCTCATGACTGACGAGCCCCATGCCGTGCGCGAGAAATTCGATGTGATTGTGCAATTTCGATTTGTGCAGCGGCACGTTGGCGGCGGCATAAATCTCCTTGCCGAGCGCGCCCGGCCGGATCGGTTTCATCGAGGCCTGTTCGATGGCTTCGACTTCGGCCAGAAGATCGACGAGTTCGGCGTCCGGCTCGCCGATCACACCCATGCGCGCGACGTCGCCGATATAGCCGTGATAATTGCCGCCTGAATCGAGCGACAACACGTCGCCCTTCTCCCAGCGCTGGTCCGACGGCGCGCGGTTAAGACTCGAACCCGCGGCGATCAGGCAATAATCGAATGTCAGTCCGCGCGATGTCTCCTCGCGGCGCAGCGCTTCGGTCAATTCGGCCTTGGTGGCGCCGGCGCCATGGTTCTGGATCACGGCCAGCATTGAATCGATCACCGCATCCGACGCGATCCGCAGCATTTCGAGTTCTTTCGGCGATTTGCGGGCGCGCAGGCGTTCGAGCACGAAGAGCGCGTCTTTGATCTCGCTTTGCGGAAACGCTTTGCGCAGCACCTCTGCTGCATCGACCGGCAGAAAGGCGAGTTCGGCGCCGATACGTTTCGGCTTCGGCATCAGCCGGCGCGCGTAGTCGACGGCCTTTTCCATGACGTCGACCGACCCCGAGCTCTTGGCGTTGATCTCGGTCACCCAGAACGGCGTATTTTCGTTCTGGAAATTCTCCATGCGGTGACCGAAGAAGCCGGCCTTTTGCGGCTCGCCTTTGACGTAGACGAAAACCGGCAGGTAACGGGAAAGCCCCATCGCGTCCATGGATTCGAAAAAGAACGCGCGATGGCCGCCCATGAGATACTGCACATTGTGCTTCGAGGTGACCAAGAGAAGATCGATCCCAGCCTCGTCCATCAGCCGGTCGAGAAGCGCGGTGTCGAACGGGGCGGTGCTTTTTGGCTTGGTGACGTCGAGCATGATGAGGTTCCTCCTGGCTGGGCGGGCTTTAGCCTACCAAATTCCATAACGGCGATGAACCCACCCCGGCTAGAACGCGGGTGCCGGGATAGACCCCGGCGGGCAGCTCGCGATTGCGATTGCCGCCCTCGTGTTTATGCAAAAGTTACGCGGCCGAACGCCGAAAACACATTGCCGCAATGCGGGATGGCACGTTTATCATCTGCCAGAAAGCTATTCGCACTGCTACGGAGTATAAGTATAGTGCCGGGCAAAAGCGAACAACGCGCACTTGACGTATTTCGGAGGGGACTCTCGTGGGGACGAGCCGTAGCGATACCGGGTGGCGGAGCCGCCGTGGCATCGTGATCGCAGCATGCATTGCGGTCCTTGCAGTTTTCGGATCGGTTTATTGGTACTCGACGCAAGGGCCGGATCCGGCCCACGCGGCGCATGCCACGCGCACGGCCGTCCCGGTCAGCATCGCCACCGCTTCGCGGCAGGACGTGCCGATCTATCTGACCGGGCTCGGCACGGTGCAGGCGCTGTTCACGGTCGGCATTCATGCCCAGGTCGACGGCAAGCTGCAGGACGTGTTCTTCAAGGAGGGCCAGCGCGTCAACAAAGGCGACGTGCTGGCCAAGATCGATCCCCGGCTCTACCAAGCCGCGCTCGACCAAGCCAAGGCGAGAAAAGCCCAAGACGATGCCGCCTTGATTTCCGCGGAAAAGGACCTCGAACGATACCAAACGTTAGTACTGAAGAAATTCGAGACCCAACAAAACGTCGATCAACAGCAAGCCAAGGTCGATCAGACCAAAGCCGCCATCGCCGCGGACATCGCCGCCATCGAGACTGCGCAGACCCAACTCGATTACACCGACATTGTGGCGACGACCGACGGGCGGATGGGCGTGCGCATGGTCGACCCCGGCAATATCGTTCATGCCAACGATCAGGGCGCGATTGCGATCTTGACCCAGACCGAACCGACCGGCGTGGTTTTCACGTTGCCGGCGCAGACCCTCGACCAAGTCCGCGAGGCAATGGCGCACGGCGACGTACAGGTCGCCGCCTATGACCGCGACAATCTCCGCCTGCTAAGCACCGGCAAGCTCGCCATGGTCGACAACCTGATCGATCAGACCACCGCGAACTACCGCCTCAAGGCGATGTTCAGTAACGACGACGAGAAATTATGGCCGGGCGAATTCGTCAATGCCCGCCTGCTGCTCGAAACCCGGAAGGATGTCGTGGTGATACCGCCGGTGGCCGTTCAGCGCGGACCGCACGGGCTGTTCACCTGGGTGCTCAAACCGGACAACACCGTCGAGCCGCGTCCGATCGCAACCGGCACGACGACCGGCGGCAGCACCATCGTCACATCGGGCGTCGAGGATGGCGAGCGGGTGGTGACCGATGGCCAATATAAGCTGCAGACCAATTCGCCGGTGAGCATCACCGCACCGCGCACCGCGGCGCACGGGGATGCGACGTGAGTATTTCGGAGCCGTTCATCCGGCGTCCGGTCGCGACCACGCTGCTGATGGCGGCGCTGGCCTTCGTCGGCATCGTCTCGTTCCCGTTCCTGCCGGTTGCGCCGCTGCCGCAAGTCGACTTTCCGACCATTCAGATCACGACGACCTGGGCCGGAGCGAGCGCCGAGACCATGGCGACCTCGGTCGCAGCCCCGCTCGAACAACAATTCGGCCAGATCGCCGGCATCTCGCAGATGACGTCGCAGAGTTCGCTCGGCGCCTCCACCATCGTCATCCAGTTCAATCTCGAGCGTAATATCGATTCTGCCGCCCAGGACGTGCAGGCGGCGATTACCGTGGCGAGCAAGACATTGCCACAGGCGCTGACGACGCCGCCGGCCTACAAGAAGGTCAATCCGTCGGACACACCGGTGCTGCTGCTTTCAGTGCATTCCGACACTATACCGCTGATCAATGTCGACGATTACGCCAACATCTTTCTGGCGCAGCAGCTTTCGCAGGTTGACGGCGTGGCGCAGGTTTCGGTGTTCGGCGACCGCACACCGTCGATCCGCGTCCAAGTCGATCCCGCTAAACTCGCGGCGAACGGACTGACGCTCGAAGAAATCCGCAGCACGCTGATCAGTTCGACCACCAACGCCGCCAAGGGCGTCATCAATTCCGACAAGATTACCTTCACGATCGCCGCGAATGACCAGATCGTCGACGCCGATAAATTTAACGACGTCGTGATTGCCTACCGCAACGGCGCGCCGATCCGGGTGCGCGATGTCGGTCAGGCGGTGTCCGAACCGGTCGACCGCACGGTGGCGGCTTATCAGAACAACCAGGACGGCGTCATCCTGGCGGTATTCAAGCAGCCCGGCGCCAACGTCATTGATATCGTCGACAATATCAAGGCGGAGCTGCCGCAGCTCGCGGCGCGCATTCCGCCCGCGGTCAAGGTCGAAACCATTCTCGACCGCACCGTGACGATCCGCGCCTCGGTGTCGGACGTCGAGTTCACGCTGATGCTCACCATCTGCCTGGTCGTGATGGTGATCCTTTTGTTCCTGCGCAATTTCTGGGCGACGCTTATTCCCAGCGTGACGGTCCCCCTGGCGCTCGCCGGATCATTCGCGGCGATGTATCTGATGAAATTCAGTCTCGACAATTTGTCGCTCATGGCGCTCACCATCGCCGTCGGCTTTGTCGTGGACGACGCCATCGTCGTGGTCGAAAACATCTACCGGCACGTCGAGCATGGCGAGCCGCCTTTCACCGCGGCGCTCAAAGGTTCGCGCGAGATCGGCTTCACCGTGCTGTCGATCTCCTGTTCGCTTATCGCCGTTTTCATCCCGTTGTTGCTGATGGGCGGCATCATCGGCCGGCTGTTCCGCGAATTCGCGCTGACCGTTACCGCCTCGATCGCGGTTTCAGCACTGGTGTCGTTGACGCTGGCGCCAATGATGTGCTCGCGCTTCATGAAGCGCGAGCCGGAAACGCATAGCCGCGTCTATCGGGTGATCGAGGGTGGATTCAATGCGATGGCCGGGTTCTACCGGCGCACGCTCGATATCGTGCTGCGGCACCAGCCGATCGCGCTTTTAGTGTTTTTCCTGACCATGGCGCTCACCGTGGTCATGGCCATTGAAATTCCGAAAGGCTTTTTCCCGATCCAGGATACCGGAATGATTCAAGGCTTCGCCGAGGCCGCGCAGGAAACCTCGCCGAACGAGATGATGCGGCTCATGCACAATGTCGGCGAGGTGCTGCTGCGCGATCCCGACATCCAAGGTTTCGGCTCATTTACCGGCTCGACGGGTGCTGCGAATTCGGCCAATACCGGCCGCTTCTTTATTGCACTCAAACCGCGCGACGAACGCAGCCTCAACTCATCGCAGATCATCGACCGTCTGCGCCCGCAGCTTGCCAAGCTGCAGGGCGTCAATCTGTTTCTGCAACCGACCCAGGACATCAATGTCGGCGCGCGCATCGCGCGCGGCAGCTTTCAATACACCTTGCAAGACACCAATATCGGCGAACTGAACGAGTGGTCGCAGAAGCTATTGGACAAGCTGCGCACACTCCCGCAACTCGCCGACGTCACCAGCGATCTCGCGGCGAATGCGCCGAAACTTCAGATCACCATCAATCGCGACCAGGCCTCGCGTTTCGGCATATCGCCGCAGGCGATCGACGATACGCTCAATGACGCGTTCGGCCAGCGCGAGATCACGCAATACTTCACGCAGCTCAAGACCTACTTTCTGGTCTTGGAAATCCTGCCCGATTTGCAAAAGGACCTGTCGACGCTCGACCGCCTCTACGTCAAGTCGCCGCTGACCGGAGGCGCAGTACCGCTGTCGTCGCTGGTCGACGTCGACAGCAACGAAGTCGGACCCCTTCTGATCTCGCATCAGGGCCAGTTCCCGGCAGTGACCATCACATTCAACCTGGTGCGCGGCGTAGCGCTCGGACAGGCGGTCGATGCCGTCAACGACGCCTCGCGCGACATCGGCATGCCGTCGGCCATCATCCCGACCTTCCAGGGCAACGCGCAAGCGTTCCAGACCTCGCTGCGCAGCGAACCGGCCTTAATCGGCGCGGCGTTGATCGTGGTCTACATCATTCTTGGCATACTTTATGAGAGCTTCATCCATCCGCTGACCATCCTGTCGACGCTGCCGTCGGCCGGCGTCGGCGCGCTGCTCGCGCTGAGCCTCGGCCATATGGACCTTTCGGTGATCGGCATCATCGGCATCATTCTCTTGATCGGCATCGTCAAGAAGAACGGCATCATGCTGGTGGATTTTGCCATTGCAGCGGAGCGCGAACGTCACATGGAGCCGCTCGCCGCGATCCGCGAGGCCTGCCTGCTGCGCTTCCGTCCGATCTTGATGACCACGGCGGCGGCGATGCTTGCCGGCATTCCACTGGCGATCAGCAACGGCGCCGGTTCGGAAATGCGCCAGCCACTGGGCTACGCCATGGTCGGCGGCCTCGCGCTCAGCCAAGTACTCACGCTCTATACCACGCCGGTCGTCTATCTTTATCTCGACCGGTTGCAGACGCGGCTATTCGGCGCCAGGCGCGGGCCGATCGAGGAAGACGAACCGGTCCACGCCGTCGCGGCGGAGTAAGGCACGCTCACCCCCACAGTTCCTTGCTCGCGAGCCGCGCGCCTTTGACCAGCGCATCGAGCTTGGCCCACATGATGCTGGGATGGACGCGGCGATAGAACGGGCCCTGGGCAAAGCCGCAGTCGGTGCCGGCCAAGAGATTTTCGCGCCCGATCAGCCGGGCAAGCCGCACGATGCGTTGCGCCACCAGTTCCGGATGCTCGACAACATTGGTGGCGTGGCTGATCACACCGGGAATGAGCACCCTGCCCTCCGGCAGCTTGGCATTTTCCCACACTTGCCATTCATGCTCGTGACGCGGGTTGGCGCCTTCAATGACATAGGCCCCGACCTTCATAGTGAGGATCAGGTCGACGATATCCTTCAGCGGCACATCGGTCGTGTGCGGGCCCGGCCAGCTGCCCCAACAAACGTGATAGCGGATGCGGTCGGCCGGCAAGCCGGCGATCGCCTCGTTGAGCACGTCGACCTGTAAGGCGAGCCACTTGCGATAATCCGCAAAGCTGCCCGGCGGCACCATGCGGTCATAGGTGACGGCGAAGCGCGCATCGTCGAGCTGCAACACGAACCCGGCATCGATGATCATTTTATATTCGGTGCGCATCGCAGCGCCGATCGCACGGATCAATTCTTCGTCGGTCTTGTAATATTCGTTCGTGCGGTCGGGGATGACGCTGGCCGGCGCAGCAACCGGAAGAAACGCCTCCTCAACCTTGGCGTCCTTGAGCGCCGACTTGAAATTGTCGATGTCGCGCTGCAGCTCGGCCTGGCCGGTATAGGCAATCGGGCCGACGCAGACCGCCTCGACCGTCGTCGCGACATTCTCCTTCGCATCAAGTTCGGCGTAAAACTCCGCAAACTTTTCGCGGTCGACGCCGCGCATGAACGGATTGCCGCCCGGCTTGATCGGGCGCCGCTCGAAGCCGCTGAGCCGCTCCAGCACATATTGCGACCAGCTGATGGACTTGCCGAACTCGCCGTCGCTGACAACGTCAATGCCGACATCGGCCTGCTCGCGCACGACTTTGGCGACGGAGTCCTTCAGGCAAACGTCGTAGGCGGCATGATCGTAAGGCTTGCCCGACTGCTTGGCCCGCAAGAAATCCTGCAGCGTATCGGGCCGGATCAGACTTCCGACATGGGTGGTGAGAATACGGTCGATGCTACGCTTCATGTCCACTGTCCCTCAATGCCACGCGTTTCCGGACGGAGCTTGCCGTCACTCATAGGAATAGCTTCACGACCAGTTGGCGCGTTTGCGCAAGGCGACGTTTGCTGCGGCTGCATCCGAAACGACAGCATCGACGTCGAATACGGTCAGTTTACCGTGACGCTTGAGGATACGGCCGTCGACCACAACGGTGTCAACGTTGGCCGGCTCGGCGGCAGTGACCAGCATATGCGCCGGATCGCCGAATATACCGAGATTGACGCCGCGCGTGTCGACCATGATCAGATCGGCGCGCTTGCCCGGCTTGAGCGAGCCTGTTTTATCGCCAATTCCCATCGAACGCGCGCCCTCACTGGTGGCTAGTTGCAGCACGCGCCGGGCACTCAGCTTGAATTCGTTCTCGGCGATGCCGTTTTCAGCATTCTGCACCACCTTCATGATGCCGAACATGTCGGCGTTGCCCGACAGCTCGACGGTGTCGACTGACAGACCGACCGGGATTCCCGCGTCTAGAAATTTTGAAGTCTGCGGCAAGCCAAAGCCGATGCGCAGTTCGGTGAACGGCGAGATGCTGATGGCGGCGCCGGCGTCGGCCAGCGCCTTGATCTCGTCGCCGCTTGCTTTGTTGGCGTGAATGATCTGCATGTCGTTGCGTAGCAACCCTGCCTTGGCGATGCCGTCAATCTGACCGATGGCGGGCCGCGAACCGCTGGCGTGGACCGTGATCGGCAGGCCGAGCGCGCGCGCGCCTGCGATTTCAGCCTTGTAGACTTCCGGCGGGATTGCAGTCGCCGCGTTATTGCCGCCTTGACCCCGCCACGCGAAGCCCAGCGTGATCAGGCCATCGGGCGATAGTTTGGTCCAACCATCACGCAACCGCTTGATATCGGCCAGGTCGATCTGCTGATTGTTGGGCATGCCTTGCGCCGCACCATAGGAGAAGCGCGAACGGAGCCCGGACTCGCGCAACGCCTTGAGGTCGGCATCGGCAAAGGCCGGACCACGAATATTGTGGCACCAATCATGGACGTGGGTAATGCCGTTATTGATCGCCTCGGCGCAGGCGAGCCGCGTGCCCTGGTACATATCGTCGGCCAAATATTTCTGACCGAGCATGGCGGTGGTGCGGAAGTAACCGAATTCCGGCTTGTCGCCTGACATGCTGCGCAGCAGCGTGTTCCACATGTGCCAATGAGTCTCGACCAAACCTGGCAATACGATCATGCCGTTGCCGTCGATGACGGACGCACCGGGCGCCGTGAGATTTTGTCCCACCGCGACGATCGCGCCGTTCGCGACGTGCACGTCGGCGTTGGCAATATCGCCGGCCTCGTCCATCGTCATGACATAGGCATTGCGGATCACAAACATTCCGCGCGCAGGCAGCGGGTTCGTACCGCTCGCATGCGACGCAGCCTTCGCCGTACGTCCGACACCAGTCACCGCGGCGAGCGCCGCGGCGTTAGCCAACAGACAGCGACGGCTCATGAGCCTTATTCTCGGCATCGTCCCCTCCCCGGCGTCATGCGCCGCGCAAAACCTAATACAGTACAGCGCAGATTCCGCAACGCCGCGCGCGACGTGGAACCGACCGCGTAAGATGGGCAACGTCCCATGCCGCTTCCCACGGTCATGTCGCTTCCGACAGTGCGGAGCGATAGTCTCGTTCACGCGCGCGCAAACAGCGCGCATATCGAGGGAGGACATCATGACGTCATTGACCAGGCGCTCGTTGGCCTTGCTGCCGCTGTTCGCGCCGTTCCTATCATGCGGTGTCGCTCGCGCTGGCGAACTCAACCCGGCGGCCGTGACGTTCAAATTACCCGATCAAATCCAATGGTCATCGCCCAGCCCAACCGGTGCGCAAAATGCAGTGCTGGTCGGCGATCCGACGAAGGGAGGACTTTACGTCCAAATGGTCAAATGGCTTGCCGGCAACCATTTCAGTCATCCGCATTTCCACCCGCACGATCGTTTCATCACCGTGCTCAAGGGAACGTGGTGGGTCGGCACCGGCACCAAATTCGATCCCGACGCCACGGTTGCCATGCCGGCGGGCACCTTCGTAACCCATTTTGGCCAGCAGGTGCATTTTGACGGCGCCAAGGACGAGGATGCGGTTCTTCTGATCGTCGGCGAAGGCCCGGCGACGGCAACACCCGCGGAAGCCAAATAGAATTTAGGCGGCCGTCTGGGTCGCCGAGCGGACGCCGGAAACGGGGACGACATCCGCAGCATTGCGCTTGGCGCGGTCGAGGATGAGTTCGATCGACGCCACTTCGATGCGGTTGCGCCCATTGTCCTTGGCGCGATACAGCGCGTGATCGGCCTGCGCCAACAGCGCCGAAATATCGAGCACGGCGTCGTAGCTGATCACCACGCCGATACTGACGGTGGCGACCACCGGCCGGCCCTCGACCTCGCAGGTCGCGGTGGCGAATGACGCGCGGATCTGCTCGGCGACCGCCACCGCCCGCTCGCGCGTCGCATCGACCAGCACGGCCGCAAATTCCTCGCCGCCAAGCCGGCCAAACAGATCGGCACGGCGCATGCAGTTGCTCGACACATCGGCAAACCGTTGCAGCACGCGATCGCCGATGGCATGGCCGAAGCGGTCGTTGATCGATTTGAAATTATCAAGGTCGAGCAGCATGACGGCGATCGGACGCGGATCGATTGCCTGCCGCTTCAGACGCGCTTCGCCGTCCTGCAGGAATGCACGGCGATTGGAAATGCCGGTCAGCGGATCGACCAAAGCGGCCGTCTTGTGCCGGTGCTCGGTGCGTTCTTTCGCCATCGCGAGCAGAATAAAGGCGATCGAGATGGTAAACAGCAGCGCCTCGAAGCTCAGCACGGTCAGCCAGACGCTGCCGAACGCGCGGTTGCCCATCGGCTTCCAGGACAGCATCGCGCCGAACGGCGTACGCAACAGATAAAGCGCGCCATGAGCAAACAGCATGAAGATGGCGGGCCAGCGCGAAACCAGCGGCTCGCTGCGCCCGCGCCAGAATTCGTACGCCGCCGCCCAGGTATAGGCGGTGATGATGCCGGAGCTGAGCAGCGCACGCGCTTCCCAAGAAGCGGCAAAGACGGGCATATGGCCGACGACGAGCCACAACGCGGCGCCGGCGAACAACAGGATCGGTTGCGGCCGGCGATGGTCGAATACGCGAGCGCCGGTCCAGGTCAAAGCGAAGGCGGTAAACAGGAGTGCATTGGCCAAGTCGATCGAGATCAGATCGGAGACCGTCCCGAACATGCCGAACAACACAATCGAGGCCGCGCGCAGCAGGTCGGCAAAACCCCACCATGCCACGGCATAGATCGCTGTGTTCTGCACCCACGCGAACAGCAGCAGCAATCCGAGGATTGCCTCCACGTAGATGGTTACGAGGAACAATGTATTGACGTCGAGATTCATTGCGCACAACCAGGTTGGCCGGGCTCGGCAACGAGTGCTGGAAACCCCGTCATTGGGGCATAACGCCAGCGCGGGAAACAATCGGTGAATACCCTTGGCCGTCGAGACGACATGCGGTGATATGGTTTCGACAATCTTTCGCGAATTTTGCCAATTCATTCAGCCTTGTTTCCGAAGTATTGGTCATCTAGGGTCGCACCCCGCTCGGGAACATATGACAATGCAGCTGCGCAATGGGATCATCGAGGCGATCGGCAACACGCCGCTGATCAAACTCAAACGCGTTTCCGAGGCGACGGGGTGTACGATCCTCGGCAAGGCCGAATTCATGAATCCCGGCCAGTCGGTCAAGGACCGCGCGGCTTTATTCATCATCGAAGACGCGGTGAAAAAAGGTGAGCTGCGGCCCGGCGGCGTCATCGTCGAGGGCACCGCTGGCAACACCGGCATCGGGCTTGCCTTGGTGGGCAATGCCATGGGCTTCCGCTCGGTGATCGTCATCCCCGAAACGCAAAGCCAGGAAAAGAAAGACACACTGCGGCTGTGCGGAGCGGAGTTGATCGAAGTGCCGGCGGTTCCTTATTCCAATCCCAACAATTACGTAAAACTCTCCGGCCGGTTGGCGGCCCAGCTGGCGAAAACCGAAAAGAACGGCGCGATCTGGGCCAATCAATTTGACAACACTGCCAACCGGCAGGCCCACATCGACGCAACAGGCCCGGAAATCTGGCAGCAGACCGACGGCAAGGTCGATGGCTTCGTCTGCGCCGTCGGCACCGGCGGTACGCTTGCCGGCGTCGCGATGGCGCTCAAAGCGCGCAGCAAATCCGTCCGCATCGCGCTCGCCGACCCGATGGGCGCCGCGCTCTACAGTTACTACACGACCGGAACGCTGAAATCCGAAGGCTCTTCGATCACCGAGGGCATCGGCCAAGGCCGCATTACTCAAAATCTGGTCGACGCGCCGATCGACACCGCCTTTCAGATTTCCGACGCAGAGGCGGTGCCGATCATATTCGACCTGCTTGAACACGAGGGTCTTTGCCTCGGCGGCTCTTCCGGCATCAATATCGCCGGCGCCGTTCGCCTCGCCAAGGAGCTGGGGCCCGGCCATATCATCGTCACCATACTGGCCGACTACGGCACGCGTTATCAGTCAAAACTGTTCAATCCCCAATTCCTGCGCGAGAAGAACCTTCCCGTGCCGCCATGGCTCGAGCGCAAGTCGAGCATCAAGGTTCCGTATGAATGAACTTCGCGAGCCGGCATGCGTTAACTTGAACAATCATCCCTTTGCATCCATTTGAGAACAATCATGTTGAGAACCGACAACACCCCTCCTCCGTCGCCGACGAGCCGGTGGCTGGTATCGACCGAATGGCTCGCCGAACGCTTGCGCGATCCTCACATTGCCGTCGTCGACGCTTCCTATTTCCTGCCGACGCAGAAGCGCGATGCGCACGCCGAATATCGTGCCGGACATATCCCCGGCGCGGTGTTCTTCGACATCGAAGCGGTGAGCGATCACTCGACGGAATTGCCGCACATGCTGCCCGGCACCACGCAATTCGACCAGGTCGTAGGCCAACTTGGTATCAGCAATGACGATACGGTCGTCGTCTATGACAGCATCGGACTGTTCTCGGCTCCACGCGTCTGGTGGACGTTCCGTCTGTTCGGTGCGAAATCGGTTTACATCCTCGACGGCGGGCTGCCGAAGTGGAAAGCCGAGGACCGGCCACTCGATACCGGCGACGCCAAGCCTACGCCGAAGGAATTCCATGCCAAAATGAATGTCAGCGCCGTTGCGCTGCTCGACGACATGCGCATGGCGGTCGCCGACGACAGCGTACAAATCGTCGATGCGCGCTCTGCCGAGCGTTTTACCGGCAAGGCGCCGGAGCCACGCCCGGGACTGCGCTCGGGACACATCCCGCGCTCGTTCAATGTGCCCTACGACCGGCTGCTCGTGAACGGCCGGCTCGCCACGCGCGAGCACGTCACGGCGG
>Ga0208220_1000731_pt1 | contig 13764 bp, 10 predicted proteins | sample NGESurdeep092012_9_FD_184484 | JGI IMG/M metagenome (GOLD analysis project Ga0208220, IMG submission 184484) | Arctic peat soil microbial communities from Barrow, Alaska - NGEE Surface sample F53-1 deep-092012 (SPAdes) | ecosystem: Environmental > Terrestrial > Soil > Wetlands > Peat ... | reverse complement strand
GGCGGATGTATTTGGGCAGCCCGTCCTTCGACTGCTGACGCGCCGCCGCTGGCCGGCTAGGCCGGGCCCAGGGCCTTGGCCAGGAGTTCCAGCTTGACCAAGGACGCGGTCATCGCGTCGCGCCACCCTTCGCCTTCGTTGACCGCCTCCCGCAGATCCCCGTCGGAGCGGGTGCAGTCGAAGCTCTCTGTGACCATGGTGGCGTCGGCGCCATCGGGTGCGAGCTCGTAGCCCCACCGGTACCGCCCCGACTCCGGCGCGTCCTCCTCCTCGTCGGGACCTGCCACCCGCGCCGGCTCCCATACCAGCCGACGGCCGGGCTCGTACTCAACGATCTCACTGCGCATCTGGTAGTAGCCGAACCGCTCGTGGCGCATGTTCATCACGAACGCGTCGCCAACCCCGGACACCACGACCGACGGGGACGGTTGCCGCACCATGCCGGAGCCGTCGATCAGCGGATGGTTGGCGGAGTCGGCGAGCACCGCGAACAGCTGTCCCGCCGGTACCTCGATCCGCCGTGAGACCGAAACGAATCCATCTGCCATCGTCGTGCCCTTCTGCTCGCCGCCGGTGTCTACACGTGCAGACGGTACCGGTGGCGCGGATTCATCGGCCAGACGTTGCCGGGTGGATCTAGTCGGTGCCGGATTCCATCGCGGCCCGGTCGAGGAGCTCGTCGTCGTTGGCGCGGCCGTCGGAGGCGATCGCCTCGGCCCCGCCGACCGGCATCGAGCCGATGAGCTCGTCCGGCGTGGTCTGGCCGGACGCGCCGATCAGCGCCGCCTGGCCGCCGCCGAACATGCCCAGCCCCGCGTACTGCTCGAGCTTGGCCCTGGAGTCGGCGATGTCGAGGTTGCGCATGGTCAGCTGGCCGATCCGGTCCGACGGGCCGAACGCCGCGTCCTCGACCCGCTCCATCGACAGTTTGTCCGGGTGGTAGCTGAACGCCGCCCCGCTGGTGTCGAGGATCGAGTAGTCCTCGCCGCGGCGCAGCCGGAGCGTCACCGTCCCGCTCACGGCGGTGCCGACCCAGCGCTGCAGCGACTCGCGGATCATCAGCGCCTGCGGGTCGAGCCAGCGGCCCTCGTACAGCAGCCGCCCCAGCTTGCGGCCCTCGTTGTGGTAGGCGGCGAGCGTGTCCTCGTTGTGGATCGCGCAGACCAGGCGCTCGTAGGCCGCGTGCAGCAGCGCCATCCCCGGCGCCTCGTAGATGCCGCGCGACTTGGCCTCGATGATCCGGTTCTCGATCTGGTCGGACATGCCGAGGCCGTGCCGGCCGCCGATCGCGTTGGCCTCGAACACGAGCTCCACCGCCGAGGCGAACTCCTTGCCGTTGATCGCGACCGGGCGGCCGCGCTCGAACGTGATCGTGACGTCCTCGGCCGCGATCTCGACGTCGGGGTCCCAGAACCGCACGCCCATGATCGGGTCGACGAGCTCGACGTTGGCGTCGAGGTGCTCGAGCGACTTGGCCTCGTGGGTGGCGCCCCAGATGTTCGCGTCGGTCGAGTACGCCTTCTCCTTGCTCGACCGGTAGGGCAGCTTCCGGTCGAGCAGCCACTGCGACATCTCCGCCCGGCCGCCCAGCTCGGCCACGAAGGTGGCGTCCAGCCACGGCTTGTAGATCCGCAGGCCCGGGTTGGCGAGCAGCCCGTACCGGTAGAACCGCTCGATGTCGTTGCCCTTGTAGGTGGAGCCGTCGCCCCAGATCTGCACCTGGTCGGCCAGCATCGCGCGCACCAGCAGCGTGCCGGTGACCGCCCGGCCCAGCGGTGTGGTGTTGAAGTAGCCGCGGCCGCCCGACCTGATGTGGAACGCGCCGCAGGTCAGCGCGGCCAGCCCCTCCTCGACGAGGGCCGCCTTGCAGTCGACCAGACGGGCGCCTTCGGCGCCGTAGGCGCCGGCCCGGCCGGGCACCGACGCGATGTCGGGCTCGTCGTACTGACCGAGGTCGGCGGTGTAGGTGTAGGGCACCGCCCCCTTCTCGCGCATCCACGCGACCGCAACCGACGTGTCAAGGCCGCCGGAGAAGGCGATACCGACACGTTCACCGACAGGCAGGGAGGCGAGCACCTTGGTCATGGATGAAATTATATGCACATCACTGCATGATCATGCAACACATTTCCGGCGCCCGCTCGCGGCCTGCGGCCGCTTCTTGCTGTTATCGGACTGAGGGGCGGCGTCGGGACCAGGCCCGCACAACGCTTCTGTCACTCGCGCAACGCTGACATTCGGCTCTCCACCTGTCGTCGCCGCGCATCTTCATTGCCGATAAATCACTTTATGGGCGGCATGCAACTATTTACCGTAAAGCGGGAAATCAGCAATTCCTCCTGCTTTACGATTCCGCATAACCGCCTGTAGGCCGCAACTCAGGAGAAATATCCGTGTTCCGCTCGCGCCTGCGCATTCTCGCGCCACCCCTGGCAATAGCCCTGCTAGCCCTGGCGGGCTGCGGCGGCCTGACAATTAACCAAGCGAGTACTAGTCAGAACGGACTAGAAAAGACCACGCTCAACGTGGCCGTCGTGCCCGCGGTCGATTCGGCCGGATTCTTCGTCGCCCTGCACGAGGGGCTGTTCAAGGCCCGCGGCCTCACGATCAACTACACGCCCGCCGTCAGCAGCGACGAGGTGATCGATCAGCAGGTGGCCGACCAGTACGACATCACCGGCGGCAACTACGTCTCCTACATCCAGCACTACGTGGACCAGCACCAGAAGCTCGAGATTATCGCCGAGGGCTCGGTGATGCAGGAGGGCACCCAGGCGATCTACACGATGCCGAACTCGAAGATCAAGACGCTGGCCGGCCTCAAGGGCCACGTGCTCGGCATCAACGCGCCCTTCAACATCAACTACCTGCTGGCCGCCTCGGTGCTGACCGAGAACGGGATCAGGCTGTCCTCGGTGGATTTCCCGACCAAGCCGATCCCCTTCCCGATGATGGCGGCCGAGCTCGCCGCCGGGAAGGTCGCCGCGGCGGCGATGCCTGAGCCGTTCGCCACCGCCGCCGAGCAGCAGTACGGCGCGGTCACCCTGTCCGACCTCAACCAGGGCGCCACCGAGGAGTTCCCGATCCAGGGCTACGTGGTGACCAGGGCGTGGGCGGAGCAGAACCCCAACACGCTGAAGGCGTTCGTCGCCGCCCTCGCCCAGGGGCAGGAGATCGCCGACACCACCCGGTCCGCGATCGAGCAGGCGATGGAGGGGCTGAAGGGCCCGCAGAACGGCCAGATCCCGCCGATCATCGCCTCGGTGATGGCGATCAACATCTACCCGACCGCGATCGACAAGGTCCGGATCCAGCGCGTGGCCGACGTCATGTACCAGTTCGGCCTGCTGAAGTCCTCGTTCAACGTCTCCCCGATGATCGGTCCCTGACCAATCGGCCGGGCGACGTTTCTTGCTGTTATTCGCGCAAGTCGGCGGGGTCGGCGCTGTCGGCTGCGCCATCGACCGCCTCTACTGGTGTCGTTGGGGTAGCCGATAGGTTTTCTGCTGGCGCTGGTGGAGTCAGCGCCGCCGGGATCTGCGCCTCGCGCTTCTTGCTGTTATCTTCGGGTGCCGGAGCCTGCTCGGCGGGCTCGGCCACCCCGATGGGCTCCTTGGCGGTATCCGGGTCCGCCCGGTAGCGCCTGAACCCCGGGAGGGCCAGGGCGATCGCCGCCGTTCCCGCGATCACCAGCAGGCCGCCGGAGAGGGCGCTGATCACCGGCGTGGTCAGCGAGCCGACCGCGCCGGCCTCAAGCGAGCCGAGCTGGCCTCCGCCCGCGCCGACGACGTAGTCCGCCGCCATCACCCGGCCGCGGAACTCGGGCGGCGTCACGATCGACACGAGCGTCCCCCTGATCACCACCGTGATCGTGTCCGCCGCGCCCGCGACGCCCAGCGAAAGCAGCGTGAGCCAGAGCGAGTGCACGACCGCGAAGACAGCGAACGCCGCGCCCCAGATCGTCACCGACACCAGCATCGCCGCGCCCTGCCGCGCGACGTGCTTGAGCGGGCCCGAGAACACGGCGGTGACCATGCCGCCCACCCCGATCGCGGCCATAAACAGGCCGAGCGTCCGCGGGCTGCCGCCGAACCGCTCCGCGTTGAGCGCCGGGAACAGCGACGTCGGCAGCCCGAAGAACGTCGCGTTGACATCCGCGAGGAACGCCCCGGCCAGCGCCGGGGTCCGCCCGATGAACAAGAAGCCGACGGCGACTGCGCAGACACCGGTCCGTTCGGGATGATCGGCCTTGGCCTTGGACTTTGCGCCGATATCAGACGGGAGCCGGGCTACCCCGTACATGGAGCACAGGAACGAGACCGTGTCGATGAGGTAGCAGCCGCGCAGCCCCAGATGCGGGGCGCCGGCCACGAGGCCGGCCAGGGTCGGGCCGACGATCAGCATCAGCTGGAAGGTGATGCGGTTCAGCGCCTGGCCCGCAGCCATCTGGTCCGCCGGCAGCAGCGCCGGGATGATCGCCCGGCGGGCCGGCGCGTTGATCGCGCCGGCCGCCGAGTCCACCGCGACCAGAGCGTAGAGCAGGCTGACCTGGCGCAGGCCGAGCCAGGCCTGGACGGTGAGCGCAGCGGAGATCGCCATCATGGCGCTCGTGCAGCCGAGCACCACCCGCCGGGTGTCGGTGGCGTCGATCAGCGCCCCGCCGCGGAGCCCGACGACCAGCAGCGGCACCAGCGTGAAGAGCGCGATGAGGCCCACAGCCGCCGTCGATCTGGTGATGTCCCACGCCTGCAGCGTGACGGCGAACGTGGTCATCGAGCCGCCGACCGACGACAGCGTGGACCCGGCCCACAGCCGCCGGAAGGCCGGCGACTCCCGCAGCGGGGTCAGATCTGCCAGCAGTTTCACGGGTCGCCATCGTACGGCAGGCGCCGCGATGACCCGGGCTATTAAATGCGGTCATATCGAACGGACCGTTGCTCCGCGCCAGGGGACATAACGGGCCCGGCGGCGTTGTTGGCGGTGAGGTGATCACCGCCCGGCACCGCAACATCGCTCTGCTCGTCTCCGGGTGCTACTTCATGGAGATGCTCGACGGGACCATCGTCACCACCGCCGCGCCGCGGATCGGGGCGGCGCTGCACGCCCCGGCGACCGAGATCGGCCTGGTCGTCACCGCCTACCTGCTGACGCTGGCGGTGCTGATCCCGCTGTCGGGCTGGCTGACCAGGCGACTCGGCAACCGGGTGGTCTTCCTGACCGCGATCGCGCTGTTCACCGCCGCGTCGATCGGCTGCGCCGCCAGCGGGTCGCTGGGCGAACTGGTCGCGTTCCGGGTGCTGCAGGGCGCCGGCGGGGCGATGATGGTGCCGGTCGGCCGGATGATGGTGCTTTCGAAGGCCGACAAGGGCGACATCCTGCGGCTGACCTCCTACGTGGTCTGGCCCGGCCTGATCGCCCCGGTGATCGCCCCGCTGGCCGGCGGGCTGATCACCACCTACTCCTCGTGGCACTGGATCTTCCTGATCAACGCGCCGCTCGGCGTGGTCGCGTTCGCGCTGGCCTGGCGGCTGATCGGCGACGGGCGCGACGAGGCCGTCCCGCCGCCGCTCGACTGGGCCGGAATGCTGCTGACCGGGGTCGGCCTGGGCGGGCTGACCTACGCCGCGCACCTGGTCTCGCTGCCCGCCCCGCCGGCGGCCGAGACCATCGGGTGCTTCGCCGGGTCGGCGGCGCTGCTCACGGCCGCCTTCTGGCACCTGCGCCGGGCCGCCCACCCGCTGCTCAACCTGCGCACGCTGAGCAGCCCCACGTTCCGGGTCACCCAGCTCGGCGGCACCGGGTACATGCTGGTGGTCGGCTCGATGCCGTTCCTGCTGCCGCTGCTGTTCCAGACCGAGTTCGGCTGGTCGCCGATCAAGTCCGGTGCGCTCACCGCGTTCGTCTTCGCCGGGAACGTGGGGATCAAGCCGGCCACCACGCCGCTGATCAACCGGTTCGGGTTCCGGTCGGTGCTGGTCGGCTCCACCCTCGGCACGGCCGTGCTGGTGGCCGCGCTCGGGTTCACCACAGGTTCGACCCCGGTCGCGGTGATCGCGCTGCTGGCGCTGGCGAGCGGCGTCACCCGGTCGACCGGGTTCACCGTCTACACCACGGTCGGCCTGGCGGACATGCCGGCTGAGCTGATGCGCGACGCCAACACCCTCGCCGCCACGTCGATGCAGGTCGCGGCCGGGCTGGCGATCGCGGCCTCGACGGTGGGCTTGCGGATCGGCGGCGCCGTCACCAGCGGGGCTGGTGCCGGCGGGGCCGGGCAGGGCGCCTTCACGGTCGCGTTCTGCCTGCTCGCGCTCATCTCGGTCGGCTGCGCGGCCGAGGCGCTGCGGATGGACCGGCGGGCCGGCGACGCGGCCCGGCGGCCGCGCGACGCCGCCACCGCGAGCCGGTGAGATTGCCCGTTATTTCCTTGTCCGATTTGCCACTAATGTCACTATTGCCCGCACTGAAGCCGAATATCGGCCGCATAAACCGATAACGAATTAGGGTCGGCGCGGACTTTATCCGGGGAAATGATGGCGGCGAATATAGCGCTGCCGATACCGTCTCAGCCGTTGTCTATCTCGTCGCGGAACTGGCGGTTCACGGTGGTCAAGCAGGCACTTCAGCAGCGCTATCAGGAGGCCCAGCCCAACGCCGGGACGCTCTTGCCCGAATTGTTCCCAGAGCCGCCGCAGCGGCAGCCCGCCTCGTACGGGCCGCTCGCCGCCCGCGCCCTCCTGTCCGTGATCTCGCTGGCGGCCGGGGCCATGGTGCTGCTGCTGCGGATCGCGGGACGGTCGCCGCTGACCACGATCTGGGCCGAGGACCGGACCGTGTTCCTCGTCCAAGCCCTTGCCAGCCCGCGGCACCTGTTCGCTTCCTACGCCGGCTACCTGCAACTGCTGCCGCGGCTTATTGCGCAATTGGTGTCATTCCTGCCGTTGCGGGACGCGTCGGCCGCATTCGCCATTACCGGGGCGGTGATCGCGTCCGCAGTGGCGCTGTTCGTGTTCCACGCGAGCGCGGGTCACATTCGCTCGGTGTGGCTGCGCGGACTGCTTGCGGCGGCGGTATTGCTCCTTCCCATCGCTCCGCTCGAGATCGCCGACAGCGGCGTCAACACCCCGTGGTACCTCCTGTTCGCGCTCTTCTGGGCCGGCCTGTGGCGGCCGCGCGGCCGCGGCGGCATGGCCCTGGCCGCGCTAGTCGCGTTCCTGGCCGGGGCCTCCACCCCGCTCGCGCTGGCGCTGGCGCCGCTGCTCATCGTGCGGATCGCGGCGCTGCGCCGGGTCCGCGAGCACGCGGTGACGGCCGGCCTGGCGGCCGGGCTGCTGCTCCAGGTGCCGGTCATCCTCGCGGCGCACAACTCCCGGCTTGACCAGCAGTCCAGTCCGGGCGGGGTGATCGGCTTCGTCGCCCACGACGTGGTGCTGCCCGCCCTGGGCTGGCATCTCGACTGGTGGCTGCAGGCCGCGGCGGGCAGGAACGGCGCCACGCTGCTGGTCGGGTGCGTACTGGCGGCGGTGTTCGGCGCGATCGCGGTGACCCAGCCCGCGCGGGTCCGGATGGTGGCCGCCGTCGCCCTCGGCTGCGGGTTCCTGCTCGCCGCGGCGGCGGCGGCGCTGTCGGGGTGGGTCACGCTCGACGCCGTCCACTTCCACATCGAGCCCGGCTCCCGGTACACCACGCTGCCGATCTTCCTGATGGAGGCGGCGGTGATCGTGGCCGTCGACAACGTCGTCGGCCGCGCCCGCGACCGGGCGCGGCCGGACCAGCAGGCGGCCGCGTTCGGGGCGACGCGGTGGACGGGCTGGGCCAGGGCGCGACGCGCGACGGCGGCGGTGGCCGCCCTCGTGGTGGTGCTGTCCTTTGCCTGGATCACCGACTTCCGCAACGGCGACGGCCGGGCCGGCGGGGTGCCGTGGGCGCCGGTCGCCGCCGGCTGGCTGGCCGCCTGCGAGCGCGATCCCGGCGGCGCGATCACGGCCCCGTCGATCGACCCGAGCTCGGTCGTCATCCCGTGCGCGAACCTGCGGCGCTGACGCCGTGCTCACCACGTCGAAGGGCGTGCTGGCGGCGTCCGCGCTGTTGCTCGCGGCGGCCGCCGCGGGCGGTTCGGCGTCGGCCGCCCGAGCCGATTCGACGGGTCCGATGAACACGGCGTCGGCGTCGGCGTTGCTACCGTTGTCGCCGACCGCGCTGGCGGCGGCCCGCAAGGCCATCACCGTGCTGCCACACTCGCCGCGGCTGCTCAACCAGCTGGCCGGGCCCGGCGGGTGGAAGGGCGACCTCGCGTCGGGGACGCCGAGCGCGAGCACCATCCCGACGGCAACGGCGCAGGCCGCCGCCGGCGCGCTGGCCGGCCTCGACGTGGCCGGCTACCAGCACCCGGTCACCAGCAGGTACCCGAACGGCACGCCCATCGACTGGCAGCAGGTGGCCGCCGCCCGCTACCGGTTCGCCGCCATCAAGGGCACCGAGGGCGACTACTACGTCAACCGGTGGGCGGCGACTGACCTGGCCAAGGCGAAGGTCGCGGGCCTGGACGTCTCCCCCTACCACTTCGCGATCCCCAACGTCAGCAGCGGTCCGGAGCAGGCGCAGTACGCGGTGCGGCACGCCCGGTACCAGCCCGGCGCCCAGACGCTGCCGCTGACGCTCGACATCGAGTACGACCCGTACGTGTCGAGCGACGGCACCAACGAGTGCTACGGCCTTTCCGCTTCGCAGATGACCGCTTGGATCTCGGGCTTCGTCACTGCCGCGCGGTCGCTGACCGACCAGTACCCCATCATCTACACGACCGCGAACTGGTGGGACACCTGCACCGGCAGGTCGACCGCGTTCGGGTCCGACCCGATGTGGGTCGCTGCCTACGGGTTCTCAAGACCGCCGCTTCCGGCCGGCTGGGCGACCTATTCGTACTGGCAGTACACGAGCGGCGGGACAGTGCCGGGAGTGGACAGCCCGGGCACCACCGACCTCGACACGTTCAGCCCCTCGGCGGTCGCCCTGATCGACCCCGGCACCCTGTCCAGCCGCCCCCTCGCGCGGGTCTCGGTCCCGGTCGGGTCGCTCGGCGCGCTGGCGGGCGAGACGCTGGCCTGGACCGCGTCCGGCCTGCCGCCCGGCCTGCGGATCACCGCCGCCGGCGTCCTGATCGGGGTGATCATGAATCCTCCGTCCGCTGCGGTGCGCGGCGCGCTGACCTACCGGTCAACCGTGACCGCGAGGAACGCGGCCGGCGGGTCATCCGCCGTGACCTTCGACTGGCAGGTCACCGCGACGTGCCCGAACTACCTCACGTTCGGCATCTGCCCCGGCCGGTAGCCACCACCTTCCCGGGTGTCGACGCTCACCGCGATCCCTCGGCGGCGTGCGCCCGATAAGCGGCCACTCACTCGACCGGTGGGAAGCTCGGACCATCAGGAAGAGGGAGGGCAAACAGTTGAACGGCACCCCGGGCGCGCAGTCGCCCAGCGCACATGACCAGCCGGTCCGTCGGGGCGGCGTGGCCGGATCCCTGATCGCCCACCCTCGGTTCGGGCCGCTGCCGGGGCTGCTGCTGATCCTGACCGCGGTCACCGGCGTGGTCGACGCGGTGTCGATCCTGTCCCTCGGCCGGGTGTTCGTCGCCAACATGACCGGGAACGTCGTGTTCGCCGGCTTCGCCGTGGTCGGCGCGCCGGGCTTCTCGCTCAGCGCGTCGCTGTTCGCGCTGGCCGGGTTCCTGGCCGGCGCGGCCGCAGGCGGGGGATGATCACCTGGGCCGGCCGCGATCGCGGCCTGCTGGTGCGGGCCGGCACCGCAGCGGAGGCGGTCCTCGCCGCCGCCGCGCTGCTGCTGGCCGGGCTGTCCGGCGACCCTGGGGTGAGCCACGGCACGCTGGCGGTCAGCGGCTCGTTCGGCCCGTTCATCGCCGACGGGGTAGCCGCGCTGCTCGCGATCGCGATGGGCATCCAGAACGCGGTCGCGCGCAAGCTCGCGGTCCCCGACATGACCACCACCGTGCTGACGATGCTGCTGACCGGGGTGGGGGCGGACTTCCGGGCGGTGATCAGGGAGCGGGGTCGGGTCGACCGGGCCGCGCTGTCCGATCTCGGCCGCCGCCTGCTGGTGGTCGCCACCATGCTGGCGGGCGGGGTCGGCGCCGCCTGGCTCGTCCTCAACGTGAGCCCGCTGTCCGCCCTCAGCCTGGCGACGGCGCTGCTGGCGCTGGCCGCCATCGGCGCCGCGCTCGCCGCGAGCCGCCCCGGCGACTGGCGGCTGGCTCCGGTGCCGCCGGTCAAGCCCGCATAGGCGCCGGGCCGGGCCCGGCCCGGCGCGAATCACCAGAACCACGTGCTGCCGGGTCATCGCGGCGACGCGAGCGTCGCCAGCGCGGCCGCGCTCATCTGGGCGCGCAGGACGGCGTTGGGCGCCCGGCCTGTTCGCGCCTCGATGATGCGCGGACCACTGCCGGGGACGGTCGCGGCGACCGCCTTGGCGATCTCGCCGGGCCGTTCCGCGAGCGTGTAGGGGATGCCGAACGCGGCCGCGAGGTGCTCGATGGAGGCGCCGTGCGGGGTGCCGAAGGTGCGCTCGAACACCGTGAGCGCCGACGGGCCTGCTGGCTGCGGCCGGCCGGCGACGCCGCCGCCGCCGCCGAACCGGGCCGGCTCGAGCCCCTCGAAGATCCCGCCGCCGTCGTTGTTGACCACGATCACGCACAGGTCGGGCCGGGGCTCGCCGGGCCCGATCGAGAGCCCGGGCGCGTCGTGCAGCAGGGACAGGTCCCCGACGAGCGCGAAGGCCACCGACCGGGGATGGTCCGCCGCATGGGCCAGCGCGGCGCCGGCCGCGGTCGAGAAGGTCCCGTCGATCCCGCTCGCCCCCCGGCTGGCCATCACCCGCACGTCCGCCCGCGGCGACAGGGCCAGATCGATGTCCCGCACCGACAGTGAGTTCCCGCACCACAGCAACGCCTCCGCTGGCAGCGCCGCCACCAGCGCGCGGGCTACCTGCGGCTCTGACAGCTCGCCGTCGGGCCAGGCGTCGAGCACGGCCGTCGCCGCCTTGGTGGCGGCCGCGTCGGCGCCACGCCAGTCAGCCAGCCAGCGGCCGGCCGCCGGCCCGCCGGCCGCCGGCCCGCCGGCCAAGGCCGCCCGGTCCGGTGCCCCGGTCAGCCTGATCGCGGCGGCCACGTCGGTCGCCGCCCGCTGCGGGTCGGCCCACATCCCCGGCCCCGCCGCGATCACGACGTGCCTGACCGCAGGCGTCGCTCCGCCCTCGGCTGGCGACCCGGTGCCTGCCGACGTGGTGCCGACCGACGCCGAGCCGACCGACGCCTCGCCCGCTGAGGTCGCGCCCGCCGGCGGCGGGTTGCGGGCGAGCCGGAGCAGGGCCGACTGCGGACGGGACAGCCCCGGACGGCCGGCCGAGACGATCAGCGTCGGCCGGTGCGCCGCCATGAACTCGGGCGACGCGAGCAGGTGCTGGTAGCCGACGAGCGCGTTCGGCCCGCGCCGCGCGCCCGACGAGGGCTCGGCCAGCACCGGCCAGCCCGCCTGCTCGGCCAGCGCGACCAGGGCGGCCGCGTCGTAGTCGCCGTCCCCGCACACCACCACTCCGCGCTCGGCCCACGGCAGCTCCAGCGGCTCCGCGACGACGGCCCCGCCTTCGATCCGCGTCCACGGCGCGCCGCCCGACCGCCCGTCCAGCGAGTCCGGCCAGTCGGCTGCCTCGAATCCTGATGCGGACGACGGGACCCGCGCGGGCGCCGAGGCGTCGGCCGGCGCGGTCGGCTCAGGGTCGGGGACCAGGGGATCGCGGAGCGGGATGTTCAGGTGGACCGGGCCGGGCCGGGTGCCGAGGTCGCCGGCCGCGTGCGCCCAGGCGCGGTCGGCCAGCGAACGCCAGTAGCCGGCCATCCCTGGCAGCCGCTCGGGGACGCCGGACTCGGCGTACCAGCGGACCGCCGAACCGTAGAGCTTGATCTGGTCGACGGTCTGGCTGGCCCCGGTGCCGCGCAGCTCCGGCGGCCGGTCGGCGGTCAGCAGCAGCAGCGGGACCGCGGATTCGTCGGCCTCGATCACGGCCGGGTGGAAGTTCGCCGCCGCCGTCCCCGACGTGCACACGACCGCGACCGGCCGGCCGCTCGCCTTGGCCAGCCCCAGGGCGGTGAACGACGCCGAGCGCTCGTCGATCCGCACGTGCAGCCGGATCCGGCCGGCCCGGTCGAGCCGGTCGAACGCCATCGCCAGCGGGGCCGACCGCGAGCCGGGCGCGACCACGACCTCGCGCAGCCCGCAGCGGGCAAGCTCGTCCGCCAGCACCGCCCCGAACGCCGTCGACGGGTTCACCAGCCATCCCTCCATCCAAGCCCAAGCGCCCGTGCGCTTCGGTCTTCTTGCTGTTATCTCGATTCTGCGAGGATAGCGGATCGTTGCGTACACCGGGATGTACACAACGATCCACCATCACGCCGTACGGCCGCCGTCGCGCCGCGCCTTGACCCCCGGCGCCGATTTTCTTGCTGTTATCTGACTCACAGTCGGCGCGGCAGAACATTGGGGGTACTTTCCGTCACATAGCAGCGGTAAATACCCCCAATGTTCGCGCCTGCGGTGCTTCTTGCTGTTATCCACAGGAGAGCGTTCCCGGGGACTCGACTCGGCCAGGTACTCCGCCGCCGCCAGCGCCCGCCGCCGCCACGGCTCCGGGTCGGTCTCCCACCGGGCGAGCGCCGCCTCGTCGACTGGCGGGCGGCGGACCGGGAGCTCGCCGCCGGCCTCGGCCAGCGGCGCGGCCGTCACGTCGCCCTCCAGCAGCGACATCGTGGCCAGGCCGCACGCGTAGGGCAGGTCGGGCAGGGCGGCGGCCAGCGCGACGCCGGCCGCCAGGCCGACCGAGGAGTCGACCGCGCTCGAGACCACGACCGGCAGGCCGCACGCCTCGGCCACCCGGAGCGCGGCCCGGACCCCGCCCAGCGGCTGCACCTTCACCATGACGATGTCGGCCGCGCCGGCCGCCCGGACCTTCAGCGGGTCCTCGGCCTTGCGAATCGACTCGTCCGCCGCGATCGGGATGTCGACAAGTCGACGGAGCTCAGCGAGCTCGTCAAGGGAAGCACAAGGCTGTTCCGCGTACTCGAGGCCGTACCGCGATAGCTGGCGGAGCAGCCGGGCGGCGTCCTCCACCGTCCAGCCGCCGTTGGCGTCGACCCGGATCCGCCCGCCGGGACCGGCCGCGTCGAGCGCGTCGCGGACCGCCGCGACCCGTTCGACGTCCTCGGCCTCCTGCTGGCCCCGCTCCGCCACCTTGACCTTGGCCGTCCGGCAGCCCGAGGCGGCGACGATCTCACGCGCGCGCTCGGGCCCGACCGCGGGCACGGTCACGTTGACCGGGACGGAGTCCCGGACCGGGGCCGGCCACGGGGCCGTGGCCGATTCGATCGCGCTGGCCAGCCAGCGGGCCGACTCGGCCGGCCCGTACTCGGCGAACGGCGAGAACTCGCCCCACCCGGCCGGCCCCTGGATCAGCGCGCCCTCCCGGACGGTGATCCCGCGGAACTTGGTCCGCATCGGGATCGCGAACGCCCGCAGCGTCGCCAGCAACTCCGGCAATTCGCTCATATCGCCGCTCCCGTACCGAGGACCCGGCCGGCTCGCCGCCGACCGTACGGCGTCTAACCTTAACCTCCGTGACTTCGCTTCCGGCCAACGACCGTACTCAGCAGGGTGAGGGCGTCCCGGCCCGCCGTCCCGGCCCCGACGGCGGCCGCCCGTT
>Ga0208220_1000729_pt1 | contig 13773 bp, 10 predicted proteins | sample NGESurdeep092012_9_FD_184484 | JGI IMG/M metagenome (GOLD analysis project Ga0208220, IMG submission 184484) | Arctic peat soil microbial communities from Barrow, Alaska - NGEE Surface sample F53-1 deep-092012 (SPAdes) | ecosystem: Environmental > Terrestrial > Soil > Wetlands > Peat ... | reverse complement strand
TGGAAGCCGGCGGACTGCATCACCTTGCGGTAATTCGCCGAGGCATATTGAACGCCGCGATCGGAATGGTGAATCAGGCTGGCGCTCCCTAGGGGAATCGAACCCCTGTTTCAGCCTTGAGAGGGCCGCGTCCTAACCGCTAGACGAAGGGAGCGTGCGGCTTCAGGGAATAGCCTTGAAATCGGCCCGCGGCAAGACGGCGGGCGCCCCCGGTTGCATGATCCGGGTCAGGGTTCGCCGACAAAGGTCAGCCGGCCGGCCGGCTTCAGCGTATGGGTGTCGAAGGTGCGGATTTCGGTCGTCCCGCCGATATCCAGCGTTACCACCAGCCGGTCGCCGGCGACCCCGGTGGCAACGATGCGAGCGCCTTTGGGCAGGGTCGCGGTGACGTCGGCCGCGACGGAGCTTCCCTCGGTGCGGAAAAGACGATAGCCGATGGCGATGAGAACGGCCGCGATCGCCAGCGCCGTGGTCAGGCCCACGATCAGCATCAGCCGCCGCACCCGCAGAAAAAGCGCGGCTTGTTCTGGTGTCGGTTCGGGCGCGACGGTTTCGGTCATTCAGGCTCTCTTCATTCAGGCTCTCTTGGGCTCTCTTGGGATCTCTTCGGAACAAGGCTCTTCGTTGGAACAAGGCGTGTCGTCAAACAGCGGTCAAAGGCTTGAAGTCACCGTCGCCGGCGACGAGGGATCGGCCCGGCTCGACCGCGTGCTCGCGGTGCGGCGCCCGGAAATGTCGCGCTCGCGGCTGAAAGCGCTGATCCTGGCCGGCTCCGCCGCAATCAAGGGCGTCCCCGTCCGCGACCCCGCTTATCATGTCGCCGCCGGCGATACGATCACAATCGATGTGCCGGAGGCGACCGCCGCCGAACCCCGGGCCGAAGCCATCGCACTCGATATCGTCTACGAGGATGACGACATCATTGTCATCGACAAGCCCAAGGGTCTCGTCGTCCATCCCGGCGCCGGCCACGAGACCGGCACGCTGGTCAATGCGCTGATCGCCCATTGCGGCGCCAGCCTGTCGGGGATCGGCGGCGTCCGCCGCCCGGGCATCGTGCACCGGCTCGACAAGGACACCACCGGGCTGATGGTGGTGGCGAAGAACGACCGGGCGCACCAGTCGCTGACCGCGCAATTCGCCGATCACGGCCGCACCGGCGCGATGCGGCGCGGCTACCTGGCCTTTGCCTGGGACCTGCCGCACCGCCAGCGCGGCACCGTGGATGCACCGATCGACCGGCATCCGCATGCCCGGGAGAAGATGGCGGTGCGCGAGCGCGGCCGCGACGCCATCACCCATTGGGAGGTCCAGGAATCGTATCGCGGGCGCGACGGCAAGCCGGTGGCCTCGCGGATCGCCTGCCAGCTCGAAACCGGACGCACCCATCAGATCCGGGTCCACCTCGCCCATATCGGCCATCCCCTGCTTGGCGACAGCGTCTATGGCCCACACTTCAAGACCAAGGCGAGCCGTCTCGGCTTCGGCAGCCAGGCTGCCTTGGCGGCCCTCGGGCGCCAAGCGCTACATGCATACCTCCTGGTGCTGGAACACCCCCAGACCGGAGAAATTTTGCGCTGGGAGGCAGCTTTGCCGAAGGATCTGGTTCTTCTGCAGGACGCCCTGCGAGCGGCGCTATGACGCAGGCTCTTTTGAAAATGCAAGTTATGCCAACAGGTTATGGCAGCCACACGGGGACGTGACGCTCAATATCCTTCCAAATCCCGGTCGATTTGGTGTATGCTGCACCTGCGTTGAATATCCAACGCGGAACATCGCAGCGCGACTGGCTTTAACAAAGCGGTCGTCTGCCGGGCCCGCCGCTGTCGGGGGCCTGAACCACTGGAGGGCGCTGAAAATGGCCCGTACAGCTACATTACCGGTTCTCAACGGAGAATCCGGCCTCTCAAGATACCTCGCCGAAATCCGCAAATTTCCGATGCTGGAACCCCAGCAGGAATACATGCTCGCCAAACGCTGGCGCGAGCATGACGATCGCGACGCGGCACATCACCTTGTCACCAGCCATCTCCGGCTCGTGGCCAAGATCGCCATGGGCTATCGTGGCTACGGCTTGCCGATTTCCGAGGTCGTCTCGGAAGGCAATGTCGGCCTGATGCAGGCGGTGAAGCGGTTCGAGCCCGAAAAGGGGTTCCGCCTCGCCACTTACGCCATGTGGTGGATCAAGGCGTCGATTCAAGAGTATATCCTGCGTTCGTGGTCGCTTGTGAAGATGGGCACCACCGCGAACCAGAAGAAGCTGTTCTTCAACCTGCGCAAGGCGAAGAGCAAGATCTCCGCGCTGGACGAGGGCGATCTGCACCCCGACCAGGTGAAGCTGATTGCCAAGCGCCTTGGCGTCACCGACCAGGATGTGGTCGACATGAACCGCCGTCTCGGCGGCGATGCCTCGCTCAACGCGCCGATCCGCGACGACGGCGAGGCTGGCGAATGGCAGGACTGGCTGGTCGACAATACGCCCAATCAGGAAGCCATCATGGCCGAGCACGAGGAGTTCGATCATCGCCGCAAGGCGCTGAACGGCGCCATCGGGGTGCTCAATCCGCGCGAGCGCCGCATCTTCGAGGCGCGGCGCCTGGCGGACGATCCGATGACCCTGGAAGATCTCGCCAGCGAATTCGGGGTATCGCGCGAGCGGGTGCGGCAGATCGAAGTCCGCGCTTTTGAGAAGGTGCAGTCCGCCGTGAAGGGCACGATCGCCCGGCAGGAGCAGGCCGCACTGGAAGCTGCGCACTGATTTCGCCGACAAGGCGACGAACGGCAAAAGCCGGCGGCAACGCCGGCTTTTTGTTTGGGACGGGGTAGCCGCCCGAACCTGCCGCACTTCTCGCGCGACCAATCCGGACTGGCGCTGCCAGTCGAGAGCCTGTTCGTTGAATCAGAACAGGCTCTGGTTTTCTTGTTTTGACGCGTTTTCTTCACGCGAACCGGTACCCACTTCGCTCGAAAACGCTATGGGTGCGGGTACGCTCAGCGGTCACATGGCGATCAAATTGCAATCAACCGTCGGCGGGTTTTCTCCCGCGTTCCTGCGCGAGCTGCCGCAGCTCGAGCAGGCCATGATCGCGCACGGACTCGATCCCTCGGAATTCGTCATCTCAAAGGATCGCGCCTCGCCGACCATGCCTTTCCTCGGCCCGTTCTTCTACGAATACACGGTATTTGTGGGCGGGGAGAATTTCACCGTCACCGAGCCGAACGACCTCGCCTTCTACGAATATTTCCATCAACGCTGCGTCGCGGAAGACGAGGCGGCGCCGGCGCAGCAGCCGCACCGACCCGGACTGATCAGCCGTATCTTCCGCTGGATGGCGCAGCCGATTTGAAACAACCATCAGCGCGACCTAAAGGCCGGGCTGCCGCGCCAGGGTGGCGAGCGCGCAGCCTTCGCAATAGCGAGCGTCCTTATAGTCGATCCAGTCATGCGCATAGATCCGCTCGGCGGGGATGCCGTAGCGCGCCCGCAGCACCTTGACCAGAATTCGCCACGCCGCGATCTGCGCCAGGGTCGCCTCGCGGGTCACGTCGGGATAATTGCCGGCGAATTCCACCCCGATTGAATTGCCGCCGACCACCTGATGATAGGTCGGGCGATTGTCGATATATTTGTTGTCGCTGCGGTTGGCGCCGTCGCCATGGGTTGGAACCCGATCTTCCGGCACGGCCCAGTACACGGTGCCGTCGGTTTCGACCCAGACGGTGAGGCCGCGCCGGGTCGGATGTTTGGCCTGTTCGAGTGCGCCGGAGCGCGCCGAGCCCACCGGTCCCTCGGTCTGGTGCACGATGATGTTGCGCCAGGGATGGGCCTTGGTCACCTCGCCCCACGGCGCCAGCCAGACCATCTTCAGGCCGGGAATCTCCGGCGTGCCCGACGCGCGCGCGATCGTTGCCAGGTCGGGCAGCGCGGCTGCCGGAGCAAGAATGACAATGGCGCACAACGCCGCCGCAAGCTGGCGAAACCGCCTGGCCGGTGTCCTATGCGCGCTTGCGCAGAGTCTGCTCGAGGATCGCCTCATATTCGAGCGCTGGTGGCGCCGGCTCATCGACCGCATAGCGGTTCTTGCCCTCGTTCTTGGCGGCGTAAAGCGCGTGGTCGGCGGCGGCGATCAGCCGGTCCGGGAACGCGCCCATGTCTCTCGTCCACTGCGCGACGCCGATCGAGATCGCGATCGGGATATCGGCGCCGACGCAGGCCTCCGCGTCTTCGCGGCACACTTCCAGGATGCGGCGCGCAATCATCGCGCCCTCGCGCAGGGTGCTGGCCGGCAGCACGACGCAGAACTCGTCGCCGCCGGTGCGCGCCAGCATGTCGCCGGGCCGCAGCCGGGTCTGCGCCATCAGGGTGAAATGCTGCAGGCAGGCGTCGCCGGCGGCGTGGCCGTGGGTATCGTTGATCATCTTGAAGCCGTCGAGATCGATCACGAGCAGCGAGAACGCCTCGCCGCGGCGCTCGGCCCTGGCACACTCCTCGCTCAGGCGCTGCAGCAGATGACGGCGGTTGCCGACGCCGGTGAGATCGTCGAGCAGCGCGAGATCGGCGACCTCGTTGCGCAGCCGATCCATCGCCATCAGCAGCAGGCCGAAATTCCAGGCCATTGACAGGAACACCAGCGCCAGAATCAGCACCGACTGCAGCGGGCTGAAGCGAACGAAGGAGACGTCGCCGCCGAGCAGGCTGCCGGCCAGGCGGACGCCGTAAATGGCGATAATGACAATGGCAACCATCGCCGCGAGCCGGGCGCCGGGATTGACGCAACCGTTCCGCCGCGACAGCAACAGCTTCAGCGTCAGCGCGAGCGGGATGGACTGGCCGATCGAATAGATCGAGACCCGCATGGCCGCGCTGTCGTGCCCGACCAGGAAGAACGTCAGCCCGGCAAAACTCAATCCGGTAATCAGCGCGGCGTCACGCCAGCTGACCTCGCGGTCGTAGAACCGGTTGATGCCCATGGCGCCGAGGCAGGCGGCAAAAATCAGCACGGTACCGCCGGCGAGCAGCGGCACCAGCGAATCCACCGCGACGATGCGCAGCATCGCGAGCGCCGCGCCACCGGCCGCAGCAAACGCCGAGCCGGTCCAGAACCGCGCCGCCTCGAAAGTGGGATAGCTGCGCATGATGTAGGCCCAGATCAGGCCAAGCGCGAGAAAATTGATGACAAACACCATCCACAGCGTCGGAACGCTTAGCATCGCGCACCCAGAACGCTCATGGCTCCGCCTCCCGTGTCGAACGGTCTGTCCAAGACACCCCCGCTTTGTTGCAACGAGGATGCGGCCGCGCGACTTAACGGACTCTCACCGCCGCACAACATTCGACGCCGTGGTTTTGAATTGATGAAGAAGGCATTTAGCGGCCCTTGCCTGTTCCGGATCGGTGCAGGATGGCGCCGGCGTTCGCACCTCGTTAACCCTGACGCCGTGGCGCGAGCGGCGCAACTCAGGCGGCGTGCGGCGGTTTTGCGGCGCGCTGCGCACCGCAACCGGGGAAAAACCCGTCAAAACGCGTAACAACTGTGGATAACGCGATGACAGCGGCATCACGGTATGGGGCAGCGCGCCGCGAATCTGTTGGGATTAGATTTGAGGATATTGCGAGGCTGGCCCTCCGCCGAGCATGCCTCGTGTCGCGTTTCCACCCATTAAACCCAAATGAGGATGCTATGGCTAAGAAAGCGAAGAAGGCGAAAAAGGCGAAGAAGGCAAAGAAAGCCAAGAAGTCCAAGAAGTGACTTCAGGCCCGGGTGGAGTCCCGCTCCGCCCGGGCCCCTCACACCGGGCGAGAGATGATTTGGGGCGAGATGATTTGACCAAAAACGGCGGGCCTCGAGCCCGCCTTTTGATTGCTGCCGACAGGTAGCCCGGATGGAGCGCAGCGCAATCCGGGAATCGCAATGCGGATGGGATGGCCCCGGATTTCGCTGCGCGCCATCCGGGCTACGAAATTTCACCGTCATTGCGCGGCCTCATCGCCCGACCAGGCGGTCGGCGAAATAGGCGATGGTCTTGCGGTAGATCGTGGCGTGATTCCATTCGCGCATCGCCTCGAAATTCGCGCTGCCTTCGCCATACGGCGCGCCGTTCCTGAAGCCGTTGGTGTGCAGCAGATTGGCGGTGGAGGCGAGCACGTCGGCGACGCTGTGGCGCAGGTCGACGCGGCCGTCGCCGTCGAAATCGACGCCGTATTTGATATAGGACGACGGCAGGAATTGCGTCTGCCCGATCTCGCCGGCGTAGGCGCCGATCAGATCGCGCAGCGGCAGGTCGCCGCGTTGCACGATCTTCAGCGCCGCCAGCAGTTCAGCCTGGAACAGTTCGGAGCGGCGGCAATCATGCGCGAGCGTGGCGAGCGTCCGGATCACCGGCAGCCGGCCCATATCGCCCTTGCCGAAATCGGTCTCCAGGCCCCAGATCGCGACCAGGATCTGCGGCGGCACTCCGAACCGCGCCTCGATCCGCGACAACAGCGCCGCGTGACGCTGCAGCATCGCCCGGCCGCCATTGATGCGTCCCGCCCCGACCCGGGTCGCGACATATTGCTCGAACGTCTTGTTGAAGGTGTAGCGCTGGCGGCGGTCGAAATTCAAAACCGCCGCGTCCTCCGTCACGCCGCCAAACGCCTGCGAAATCACGCCCTGCGAGATCCCCGCGGCCTGCGCCTCCGCCGACATGCTAGAAATGAACGTGCCGAAATCGCCGCCGCAGCGCGCGGCGAGCGCGGGAGTTGCGAGGGTGAGGACAACGAGGATGGTGGCGAGACGCAGGATGGGCATGAGCAGGAAAGTCCTTCCGAAGAGCTCGTGATGGACCGGACTGTAACATTGCTGGCGTTCCATATCGAGAGCGCCGGGCCGGCGACAGTTTTACGATCGGCGGGGCCGCAAAATCGCCGCCAAATTGGCTGACTGATCGCTGCCAATTCGGTATCCTTCGCTCCAGCCCCGCCAGCCGGGCCGGGGCCTGCAGGAAGGTCAGGATTCCCATGCTTCTCGCACACCGGTTTGCTGTTACGACGGCATCGCTGCTGATCGCATCTGGATTGTTTTTCTCGGCAGGGGACGCAGCGGCCGAAGCGGCATCCGGCAACTGCGCAGAGGCGGCCGAGCTCACGGTGTTGCCTTCGCCGCTCGCGCCGTGGAAGGGCGCGCCGTTGCGCGTCATGGTCGTTACTCAAAAGCCGGTCGAGGGAACGCTTTCGCTGATCGCGCCCGATGGAAGCGTCGCGGCCAAATCGCCCGACCGGCATGACGGGCCGCCCTATTCCTGGTTCGCCGAGGTCGCCGCGCCGGCCGCGGGGACGTGGCACGCGACGCTGACGCTCGACCACCCGCCGGCGGAATGCAGCGCGATCACCCGCGACATCGTCGTGAACGCGCGCAAGCCGGCGCCGCCCCACACGCCGGCGGGGAGCTTCTGGCAAGTGCGCAATAGCTGGAACCATGAGACCGAGAACCTGTTTTCGGCATGGATCGCGAAGCTGTTCGACGCGCCGCTCGACCAGGAGCTGTCATGGAAGGCTTGGAATGACGTGCTGCGCGACCGATCGCGCAACTTCCTGTTCAACTATCTGGACATCGGCGAAGACAAACTGGGGATCGGCCTTCGCCCCGACTGTGCCGACTTTGTCTACTTCCTGCGCGCCTATTTCGCCTTCAAGATGGGACTGCCGTTCGGCTATTCGAATTGCTCGCGCGGCACCGCCGGCAAGCCGCCCAAATGCTACCAGTGGTTCGACATCGAGCATCCCGAAGTCACGCGTCCGGCACCGCCGCCCGAGCAGGACATCGCATCGGTCACCCCCGCCGCCGCCACGCCCCCCGCGCCGGCTCCGACCCTGCTGGGCTTGCTGGGCCAGCCGCGTCCGGTCGAGCCGTCCGCGAATCCACCGGCCAATCCGCCCGCGCCGAAGCCGAAGCGCCCGACCACGTTCGGCGAATATCTGCGGGACGTCGGCGACGTCGTCCACACCGGCGCCGTGCGCGTGGCGGCGAGCGACGACAATACGGATTTTTACACCGTTCCGCTGACCCAGCAGGCGCTGCGCCCAGGGACGGTGTACGCCGACCCCTACGGCCACGTTCTGATGCTGGTGCGTCGGGTGCCGGAATCGAACGGCACGCCGGGCGTCTTCCTCGCCGTCGACGCCGAGCCGGACGGATCGATCACGCGCAAGCGCTTCTGGCGCGGCAATTTCCTGTTCGTGCACGATCCCGCGCTCGGCAGCCCCGGGTTCAAGCACTTCCGGCCGATCATGCGCGACAAAAACGGCCCATTGCGCCGGTTGACCAACGCCGAAATCGGCAAGAATCCACAATACGGCGATTTTTCGCTGCAGCAGTCACAGTTGAGCGGTGAGGATTTTTACGATCGCATGGATGACGTGATGTCGCCCCAGCCGCTCGATCCGGTGCGGGCGATGACGGACGCCATCACGAGCCTCGAAGAGCAGGTGAAAACGCGCGTCACCTCGGTCGAGAACGGACGAAAATACCAGGAGAAGGAGCGCGGCGAGACCGCCATGCCGAATGGCGCTTCGATCTTCGAGACGACCGGCGCCTGGGAAGATTACTCGACGCCGGCGCGCGATTTCCGGCTGCTGATCGCGATCGACGTGGTGCGCGGGTTTCCCGGTCACTTCGCACGACGGTCGGAGCGCTATTTGTTGCCGGGCGGCAAGAGCATCGCGGACGCGAAGAGCGAATTACAGGGCGTGCTCGCCTCCGAGCTCGCCGCGCGCAAGATTTCCTATACCCGCAGCGACGGCTCGCAGTGGACGCTGTCGCTCAAGGACGTGGTCGATCGGGCAGCAAATCTGGAGATGGCCTACAACCCGAACGACTGCGTCGAGCTGCGGTGGGGGGCGGCGGAAGGCAGCGAGGAGGCATCGACCTGCAAGCGGCACGCGCCGCAGCCGCAGCGCGCCAAAATGCTGGAGTACCGCAGCTGGTTCCAGGAACGGCACTGGCCGACCCATGCTTAAGGCGAGATAGCCTTTGGCCGAACTGTCATTCCCGCGAACGCGGGAATCCATTACGCCGTAGCCCTTCGGTTTGAGACCCCGCGGAATACTGGATCGCTTGCTTCTGCGGGCGAGACAGATGGTTTGGGCCGCTTTGGCGAGGGGACCATATTGTAGCCAAATAGTGACACTTTTACGTTTTCTGAAGGAATGACGGGCTTCGAGGTCCTGCGGCACTTCCCAAACTGTGGCTTTTTTAAGATAGTTCCCCGGTCATGAGATGGGGAGCGAAAAATGCTATCTCTCGCAAGAATGCGAAGATCGGTTAGCGCTCGGGACCGGATCAAATGCGCGACCCTGGAGGTCGCCATCGCGACGGCGGTCAAGAGATCCGACCCGCGCTGCGAGCCTTTCGTCGGCGTTGTCGTCGAGCGCCGCACGCCGAGATCACGCGACGACACCAACTGGGCGGTCAGAGGCATCCGGTTTGGCAAAGCGGAGCGCGAGAATTGCAATGCCGCTTTGTCCGTGATTATCGAGCGACTGAAGCGCGAATTTGAAATTTCCGATTGATGTGCGCCTGTTCTGCGGTTCGCTGCGCGGCCTGCGATCGAGATCTCAATTATCCAGGAAACTCCGCAGCTTCCGCGACCTTGACGGGTGCTTCAGCTTGCGCAGCGCCTTGGCCTCGATCTGACGGATGCGTTCGCGGGTGACCGAGAACTGCTGGCCGACTTCTTCCAGAGTATGATCGGTGTTCATGCCGATGCCGAAGCGCATGCGCAGCACGCGTTCCTCGCGCGGGGTCAGCGAGGCCAGCACGCGGGTGGTGGTTTCGCGCAGGTTGGACTGGATCGCGGCGTCGATCGGCAGGATCGCGTTCTTATCCTCGATGAAATCGCCGAGATGGGAATCTTCCTCGTCGCCGACCGGGGTCTCCAGCGACAGCGGCTCCTTGGCGATCTTGAGGACTTTCCGCACCTTCTCCAGCGGCATGCCGAGCTTTTCGGCGAGCTCTTCCGGCGTCGGCTCGCGGCCGATCTCGTTCAGCATCTGGCGCGAGGTGCGCACGATCTTGTTGATGGTCTCGATCATGTGCACGGGAATGCGGATGGTGCGGGCCTGATCGGCGATCGAGCGGGTGATCGCCTGCCGGATCCACCAGGTGGCATAGGTCGAGAACTTGTAGCCGCGGCGATATTCGAATTTGTCGACCGCCTTCATCAGCCCGATATTGCCTTCCTGGATCAGGTCGAGGAACTGCAAGCCGCGGTTGGTGTATTTCTTGGCGATCGAGATCACCAGCCGCAGATTGGCCTCGACCATTTCCTTCTTGGCCTGGCGCGCCTCGCGCTCGCCCTTCTGCACGCCGTGCACGATCTTGCGGAATTCGCCGATCTCAAGCCCGGTCAGCGCCGCCAGCGACTGGATCTCGTGGCGCAGCTCCTTGATGCGGTCCTTCTCGTGGTGGACGAAATTCTTCCAGCCCTTGGCCGAGAGTTTCGAGACCCGGTTGAGCCAGCGCGGATCGAGCTCCGAGCCCTGGTAGTTGCGCAGGAAATCCTCGCGCGCAACGCCATGGCTGTCCCCGAGCCGCAGCAGGCGGCCTTCGAACGACACCAGCTTCTTGTTGATGTCGTAGAGCTGCTCGACCAGCGAATCGATGCGGGCCTGGTTCAGCCGCAGCGACTTCACCTCGACGATGATCTCGTCCTTCAGCTTCTTGTATTTGCGCTCCTGCGCCGGCGACAGCGTTTCGTTCTGCAGCTGGTTGGAGATGTCCTGCTCCTGCAGGCGGCGCAGCTTCTTGTAGTTGTCGGCGATCTTGTCGAAGGTCTCTACCACCTTCGGCTTCAGCTCGGCCTCGATCGCCGCGAGCGACATCTGGTTTTCGAACTCGTCGTCGTCCATGTCGCCTTCGGCGGCGGCTTCCGACGTGGTCTCAGTGTCGGCCGCAGCCGCCGGTGCGGCACGGAACGGGGTCGGCGCCGGCGGCGCCGCCGGCGGCGCGATATGCGACGGCGCGGCCTGCACGGGGCTCGCGGCGCCATTGCCTTCGGCCGCCGCGAGCGGCTGGCCGTCGGGACCGAGCGGGGCAGCGAGCATCGCCGGGTTCATGTTGTTCTTGGCGTCGGGGCCGGCATAGGTGGCCTCGAGATCGATGATGTCGCGAAGGAAGATCTTTCCCTCGTTGAGCTCGTCGCGCCAGATGATGATGGCCTGGAAGGTCAGCGGGCTTTCGCACAGCCCTGCGATCATCGCCTCGCGGCCGGCCTCGATGCGCTTGGCGATGGCGATTTCGCCCTCGCGCGACAGCAGTTCGACGGTGCCCATCTCGCGTAGATACATGCGGACGGGATCGTCGGTGCGCTCGCCGGGTTCGGATTTCTTGACTTCGGTGACGGCCTTCTGCGTGACCTCGACCAGTTCGTTGTCGGTCTCGTCCTCGGCGTCTTCCTTGGTCTCCTCCTCGCTGTCGGCCTCCTCCGCCTCGGAGACGTTGATGCCCATGTCGGACAGCATCGACATGATGTCTTCGATCTGCTCCGGCGAGGTGGTGTCGGACGGCAGCACCTCATTGAGCTGGTCGAAGGTCACGAAGCCGCGCTTCTTGGCCTGCTTGATCATCTTCTTGACCGCGGCATCGGACAGATCGAGCAACGGCGAGGGGGCGTCCGGTGAATCCTTCTCGGGCGCGTCCGCTGCCTTGTCGTCTTTTTCCTTGTCCTTGACCTGCAGCGTCTTTGCCTTGGTGGCCATTCATCGCTCCTAAAACGCGCTCATGCAGGATGCGTCGCCGCGCCCGCGCTTTCATCCAAACGTCACGTGCGACGCGCAAAGGGCGGCGCAGACTTCTCGCCACCCTCGAATTGCTTCAACCGGTCACAAGCTCTTGGCCCGCGGGCGCCTAAGCTTCGATTAACCCTGTTTTTGCAGCCAAACCATGGGTTTGGCGAGTCATTTCGCGGTTCCGGCAGCAGCCATCCGCAGCATTTTTCAGTCAGACGCTCCGCTGCAGCCGGCCCGAAGATTCGCCAAAACCCTCGATCAGGGCCTCGGTACCGTCCAGGGACTCCAACCGGGCCTTGACATCGCGAAGCCACGCCAGATTGGCCTCGCTGGCTTCCTCGCCCAAGGCGGCTTCCGCATCCTTCAATTCCCTAAGTAAGGAGTGCCATTGGCGATGCAAGGAGACGAGCTGATGCCAGGTAGAAAGAACATCCTCGCGCGCTGCGCCGGCTTGCGTGCCCCACACCGCCGAGGTCGTGATCGCTCGTTCAACCCTTTGAAGAACCTGTGAAAATCCGCTTCCAGCGAGGTCGCCCCGCATCTTTTCGCTCTGCTCTTGGGGCTCCGCGCCGTGGTGGTGGTCGTTGGCGAACGCGGCAATGATGCCGGCGCGCAATTTGTGCGCCTCGGGATGGGCCAATTCCAGCGCCGCCACCTCCTCCAGATGGTCATGCAACAGCCAGGGGTGATTGATCAAAGACTGCAAAATCAGCGCCTCGCGGCGGGAAATCGCGCTGCGCTGCCCGCGCATGATCGGGCTCAGCGCGAGCTGCGGGCTGGCCACCTGGTAGGGCTGACGGTCGATGGTCTGGCTGCCGGCCGAGTTTTGCGAGCGCGCGCCGCGAGGCTCGAATCGGCCCGCCGCGCCCGGCGTGAACGAACCGCGCGGCGCAAAGCGGCGGCCTGATTCGCTGCCGGCGCGCTGATAGTTGCCCCTGCCATAGCCGCCGCGCCCGGTCTCCGGTGCGAACGTCCGCTGCAGGCGCTCGGCCAGATCCTGGCGGTAATAGCGCCGCACCACCTCATCGCGGATGCCGTTGGTGAGGTTCTTGATCCGCGCCTCCAGCGCCGCACGCCGTTCCGGCGTCGCGTAACTGCCGCCTTCGATCTCGCGCGACCAGATCACATCGGCGAGCCCGCGCGCCGCGCCGATCACCTCCTCGATCGCGCCGCGCCCGCCGGAACGCGCGAGATCGTCGGGGTCCTGGCCCTCGGGCAGCAGCGCGAAGCGCAGGCTCTTGGCCGGTGCAAGCAGCGGCAGCGCGAGCTCGGCGGCGCGATAGGCCGCCTTCTGGCCGGCCCTGTCGCCGTCGAAACACAGGATCGGCTCGTCCGCCATCTTCCACAACAGCGCGAGTTGGTTTTCGGTGAGCGCGGTGCCGAGCGGGGCCACGCTGGCCGGAAAACCGGCGCCGACCATGGCGATGACATCGACATAGCCTTCAACCACCACCAGCGGCGCGCCGTCATGCGCGGCCTGCCGCGCGGTGGCGAGGTTGTAGAGATTGTCGCCCTTGTGAAACAGCGGGGTTTCCGGCGAGTTCAGGTACTTCGCCGCGACCTCCTTCTCCAGCGCACGGCCGCCGAACGCGATCACCCGGCCGCGCAAATCCGTGATCGGAAACGTCACGCGGTCGCGAAACCGGTCATAGGGCACCGGGATGTCGTCGCCGGCGACCAGCAGGCCGGCCTCGACCATGTCTTCGACCGGAACGCCCTGTCCGCCCAGATGTTCCTTCAGCGCGAAGCGATCGGGCAGTGCATAGCCGATGCGGAACTGAAATTGAGTCGCCGGCGAAATCGCGCGGTCGCCGAGATAGCCGCGGGCCTTGGCGCCGTTGCGCGAAGCCAGCGTGTCGGCGAAGAACTTCGCCGCCAACTCCATCACGTCATGCAGCGTCTTGCGGCGCTGCTCGTGCCGCGCGGCATCGGGGGTGACGGCCGGCAAGGCGAGGCCCGCCATCGACGCCAGCCGTTCGACCGCCTCGGGAAAGGAAACACCCTCC
>Ga0208220_1000728_pt1 | contig 13799 bp, 9 predicted proteins | sample NGESurdeep092012_9_FD_184484 | JGI IMG/M metagenome (GOLD analysis project Ga0208220, IMG submission 184484) | Arctic peat soil microbial communities from Barrow, Alaska - NGEE Surface sample F53-1 deep-092012 (SPAdes) | ecosystem: Environmental > Terrestrial > Soil > Wetlands > Peat ... | reverse complement strand
GCACGTCCACCAGATCGCCCATGCCGCCGACCCGGCCGCCCGCGTCATCTACGCCGACAACGACCCGATAGTCGTCGCCCACGCCCGGGCGCTGCTGGCCGACGCCCCGCAGGTCATCGCCGTGGAGGCCGACGTGCGGTTCCCCCGCCACCTGCTGACGCTGCCCGCCGTCCGGTCCCTGATCAACTTCGACCGGCCTGTCGCCGTGCTGCTGGTCGCGGTCCTGCACTTCGTTCCGGACAGTGACGGCCCCGCGTCCATCGTCCAGGCGATCACCGATCACCTGGCCCCGGGCAGCTACGTGGTGATCTCCCACGTGACCGGCGACCAGCTCCCCGCCGCCGCCGTGCGCCAGGCCCGGCAGATCTACCTCGGCGCGTTCACCTCCGGGGCGGCCCGCAGCCGCGACGACATCGGCCGCCTGTTCGACGGCCTGGACCTGATCCCGCCCGGGCTGACCAGCGTCACGGCCTGGCGGCCCCGCCGCCGCGTCACCGCCGCCCGCCCGGTGCTGTTCTGGGCCGGGATCGGCCGCAAGCCCGGCGGCGCGTCGTGACCGGCGCCGAGCCCGCCGCCGCTGACCGTGACGAGCTGGCCCTGGTCGCGGCCGGGTTCCCCGCCTTCCGGCTGTGGCGCGAGACCACCAGCGACGGTACCCGCTATGTCGCCTGCGCCCGCAGCCTGCGCACCCACCCCCACGCCGTCGTGACCGGCAGCCTGGGCGAGCTGACCGACGCCCTGACCTCCGGGCAGCAGGGCCGCCGGCCCTGACCCCCGGCTGCCCGTGCCGGGCAGCGCCCTGCCGCCGCCCGGGCCTGATGCTCCCCGCTGCGGCCCGGTTATCTGGTTCCTGGCCTCGACGTGATACCGCAGCCACAGCGGGGCCCGGCGTTCCCTGTCCCGGGCCAGCCCCCGGTACAGGGAACACCGTCAGCCAGGTACCGGGCTGACGCCGGTGATCGCCGACGGCGCAGACTAGCCGGTGTAGGCCGCGAAGATCTTGGTGAAGTCCAGGGCCTGCTGGCTGATCTCCGAGCACGAGGGCAGGCCGCTGGCGCTGCCGCCGCATGGCTGATCCCGGTCGACCGACCAGAACGCCAGCCGGCCCAGGTGGTTGCTCTGGGCGAAGCTGACCAGGGTGTGCGCGTTGGCCTCGGTGAAGATCTCGGCCGGGTCGTCGTTCTGCCCGATCATCGGGGTGACGCCGATGTTGGCGTAGGTCATGCTCGGCCACAGCGTCTTGGCGAAGGCCAGGGTGTTCTGCCCGGCGTCGACGGCGTAGGCGCCCATGTCCGCGCCGCCGCTGTCGTAGGTGCTGTAGTAGTCCATGGCCATCGCGTTGATGATGTCGATCCGGGTGCCGTCGGTCTTGGCCTGCGAGAGGAACGCCTGGCCGTTGTAGTCGGGGCCGCTCGGGAAGACCGGGATGGTGACCGACACGACGAGGCCGGGGTTGGCCGACTCGAGGGCGTTGATCGCCTCGAACCGCAGGTTGTTGTCGGCGGTGTAAGCGATCTCGGCGCCCTCGATGTCGAAATCGATGTGGGTGACGTGCAGGGTGTTGATGACCGACTGATAGGCCGCCGTGAGCTGGCTGAGGCTCGAGCAGGAGGCGGCAAGCTCGCTGCCGGCCTCGCCGCCGAAGGACACGATGGGCTGGGCGCCGTCGGCCTCGGCCGTGGTGATCTCCGAGGTCACGGTGGGGTCGTTGGTGACCGGCAGGGTGTCGCCCCAGATCGGCGTGCAGCCGCTGCCGATGACGAACGCGGCGCTGAACGCCTTCAGGCCGGCCTGGGTCGCCGCCTGGTTCAGCATCGGCTCCTGGTTGTTGGTCAGGTCGGCGTACGGCGCGACCGCGAAGCTCCCGCTGCCGCCCCCGCCGCCTCCGCCGCCACCCGAGGACGCGGTGGTCGCCTTGGCCGCCCCGGACGCGGGGGACTCGCCGACGCTGTTATAGGCGGTAACGGTGAAGGTGTAGGTGGTGGACGCGGCCAGGCCGGTGACCGTGGCCGAGGTGCCCGAGACCGACGATTCCTTAGTGCCGTTCTCGTAGACGTTGTAGCCGGTCACGGTCCCGGCCGGGGCGGTCCAGGACAGCGAGGCCGACGACGAGGTGGTCCCGGTGACGGTCAGCCCGGCCGGAGCCGCGGGCGCCGTGCCGCCCCCGCCGCCGCCCCCGCCGGGCCCGGTCAGCGACAGGTCGTCGGCGTAGTAGGTGCCCTGCGCGTACCAGCCGTGCACGTAGACGGTCACGCTGGTCGTGGACGCGCCGGTGCTGAAGGAGGTCGACAGCTGCTGCCAGCTGGTGGCCGACGGCGTCCACGTGTCGGTGTCGGTCGTGCCGGTGCCGGTGTCGCCGAGGTACACGTAATTGCCCTCGAACCAGCCGGTCAGCGTGTACGCGGAACTGGGCTGCACGCTCACGGTCTGCGAGCACTGCGCGGTGTCGCTGTTGCTGGCGCCGCCGGCCAGGGCGTGGGAGCCGGAGTGCACGGGGCTGGCGGTGACGCTGTCCGTAGCCGAGCAGGTCCAGCCGGACAGGCTGCCGGACTCGAAGCCGGGATTGGCCAGCAGGTTCGTGGCGGCGACGGCGGGCGCCGCCCCAGCTGTCAGCGCCATGCCGAAGGCCAGCAGCACGGCAGCGGGGGCGGCGAGGAGCGCGAGCGAGCGGGGGCGCTTCATGCTTCCTCCAGGGGATGGAGAGCGGGGTGGGGAAGAGTTAACTAATAAGAAACTTTCCTATTAGTTAAACTGGATTTTACGCCTCGGCACGGGACCGTCAAGGTGCCGATGCGCGAATGGGCAGGCGAATCCGGGCTCATGTACCGGGCCCCGTTCCGCTGGCAGGATGGGCGAATGGGATACGAGCTTGCTCAGGTCAACATCGCCCGCCTGCGGGCGCCGATCGACAGCCCGGAGCTGGCCGGCTTCGTGGCCGAGCTCGACCCGGTCAACGCGGCGGCCGACGCCGCGCCGGGCTTTATCTGGCGGCTGCAGACCGAGGACGGCAACGCCACGAGCGTGCGGGCCTTCGAGTGGGACCAGGCCGGCAGCGCCGGGGTGATTGTCAACATGTCGGTCTGGCGGTCGGTCGAGGAACTGGCCGCGTTCGTCTACTCCGGCTCGCATGCGGCCGTGCTGCGCCGGCGCCGGGAGTGGTTCGAGCGGATGGCGGAGGCCTACTCGGCGCTGTGGTGGGTTCCGGCCGGGGTGCGCCCGACGACGGCGGACGCGGAGGCCCGCGTCGCGAGCCTGCGGGCGCACGGGCCGGCGCCACCTGCCTTCACGCTCCGGCGGCCCTACCCGGTACCCGGTGTCGCGGGACGCGAGCCTGTGCCCGCGCCGCGCGGGTGGATGTGCCCGGCCTAGCCAGCCGAGGCCGGGAGGAGGACCGGGCGGTGGCGCCCGGCCCTCCGCGCGGCGGCTAGCTGCAGCTGGACTGGTAGATGAAGGGCGCCACGCTCGAGCTGTTCATGTTGCTCGGGGTGATCGCGATCAGCGGGGTGGCGATGCTCTTGGTGACCGCCTTGCCGTCGATCGCGTTCAGGGCCTGCTGGACGCCGTCGGAGCCCTCCAGGCCGGGCTCCTGGGCGATCGCCAGGTCGATGGTGCCGCTCTTCATCATGGACATCTGCGTCGGGTCGGCGTCGAAGGTGGCGAGCTTGATCTTGCCGGTCTCGTGGGCGTGCTGGATGCCCGACGCCGCGCCCTGGGCCGTGATGACGTTCGCCGCGAACGCGCCGTTGAGGCCCGGGTGCGCGGTGATGTCACCCTCGATGAATGACGTCGCGGTGGACACGCTGTCGGCGTCGTCGTTCTGCTCGGGGAGCAGCGTGACGCCGGGGTACTTGGCCGCCATCTCCTTCTCGAAGCCCGCGATCCGCGCGTCGGTCGTGGAGACGCCCTTGGCCACGCTGATGACCGCCACGGTGCCCTTGCCGCCGATCAGCTGGCCGAGGGTATCGGCGGCCAGCTTGCCGCCCGCGGCGTTATCGGAGGAAATCCTGGACAGGCCGAGCGCGGAGTTGGCGGATGAGGTGTCCACGAAGATCAGCTTGCTGCCGCCCCTCTGGACCTTCAGCAGGTCCGGATCGAGCGCGGCGCTGTCGGTCGGGGCCACGATCAGCGCGTCCGGCTTGGTCACCTGCGCCGCGTCGATGAGGGGTTTCTGCTGCGGCACGCTGAAAGTCGCGGGGCCGGTCACGGTGAGCTTGACCCCGAGCTTCTTCGCCTCCTTCTCCGCGCCGCATTCCATCGTGACGTAGAAGTTGTCGCTCTTGGTGCCGACGATCAGCTCCATGCTCTTGCTGCTGCTCTTGCTCCCGCCACCGCTGCCTGAGGACCCGCACCCGCTCACGGCGGCCGCGGTGAGCGCGATGACCGCCACCCCGGTGACTGAGGCAGTTAGTCTGGTCTGCATTCATTCCTCCTGTGGGGTGAGGCCGCGTCGCGCGGCCACTGTCATGCCGCCTCAGGCTCGCTGGCGCAGCCGGCGGCGGAACTGATCCAGGTAGACGGCGGCGACGAGCACCGCGCCGATGGCCACGTCCTGCCAGTACTGGTTGATCCCGATGATGACCAGGCCCTCCAGCAGCACGGCCGAGATCGCCAGGCCGATGACGGTGCCGAGCATCGACCCGCGGCCGCCGAACAGGCTGGCGCCGCCGAGGACGACCGCGGTGATCACGGTCAGGTTGTCGGTCGCGTGGCCGGCGATGGTAGTCGAGTCGAAGGACGCGAGGGACAAGACCCCGGCGAGGCCGGACAGCAGGCCCGCGAGGGCGTAGATCTTGATCAGGTGGAGATCCACGCGGATGCCGGCCCGGCGCGCCGCCTCCGGGCTCGAGCCGATCGCGTAGGTGTACCTCCCGAACTGGGTGTAGGCCAGCCCGAGCCCGAGGACGATCGCGACCGCGAAGCTGATGACGATCAGCCACGGCACCCCGGCCACGCTGCCGAGGCCGACGGTGTTGACCAGCCGGGACGGCACGGTCCGGAAGTCGGAGCCGCCGGTGATCAGGTAGGCGGCGCCGCTGGCGGCGCCGAAGCCGGCGAGGGTGGCAATCAGCGGAGGGACCTTGGCCTTGGTGACCAGGAACCCTTGCAGCGCCCCCCACCCCGTGCCGGTGGCCAGGCCGATGACGGTGCCGACCACGATCACGGCCCAGCTGGCGCGGACGCCACCGTGATGGATGCAGTACAGGTCGGTCACCACCCCGGCCAGGACGAGCACGGACCCGACGGACAGGTCGATGCCGGCGGTCAGGATCACGAAGGTCTGGCCGACGGCCATGACCAGCAGCGGCGCCGCGTTCTGCCCGATCAGCGACAGGTCGGTCAGGGTCAGGAACTTGCCGGGCGCCTTCACGGTGAAGAACACCATGAGGATGATCAGCGCCAGCAGCGTCCAGGCCTCGCTGGCCCCGGCCAGCCGTCCGGCCGCCCGGCGGGCGTAGCTTCGGCCGGCCCGGCCGGGGTGGGCGCTGTCCGGGTGGGCGCTGGCCGACTGCGGGTCATCCGGGGGCTGCGGCGATGCGCCCGGCTGGCCGCCGGCTGGCGGGTTCGGTACCTCGGGCGTCCGCTGCTCGCCGCCGGTCACCGGGCGCTCCCGGGGCCGCCGTTGCTCAGCTCCAGGGATCCGGTCATGGCGCCGACGAGTTCATCGACGGAGGTCTGCGGCGCGGCGTAGGTCGCGACCCGGCGGCCCATGCGCAGGACCTCGATCCGGTCGGCGACGGCCAGCACCTCGGGCATGTTGTGGCTGACCAGGACGACCGAGACGCCGCCGTCCCGGACCCGGCGGATGGTGTCCAGGACGCGGCCGCGCTGCACGACGCCGAGCGCCGCCGTCGGCTCGTCCATGAAGATGATCCGGCTGGCGTAGGCGACTGCCCGGGCCACCGCGACGGACTGACGCTGACCGCCCGACAGCGTCCCGACCGGCGCGCTGACATCGGGCAGCTCGACACCCAGGTCCGCGAAGGCCGCGATGGCGCGCTCCCGCATCGCGCGCCGGTTCAGCACGCGCAGGATCGGGATCAGGTAGATCTCCCGGCCCAGGTGCAGGTTGGCCGCCGCGTCCAGGTCCGGCGCCAGGGCCAGGTCCTGGTATACGGCCTCGATCCCGTGCTCGCGGGCATCCGTCGGGCTGTCCAGCGTCGTAACCGTGCCGTCGACGAGGATCTCCCCGCCGTCCGGGCGGATGGCCCCCACGAGGGCCTTGACGAGAGTGCTCTTGCCCGCCCCGTTGTCGCCGATGAGCGCCACGACCTCGCCGGGGAACGCCGCGAAGTCGGCCCCGTCCAGCGCCCGGACATGCCCGTAGTGCTTGGTCAGGCCGCGTGCCTCAAGCACTGGAGTGGTCTGGGTCATCCGCTGTTTCTCCTGTTATCGTTCACATGCACGTGGCGTGATTCTTTAGCCGGGCTGGGGCTGTGTCAAGAGGGGTAGCGGAGGATGCGGCCGATCCGATATCTAAGGATAAATTCATTACTGACCGGCCATCGCGGCAGCGCAAGGGGACACTGCACCTGCGCCGGGCCGTGCTGCCCGAGGGCAGGCGAAGATCATCAAGATAGGCCGCTTATGGTAACGATCGCAGAGCCTGGCCGACGCCGGGCCGCGATCTGGCGGGGCTTGATCGGGGGAGGGCATGGCTAGGCGCCCGACCATGCGGGACGTGGCCCAGGCCGCGGGCGTCAGCACGATGACCGTCTCCCGGGTGATCAACGGGGAGCCGTCCGTCCTGCCGGAGACCGCGGCCCGGGTCGAGCGGGCCATTCGCAGGCTTGGCTACCAGCGCAACGATGCCGCGCGGCGGCTGCGCCGCGAGGGCCAGCCCACGCAGACCATCGGCGTGCTCGTCGATGACCTGGCCAACCCGTTCTTCGCCGCCCTGGCCGCCGCCGTCGAGGTGGCTGCCCGGCTGCACGACTACGTGGTGCTGATCGGCAGCTCCGGTAACAGCCTGCGCCGGGAGCGCGAGGTCGTCGCCGCGTTCTGTGCCCGGCAGGTGGACGGGCTGATCATCGTGCCGGTCGCGGGGAGCCACCGCTTCCTGCGCAACCAGCTCGCGCTCGGGACCAAGGTGGTCTGCGTGGACCGCCCGGCGGACGGCCTCGCGGTGGACAGCGTGCTCGTGGACAACCGCACCGGGGCCCGCAACGCCGTCCGCCACCTGCTGGGCCAGGGTCATCGGCGGATTGGCTACCTGGGCGACCGCGAGGGCATCTGGACCGTCCAGGAGCGCTACGCCGGATTCCGCGATGCCTTCGCCGAGGCCGGCACCGAGCCCGAGCCCGAGCTGGTCCGGCACGAGGTGCGCCCCGACCGGGGCGGGGCCGCCGACCTCACGCTGGCCCTGCTCAGCCTGGCCGATCCGCCGACGGCGCTGTTCACCAGCAATGACCTGATCACCATCGGCGCCATCGATGCCCTGGCGGGCCGGGCCGACCGGATCGCGCTGGTCGGCTTCGACGAGTTCGCGCTCGCCGACAAGCTCACTCCGCCGGTGACCGTCGTCGCCCAGGATCCGGCCGCCCTCGGCGCTACCGCGGCCCAGCTGCTGTTCGCCAGGATCTCCGGCGACACCTCACCGGTGCGCGAGGTCATCCTGAAGACCCGCCTGGTGATCCGCGGTTCGGGCGAGATTCCCCCGGCCGGGTGAGCACCGCCCGGGTGAGCACCGCCCGGGTGAGCACTGGCCAGCGCGGTCAGGGCCGCGGTGGCCGCTCGCCGGAGCCGCGCGGAATCAGGCGGGTCCGCAGCCTGATCTGCGCCGCGGGACCGGTCTCGCCGGCGAGCCGCCTGAAGATCAGCTGCGCGGCGAGACGCCCCATCTCGGCCGGGTTCTGGGCCACGACGGTGACCGGGGGAGTCATCAGGTCGGCCAGCTCGAAATCGTCGAAGCCCACCAGGGCCAGGCTCGCGGCCGCCTCGCCGAGCGCGGCGTCGGCGGACGTGCGCCCGCGCGCGGCGGCGGCCAGCTCGCGCAGGGTGCGCAGGGTGAGCACGGTCGCCCGGTTGTTACCGCAGAACAGGGCGGTGACCGGCGCGCGGCCCGTCAGCATCCCCACCAGCGCCCGCCGGACACCGGTGATCTCAGGGGCGGCCTGCCAGACCCAGGAGCGGTCGATGGCCAGCCCGCCGGACGCCATCGCCTCCCGGTAGCCGCGATACCGCAGGTTCCCGGTGTAGATGCTCTCGGAGTCGCCGAGGTAGCCGATCCTGGCGTGCCCCTGGGAGATCAGGTGCGCCACCCCCGCCCTGGCTCCGCCCTGGTTGTCGGCCAGGACCACGTCGGCCTCGATCAGGCCGGCCGGGCGGTCCACGAACACCACCGCGACCCCCGCGCCGATCTCGGGCAGCAGGTACCGGTGATCCGCGCCCGCCGGGACGATGATCAGCCCGTCCACCCGCCGCGCGCAGAAGGCCAGCGTGACCTCCCGCTCGCGCTCCGGCTGCTCGTCGCTTGATCCGGTGAACAGCAGCGAACCGTGCTGGCGGGCCACGTCCTCGGCGGCGCGGGCCAGCGCGGAGTAAAACGGGTCGCCGAGGTCTTCCATGATCAGGCCGATCGAGGACGTCTGGCCCGTGCGCAGCAGGCGGGCGCTGTCGTTGCGCCGGAACCCGAGCTCCTCGATGGACGTGCGCACCCGCGTGGCCATGTCCGGGGCCACGCCCGGCTCGTTGTTGACCACACGCGAGACCGTCTTCAGCGCCACCCCGGCGTGCGCGGCGACGTCCTTCATGGTCGGGCGCCCGCGCCCGGCGGAGTCCGGCTGGCTCGTCATCTCGCTCATCGGCCTGTCTCTGGGTCCTTTCCCGCGGCAAAGGCTCGTGGGCTGCCGTCCAGCATGACAGCCCGCCGCGGCTTGGATCACATGCTGAAACAAGAGTCGAAATAAACCGTCATATGGGTATTGCACCCGACCACTCGCTCAGTTATAGATCGTCTGACAACGTTGTCGGTTTCGGCCCGGCCACCGTGCCTCGCTTGCACAGTGCCCCGCGTGGCGGACGTGCTGGCTGAGGAAGCTGCCGCCCGCAGCGGCGGCGCCGGGTGCCGAGACCGGGCGCTCCGAGAGGCGGCAAGATGACATCACCACTCGCAGGTGCGCTCCGGCGCACCCCCCGCCGGTTAGCCCGGAAGCTTCCCGCGGCGCTCGCGGCCAGCATCGGCGCCGTGCTCGCCTGCTCCCTCGCGCTGCCGCCCCAGCCGGCCACGGCCGCCGCCCTGGCCCCCGCCGCCGCCCTGGCCCCCGCGGCCGCCCTGGCCCCCGGGGCCGCGCTGGTGACCAATCCGGCCTCGCTGGTGGACCCGTTCATCGGCACCACCAACAGCGCCGACGACTTCCCCGGCGCGGACGCCCCCTTCGGCATGGTGCAGTGGAGCCCGGACACGACGTCCCGGCCCGACGGCGGCGGTTACGAGTACAACGACTCCGCCATCACCGGCTTCAGCCTGACGCACCTGTCCGGCCCCGGCTGCGGCGCGGAGGGCGACATCCCGGTGCTGCCGACGGTCGGCACGGTGGACACCTCGGCGACCGACTCGTTCTCGCACTCCGGCGAGTCGGCGCAGGCCGGGTACTACCAGGTGGCGCTGGCCAATGGCGTCAACACCCAGCTGACCGCCACCACCCGGACCGGGATGGCCCAGTTCACGTTCCCGGCGACCACGGCCGCCAACCTGATCTTCAAGCTGGACGCCAGCCAGAACCCCGACTCGGCGACCAGCTTCAGCGTGCGCAGCAATACCGAGGTGCAGGGCTCGGCGACCTCCGGCAACTTCTGCGGGGCGGGCAACACCTACACCGTCTACTTCGACATGCAGTTCAGCCAGCCGTTCGCGACCAGCGGCACCTTCACCGCGGCCGGGATCCAGCGCGGCGCCCGGCGGCTGTCCCTGACGGCGCCGAAGGCGGCCGCCACCCCCCAGACGATCTCGCCCAGCGTTCCCGAGCGGCCCAACCACCCCGTCTACCATGGCGCGCTGCCGCCGAAGCGGTCCACGGTCACCCCGGCGCTGACCGGGCCGGACGGGTCCTACCTCACCTTCAACACCAGCAGCAGCCAGACGCTGCTCGCCAAGGTCGGCATCTCCTATGTCTCCGCCGCGAACGCCCAGGCGAACCTGACCACCGAGAACCCCGGCTGGGACTTCACCGCGACCCGCAGCGCCACGACCGCGGCGTGGAACGCGCTGCTGGGCAAGGTCAGCGTCGGCGGCGGGACGGCGGCCCAGCAGCAGGAGTTCTACACCGCGCTGTACCACTCGCTGCTGCATCCCAACGTGTTCAGCGACGACAACGGCCAGTACGAGGGCGTCGACGGCCAGGTGCACACCGTCGACTCCGGGCACTCGGCGTTCTACACGAACTTCTCCGGCTGGGATATCTACCGGACCCAGGCGCAGCTCGAGGCGCTCGTCGACCCGTCGGCCGCGAGTGACACGGCCCAGTCGATGGTGGATGACTACGCCCAGGACGGCATGCTGCCCAAGTGGATGGAGGACAACGGCGAGAGCTACGTGATGGTCGGCGACCCGTCCGACTCCATCCTCGCCGACTACTACGCGTTCGGCGCGCGAACCTTCGACACCTCCAGCGCGCTGACCGACATGGTGGCCGAGGCGTCGAACACCAGCAACATCCGGCCGGGCCTGAACTACCTGTCCGCTCCCGGCTATCTGCCCGCCGACGGCAGCTACGGCTGCTGCAACTACTACGGCCCGGCGTCCACCACGCTCGAGTACGACACCGCCGACTTCGCCATCTCGGCGTTCGCGGGGGCCCTCGGCAATACCAGCGACCAGCAGGCGTTCCTGAACCGGTCGCAGGACTGGCGCAACGTGCTGGACCCCGACTCCGGGTTTGACCAGCCCCGGGACGCGAACGGGGCCTGGGCCGGGGGGTTCGACCCGACCAGCGGGACCGGCTTCGTCGAGGCCGACTCGTGGATCTATACCGGGATGGTCCCGTTCGACCTGGCCGGCCTGACCGCCGCGAAGGGCGGCGACGCCGCGATGAATGCCTACCTGGGCACCGTGCTGCGCAGCTACACCGGCGCGAGCGGTTACGCGTGGGTCGGCAACGAGCCCAGCATCGAGCTGCCCTGGGAGTACGACTACACCGGCGAGCCCGACCAGACCCAGGAGACCGTGCGGCAGATCCAGGACCAGATCTGGACCGACAGCCCCGGCGGGCTGGCCGATGGCAACGACGACCTGGGCGCGATGAGCGCCTGGTACGTCTGGTCCGCGCTCGGCATGTACCCGATGACGCCGGGCACCTCGGACCTGGCCCTCGGCTCGCCGGTGTTCACCCAGGCCGTCGTCACCCTGCCCTCGGGCCACGCGCTGACGATCGACGGCAGCGGCGCCGCCGACAACGCCCCCTACGTCCAGTCCGCGGCCTGGAACGGATCGGCCTGGAACAACGCCTACGCGCCCACCGCGGCGGTCACCAGCGGCGGCACGCTCAGCTACACCCTCGGGACCACGGCGGACCCCTCCTGGGGATCGGCGTCAGCCGCGGCGCCGCCGTCCTACCGCGGCAACACCGCCGCGCCGCCGTCGCCGCGGGCCGGGCCGGTGACCTCCGGCGTGTCGTCCGGCCTGTGCGCCGACGACAAGGGCTCGTCCACCACCGACGGCAGCCCCGTCCAGATCTGGACCTGCAACGGCAGTGCCGCCCAGTCGTGGACGATCGCGCCCGACGGCACCGTCCGTACCCTGGGCAAGTGCCTGGACGTGACCGGGGGCGGGACCAGCAACGGCACGCTGATCGATCTTTACACCTGTAACGGAAGTAGCGCGCAGCAGTGGACCACCGGATCCAGCGGCGCGCTGGTCAACCCCGAGTCCGGTCGCTGCCTGGACGACCCGAACTCCGCCGCCACGGCCGGCACCCAGCTGCAGCTGTACGCGTGCAACCAGACCGGGGCGCAGGACTGGACCCTGCCGCCCGCGCCGGCCGCCCGGGCCGGGGCGATCGTGTCCGGCGTGTCGTCCGGCCTGTGCGTGGATGACCGGTCGGGCGCCACCGCGGACACCACCCCCATCCAGATCTATACCTGCAACGGCAGCAGCGCGCAGGACTGGACGGTGCAGCCGGACCAGACCCTGCGGGTGCTGGGCAGCTGCCTGGATGTCACCCGCAGCGGCACCACCAGCGGGACGCTGATCAACCTGTACACCTGCAACGGGACCGGCGCCCAGCAGTGGCGGGCGACGACGTCGGGCCAGCTGGTCAACCCCGAGTCCGGGCTGTGCCTGGATGACCCGAGCGCGTCCACCGCGGCCGGGACCCAGCTGCAGCTCTACACCTGCAACGGCAGCGCAGCGCAGGACTGGACGCTGCCCTCCTGAACCGCCGGCTGACCCGCTAACCCGGGCGGCTGGGACGGCCCGGGGCCGCCCCGGCCGCCCGGGAGACGGGGCCCGCCCGGCCGGGACAACTGCCCCGGCCGGACGGGCGCCGCGCCACACTGCGCGGCAGGTGAGGTGCTGCTCGGGCGCGGCGCCTAGGGGAGGGACCAGGCCTGGTTGGCCGCGCCGGTGCAACTCCAGATCTGGACCTGGGTGCCGGGCGTGGTCGACATGCCGGTGTCGTCCAGGCACTTGCCGGACTGCGGGTTGACCAGCGACCCGTTGGCCTGCGGCTGCCACACCTGCGCGCCCGTGCCGTTGCAGGTGTACAGGTCGACCAGCGTCCCGCTGGCGGTCCCGCCGCTCGTGACGTCCAGGCACTTGCCGAGGGCCTGCAGCGTGGCATTCGACTCCACCGTCCAGGACTGGGCGCTGGTGTTGTTGCACGTGTACACCTGGACCGGGGTGCCGTCCGCGTTATTGGCCGAGCGGACGTCCAGGCACAGGCCCACGTAGCCGACGACCGCGCCGGTGGCGCCGCCGGTCGACCCGCCCCCGCCGGCGGGGGAGACCCACGACTGGTTGGCCGCCCCCGTGCAGGTCGAGATCTGGACCTGCGTGCCGAGGGTGGTCGAACTGCCGGGGTCGGTCAGGCACTTGCCGGACTGCGGGTTCAGCAGCGACCCGCTGGCCTGCGGCTGCCACACCTGCGCGCCGCTGCCGTTGCAGCTGTACAGGTCGACGAGGGTCCCGTTCGCCGTGCCGCCGGCGGTCACGTCGAGGCAGGAGCCGTCGGAGTGGATGGTGCCGTTGGCCTCCTGCGTCCACTGCTGCCCGTTGGTGCCGTTGCAGGTGTAGATCTCGACCTTGGTGCCGTTGGCGTTGCTGTCGCCGGTGACGTCCAGGCACAGGCCCTGGTAGCCGACCAGCGACGTGGTCGCGATCCCCGATCCGGACGGCGCGACGGTCCAGGTGAACGAGGTGGCGGCCGAGGCGCCGTTGCCGTCCTGCGCGGTGACCGTCACCGTGCTGGTCCCGGCCGTGGTCGGCGTGCCGCTGATCGTGCCGGAGCCGGAGATGGAGGTCCCGGCCGGCAGGCCGGTCGCGGTGAAGGCCGGGGTCTGCCCGCCGGTGCTGTCGCTGGCCGTGACGGGCACGGACACGGCGGTCCCGGCGATGCCCTCCTGCGGCCCGGGGCTGGTGATGGTGACCGGCTGGCCGAGCTGGGCCGAGGTGACGGACAATGTTCCGGAGAGCGGGAGGTTGGCGTCAGAGTCGCCGACCTTGATGGTGTAGCTGCCGGTGCTGGTCGCCCAGTTGTTGCTGCTGGTGTTCCAGTACTGCAGGCTGCGCTGGGTGACCGGGAACGAGACGGTCTGGCTGGCGCCCGGCTGCAGGTTCACCCGGGCGAACCCCTCAAGCTGCCGGG
>Ga0208220_1000726_pt1 | contig 13819 bp, 13 predicted proteins | sample NGESurdeep092012_9_FD_184484 | JGI IMG/M metagenome (GOLD analysis project Ga0208220, IMG submission 184484) | Arctic peat soil microbial communities from Barrow, Alaska - NGEE Surface sample F53-1 deep-092012 (SPAdes) | ecosystem: Environmental > Terrestrial > Soil > Wetlands > Peat ... | reverse complement strand
GGGGCCCGCCGCCGCATGCTGACCATCGCCGACCCGGAGACCGTCGCCTACTTCCTCGGCAACGGCCGCGAGGTCGCCGCCCACGACACCGTGCCCTTCACCATCTGGGCTGCCGCCCGCCACCTGGCCGACTTCGAGGAGGCCATTGGGTCACAGCGTCGGCTGGCGGTGACATCGACACCACCTGCGCCATCGTCGGCGGCATCACCGCCGGGTCCGGCGGCATCCCGGATGCCTGGCTGCGAGCGGCGGAGCCGCTCCCCCAGTGGAGCGACGAAGGTCTACCGTGCTAAGAGCAGAGACATGCAGTGCAGGAGGTCGCGGCGATGCGGATTGAGGTGCTGACGGTACCCGAGTGCCCGAACGGACCACTGGTCGAGCAGCGGCTGGCCGAGGCGCTGGACTGCCGCCCGGATGTGACCGTGGAGCGGCGGGTGGCGGCAACGGTGGAGCGGGCCGAGGAGTACGGGATGCACGGCTCGCCCACAGTGCTCATTGACGGGCGCGATCCTTTCGCCGAGCCGGGAGCCAGCACCAGCCTCTCCTGCCGTCTGTACCGGGACGGGCAGGGCCGGGCGCAGGGCGCGCCGAGCACCAGCCAATTGCGGGCCGCGCTCGCGGCGGCGGAGGGCGGTCAGGCCAACGCCCCGGCGGCGGAGGCAGCGGGCAGAGGCGGGCGCGGGCGGTGCGCGCCGGCCGAGGGCGGTCAACGGGCGGTGCACCAGGCCATACTGCGCGCCTTCGCCGAGACCGGGCATCCCCCGGATCCGGCCGGGCTGGAGGCGGTCGCGGCGCCGCTGGGCGTCTCGGCGCAGGCGGTGGTCGCGGCGCTGGCGGACGGGGACTTCCTGACCCTGGACGAGCACGGCATAGTCGATGCGGCCTACCCGTTCTCCGCCCGGCCGACCGGGATCGAGGTCACCCTGCCGACAGGCGTGACGGTGGCCTCGATGTGCGCGATCGACGCGCTGGGCATCGCGGCGATGCTCGGCTCGGACGCCGTGATCGACGCCGCCGACCCGGTCAGCGGTGAGCCGGTCCGGGTCACGTTCACCAGCGGGGCCGCGAGGTGGCAGCCGGACGCGGCGGTGGTGTTCTACGGTGCCCGCGCCGGGTCCGGGCCGTCCGCGGCGGTGTGCTGCGGGTACCTGCGCTTCTTCGCCACCCGCGAGAACGCCCGGACGTTCGCCGTTCGGCATCCCGAGGCCTCTGGCGAGATCCTCGGCCAGCAGGAGGCGCGGGCGCTCGGCGAGGAGATCTTCGGCCTGCTGTTGGCTGCGGGCACCTGAGCCGGGCTGACGTGGCCGGGTCAGCGGCTGTTCCCGCCGATTTCGGCCACGGCGCTAGCGAGCATGTCCTCGATTAGGTACTGCTCTGGCCCCCAGCCGTCGCGCAGGTCGTCGAGGAAGCCGATGACGGTGACGACGTCGCCCCAGGGATGGTAGGCAGCGCCGGCCGCCTGCTGCCACCAGGTGGTGAACCGCTGGACGGCATCGATGCCGAAGCCGAGCAGGTTCACCCGGCAGTGGGCCACGTCGGCCGCCGTCGGCCGGTGCAGGCGCCCAGCCAGTCGACCACGCCGGATACCGTGCCGCGCCGCCACAGCACGTTGCCGGGGTGGAAGTCACGGTGCAGCAGGACGGCCGGCACGTTCGGCGGGGGCTCGGAGCTGATCTGTGCGGCCCGCTCCCACACGCGCGGGTACCGTGCCCAGTCGGGCGGCTGGTAGCTGGCCTGCGGGTAGGGGGCGAAGCTGGGGAGCGCGCCGGCAGGCGGCAGCGGCGTGGCGTGAATGGCCGGCAGGATCTCCGCTAGGCGTCGCAGCCAGCGGTCCGCGTTCGCTGGCCACCAGTCGACCTTGCCTGGCAGCCGCGTCATCAGGACGGCTGGTACTCCGGCCCCGGTCCCGGTCGGGTCGGTCGCCAGCAGTGCGGGGGTGGGCACGCCGGCCCGCCTTGCGGCGTGCAGCGCCAGCGCCTCGCGCTCGGCGATATCTGGTTCCTCGGCGTTGAGTTCGGGCCGCACGTAGCGGCGCAGCACTGCCTGCCGCCGTTGCCCGGAGCCATCCTGGGCGGTGAGCAGGTGCACGGCTGATGACGTGCCGCCGCGTAGCGCACGGGCGTGGATCACCTCGCCGCCGAGGTGGGCGCCAGCCCACGCGAGCGCCTGCTTCGGCGGCCGGGACCGCAGCAGGCGACGGGTATGGTCGTCGTCGCAGAACCCGTGCGCCGGGGACCGGCCGGCCGGGACGTCCCGCGCAGGCCGGCTGGTCATCAGGGTGTCCTCGCTAGAAGGCGGAGGAGACGGGGAATGGGACGCTGTCTTGTTTCCCGTCGGCCTCGCTGGCGACCAGATTCCAGTTCAGGACGTTCGTCTGAGCGGGGAAGCCGACAACGAAGACCTTGTACGGGAATCCGCGTCCGTCGATGAGCAACGCCGGGATCTTCTCGTTGTGGTCCGTGTCGGACTGCATCGTGACCGACGTGACCTGCCGGAGCGCGAGGCCGAACACGTCCAAGGCCGACGACTCCCCCACCAGGTAGCCGAACGGCGACAGCATCCTGGTGCCGAGCGCCTCGGGATTGCATCCCTGCATGACCTGACGCGGGGTGCCGCCGGGCTGGGAGATGTACGTCTCGGTGCAGGCCACGCGGGATTTCCCCTTGTTTGACAGCCAGCCCACGTCGGCGAACCAGACGTAGGTCCAGGAAGTCGAGGTGCCGAATACTTGCCTCACCAGGACGACCTGGGTGATGGGCGGTGAGGATCTGAGCATTGCCGGGCTTGGCCCCGTCAGCCCGACGCCGCCGGAGACCACGGTCGCGCTGTACGGCGGCTGCATCGCGACTGCTCCGGGTCCGCCGAGTGGAAGCTGGAGACGACGCCGATCCCGGCGCCGATGACCGCTACTGACGCGGCTGCGGCGAGCGGCGCTGCCCACCGCCTTGCCTTCCGGCCGGGATAGCCGCCAGGCGCGCGGCCGCCTGCCCGTCCGTTCCTGGTGACCGTCTGCTCCCAGGCCGCACCCACCGCGCCCGGGCCGAGACTGACCTGGTCCGCGCGTGACCGGAGTGCCGCCCGCACCCTCGTATTCAGGCCTCCGTCGTGAATACCGCTCATGCGAGAGCCTCCAGTGCTTTGGCCAGGCTTCCCATGCCCTTGCTCAGCTGCGACTTGACGGTCCCGGCGGAGACGTCCATCGCCGCGGCGATCTCGCCTTCGCTCAGGTCGAGCCAGTACCGCAGCACGATCGCCTCGCGTTTCCTGGCCGGCAGGGAGGCCAGTGCCGCGAGCACCTCCCGCTGGTCTTCGCGGAGGATCGCCGTATGCTCCGGGGACGCCTCATCGGGCATCGCCAGCGTCCGCGACCGGACGACCACTGAATGCCGCCACCGCTTCCGCGTGAGGTTGCAGACGGTCGAGCGCACGTACGCCAGCGCCGCGCCGGGATCACGCAGCGTCACGTGCCTGGTCAGCAGTCGCGCGAACGCCTCCTGGGCGATGTCCTCCGCGTCGTCCGCGCCCAGCAGCACGGAGCCGCACCATGTCCAGGTACCGTGCCTGGAACAGGGCCACTACGGCCGTCTGGCCGGTCTCGTCAGCCGGGACCGGACTGCTCGCGTCGAGAGTCTCCACACTACGTAGACCCGCTCATAGGCTCCAGGTTGCCGCAGTTGACGGATGTCGTCGGCCGGTGAAGCAGCATCTGGCTCGTCAGGACGCGGCGGCCGGGCCGCCGGCCTCAGCCAGGGCGCTGTCAAGATCGCCGTAGCCGCGGATCTCCACGATCTGTTCACCGTCGACTGTGAAGACCTGGTACAGCCGCTGCGGTGGCGCGGGCCTGGCCCCTTCGGCCTGGCGGGTCACCGTGAGCCCGAGCACCACGGCGTCGCCGCTGACCTGCACGCTGCGCACGGTGGCCGTGGTTCCTGCGGCCACCAGCATCCGGTACCAGTCGAGCACCTCGGCGCGGTCGTGACACAGCCCGGTCCAGCGGACCTCGGGGTGCAGCAGCGAGCCGAGCAGGTCGAGGTCGGAGTCCCGGCAGGCGACCTGGAGGTGCCCGGCGATCTCGGCCATCACCCCGGTGCCAACAGTGACCGGCACCTCGTCCTGGTCCTCGTCCTGGCCTGCGGGTTCCTGCCCCGCAGGTTCGCTGGCGGTGATGCCGTAGCGGAGTAGCAGACCTGCGACCTCCTCACTCGGCGGCTTCGCGGCGACCCACACATCGTCCCGGGAGGCACCTGCCTCCAGGAGCAGACGCACGGCGACGACCCAGTCGCCCGGCTGGCCGGCCTGCTCGCCGCTGCCGACGGTGGCGAACGCCAGCGGGGTCGCGTCGAACTCGGCGTCGCGGGCGTCGACCTCGGCCCCGGCCTCCAGCAGCATTCGGACAGCCGGCGCGTTTCCGTGGTAGGCGGCGTTGTGCAGCGGCTGCTCGCCGAACTTGCGGGCGTGCGGTGGAAAGCCGAGCTCGAGCATGAGGGCCAGCGTTCCGGCGGGCCGGGACGCGGCGGCATCGCAGATCACGGCCTGGTCCTGATCAGTCAGCCGGCCCGGCAGGTCAGGATGGGTGGCCAGCAGCCGCTCGGCCGCCTGGCGGTCGCCGTTCAGGCACGCCCCGAGAAACAGGTCTACGTCGGTTGCGTCGTCCGCGGCGCCGAGCGCCCGCAGCCGCGCCGCAGTCTCCTCCTTACCTGCCCGCACGGCGAGGCGCAGCGCGGACACCCCGTCGCCGTCACGGGCCTGCGGGTCCGCGCCGGCGTTCAGCAGAGCCTCGACCACCGGGAAAGAGGCGGTGGCAGCGGCGTCAAGCAGCGCCTCAGTCGCGGCGTCCGCGGCCCGGCCTCCGCTGCCCGCGAGGGCTTCGAGCAGGAGCGCGGTCGCGCCGAGATCGTCGTGAAAGACGGCGGAGCCCACCGCCCAGGTCCCGGCGACCCGAGCGCCGCGGGACAGCAGCAGCCGCAGGCACCGCAGGTCGGGGTGAGCGGCCGCCTCGGCGACGGGCTGGCCGAGGTCGGGATTGGCCCCGGCCTCCAGCAGCACCGCGGTGACCGCCGGGTTGTTCACCTCGACTGACCCCTTCAGGGCCGAGCGGAATCGGGGTTGTCCGCCGTCGTTGGTATCCGCGCTGGCGTCGTTGGCGAGCAGCAAGCGCACCACCTCCGCCAGCCCGGCCGCGGCGTCAGGGTCGATCTGATGCCACCGTGAATAGCCGGCGTACAGCAGCGGCGGCCAGCCGCGCTCGTCATCGATGGCGACCGCCGCCGCCGGGCTGGCGGCAAGGTGCTCCCGGACCGCCCCGGCGTCGCCGAGCACGCTGGCGGCCAGCAGGCTGGACCCGGCGATACCCGGATCGGCCTGGCTGATCTCGCTGGCCCGCTGCATCCGGCCCTCGACCGATGCAGACACGAAATCCGCCGCCACCTGGCGGGCGGCGGCGCCGGCCTCGATGACCGCGACCAGGCGAGGCCAGCTCGGAAAGCCCAGTTCCCTGGCGATGACCAGCTGGGCGGCAGCCAGCGGCACTGCGTCGCCGGCTACGCCCGGGTGATGGCGGGTCATGCGCGCCACGGCTGCGGCATCGCCCCGCCGGGCACCGTCACGCAGCTCCTTGGCACGGCTGCGCAACTGGCGCAGATCGGGGCGCTCTGGAAGCGAATCGGACACGGCGTCTCCCCTCGTCGCCTGCGGTCCGCTGCCCAGGCCAAGGAAGAAGCCACACCTGCACGGGCACATGCGCCAGAACCGGAGGTGGACTCAGTCCTTCCCACGGACCCGGCGGCACCCTCCCAGCGCCACCATCGATACTAGCGGGCCGCCGCGTGTATCTGGCCGACCTGGCCTGCTGTGATTGCCGCCTGCGGTTGCGGTCGGGCCGTCGCCGTCAGCCTCCGCCGGATCACCCGACGATCTTGAGCGCCCTGGCCGCTGACGTCGAGCCGGTGAAGTCGCCGCTGCCCGGATAGCTTGCGGTCAGATGGTATGTCCCCGCATTGAACTCCTTTTCTTAATGACTGCAGAGCCGTGGCTAGCGGGCCGAGAAATGGTCAGTAAGCGCCGCTGGCGAGCGATGGCCAGTGGTCTGCGGCCCACTCCGGCCAGCCCGGCCATCCACCCGGCGGACCGGGGATTTCGCCGTCGCCGAGCTCATCGGCATTGGGCACCTGGAACTGTTCCCGCCACTGGTCGACGTCGGCCTCGCTCATCGGGAACGTCTGGTGCGGTGCCGTCGCCTGGCGGTGCGCGATGCGCGCGAGCTGGACGTCCTTGTCCACTGGCAGATAGACCACCCGGCACGCTGCTCCAGCTGACCGTGCCACCCAGCGCAGGGCCGACCGTTCATCTCGGCCCCAGAGGCCGTAGTCGAGCACGACGCTGTGCCCCAGCCGCAGCGCCTGCAGGGCGACCGAGATGAGCCGCCCTTCCAGCACGAAGCGCTTGCCATCGGCCATCGACTCGCCGAACAGCGGGATCATCCACTCGTCCGGTGTCAGCCGCAGCGCCCGGTGCGCCGCGGCGAGTTCTTTGGCCTGGGTGGTCTTCCCGGCCCCCGGCAGACCGACCATCAGGAACATCGTGGCGGCCCGCGGGAAAGTTTCTTGGCGTTGTGAATCGAATCGCTGCGACTGAGACATTGCTCCCCTGATCAGGCAGGACGATCCGGCAGCACAGGGATAGGCGCGTCTGTGGCTGCCGACGGGACACTGATCGGGCGGTACGGGCACTGACCCCGACAGGGGCAGGCAGAGAGGCCGCAGTTAGAGCAGCCTCGGCACTACCGCTAAGCGGCGGTCCGGGTAGTCATGGCAGCGCAGCAGCACATGGCCCCCACCCTAGTGGAGAGCGGTGCAGAAGCGTTACGGGTTAACCGCGGTTTGAATAATGTCGCACGCTGGCTGATCGAAGGCCACCTGGGAAGCACCGTATGCCCATGGCGGACATCCCAGGGCGACATCGAGTGCGCCATGACGCCAACCGGCCTGCGGAAAACCTGTTGCCCCAGCCAAGCGCGAAGCCGACGATCGGAAACTGGCAACGGAAGGTACGGCGACGCGATGTCACAGGCACAGCATTTCCCCCACCAGGGCAGTCCGGCGCATGCCGCTGAGCTGGAGTTCGCCGCCGCGCTGCTGCCCTTGTGGGGCCTCCCGCCGAACGCGGAGGTCGCCCTGGTCGACGAGCAGGGAGTCAACAATCAGACCTTCCACGTGCGCTACCGGCTACAGCGCTACGTGCTGCGCGTCACCGGGTTCCTGACCGTCGCGGAAGTCAGCGCCGAACATCGGATCCTGCGGCGGCTACGGCGCAGCGACCTGCCCTTCCAGGTGCCGGAGCCGGTGGCCGCGCCGGACGGGCGGACGGTGATCGAGACCCCGGCCGGGGTCTCGACCCTCTGCCGGTGGCTGCCCGGCGTGCGCCCGGGGGTGGGAAGCGAGATGGCATTCCAGCGGCTCGGCCGGGCCGTCGGGCTGATTGACGCTGCGCTAGCCGACGTGCCGCTGGCGGACGCCCTCAGGGACTGGCGCACCGACCCGCGCTGGGTCCGGCCGCAGGACCCGCATGCCGACGTCCTGGTCGACGAGCTGCGCTCGGCCGGGATCGGCGCCGAGCAGGCCAGACTGGTCAGCGCGGCCGCCCGCCGCGCCGGGCGGTGGTGGCCCGGTACGGACGGCCTGCCCGCCCAGGTCATCCACGGCGATCTCACGCCGGCGAACCTGCTGGCCGACCCGGGCACGGGCGAGGTGATCGGGCTGCTCGACTTCGAGCTCGCCGGGGCCGGCTTCCGGGTGCAGGACGTCATGGCGGCGCTGTATCACTCCACGGCCCTGACAACGCCGGACTGGCCGCGCCGCACGGCCGCGTTCCTGCGTGGCTGCTCCTCGGTCACCCGCCTCAAGCCAGCCGAGGTGGCGGCCCTCCCCGAGCTGCTCGTCGCCCAGTCGCTCGGCTCCGTCCTGTGGCGAGCGGTCCGGTGGCGCGAAGGGCTCGCGCACCTCGACGACGTCATCGCCCGGGTCGAAAGGCTCGAGGCGAACACGCGGTGGCTCGCGGAGAACGAGGGCACGTTCCTGTTCGTCGCGACCGCCGCCAACGCAGGCTCCTGAGCTGCGCGCTAAGCTGAGAGCTCGTGACAGCTACCTCAAGGCCCGTTCGTGTGGGCCTGCAACTGCATCCTCAGCACGCCGATTACAAGACGATCCGCCGCACCGCCTCGGAAGCGGAAGAGCTCGGCGCCGACGTCGTCTTCAACTGGGACCACTTCTACCCCCTCTACGGCGAGCCCGAAGGCATGCACTTCGAGTGCTGGACGATGCTGGGCGGGTGGGCGGAGTCGACCTCGCGCGCTCAGATCGGCGCGCTCGTCACCTGCAACAGCTACCGCAACCCGGAGCTGCTGGCCGACATGGCGCGGACCGTCGATCACATCAGCGACGGACGGCTCATCCTCGGCATCGGCTCGGGCTGGTTCGAGAAGGACTACGACGAGTACGGCTACGAGTTCGGGACGGCGGGCGGCCGGCTCGATGAACTGGCCGAGGCGCTGCCCCGGATCGAGGCGCGGCTGGCCAAGCTGAACCCGGCCCCGACCCGGAAGATCCCGGTGCTCATCGGCGGCGGGGGCGAGAAGAAGACCCTTCGCCTGGTCGCCAAGCACGCCGACATCTGGCACAGCTTCGGCGACCCGGAAACCCTCGAGCGCAAGGTCGCCATCCTCCGGCAGCACTGCGCCGACGTCGGACGTGACCCGGCCGACATTGAGATCTCCGTGGGGGTGAGCGGCAGCGCCGAGGAACTCGGCCCGCAGCTCCGCGCCCACGGCGCCTCCCTGTTCACCGTCGGCGTCGGCGGCCCCGACTACGACCTCTCGCCGCTCCGCGACTGGATCGCCTGGCGCGATACCCAGAACTCCTAGCCGCCCCCGCCGCGTGCGGTGCGGCAACGGCACCGCACGCGGCAAGGGTCAAAATCAAATTCATCGTTATCCGAACGGACCGTGGCTCCACGTCATCCGCTCAGGCTGCCCGTCTCCGCCTCAGTGACCGGCGATCATGAACTCACCGACGCTCAGCGCGCGGTTGACGATGCGGACGTCGCCGATCCAGCCGTGCCAGATCTGGTTGATGGAGCCGCCGTACTCGTAGCCGCCGAGCACCCACGGCAGGTTGAGCTGCACGAGGCCGTTGGCGATGGTGGGCGGGTTATCCACCGTCGGGCAGCCCTCCACGTACATCACGGTCTTCTTGCCGTCATTGACGACGGCGAGGTGCCACCAGGTGGCCTCGGGCAGCGCCTGGCCCCAGTTGGTGGACTCGTCGTCCAGGTTCAGCGGGTAGACGCACCACTGCGGCTCGCGGCCGTCGCTCAGGCTGAAGGTCGCGATCGGCTCGTTCGGGTCGGTGTTGCCCGCGCTCTTGCCCGCCTGGCCCGACTCGCCCCAGCGGGACAGCGCGGCCATCCAGGAGTTGGAGTTCGAGTTCCAGTCGGTCGGGACCTGGACGAACACCTCGAACGTGTACCCGCCGGCGAACGTCTCGGTGTTGAGCGGGGCGCCCGCGGCCGTGGTCAGGTACGCGCCCGCCAGCGACGGACTCTGCTGCCCGTCGAAGTACAGCGAGCCGTGCCCCGGCTGGTCCGGATGGAAGTCGCCGGACCAGGTCAGCGATTTCGCCGGGCTGCCGGGCACGGTGACGAGGACGCTCAGGTCATTGCCGTGGCCGGACAGGTCGGGCACGGTCTGGGCGCCGGTGAACGACGAGCCGTTCGCGCCGCCCGCGTCGAACCGCCAGTACGCCAGCGTCCCGGCCACGAGCATCTCCCTGGCCGGCCTGGCCGGGCGGACCGGGATCGGGTCGAACCCGGAGAACCGCTGCGCGAAGTCGATCGGCACCGAGAAGCGGTCGACCGTCGTGGTCAGCTCGGCCAGCTGGGCGGCCAGCTGGTTGCGCTCCTCGGCGGGCTGCTCGAGGAAGTACGGCGCGATGGTCTCGACTTCGATGGTGTTGAGCTCCAGGTCGAAGTGGTACAGCCGGATCATCGCGGCGCCGCCGAAGTAGCGGTTCTGGTAGTTGGTGATGTGCACGTGGACGTCGTGGCCGGCCGCGTTGGTGAGCACCGTGCGCCCGGGCGGCCAGTAGTGCCCGTTCAGCGTCAGGAAGATCCGGTCGTTGTCGCTGATCAGCCCGTCCCAGAGCTGCTGCCCGTAGGCGGACAGCGAGGCGTTGTCCTCGTCGTCGCCAGACTGGTAGGGGTACACGCTGTCGTCGTAGGTCGGCCCGGCGACCTCGTGGGTGGTGAGGATGACCGGCAGCTTCGGGTACTGCTTGATGATGCCGTTGGCCCAGGCGAAGCCCTCGGGCGACATCCGCCAGTCCAGCGCGAGCAGCAGCCACTCGCGGCCGCCGCCCTGGAAGACGTGCGCGGTGTTGTAGCCGGTGGAGTCGGCGCCGACGAACGTCTTGGACTTGCCGAACCGCTGCGGCCCCATCGTGGTCAGGTAAGGCGTGGATCCGCGCTGATCGGTCGTGCCGGAGTTCACGTCGTGATTGCCTGCGAGCACGCTGTAGGCGGCCCCGCGCTGGTCGAGATAGTCGAACACCTCCCCCACCGGGCCGAACTCGGTGGCCAGCCCGTCCTCGGTGAGATCGCCGAGGTGCGCCATGAAGACGATGTTCCCGTTGTCGCCGTTGGCCCGGTCAACGATGTACCGGAACGAGGCGAGCTGCGGCTCCGGCATGATGCTCGGCGCGAAGTACAGGAACTGCGTGTCCGGCATCACCGCCACGGTGAACCGCGGGCTGTCCGCGTCGGGTTTCCATGCGCCGGAGCCGAGCGACTGCGTGTTGATCGCGGCCAGTGCCGGCTTAGAGTCGAGCAGTCCGCCCGCGCCGGCGCCGAGCGCCGCCGCGCCCGCCCCGGCCAGGCCCGCAGCGCGCAGGAAGGACCGCCGGGTGCCTCCGTGCTTGTCCCCGTCGTTGCACATGTGCCCTCGCGTTCCTTAACGACGATGATGGATACGGGGGAACGCTACGCATCATGGGCGAACCTGAGCGGAACGGCACGTGGCGCCCTATCACCCGGCTAGCTGAACGATTGCCTAGCTTGGCTGGGGGCGGGTCAGGGCGTAGACGGCGCTGAGCCCGCGTCCGATGGATCATCGGAATCCAGCTGGCGCTCGACGACCAGGCGGAAGCCGGCCTTCTCCAGAGCGCGGCGGGACGCGGGTTCGCCGACGAGATAGTCGATCCCCGCCGCGGCGGGGATGCCGACGGCGCGGTCCCAGTCGGCGTACTCCGCGTGCCGGTAGCACTGAATGATGCCGACCGGCTGGCCGGCCAGCTCGATGACGAAGACCCGGGTCGGGTCGGTGCCGTCCGCTCGGGGCCCGTACTTGCGCTCGACGTCGGCCGGCGCGACCGGCTCGCTTCCCCACCACGCCTGCACGTGCGGCATCGCCAGCCAGCGGTGCAGCAGGGGAAAGTCATCGCGGCTGAGCGGCCGGATCGTGACCCCGCCCCGGTCGACCGCGTTGAACATTGGCGAAGACTATCAACGGCCGGAAAGATCAAGATCGACGTTAGGCTGCCGGGATGAGTTCGCTCGATGCATCCGCCGACACGGTGACGTTGTGGCGGCCGACCGGTCAGGAAGAGCTTGACCTGGTGGCGGCGTCCGATTGGCGGGCATGGCCGCCCAGACTGCCAGAGCAGCCGATTTTCTACCCGGTGCTGAACCGCTGGTACGCGGCGAAGATCGCCCGGGAATGGAATGTCCGCAGCGGCGGCGTCGGCTACGTGACCAGCTTCGACGTCGGCAAGGCCTACCTCGATCAGTTTCCGGTCCAGCAGGCTGGTGGCCGCGAGGTGCTGGAGTACTGGATTCCGGCCGAGGAGTTGGCCGAGTTCAACGAGAACATCACCGGCAAGATTCGGGAGGTGGCGTGCTACGTCGGCCCGGTCACGGAGGAGGAGTTCACCCGGACCGAGGCCGCCCTCGGCCAGCGGTTCCCCGACGCATGGCGCGCGTACCTGACGGGCGACGCCTGGTTTTCCCGGGGCTGGATGGAGACCGGCAGCTACCTGGCGCTCCTGACGCCAGTCAAGTCACGGGAGATCGTCGAGGCGTGGGATACGTCTGCGGAACTCCACCCAGGGGTGATGATGCTCGGCTCCAACGGCAGCCGTGAAACGCTGGTCGTCGACAGCCGCGACCCGCTGTCGCCGGTGACGATGGTCGACATCACCAGCGAAGGGTGGGCGGACGCGTTGCTGCAGATGCCGGTCGAGCAGTTCATCCGCGAAGTCGAGGCGGGCACCTTCGAGTTCTCCTGGGAATGAGGGACGGACGATGGCTCTGCCCGGCGCGCAGGCGCTCACGGTTGAACTGATCCCGCACTGCACGTCGGTCCTGCGCGATGGCTGGGCTGGCAGTCACGACGTCCGCCCGCTCGCCGAACTCGGAATGCGGCAGGCGCAGGCGCTGGTGGCGTCGATCGGCGGCACCGTCGACGGCGTCTACTCGAGCCCGACCGCGCGCTGCCGGCAGACCGTCGGGCCGCTCGCCGCGGCCGTCGGGCTGCCGGTGCGGGACCTGGCGGAGCTGTACGAGGCGTGGGACTTCGGCGAGCTGGCGGGCGTCGACGAGCTACCCGACCTTATGGTGCGGGCGCTCGGCGGCGCCTGGGCGGCGGGCCGGATGCTGCGCGCGGTCGCGATCATGACGGACGCGCACCCGGGCGGCCGGGTCGCCGCCGCGTCGCACGGCGATACGGTCCCGGTGCTGCTGGCGGCGCTGGCGAGCGCCTTCGGCCTGCCCCGGCCGCGGCACGTCGGCCGCGGTGGCTGGTACACGCTGCAGTTCGTATCCGGGAACCTCGCGATCACCGCCCACGATCCGGTAGCGCTCTGATCTAGCGTCCGTACCGGGTCCGCCCGCGAAGCACCTGTTCGGCGGTGTCGCGGTGGTCCCGGACGATCCGGGCCAGGCCAGGGTCGGCTGCGCCCGCGGTGAGGAACCCGTCGATCCGGTCGAGGAACTCGGGGGTGACCGCCGGGTACGGGAACAGCGCGTTCGCGAGCCGTACCCGCATGTGACCATCGCGCGACCGCCAAAGGCCTGGCAGCTCGGCCAGGTAGCGCTCGGCGTACGGGGCGAGCAGGTTCGCGTGCTCCGGCTGCAGAAAGCCGCCGGCCACCGCCGTGACCGTCTCCGGTCCGGCCTCGTCGCCGGTCATCAGCCGCCAGGCCGCCTCCTTGTGCGCCGCGTCGGGGATCGCGGCCCGGCCGGCGGCGGCGCTGCGACGGCCGGCGTCCGACGGGTCTGCGGCCAGCGCGGCGTCGATGCGCGCGTCGTCGGCCTCGCCCGCCGCCGCGTGGCGCCGCAGCGCCGCCCAGCCCGGTTCTGGGTCCTGCGTGAGGCCGGGGATCTCCGCGGCGGACCGGTCCAGCAGCGTCCTGGCTTCCGCCGCCTGGCCCGGGGCCGCGAACCGCGCTATCAGCCAGTCCGCCGGCTCCCGCAGGGCGCTCAGCACCGGGAGGGAGGGTTCCGACCGCATCGCGCCTGCCAGCATGGACGCGAACGCTGTGACCGGCAGCTCCGCCTGGCGGACCATGTCGATGACGGCATTCCAGCACACGGCGCGGGCGGCCAGGTCCGGCAGGGCGCCGACCGTCGACAGCGCCGTCTCCAGCGACCGCGGGTCGAACCGGACGATGACGTAGCCGGTGTCGTCGTCGTTGAGCAGGATCAGGTCCGGCTGGGCGGCCCCAACCAGGGACGGCAGCGCGGTTCGCTCGCCGGCCACGTCGACCTCGACCCG
>Ga0208220_1000724_pt1 | contig 13824 bp, 10 predicted proteins | sample NGESurdeep092012_9_FD_184484 | JGI IMG/M metagenome (GOLD analysis project Ga0208220, IMG submission 184484) | Arctic peat soil microbial communities from Barrow, Alaska - NGEE Surface sample F53-1 deep-092012 (SPAdes) | ecosystem: Environmental > Terrestrial > Soil > Wetlands > Peat ... | reverse complement strand
CGGGCGGCACCGGCAGCGGGAAGTCGACGCTGTTCAACGCGCTGTCGGGGGCGACCTTCTCGCCGCCCGGGGTGACCAGGCCGACCACCAGGCACGTGCACGCGTGCGTGTGGGGGATGCAGGGGGCCGCCCCGCTCCTCGACTGGCTGAACGTGCAGCGCCGCCACCGGTACGCTCGCGCCAGCGTGCTCGACTCCGGCGAGTCCGACCTCGACGGCCTGATCCTGCTCGACCTGCCGGACCACGACTCGGTGGTGACCGCGTCGATGGCGGCGGTGGACCGGCTGGCCAAGCTGGCCGACATGGTGATCTGGGTCCTCGACCCGCAGAAGTACGCCGACGCGGCCGTCCACAACCGGTACCTGATCCCGCTGGCCGGCCACGCGTCGGTGTTCACGGTGGTGCTCAACCAGATCGACACGCTCCCGGTCGAGCAGATCAGGGACTGCGAGCAGGACCTGCGCCGGCTGCTCGACGCCGAGGGGCTGGCCGACACCCCGGTGCTGCCGGTCTCGGCTCGCACCGGCGAGGGGCTCGGCGACCTGCGCGCGCAGCTCATCCAGACCGTGCGCCGCAACCGCGCGGTCACCGACCGGATCGCGGCCGACATCGACGCGGTCATCGGCGGTTTCGAGCCCTACGCGGGCCCGCAGGTCGCGCCGGACGCGGTGCTGGCCGACCCGGCCGTGGCCGGGTCGGCCGCCGGGGCGTTCGGCCGCCCGCTGGCCGCGCCGACCGACGACGATGACGAGCCGCAGGACTGGTCCCGCCCGCCGTGGGAGCTCGACGAGGACCAGCAGGCCGAGCTCGCGCCCGCGCCGAGCAGGCCGCCGTGGGAGGACGCGGTCCCGGAGGGGGCCAAGGGCGACGGCGTCGACCTGAGCGCCAGCGTCCCCCCGGCCGCCGCCGGGCAGCTGGCCGAGGCGTTCACCGGCGCGGCGGGCGTGGCCGCGGTGGTGCAGGCGATGGCGAGTGCCCGCGGGGCGCAGGCGGCCCGGCTGACCGGCTGGCCCGCCGCCCGGCTGCTCCGCCGTCGGCCGGGGCTGCCCGGGCTGCCGGCGCTGCGCGGGGCCGGGGCCGGCCCGGCCGGCCGGGCGGCCGACGCGGCCGGGCTGGCGCAGCAGTCCGAGGTCGACAACGCGATCACCGCGTTCGCCGACTCGGTCGGCGGCGCGCTCCCGGTGCCGTGGGCGGGCAGCCTGCGCGGGGCCGCCCGCAGCAACGCGCCGATGGTGCCGCAGGCGCTGGCCGAAGCGGTCCGCGGCGGGGCCGCAGCCGGCAGCTCCAGGCCGCCGGCCTGGTGGCGGCTGGTCATGGCGTGGCAGTGGCTGCTGACCGTGCTCGCGGCGGCCGCCCTGGTCGTCGCGGCGGTGATCGTGGTCGACCGCCTGACCGGCCATCACAAGGGCGTGATCAGCGAGGCGTCGCTGATCCCGTGGCTGGTCGCGCTGGCGGCGGCGCTGCTGGTGCTCGGCTACCTGACCGCCGTCGGCTGCAAGAACACGACCGTCGCGGCGTCCGAGCGGGAACGCGAAGAGGCCGAGCGGGCGATGCGCGACCGGGTATCCGACGTCACCCGCGATCTGGTCCTGGTGCCCACCGGCGGCGAGATCACCCAGTACGAGTGGTTCCGGCGCGAGCTGGCGGTCGCCTCGGCGTCCTGAGGTGAGGGTCGCCCCGGCCCCGGAGAAGGCCGAACGGACGGTGCGAAGGACACCGTCCGTTCGGGACCAGCGGTTAGTTTCTGATTTTTCTGATGCGCGCTACTTGTAGAGGGTGGCCGAGCCGTCGGAGTTGATGGTCTCCATGGCGGCCTGCACGGCGCTGTAGCTCTCGTAGTTGGACGGGGTTCTGGTCCACAGGATGCCCAGCGTGTTGATGTCCAGGTGCTGGAGTTTCTGCATGATCGTGCTCTCGTCCAGGTTGCCCGCCTGGGTGATGGCCCAGTTGATCTCCAGGCCGGCGTCCCAGCCTTCCTGGCTGTTGTCGATCGCGTTGTCGTTGCCGAGGCCCGCGGCGGTCATGCCCGCCATGTAGGCCTTGAGTCCGGCCGCGGTGGCCTTCTCCGAAGACGACGTGCCCTGCTCGGCGGCGGTCAGCCAGTCCTGCATGGAGCCGAGCACGTAGATGTTCGACATCACCGACGGGCCGCCGGCCGCCGAGATGAAGCTCGGCAGCTCGCAGGCCGAGCATTCGCTGATCGGGATCGTCGGGCTCTGCGCCCTGATGGCGCGGATCGCGGTGATCGAGTCGGTGCCCGGCACCAGGCCGAAGAGGATGATCTGGGGCTTGGCGGCCAGCATGGCGAGCACCTGCGGGGTGACGTCGGTGGCGCCCACCTGGTCGATCTGGGTGGAGACGAGCTGGAAGCCGTCCTGCTTGGCCAGGTTCTGCACCGTGGCCTGGTTGGCCAGGCAGACCGACCCGCAGTTGTCCTCGAGCAGCGCGACCCGGGTGTAGTGCCGGGGCGCGATCAGGTTCTGCACCGAGGCGACCTGGTCTTCCGCGAACACGTCGTAAAAGCCGGGGAAGCCCCACGAGTTCAGCTCGCTGGACGGGTAGCCGTTGGTCTGCCAGCCGGAGGAGAGGCTGATCAGGATCGTCTTGTTGGCGATCGCGATCGGCAGCGCCGACTCGGTGTCCGCCCCGGACTCCGGCCCGACGATGAACTGCGCGTGGTAGGTCTGAATGCACTTGCGGGCGAGGAGCTCTGACTCCGACGCGCTGGACTGGTTGTTCAGCGAGATGTAGGTGACCTTGTGGCCGAGGATGCCGCCGGTGGCGTTGACGTGCTTGAAGTACGCCTCCGAGCCCCAGTTGTCGGTCTCGCCGATCTGCGCGTACGGGCCCGCCAGGGCCTCGTCGCTGCAGACGACGATGGGGGAGTTGGCGCTGGCCGAGTTCCCGCCGCCCGAGCTGCAGGCGGCGAGCCCGCCGGCCGCCAGGATGATGGCCGCGCCGACCGCTGCCTTGAACGAGGTTCGTCTTCGAATCATGGTTCTTTCCCTCCTGGGAATTGCTGGGTACATCGATTGCCTGCAGTGCCGAAGGTCCTGTGTCAGCTCCCGACCAGGAGCGAGTTGACGACCGGCGAGGACCGGAAGTCGTCCGGGCCGCCGTCGAAGACGACCCGGCCCGCCGAGAGCACGAAGATCCGCTCGCTGACCTGCGCGACCAACGTCAGGTCGTGCTCCACCAGGAACACGCAGGTGCGGCGGGCGAGCGCGGCCAGCACCACCGCCAGCCGCTGGCGCTGCTCCTGCGACAGCCCGGAGGCGGGCTCGTCGAGCAGCAGCAGGCGGGGGTTGGGCGCGAGCGCGCGGGCCAGCTCGACCATCCGCTGGGCCTCCAGCGTGAGGCTGGAGACCTCCCGGCCCGCCAGGTGCTCCATGCCCAGGTCGGCCAGCGCCCTGGACGCCTGCGCCCGGGCCTGGTCGAGGCGGCTGCGCGCGATCCTGGTCGTGATCGACGCCTTGTGCGAGGCCAGGCAGGCGACCGCCACGTTGTCGAGCACGGTGCGGCCCTTGATCAGGTGGACGGACTGGAAGGTCCGGCTGACGCCCAGGTGGAACCGCTCGTGCGGCGGCCGCCTGGTGATGTCGGCGCCGCTGAGGATGACCTGGCCGCGGGACGGCGGGACGCTGCCGCCGATGACGTTGAGCAGGGTCGACTTGCCCGCGCCGTTCGGGCCGCAGAGCGCGAACAGGCCGCGCTCGGGCAGCGTGAGGGTGACGTCCTCGAGCACGCTGAGCCCGCCGTACTCCTTGAATACGGACCTGATCTCGAGCAGCGCCGTCTGCGGGTCGCGGGCGCCGAGGCGCCCCTCGTCGGCCGGCTCGGCCGGCTCGGCCAGCACCCCCGGCTCGGCCAGCACCGCCGGCTCGGCCACCTCCGCCACCTCCGCCGCCTCCGTCGGCTCGGCCGGGGCTGCGCCCAGCCGCGGGCGCAGCCACGCGATCCCGGTCGTGACGATGCCCGCCAGGCCCTCCGGGTCCACCAGCAGCACCACGGTGAGCAGTAGACCCTCGACTACGAGGATGTTCACGCTCACCCAGTTGCTGGCGCCCTGCAGGTACTGGATGACCAGCGCGCCGACGACCGCCCCGATGACCGACCGCCGCCCGCCGATGAACAGCATGATCAGCAGTGCGAGCTCGGCCGTCGGGTCGACCAGCGTCTCCGGCACGAACTGCTGGGTGCCCGCGTACATCGCCCCGCCGAGGGCTGCGAACACGCAGCCGAGCGTGAACAGCTCCAGCTTCCGCCGCGGCGTGCGGACCCCGAGCGCGGCCGCCGTCCGCTCGTCGACGCCGAGCACGAACAGCTCGAGGCCGATGTCGGAGGTGAGGATCCGGGCGGCGATGAACACCGCCAGCGCCAGCAGCGCGATCACGATCAGACCGCCGCCGACCAGCGCGACCGAGGTCGACGCGGACGACGACGGCCACAGCGTGCCCGGCAGCGGCGCGCCGACCGCGCCGCCGAGGAACCCGGTGCCCGACACGTAGCCGACCGCGATCAGCGGCAGCATCAGCGTGGCGACGGCCAGCGCCAGCCCGGAGGCCCGGGTGACGACCGAGCCGAGCAGGATCGCCAGCAGCGCCGAGCCGACCAGCACGATCGGGGTGGCGATCAGCACCGGCATGTTGTAGTGCGTGTTGAGCATGGCCACGCCGTAGGCGCCGACGCCCATGAACACCGACTGGCTGAACGCGATCTGCTGCGAGAAGCCGATCTGCACCGCCATCCCCGCGGTGACGATCGCGTAGCAGGCGGCGAGCACGAACACCGAGCCGGCGTACTGCTGCCCCCAGATGAGCACGAAGACGACCCCGACGACGGCGACCAGCGCCGTCGGCGTCAGCCCGCGCGGAACCCGGGACGCGACCAGGGCCGAGCGCTGGGCCGACCGCCGCGAGGATTCGACCAGGCCGTTCATCCGCTCACCGCCGATTCGAAGCCGAGTTGGCGCGGCCACGCGAGGACGAGCGCGGCGAGGATCGCGTACAGCACCGTGTCGCCGTACTCGGCGCTGACGTAGCCGCCCAGCATCGCCTCGAGGACGCCGATGAACAGGCCGGCCAGCAGTGCCCGGCCCGGTTTGCGGAACCCGCCGTAGGCGGCCGCGAGGAAGCCGGTCAGCGAGATCGTCGCCCCCGACAGGTAGGTGAACCCGGTCAGCGGCGATTCCACGATGCCGAAGACGGCCGCGATGACCGCGGTCCCGACGAAGATCAGCCGCCGGTAGCGGCGGGTGTCGATGCCGACGATCCGCGCGCCGACGGAGTTCTCGCCGCTGGCCTCGAGCGCCTTGCCGCCGAGGGTGAACCTGATGTAGACCCAGAACGCGCCGCCGATGATCACCGCGCAGGCCAGCACCAGCAGGCCGGCCCGCTCGAAGTGCAGGCTGCCGAGGCTGAGCGAGGCCCCGTTCCAGAGCGCCGGGGCGGCGTGCACGTCGGTGCCGAATAGCATCTTCGCCACCCCGTCGATGAAGAACGAGAGCGCGAAGGTGAAGAAGAAGGTGACGACGATGCCGTCCATCCGCTGCGGCCCGTCCTGCGCGATGCGCAGCACGATCTGGTCGTAGACGTAGGCGAAGGCGGCCACCACCAGCAGCGTGCAGACGATGGCGACCGGCAGCGGCAGCCCCTTGACCCGGTAGAGGTTGTCCACCCCGAGCGCGCCGACCATGGCGAAGTCGCCCACGGCGAGGTTGAGGATGTTGGAGACCCGGTACCAGACCGAGACGCAGACGGCGAACATCGCGTAGATCGCGCCGGTGGTGATGCCGGCGATGAGCAGGTTGCCGAACTTCATCATGCCGCACCTGCCACGCTGTCGCCCGCCACGCCGTTGCGGACCTCGACCCGCCGGTTGCACAAGGTGAGCGCCCGCCTCGGGGCCTCCTCGACCACGATCAGCGTGGTGCCCTGCTGGTGGATCTTCGAGAGCGCGTCGTACACCCGCTTGGCGACGGCCTCGGCCAGCCCCAGGCAGGGCTCGTCGACCGCGAGGATCTTCGGGTCGGCGGCCAGCCCGCGGGCGATCGCGACCATCTGCTGCTGCCCGCCCGAGAGGGTGCCCGCGAGCTGCTTGAGGTGCAGGTTGAGCTCGGGGAAAAGCTCAATCGCGCGATCGAACGGTCCGGATCTCCGCGCCTTGCCGATATTTCTCGTCCACGTGTAGCAGCCGAGCAGGATGTTGTCCTGGGTGGAGAGGTCGGGGTAGAGCTGACGGCGCTCGGGCACCAGGGTGAGGCCGTGCCTGGCCGCCCAGCGCACGTCGCCGTTCCTGGCCTGGGCGCCGAAGATCTCGACCGCGCCCCGGCGGCGGATCATGCCGGTGACGCCCATCAGGATCGAGGACTTGCCGTTGCCGTTGGGCCCGACGATCGCGCAGGCGTCGCCCTCGGCGACGGTGAACGTGGCGTCGTGCACCGCGACCACGTTCCCGTACGCGACCGACAGGTTCCGCACCGCCAGCGCCACGCCTGCCTCCGGCGCGCTCTCGGCCGGGGTGCTTCCGGTGGCCGTCATGACGCCGTCCTCCGGGGTCTCAGGACCGCGCCCTCGGGCAGCGGCCGGACCAGCCGCTGGTACACCGACAGCCAGCCGACCTCGACCGGCGGCTCGGCCGGCTCGGCCGCCAGGGCCGCCTTCCTCGCGGCCAGCTCGTCGGCCGGGACGTCCAGGTCGGCGGTCCGGCCGGGGACGTCGATCCGGATCATGTCGCCGTCCCTGACCAGGGCGAGCGGCCCGCCCGCGGCCGCCTCGGGCGACACCTCGCCGACCACGATGCCCTTGTTCACCAGGCCGGACAGCTGCCCGTCGGTGACCACCGCGACCTGGCCGGTCAGCCCGGCCCCGTCCAGCGCGAACACCAGCTGGGAGGCCATTCCCATGCCGGGGGAGCCGGTCACGCCCAGCCCCCGCAGCACCACGACCTGGCCGGGTTCGATCCGTCCGGCCTTGAGCCCGTCGAGCGAGGCGATGCTCGAGTCGAAGACGATCGCCGGGCCGGCGAAGTCGAGCGGCCGGTCGTCCGCCACCGCGAGCTTGACGATCGCGCCGTCGGGGCAGAGGCCGCCGCGGATGACCACGATCGTCGGCCGCCGTCCGAGCGCGCGCTCGGGCGGCCGGATGGTGTCCTCGTCGGCCACCGTGACCCCGTCCAGGTTGGCCGCGACCGTGTCCCCGGTGACGGTCAGCGCGTCGCCGTCGAGCAGCGGCTCGAGCTGCTTCATGATCGCCCGGGTGCCGCCGGCGTCCTCGAACTCCTCGATCGGGGTCTCGCCGTTGGGCCTGATCGCGGTCAGCAGCGGCACCCGGTCGGCCAGCGTTTCGAACAGCCGGTAGACGTCGGCCTCGGACTCCGCCTCGGCCGCCACCGCCTGCAGGTGCTTGACCGAGTTGATCGACCCGCTGACCGAGAGGATCGCGGTGACCGCGTTGGCGAACGCGGCCGGCGTCATGATGTCCCTCGGCCGCAGGTCCTCGGCCACCATCTCGACGATGCGGGCGGCGGCGTCGTCGACCGCCCGCCACATCGGCTCGCTGTTGGCCCGCACCGGGGTGGAGCCCGGCAGCGCCATGCCCAGCGCCTCGCACGCCAGGTGCATCGTGTTGGCGGTGCCGATGCCCGCGCACACCCCCGGGCTGAGCACCGCGTTGGCGCTCATCTCGGTCAGCTCGGCCGCGTCCAGCCGGCCGCTGGCGACGTGCCCGGCGGCCAGGAACACGTCCTCGATGTCGCAGTGCCTGCCCCGGTAGGACCCGCTCGCCTGATAGCCGCAGGCGACCATGATCGTCGGGATGTTCAGCCGGGCGGCCGCCATCAGCTGGCCGGGTGCGGTCTTGTCGCACGACGCGAGGCAGATCATGCCGTCCAGCTGGGCGCCCTCGACCTGCATCTCGATGTCGTTGGTGATCAGGTCGCGGGCGGACAGGATGTAGCCGCCGCGGTGCCCGGCGCTGTGGATGAAGTCGCTCGGGGCGGCGGTGCGGATCTCGAAGCCGATGCCGCCCGCCAGCTCGATCGCCCGCTTGGCCCGGCGGGCGATCTCGTCCAGGTGGCTGAAGCAGATCGCCAGCTGCGAGGACGTGTTGACGATGGCGATCTTCGGCTTGACCATGTCCTCGTCGGACAGCCCGAGCGCGAGCCACTGCGCCCGCCTGGTCGCCCACCGGGACGTCCCTGGCTCGTAGTTGGAGCGCAGCCCCGCTGGCCTGCCCCGGGGCACGTGGGGACTTCCGCCCCCTGATGACAACTCCGTCATCGCTTGGTTACCTCCACTGTCGAGTTGTCGAGAACCAGCCAGTCGCCGGTGGCGATGACCTCGCACGGGTCGGCGTCGAGGTCGGTGATGGCCGGAACCCTGGTCACCACCGCTCCGAGGGCAGACTTGGCCGAGATCCGGCCGATGACCATGCCGATCGGCGCGGTGCCTGACAGCCGGGTCGTCTGGAAGAAGCCAGACCAGCCGGAGGACCCCTTGGCGCTCGGGAAGACGAGGATCTTGCCGGTGAAGCAGACCTCGTACAGCTCGTGCCGGCGTTCGATGATCACGCCGCGGGCCGGGTCGATGCCGCCCCAGCCGGAGATCGGCTCGTGCGACACCAGGGCCTCGCCCTCGACCACGCCGGGGACGACGGTCCGGCCGTGCAGGATGCGCGCGGTCATCGGCTCAGCTCCCCGTTCCAGCGCCCGGTGACGGCGGCGTCGACGCACTCATCGAGGGTGCCGAACCAGGCCTCGATGCCGAGGATCGCGGGCAGGTAGTGCGCCTGCTTGGCGGAGTCGGTGGCGAACACCTTGGTGCCGCGCGGCGCCGCCTTGGACATGGCGGGGCAGGAGTCGGCCAGCACCCGGCCGCCGGCCCGCTCGATCACCGCGGTGTAGCCGGACCGGTCGGCGACCACCTTGAGCGACCGCGGCGCCATGATCCAGAGCTCGGTGCCGGCCGACAGCCGCCTGCCGTCGAGCAGCTCGGCCGTCCGCCTGATCTGGTCGACCGACGCGTGCGGGCAGCCCAGCAGGACGAAGTCGACGTCGTCGGACGAGCCGATCTCGTTCAGCGTCTCGTACATGGCCCGCCGCTCGGCCGGCCCGTACACCGCCGCCTCCGGCACCGACGCCGCCCCGTTGAACGCGGCCTCCACCGTCGGCGCCTCCGGCGTGATCCCGGGGATGTGGTAGAGCTCGACCCCGCCCGAGGTGGCCGCGGCCGCGCCGAAGTGCTTCAGCTCGGTCAGGTCGGGCCGGGCGACGTCGCCGATGATCACCGGGTGGTCCTCGCCCGCGACCCCGCCCGCGAAGTAGCCCAGCATCCCCCAGTCCTGGAAGCTCTCCACCTTCAGGCCCCGCACGTCGATCAGGTGGGTCCCGTGCCGGTTCGCGTCGAGGTGGTTTCCCCAGCACGGGACCTTCCCGGTCAGCGACGCGGCGCCGGTGGAGGCGACCCCCTCGCAGTTGGTCCGCGCGCCGAGCACCGAGTTGGCGTAGATGACGGCCGAGGACTCCATCCAGGCGCAGTGCTCACCGCGCAGCGGCAGGTTCCCGACCTGGTACGGCGTGCAGGTGGCGAGGATGTTCACCCCGTGCCGCCCGTAGAACGACTCCGCGTCCTCCTGCAGGGCCACGTTCTCGGGCGGATACGGCACGATGTCGACCGAGTCCGGGCCGAACCCGTGCTGCAGCTGGCAGGTCGGCACCCGCATCGACGGGATCGACAGGTCGAGGTCGCTGTCCAGGTTGATCACCGCGAACGCCTTGTCCCAGCCGCCCTCGGCCACCAGCCGCGCCTTGACCGGCGACGGCTGGGTCATGGTCCCGGCCACGTTGCGGATGTCGCACAGCCGCTCCGCGTCGAGCGCGAACCCGTACCTGATCAGCAGGTCCATGGCGGCCGCGACCGCGTCGCCCTCGGCCCCGTCGCGCATCCGCTTCTCGTCTTCGGTCAGGAACATCAGCCGCTCCGCACGTCGTCGTGGATCATCGGTGGCCTCGGGTCACTGCGTCGGATCGCCGAGATTGGCGCCGAGCCGCTCCTGCAGCGCGCCGACGTCGATGTCGTGCACGCTGCCGGCCGGGCCGTCGGCCGAGCCGCCGGCCAGGTCGAGCGCGTGCGCCGCGGCCGCCCCCATCGCCGAGCACGGCCCCATCACCCGCACGCTCGACAGCGCGGCGGCGTCGCCGTCCGCGCACCGGCCGGCCGCGACCAGGTTGTGCGCGTCCGGCGGGAGCAGCGACCGCAGCGGCACGTAGTGCACGTGATCGGCCGGGAACATCTCCCACACGTAGCCGTCCGACCGGTCGTGCAGCTCCACCGGCCACGCGGTCCGCGCCACCGCGTCGTCGAACCGCGTCCCCGACCGCACCTCGTCGACCGTCAGCTGGTGGACGCCCTTGATCCACCGCGTCTGCCGCCGCCCGGGGAACCCGTACGCCCGCACCCGCGCCTCGCCGAACGCCTTCGGGAACTCCGCCCGGAGCAGCTCGAGCGCGCGGTCAGCCTGGTCGCGGCCCTCGAACATCGCCCGCGAGGCGGAGATCGGGTCGAGCGGCGCGTCGATGTGGGTCACGTTCATCACCGCGGTGCCGCGGCCGGGGAAGAAGAACGCGAGCCCGCCCCGGCGCAGCAGCCCCGACTCCTCGCCCCGCGCGGCGAACACCGCGTCGACCTCGCCCGCCTCCGGCTTGTGCTCCTCGTGGAGGTTCTCGACGATGAACTGCTGGCTGCCGTAGATCGGCCGCGACGGCTCCCAGCAGGGCAGCCCGGCCTGCCAGGTCAGCGCCGCGTCCCCGCTCGCGTCCACGTAGCCGGACGCCCGCACCCGGACGTTCCCGTACCGGGTGCCGAAGTCGGCCGAGGTCACGAACCCGTCCCGCATCGACACGTCCCCGAGCACCGCCCCGGTGACGACCTGGATGCCGAGCGACTGCACGGTCTTCTCCAGCCACCGGCCGAGCGCGACCTCGTTGTAGAAGACGGTGGTGGTGTGCCCGCGGGAGAAGTAGAGGTCTCCCGGCGGCCCCAGCGCGGCGAAGATGTCGTCGAACACCCCGTGCGTGAGCTGCGTGTACTCCGGCGCGTTGCCGAAGATCCCGCAGAACAGGCCGATCAGCGAGTGCACCATCTGCCCGCCGATCAGCGGCAGCGAGTCGATCAGCACGACGGAGCGGCCCAGGCGCGCGGACTCGATGGCCGCGGTCGAGCCCGCGATCCCGGCCCCGACCACGCAGACGTCGGCGGTGATCTCGTGCACGGGCTCGGCGGGCGGCCGCGTCACCGCGTCCAGCCGAAGTTCGGTAAGTTCATGCGGCATGCCTCGGACGTTAGGTCCGTTAACAACCGACAAACAAGAAAAAGCTTGTGCTAACGGACATAAACCGGATTTATCGCGCCTCGCGCGCAATGGCCCTGACCAGCCATTTCCTGGATTAAATCAAACGGCCGCCGAGCGTCCCCCATTCACCGCTGTCTCCCCACGCCAACGCCAGGCGCCCCTAATCTGTCACCCACCCCAACGACAGCACCCCCCAATTGATGACAATGCCCGCCGGCCGCCGCCAACCTCACCCGGCCCAGCTCAGCTCAGCCCCGTCGGCCGCCGCCAACCCCACCCGCCTGTCACCTACGCCACCGACAGGCTCTATTAGGGTCGATCGCGTAGCCGACAGGTCGCGTTTCGGGTCGATGGCGTAGCCGACAGGCCCGCGGGCATCGGCGCCCTTCCGGGGCAGGTGCCAGTGGGGATGGCTGAGCTTCTTGGGGTTTACATCTTGCGGGCGACCGGGCGTGGGCGTTTGATGGTGGAATCATGCGGCCTGTCGCCCATCTCGCCAACCTTGACCTGAACCTGCTCGTCGCGCTGCGCGAACTGACGCGGGAGCGGAGCGTCACGCGCGCCGCCCAGCGGCTCGGGGTGACCCAGCCTGCCGCGAGCGCGGCGCTGGCCCGGCTGCGCCGGCACTTCGGCGACGAGCTGCTGGTCCGCGAGCACGGCGAGTACGCGCTGACGCCGCTCGGCGAGCAGCTGGCCGCGCAGGTCGAGGCGGTCTGCGGCGGCGCCGAGCGGCTCTTCGCCGCCTCCGCCGACTTCGACCCGGCGACCTCAGATCGCGAGTTCACCCTGGTCATGGCCGACTACACGATCATGGTGATGGGCGAGGCGCTATCGCACGCGCTGCAGCGGGCGGCGCCGAGGGCCCGGCTGCACATCCGGCTGGTGCGCGAATCGCTCGCGACCGAGTACGCGGACGGCATCAGGTTCGTCGACGGGATGGTCGCCCCGCCCAGCGCCGGGTTCTCGCTGCCCGACACGCGGTCGGCCGAGCTCTTCCTCGACCGCTGGGTCTGCGTGATCGACGCTGACAACCCGGTCCTCGACGGCGGCAGCGCGCTGCAACTGCGGGACCTGGCCGGGCTGCCATGGGTCGCGCCCTATTACCGGTCGGGGCAGCGGGGGGTTGCCTCCGTTCCCGTGATGCGGCAGCTCGCCTTGCTCGACCTGCAGCCGAGGATCGCGGTCCGAGTGGAGAGCTATCTCGCGGTGCCCTACTTCGTGGCGGGCACCGACCGGGTCGCGCTGATGCAGGAACGGCTCGCCAGCCGCCTGGCGACCACGGCCAACCTGCGGGTGCTCGAGTGCCCGGGCGACGCCGAGCCGATCGTCGAGGCCCTGTGGTGGCACCGCCACTACGAGGACGACACCGCCCACGCCTGGCTCCGCCGCCTGATCATGGAAACCGCCCGACGCCTCTAACCGCCAACGCGACCTGTCGCCGACGCCGCCGACCGCATGGCGCGCCACTGGGCCGCCGCCCCACTTTGAAGATTTGCTCTGTAATGATGTAATCAAAGTATGGGAGTAAGTGAACCGCTAGACGCCTACTCGACCATCGTCGCCGGCGTGGCCGAGTCGCTCACGCCTAAGGTCGCGAGCGTGCGCGTGCCGAAGCCGCGCGGGGAGTCACTCGGATCGGCCGTGGTGTTCACCGCCGACGGCTTCCTGCTCACGAACGCGCACGTGGTCGGGCACTCCACCGCCGGGACGGCGGCGTTCTCGGACGGCACGACGACGCCGTTCCAGGTCGTGGGGGCGGACCCGCTGTCGGACCTGGCGGTGCTGCGCGCGACCGGCGACACCCCCGATCCGGCCGAGCTCGGCGAGGCCGACGGCCTGGTGGTCGGGCAGCTCGTCGTCGCCGTCGGCAACCCGCTCGGACTGGCCGGGACGGTCACCGCCGGCGTCGTCAGCGCGCTCGGCCGGTCGATGCCCGCGGGAGAGCGCGGGCTGATCGAGGACGTCATCCAGACCGACGCCGCGCTCAACCCCGGCAACTCCGGCGGCGCGCTCGCCGACGCCCACGCCCGAGTCGTCGGGATCAACACCGCAGTGGCCGGGGTCGGAGTCGGCCTCGCGGTCCCGGTCAACGCGACGACCAGGAGAATCGTGTCGGCGCTGATACAAGACGGCCGGGTGCGCCGCGCCTATCTCGGCGTGGTCGTCGTGCCTGCCCCGGTCCCGCCGGTCTGGCGGCCGCGCCTCGGCGGCCGCGCGACCGGGCTGCGGGTCTCCTCGGTCGTGCCCCAGGGCCCGGCCGACCGGGCCGGGCTACGTCCCGGCGACCTGCTGCTCACCGCCGCTGGGCACGAGGTCGCGACCGCCCAGGACCTGCAGCGGCTGATGTTCGCGGAGGCGATCGGACGCCCGCTCCCCGTCACCGTTATGCGCAACGGCGCCCTGGTCGACGTCATCGCCGAGCCCACGGAGCTCGTGGCCGCGTAGTCAATTGCCGTCGCTTTGTCTGCCCCGGGCG
>Ga0208220_1000723_pt1 | contig 13852 bp, 14 predicted proteins | sample NGESurdeep092012_9_FD_184484 | JGI IMG/M metagenome (GOLD analysis project Ga0208220, IMG submission 184484) | Arctic peat soil microbial communities from Barrow, Alaska - NGEE Surface sample F53-1 deep-092012 (SPAdes) | ecosystem: Environmental > Terrestrial > Soil > Wetlands > Peat ... | reverse complement strand
CGTGCCGGGCGGCAACGCGAACGCCTTCTGCGTCCCCGCCAGCAAAACGTCAATGCCCAGTTCGTCAAACTTGATCGGCACGGCGCTCATGGAACTGACGGCGTCCACGATGAACATCACGTCGGGATATTTTTTCTTGAGCGCGGCGATTTCCGCGAGCGGACTCATCACGCCCGTCGAGGTTTCGTTGTGAATGACCGTGAGCGCGTCGAATTCACCTGTCGCCAATTTTTTGTCCACCGCCTCGGCGCGAATTGGCGAACCCCATTCGACCTGCAGCGCCTCGGCGTTCTTGCCGCATTTTTTGGAAACGTCGAACCATTTGTCCGAGAACGCGCCGCACATGCAGTTCAAAACTTTTTTGGAAACCAGATTGCGGATCGCGCCTTCCATCACGCCCCATGCGCTGGACGTGGAAAGATAGACCAGTTGCTTGGTGGAAAGCAGTTGCTGGAGTTGCGGTTGGATTTTCGCGTAAAGGTCTTTGAAACCCTGGCCGCGATGGCCGATCATGGGCGAGCAGAAAGCCTTGAAAGTTTTCTCGCTGACTTCGACCGGTCCCGGAATGTGTAATTTGACGTGTGCCATAGTTTGTGAAATGTTTCACAAGCGGTGCATTAAAGCAAGAAATCTTTGGCGCGAATTAAACGCGGCGGCACGAGCAAACAAACTTGCCTCGCGCCGTCGGCGGAAACTATGCTGTGGCCAGCCTGACAAAAATGAACGCATGATCCGCTCGCTCGCATTCACGACGAAGGGAAGTTTGCACACCAAGGACATTGACGTGTTCCTGATGCCGACGCTGCTGGCGGACACGGATCTCTTTCTGTGGATTGATTTGGAAGCGCCGACCAAGGAGGAGGTGCATACGGTTTTGGAGAGCGTGTTTCATTTCCATCCGCTGTCCATCGAGGATTGCGTGCAACCCAGCCCGTCGCCGAAGGTCGAGGAATATTCGCCGAAGGAAGGGGATTTGTTCACGCCGTATCTGTTCATGGTGATTCATGCGGTGGATTATAGCCGGCAAGATGGATTGTTTGCCACGAGCGAGCTGGATTTTTTCCTCGGCAAAAATTTTCTCGTCACCTACCACGAAAAGCCGCTGCGCAACGTGATCCAGGTCGAGGATCGCTGCGTCAACGGCACTCTGGGCATAGCCCGCGCGCCCGACCGCGTCGCCCATTCGCTGCTGGACGCGCTGGTGGACAATTACAAGCCGGCGCTGGACGAACTTTCCATGGAGATCGGCGAGCTGGAGCAACTGGCGTTGCAGCACCCGACCAAGCACACGCTCAACAAAATTCTCCAGATCAAAAAGGAGGTGCTGCACCTGCGCCAGATCATCGGGCCGCAATGCGAAGTCCTCTCGCGGTTCGCGCAGGGCGAGTTCAAGCTCATCCGCCCGAAGATGGTGCCCTATTTTCGCGACGTGTATGACGCGCTGTTCCACATCGGCGAAATTGCGCAGGGCTACACCGATTCGCTCACCGGCATTTTGCAGGTTTATCTGAACATGTCGTCCAACCAGACGGGCGAAGTCGTAAAATTGCTCACGATGATCACCGTCATCACGACGCCGCTGATGATGATCGGCACCTGGTATGGAATGAACTTTGAAGGAATGCACGAATTGCGGGCGCCGCACGGTTACCTGATTGCGACCGGTTGCATGATTGCCTCCACGCTGGCGACCTATCTCTATTTCAAAAAGAAAAAATGGTTTTGAAAAAATGCCTTTCCGCCCCGTCTCGCCGCAACCCGGCCCCCGCGCGGCAGGCGGACGGAAACGGCCAATGAAGCGGGCGGAAAATTTGTTGTTGAATGTGAATCATTTTTCCCCAATCTTGGCGGCCTAAGGCACCATGAAAACATTTTTCATCCCCGCAATTTTATTTGCGTCGTTGATTCTGTCCCGCGCTGAAATGAAGGCTCCCATTCCACTTTGGCCCGACGGCGCGCCCGGTGCGCGCGGCACAAATGACAACGACATCCCCACGCTCACGCCGTATCTGCGCGTCGCGGCCAACGCCTCCAGCCTGACACGCCGAATTTATGCGCCACCACGTCAGCGTGCGCTCTGGGCTACATCAACGCAAGGAACCACCAGCCTGAAGAGCCAGAGCAACGCCACCGGCGCGGCGCTGGTGATTTGTCCCGGCGGTGCCTACGCAGGTCTTGCGGCGCACGAAGGCAACGACTACGCGCTCTGGCTGAACCAGCACGGCATCACCTGTTTTGTTTTGAAATACCGCCTCGGCTCGCACGGCTATCATTATCCGGTGGAGTTTCAGGACGGGACGCGCGCCGTGCGCTGGGTGCGGACACACGCGGCGGACTACAAAATTGACCCGCAACGCGTCGGCATCATGGGTTCGTCGGCGGGCGGTCATCTGGCTTCGATGGTTCTGACGCATTTCGACGCCGGCGACAAAAATTCGCCCGATCCTGTTGAGCGGCAAAGTTCGCGGCCTGACATCGTCATCCTGTGCTATCCCGTCATCACGATGGGCGAATACACGCATCAAGGCTCGAAGGACAACCTGCTCGGCAGAAATCCGCCGCCGGAACTGGTGAAATACCTTTCGAGCGAGCTGCAAGTGACTGCCAACACGCCGCCGTGTTTTCTTTGGACGACCTTCGAGGACAAGACCGTGCCGATGGAAAACACGCTGATGTTCGCGGAGGCGCTGCGGAAAAATCATGTGCCGTTCGACCTGCACGTCTATCAAAAAGGCGGGCACGGCATGGGTCTGGCCGACAAACCACCTTTCGCGCATCCGCATCCGTGGGCGGGCGACTGCCTGTTCTGGCTGAAGGCGCAGGGGTTTGTGAAATGATTTTTTGGCCGCAGCCCGACATACTCAATCATGTTCAACGCGATGAAGGCTTCGCGGGAATCCATGAGATTGTGATAACGATTGGAGGACGCACGGCAAGAATTGTTTCGCGCTGGACAACTTTTGTGGATGGACATAGGTTCAACAAAATGAATTGGAATGACTTAATAATTTCAATATACGAACGGCTGTTCGTATATCAATAGTTAGGCCGCTTCGACCATGAAGACTTGTTCATATTGTGGCAAGCAATACCCCGATGATGCGGAGTTTTGTGCTATTGACCTGCAGCCACTCAAAGGGCTGGCGGAGTCGTCGCCAGTCCGCGTCTGTCACGCCATGAAAAAGTCAGCCAAGATCACCATCATCGTTCTTGTTTTGCTTTTGGAGCTGGTATGGGCGGCTTGGCCACGACTTTACATGCATGGGCCGGTTTTTGATGAGTCGTATCGGCATGATGAGCGGTTCGCGACTTGGGCTGCGTCGAAACAGCATCCGTCACCAGAAACGAAGGCGGCTTTTGATAGAGAGGTTGCACTCCTTGACAGGCACATGAACGAGCGAGCATTGAGTGTTCTGGCGGGCGTTCTTGCTATTGATGCCATCGGGATTTACTTTTTGTGGAGATATGCACCCAAAAAGACGACGGCCTAACCAGTCGCCGGAGCCAACGCCTATTGGCCATCGCAGTTCCGCTATCGCGGTCAACATCGCGGATGCGGCGTGGCTCAGCTTTGGTCGTTAGGCGGCAAATTCCTTTCGCCCGTTTCCCAAGATTGCCTGCGCGGAAATTTTCTGTTACTGAATCCGCGTGTCCGACCCAAGCCTGCTCATCCTGATTCCGGCTTACAACGAAGAAGCGCGCATCGAACCGGTGCTGCGCGATTACGCGTCATTTTTCCAGAAGAATTATTCCGGCAAGACGCAAATCCTCGTCGTGCTCAACGGCTGCACGGACAACACCCTCGGCGTCGTGCGGCGCGTGGCGGCGGATTATTTTTCCGTCGGCGCGCTGGAATTTCGCGAGGCCATCGGCAAGGGCGGCGCGCTCATCGAGGGCCTCAAGCTCGCGCCGCTGGCGGATTTGATCGGCTACGCGGACGCGGACGGCGCGACCTCGCCGGCGGCGTTCATGGAACTGGTCAGGCGCATCGGCGATACGGATTGCGTCATCGGCTCGCGCTGGCTGCCGGAATCCGTCATGCACCAGGAACAGCCGACGTTGCGGCGCGTGGCGAGCCGGACGTTTCACTTCATCGTGGAAATGCTTTTCTGGATGCACATCAAGGACACGCAATGCCCGTGCAAACTGATGCGCCGCGAGGTCGTGGAAAAAATCCACCCGGCGCTGCGCATCGCCGACCTTGCGTTCGACGTGAACCTGCTTGTTTCCATCAAGCGCGCCGGCTTCAAAATCCTGGAAGTGCCGATTGAATGGACGGACAAAATCGGCTCCAAAGTCTCCGCGTCGCTGTTCCGCTCGTCGTTGACGATGTTTCTGTCCGTCGTGCGCGTGCGGCTGATTTACTCGCCGTTCTACAAATTGCTGCGCCCGCTGCGCCCGCTGGAAGGCTGGATTTACAAAAAGCTCCGTGCGCCAAAGCCGTTGCCGGGGCCGGAGAAATAGAATTTATTTTTGCGCCGCGGCTTTTCGTCCCCAGACGAACCACGCGCAAATCGCGAACAAGGCCACGTTGAAAATCCCCAGCATTTTCAGGACGGCGATGAAGCTGTCGTGATATTGCGTCAGCGCCACGCCATACGCAATTGCCAGCGCCACGAGAAACGGGACGATTTGAAATTTTCCCCGGCCAAGCAAATCATTGACCAACACGTTTGCCAGCGCCAGCGGAACCATCGCGCCCGCATACCACGGCAAAATCGCGAGCGTTTGCGAAACATATTCCGGCGGATAAACGATTTTCACCACCAGCGGCCCCAGAATCCACAAACCCAAAACTCCCGCGCCCACTAAGACCGCCGTCCCCAGCAAAACAAGACCGAGCAAATTTGATTTCTCCGACTTCGCCGTGTTGTGGACGATTTTCGGAAACATCACCGCCGCCAGCGGCAGCACCAGCCACAGCAAGGCGCGGGACAACGTGCCCGCCGCGCCGTAAGGAGCTGTTTTCTCCGCGCCAAAATATGAATCAACAAAACTTGTGTCCGCGCAAAAAAGAAATTGCGTCGCCGCAAAACCCAGCAGCAGCGGAATCACCTCGCTTAAAAAATCGCGCCGGTCGAACGGCTCGGCGTCTCCCAGCCACAACGATCTCGTCTGCCAGATGCCGACGATGGTGGCCGCCAGAAACCCTAAAAAAACCGCCGTCATGATGCCCGTCGCCTGTCCGTTCAGCGCAAAAACGATGAACACCGCCGGTGCCAGCCGGAAAATGCCATTAAAAATATTGCTCCAGCCGAGCCACAGGAAATTTTGCTGTCCCTGCATCACGCCCTGAAACATTGGCATCCACAGCGAAAATAAAATCACCACCAGCGTCATCCACAGCGCCAGCGGATTCGCCAGATGCCAGTTGGCGGCAATGTGATTCCGGAAAATGAACGCGATCAGCAATGCGACAAGCCAGAGCAAAAAGATTCCCAGCCACGACGCGCGGATCATGCCCGTCAGTCGCCGCCCCTGGTTTTTCGCCAGCGCCGCCGCCGACTGGTGCGTGAAGACCATTTGGAACGGAATCGTCGGGATCAGGCTGACAATCGAAAACAGCGTGATGAGCGTGCCGTATTCCGACGGCGGGATTTTTTTTGCCAGAAAATGGACGCCCCACATCAGCACGCCACTGGACATCGCCGCGATCATCAGCCAGCCGCTCTGGCGGAAAAACGCCGCGTGCTGCGAAGTGGAATTCACCGGGATTGTTGCAATTTTTTCTGCCGCCATGAGTGCCGGAAAATACGAAAACGAGCCGCTTCAAGGAAGCGAATTCAGGAAACGCAAAAGCAGATTTTTCCCGCGCTCCAGTTCCGACAGCGAAATCCATTCGTCCGCCGTGTGCGCCTGCGCGATGTCGCCCGGCCCGAAGACGACGCTCGGAATTCTGCCTGCGGACAAAATCGCCGCGTCGCAAAAAAAATGGACGCCGAGCGGTTTTGACTGGCCAATACTTTTCAAAAACCTTTGGACGGCCGGCAGCTTGTGATTTGTTTCCAGCGGCAACGCCGGGACGAGTTTTTTGTCGGCAATTTGCGCAGAAAGTTTTTTTGATCGGAGAAATTTTTTGATTTCACGAATCACGCCGGCGTCGGTTTCACCCGGCAATGTGCGACGGTCAATTGAAATTTTGCAAAAATCTGGCACAATGTTTGGCTGCGTGCCGCCGGAAATCGTTCCGACATTTATCGTCGCCGCGCCGAGCAGCGGATGTTTTCGTTTTTGCAAATGCGCGGCGTAATCCGTCTCCAGCAAACCCACGATGCGCGCCATTTCGTGAACCGCATTTCTTCCGAACTGCGGCGTCGCGCCGTGCGCCGCCTTGCCGCGCGTTTCGAGTTCCAGCCACAAACTGCCCTTGTGCGCGGTGACGACCTGCAACCGCGTCGGCTCGCCGACGATGGCCAGGTCCGCTTTGAATTTACTTTTGACGAGCGTTCGCGAACCGGCTTGCGCGTGCTCCTCGTCAACGAGTCCGGCGAAAACTATTTCCGTTTCGAGCGGACGCGATTTTGAATCCGCCAGCTCGCACAGCGCGGAAAGCATGGCGGCGATGGAACCTTTCGTGTCGCACGCGCCGCGACCGTGCAGTCGTCCGTTTTTGCGTTGAGGAATGAAGCGCGCTTCATCCGCGCCAACGGTGTCGAGGTGCGGCGCGAGCAGGATGGTCTGGCGGATTTTATTTTTTGGCCGCAGCCGCGCGATGAGATTGGAGCGTCCGGGCAAAACTGGTTGAAATTCCACTTCAAGACCGGCGCGCGCGGCGACGGCGGCGAGAAAATCCGCGACGCGCTTTTCCCCGGCGTGCGGGTGGCGCGGCGGCAGGAAGGCCGGGTTCACGCTTGGCAGCGCGATGAGTTCGGTCAGCATTTTTTCCGTGCGCGTCATGCTGGCGGCAAGGCTACTGAATTTCAGCCAAAAGAGCGAAGGTGAAAAAGATCAAAACTTTCTTCAAAATTATTGTTTTACAAACCAGCCTGTCGCGTGTCATTTCCGGTGGACACGAATAAGCAGGGATCGGGCATACACACGGTTCGTTTGGATTGGCGCGGCCCGCCATTTTTTCACACCATGCCGATACTGGCGGACTGTCTCATGCGTCATAATAAAAGTCTGGCAAAAAAGTCCGGCATCCTTCATTCTGGTTTGAAACCAACCAGAAAATGGCGAGAATCGGCAAAGGAAAAAACACGTCCAGATCAAAAGCCGGCAAGGATCACAAACGGTTTTATCTCCTGCCGGGACAGGGCGGCCAGGCTTATCGCCGCAAACAGAGGTTCATTTTGAAATGGGCGGTCATCGCGGCGCTGACCGTGTCGGGGGCTTTGACGGCGTTGCTTTACTGGATGAATCATTCAAAACCTTGAGCGGCGCTTGACCCGTCGCCGGTTGTTGCTAATATGCGCCAGCCTGATGAAATTCGCCCGATTGATTTTGTTTTTTACCTTGCCGCTTTTTCTCGCGCTGCCTTCGCGCGCGGAGCCGCAAGTGGCTGACGGCGTCAAGGCCGTCGTCAACGACACGGCCATCACATATCAACAGGTGAAGGACTTCATCACGCCGGCCGTCCAATCGTTGCAGCTTCAGTATGCCAACCAGCCGGATGTGTATTCGCAGAAATACACCGAACTGTTTAACGACGGCCTGGAACAACTGGTGGAACGCGCGTTGATCCTGCACGATTTCGAAGTTGGAGGCTACAAGCTGCCCGACAGCTTCGCGGATGAACTGGTGCAGGATCGCATCCGCGCCTTGGGCTACGACCGCAAGACGCTGATCGAAACCTTGCAGGCGCAGGGCATGACATTCGAGGAGTTTCGCAAACAAGTCCGCGACCAGTGGATTGAAGAGCAGATGCACCGCAAAAACGTCTCGCAGCAGGTCGTCATCTCGCCCTTCAAGGTCGAAAGTTACTACCAGGCGCATCAGGACGATTTCAAGGTCGGGGATCAAGTCCAGTTGCGCATGATCGTGTTGAAAAAAACCTCTGCCGACGACACCAACACGCTGGCGCTGGCCGGTGAGATTGCCGCCAAAATCAAGGACGGCGCGACCTTTCAGCAAATGGCGGCGGTCTATTCGCAAGGCACGCAGCAAAAGGACGGCGACTGGTATGAGCGCTCCGCCCTCCGCAAGGAACTCGCCGACGCCGCCTTCGCGCTCAAGCCCGGCCAGGTCAGCGACGCGATTGACACCCCCGATTCCGTCTATATCGTGCAAGTCGAGAAAATCCGCCCCGCGTATGTCAGGCCGCTCGGAGACATCCGCGACGACATAGAAAAAACCCTCCGCGCGCAGGAGGAAGCGCGCCTTCAGAAGCAGTGGATTGACCAATTAAAAAAGAAGTCGTTCATGCGCATCATCCCGTGACGGCCTCCTGACGCACACAAACCTCCATTTCCATGACTGGCTGGATCGGCATTTCACTCGGCGATGTCACCGGCGTCGGCCCTGAAGTCGCGCTCAAGGCGGTTGACGCCGAAGCGGGACGTGACGACGCGAAATATCTTTTCATCGGTGATGAAAAAATTTGCCGGCAACTCAACGGGAATCTTTCGCTCAACCTGCCGCTGAAGAAATTTGCCGGCGCCAACGACTTCGGAAAGTTTTTCATCGCCAATCCGCTGGCCGAACCATTGCCGGAAAATTTGCCGGCCGGCTCGCCCTTCGCTGCCAATGTTTCCGTCGCGTGGCTGCGGGACGGCGGCCAGCGCTGCATTCGCGGTGAACTGGACGCACTCGTCACCGCGCCCGTCAACAAGGAATCCATCATCCGCGCCGGGCACAAATTCACCGGCCAGACTGAATTTCTGTCCGAACTCGCAGGTGCCAAACGCACCGCGATGATGCTGCTCGGCACGGACGAACGCGGGCGCTGGCTGCGTGTCGTGCTGGCCACCGTCCACATCGCGCTCAAATCCGTCCCGGAAAAAATTACGGCGGAAAAAATCACGCTCGCCATCGAACTCGCCGCGCAATCATGCCGCGACCTTGGCTTGACGCGTGCACGCATCGCCGTGGCCGGCCTGAACCCGCACGCGGGCGAAGGCGGGGAATTCGGCGACGAAGAAATTAAAATAATTGCACCGACGGTTTTGGCCGCAAAAAAACGCGGCTTCGATGTCACCGGCCCGTTGAGCGGCGACACGGTTTTTCACTATGCTTTGCAAGGGGATTTTGACGCCGTCGTGGCGATGTATCACGACCAGGGACTCGCACCGTTGAAAGCCGTCGCGTTCGACACCGGCGTGAATTGGACGCTCGGCCTGCCATTCATCCGCACCTCGCCCGACCACGGCACGGCCTACGACATCGCCGGAAAGGGCATCGCAAATCCTTCAAGCATGATTGCGGCGATACGTCTGGCGAAGCAACTGGCGAAAACAAAGGGTCTGGCGGTTCCAATTAACATCGGCAGTTGATCCATTTCGCAGCCGGAATCCATTTCCAGGACAATTCAACCTCCAACAGGATTCAAAGACGGCTTGCATTAAAAATCCCGGCATTTAACTTCGTTGCAAAAATGAAATTGAAGCGTTCGCCGTTGGTTTCCCAAGGTTCCCTGAACCGCATATTTCAATCGGTCAACGAAGCGTGGAAGCGCCTTGATTTCCAGGCGGCCATCGAACTGATGGAACGCGCCGGACGCTTGAATCCTTCCAATGCCGGCATCTTTCTGGATTTGGGCCGGATGCATGGGGTGCGCTGCGATTATACCGCCGCCGAGCGTTGCTTTGAATGGGCTGTGCGCGTGGCTCCAAACAAATCAGAAGCGCTGGTGGCTGCCGGACAGCAAAGCCGAGATTTCAGCAATTTCGACATGGCCTCAAACTATTTCAAGCGCGCCCTGGAACAGAAGGACGTTTCCCCCGCAACCATCGTCAAGCTTGCGGAAGTCTGCGAACGGCTTCGCCGCACGGAAGAAGCCTCCGCCTTGGTTGACCGCGCCTTGCAGTCGAACACGGCCTGTGCGCCAGCGTTGCTACTGCGCGCCAAGCTGGACTGGCAGGCGGGACGGCTGGACGCGGCGGAACAATTGCTCCGCGCTTTTCCGGCCAATGCCGAAGAAACCGTCCGCGTGAATGCCGCGTATCAACTGGGCGGCATCCTCGACCGCCAGGGCCGATACGATGAAGCCATGACCGCCTTCCTCGAAGCCAAGTCCCTGCTGCTGAAAAATGCCGCGCCGCATATCGCCGAATTAAAAACGGTCCGCCAGCGCATCCAGGTCATGCGGGAAAACATCACCGCTGACATATTGCAACGCTGGTTTGACAACGCCCCGGCGCTGATGCCACCGCACCGGCTGGCTTTGCTGGGCGGCCATCCGCGCTCCGGCACCACACTGCTTGAACAAGTTCTGGATTCGCACCCCGGCATCATCTCGGCGGAAGAGACGGAGATTTTCCATTCCGACGCCTACTTTCCGCTCACCCGAAGTTTGCCTGAAAATTCGCCCATACTTTCCGTGCTCGAATCCGCCTCGACCGGCGCGCTGCTGCAAGCGCGCAACCAATATCTAAATTACACGGCCAAATTCCTCAACCAGCCGGTTGGCGACCGGCTGCTCATTGACAAAAATCCGTCGCTGACCTTTTTGATTCCCGCGCTCATCCGCGTTTTTCCGGAAATCAAGCTGCTCATCGCCCTGCGCGATCCGCGCGATGTGGTCTTGAGCTGTTTCATGCAATCCTTCAAGCTCGGCCAGTTCAGTTCGTGTTATCTGACTTTGGAAGGCACGGTGGCGGATTACTCTGCAATGATGGATCTGTGGCAAACCCTCATGCCCATGGTCAAAGGCCATTACCTGCAAGTGCGCTACGAAGACATGGTGGATGACTTGGAATCCGTCGCACGCAAGACGCTGGATTTTCTAGGCATCTCGTGGGACGCCCGCGTGCTGGGATTTGACGAACATGCGCGCCAAAAACTGGTGCGCTCGCCAACTTATGCCGACGTGACGCAGAAAATCTATAAACGCGCACAAGGCCGCTGGCGAAATTACCAGAAATATCTGGAGCCACACATGGACAAGCTGGAGCCGTTTGTCAAGGCGTTTGGGTATGAGTAAATAATCGAACCGGCGACGCATCATGCTATGATTGCCACAGCGCGATGTGAAATGTCCGTGTCGAACGTCGCCAGTTTCATTCCATGAGCCAAAGCCAGATCAGCCAGGTAAAAATCCGTCACCTGTGCGGAGTTTTGCGCGGAGCTTTTCAGGGCGTTCAAATCATCCGGCACGAAAAGCGGTTCATGACGGGAAATAAAATCACTTAACGCTTCCTGCGCCACTGGCATGGAGACGCCATAAACTTTAGGGTGCGTGACGATCCTTAAAAATCCGGTTTCAGAAAGCGGACAAGTGGCCATTGATTTTCCCCCAAGCCATTTATCGGCGGCCTCATGTTGCGCGTGTGAATCCAGAATCGCCGCGATCAGGAAATTCACGTCCAAAAGATATTTCATGGCAGGCTGGACAAGGCTGCGCGGATTTGTTCCGGCGTGACTGCCGGGCCGCCGGTCAGGATGGAATGTCTGCCCTTGCGTTTTACAAGATGGATTTGATGCCGGTGGCGCTTTGGTTTTTCGAGACGCACCAAGATCAGCCGTCCATCGCCTTCCGGTTCCACGGACACGACGTCACCCGTGTCAATGCCAGCCTCCCTGCGTGCCCGGGCCGGAATGACCATCTGGCCGCGCCCATAAATTGTAGCATTCATGGGTTGAACTTAATGCAAGCATTGCTTACATACAATGCCGAATTTTAAGACCGTAGGAGTCGAGGTGACGAGACTCATTTTTAATTTTTTAATTTGAGACTCGTCACCTCGTCTCCTTCAAATTTCGTGGTGGCAATTTCCGGTTTCTGGCGACCGGCGCGAGGGCGGCAAGGTAAAGTTTCCAGAACTTCGGCCAGAAATCCTCATCCAGCGGATGCAGCTTGGGATAGCCAGGCATGATTGCGCCGCAGAACGGCCAAGTCTCTGATTCTTTTATCAATTCAGCGCGGACTGGATTTGCCAGGATGTAGAAACAGGTTTTTTGCGAAGGCGTTCCATTTTCTTTCTTCCTCGCGCAGGACGTGGTCGTGCGGCTGATGTTAAAAACGATGAGGGTTCAACGCCGCGCCAAGATGTTCACGCAGGAATTTCATGCCGCTCCGCTGGTCAGATTCATGTCGCAATCCCATCCAGAGCAGATGAATGTGGTCGGGCATCAGGCAATAGGCCGGGCAGAATAAATTTTCCCGCGCGGCGGCGTGAAACATCAGCTCCCGGAATCGCGCGTGGAAAAGTTCGTTGAGCCAGCCGGTGCCGCGCCGGGCAATGGGCATTGTCCAATGGATGACGGAGTCGCCTTGATAATGTTCCCGGGTCAGGCGTGGAAGATAGAAATTCCGGTTTGTTCCATCACCTGAAAATTGGTTGGCGTCACCGGCTGGAGGCCCGGATTGCATTTCGGGAGAATAAAGCCGACGCACGTCGGCTGCTACTGTTTTCTGTAGCATCGAACGAGAGTTCGATCATTCCAAAACGGGGAGATGTTTGAGCGGACTCACGTCCGCTGCTACGGGTTTTTTTCGTAGCATCGAATGTGAATTCGATCATTATGAAAAATGCGAAAGAAACCGTTAGATCGGGCTGATGCCATCTGTTACGGATGCTATGATTTTTCTGTAACATCGAACGTGAGTTTGATCATTTCAAAAAGCTGGAATTTGATTTGAGCAGACTGACGTCTGCTGCTACGGAAGAATAAATTAAAAACCCGCTCGTTTTACGGAGCAGGGTTGAACAAAAACCTAAAACTAAACCTATGCGATTACGCCTTTTTGCGGCGGAACGCCATGAGCGAGGCCAGACCGCCCAAACCGGCCAAGGCCAGCGTGGTGGGCATGGGAACGAATCCGCGCCGCCTTTGTCATTCCGTTTCAAAATATTTTGGCAAATCCATCATGCCATAACGCACCCGGAGGAAAATCAAATTTTCACCGTCTGCCCTGTAAAAAATCAGCCAGCGTGGAAATCGTTTTACACGCCACGAGCGGATGTCCTCTGGTTTCAAATCGGGACGTTTGCGTCCGAGATGTGGATGCTGTTTGAGTTCTTCAATCGTGTCCAACAGTCCTTGATACCATCGTCCGGCAACGTCCGCTCCGGCTTTGTCTTTCAGCCAGTATAATTCTTCGGCAAGGTCGAGCAGAAACTGCGGACGTTTTAGTATTTGCATCAACTGGCTTTGTTTCGTCCTAAAATCCGGTCGCGCACCTGGTTCATTTCCACTTGTGTTAGCGGCGTGGCCGGGCCGCTTGCCAATGCCTCGTCAATCCATTGCTGATCCCGTGCCGTGTTCAGATCCAAGTCAAAGCTGCGCTGGAGTCGTGCCAATGCTTCTTGATCCAATGTGCGAAAGTTGGCGGAGGCTTCTTGTTCCAACTGCCCCCGAAGGTCGTCAGGAATATCCTTCAAAACAATACTCATGTTGCAATCCTACCTCTTTGATTTTTTATTTCAAGTGATTCCCAACAAAAAACCCAGCTCGTTTTACCGAGCGGGGTTGAACAAAAACCTAAAACTAAACTTTTGTGCGATTACGCTTTTTTGCGGCGGAGAGCCAGGAGTGCTGCACCGCCAAAACCAGCCAACGCCAGCGTGGTCAATCAGCGATTCTGAACGATGCACCTGAAAAATTCAGACGCCGTTACCCCGAAGAAGCGCGGTGAAACCTGCCTGCTCAAAGTGGCGGTCTCCAGTCAGCGCGTCCTTCAATCTATTTTCAGCCATCACAGCAAACGAAATGCAATCCGTGAGGGACCATTTTTTATCTGGCGCTGGAAATA
>Ga0208220_1000720_pt1 | contig 13873 bp, 14 predicted proteins | sample NGESurdeep092012_9_FD_184484 | JGI IMG/M metagenome (GOLD analysis project Ga0208220, IMG submission 184484) | Arctic peat soil microbial communities from Barrow, Alaska - NGEE Surface sample F53-1 deep-092012 (SPAdes) | ecosystem: Environmental > Terrestrial > Soil > Wetlands > Peat ... | reverse complement strand
CGAGAAGCTCGACCGCAGGATCGTCACGGCCGAGGCCGACGTCCGTGACCGGTCCCAGCTGACAGCGGCGCTCGAGCGCGGCATCAGCGAGCTCGGCAAGGTCGACGTGGTGGTGGCGCAGGCCGGCATCGCGGCGATGAAGGGGCAGCCGCCGATGCAGGCGTGGACCGACTCGGTCGACACGATCCTGCTCGGCACGATCAACGCGATCCAGGCGGCGCTGCCGCACCTGTCCGAGGGCGCGTCGGTCATCGCCACCGGCTCGGTCGCCGCCTACATGAACGCGGTGCCGATGATGCAGCTCGGCACCGACCCCGGCGGCCACGGCTACATGTACGCCAAGCGCGCGATCGCGACCTACATCCACGAGCTCGCGCGCAACCTGGCGCCGCGGATGATCCGGGCCAACGCGATCCACCCGACCAACGTCGACACGAACATGCTGCAGAGCGAGCCGATGTACAAGTCGTTCCGGCCCGACCTGGAGCACCCGACCAAGGAGGACGCGACCCCGGCGTTCTTCGTGCAGCAGGGGATGCCGGTGCCGTGGATCGAGCCGGTCGACATTAGCAACATGGTGCTGTTCCTGGCGTCGGACGAGGCCCGGTACGTGACCGGGATGCAGATGCGGGTCGATGCGGGCGGCTACCTGAAGTGGTACGACTTCCACCTCTAAGAGTCGCCCGGGACCGTTCGGCAGACCGAATTTGATCTTTAAAAGAAGAGAGGAAACGAACGTGAAGGTGCACGTGGATCCGGACCGCTGCCAGGGCCACACGCTCTGCGCGATGATCGCCCCGGACCTCTTCCAGCTCGACGACATCGACGGTCACTCCACGGTGATCATCGACGGGGACGTGCCCGCCGACCTCGAGGCCAAGGCGGCCGAGGCGGTCAGGTCGTGCCCCGAACAGGCCATCTCGGTTATCCCTTAGGAGCCATGCGCGTGATTGACGACGCCGAGCGGAAAAAGAACCGCTACGACTTCGACCGGCACACCCCCGAGTACCGGGAGAACTTCCAGGAGATCACCACCGAGATGCTGGGCCAGTGCCCGGTGGCGTGGAGCGAGACCTACGGCGGGCACTGGGTCGCGGCCGGGCACGACGAGGTCTTCGCGCTCGCCCGGTCGGCGGAGTACCTCTCCAACGACCACGACGTGCGCAACGAGCGCAAGGGCTACAAGGGCATCACGATCCCGACGCCGGAGAGCGAGTTCCAGGGCGGGTTCCTGGAGATGGACCCGCCCGAGCAGCGGCACTACCGGCAGGCGCTCAACCCGTACCTCTCGCCCGCCGCGGTCGGGCGCTGGACGCCGGTGGTGGACGAACTGGTCCGCGCGTGCCTGAACGAGCGGATCGAGACCGGCACGATCGACTTCGTCGACCACCTCGCCAACGTGGTGCCGGCCGTGCTCACGCTGGCGATGCTCGGGGTACCGCTGAAGAACTGGAGCCTCTACTGCGAGGCGGTGCACGCCTCGGTCTACACGCGGCACGACTCGCCGGAGATCGCGCGGGTCCGCGAGGACCAGATGAAGATGTTCCAGGACATGTACGGGCAGATGACGGAGATCAAGGCGAGTCCCCGGCCGGGCATGATCGACGCGCTCGTGCGGGCCCAGATCAACGGCAAGACGCCGCCTGACCTGGAGCTGATCGGGGTGCTTGCGCTGGTCATCGGGGGCGGGTTCGACACCACGACCGCGCTGACCGCGCACTCGCTCGAGTGGCTGTCGGAGAACCCGGCCGAGCGGGCTCGGCTGTCGGCGGAACGTGGCACCCTGCTCGACTCGGCGACCGAGGAGTTCCTGCGCTTCTACACCCCGGCGCCGGGCGACGGGCGGACGATCTCGGCCGACTGCGTGATCGCGGGGACCGAGTTCAAGGAGGGCGAGCGCCTGTGGCTGTCGTGGGCGATGTCCAACCGCGACCCGTCGGTGTTCCCCAACCCGAACGAGATCGACCTGGCTCGTTCGGGCAATCGGCACCACAGCTTCGGCCTCGGTATTCATCGCTGCATCGGGTCCAATGTGGCGCGGATGGTGTTCAAGCGGATGCTGACCGACGTGCTTGACCGGATGCCGGACTTCGTGTGCGACCCGGCCGGGGCGGTCCACTACGAGACGATCGGCGTCATCCAGGGGATGCAGCATCTGCCTGCGACCTTCACTCCCGGACCGCAGATCGGCGACGGGCTTGACGAGACGATCGCCCGGTTGCAGGTGATCTGCGACGAGCAGCGGCTGGCGGAGCCGGTGACGGTGCGCAAGGACAGCGCGAGGATCACTGAGTGACGCTTCTGCTTCAGCGAGGGATGAGGTGACCGAGCAGGCCGGGCGACCGCTGCCGCTGCTCACCCCGGAGAACTCGTTCTTCTGGACCTCGGGGGCGGACGGCGTGCTGCGGTTCCAGCAGTGCCAGTCCTGCTCGGCGCTCATCCACCCGCCTGCGCCGGTGTGCCGGTACTGCCGGGGCTTGTCTTTGCTGCCCTCCCCTGTCTCCGGGTACGCGACGCTGATCGGGTTCACCGTCAACGAGCGGTTCTCGCTGCCGGGGCTGCCGCCGCCGTACGTGGTGGCGCAGGTCGCGATCGAGGACGATCCTCGGGTGCGGCTGACGACCAACGTGGTGGACTGCTCTTTTGACTCGCTGTACCTGGGCATGCGGATGTCGGTCGTCTTCCAGGAGGTCGGGGACGGGGTGTGGCTGCCGCTGTTCCGGCCGGTTCCTGATTCGGAGCAGCCGGATTCGCCGGCGGCGCTGCCGGAGGACGAGATCGCGCCGGAGGACTACTGGCGGCACGTGCGGCCGATGATCCGGACGTCGAAGTTCGAGGACAGGGTCGCGCTTACCGGGGTGGGCGCGTCCGAGATCGGGCGGCGGCTGATGCGTACGCCGCTGTCGCTGACGGTTGAGGCGTGCACGCGGGCGGTGGAGGACGCCGGGCTTTCGTTTTCCGGCATCGACGGGCTGTCGTCGTATCCGGGGGGCGGGAACTTCGGCGGGTTCGGCGAGGGCGGGGTGACCGCGCTCGAGGCGGCGCTCGGCCTGCGGCCGACCTGGTACAACGGCGGCATCGAGACGTTCGGACCTGGCGGCTCGCTGATCGCCGCGATGCTGGCGGTGGCCGGCGGGCTGGCGCGGCACGTGCTCTGCTTCCGGACGCTGTGGGAGGCGACGTTCGCTGAGCAGATACGCCTGGGGAAGATTAAGACGGCGGGGTCGGGCGGCGGTCTCGCGGGGTGGATGCATCCGTTCGGGGCGACGTCGGCGGCGCACACGCTGGCGCAGAATGCGCAGCGGCACTTCCACAAATACGGGACGACGCGGGAGACGCTGGGGTGGATCGCGTTGAACCAGCGTGCCAATGCCGCACTGCATCCGACCGCGATCTACCGGTCGCCGATGACGATGGATGATTACCTGGGGGCCCGTCCGATCACGACGCCGTTCGGGCTGTACGACTGTGACGTGCCGTGCGATGCGTCGATCGCGGTGATCGTCTCCTCGGTTGACGCTGCTGCTGACCTGGCGAAGCCGCCGGTTCTGGTGGAGGCGGTGGGGACGCAGATCCTGGAGCGGATCGACTGGGACCAGTCCACGCTGACCCACGAGCCGCAGGCGCTCGGGCCGGCCGCGCACCTGTGGACCCGGACCTCGCTGCGGCCGTCGGACGTGGACGTCGCCGAACTGTACGACGGGTTCACGATCAACTGCCTGACCTGGATCGAGGCGCTCGGATTCTGCGGGATCGGCGAGGCCAAGGACTTCCTCGACGGGGGGAAGAATATTGCTCGCGGCGGGCTGCTGCCGTTGAACACGCATGGCGGTCAGCTGTCGCATGGGCGCACGCACGGGATGGGGCTGATCCAGGAGGCGATCGTGCAGCTTCGCGGCGAGGCCGGGGAGCGGCAGGTCGCGGGCGCGTCGGTCGCCGCGGTCAGTTCCGGCGGGCTCACGCCGGGCGGGGCGCTGCTGCTGCGGGCGGCCCCGTGACGGTGTCGGTTGACTCTTCGGCGGTGGTTAGCGCGACCGTGGACGTTGCCGGGGTTCCGATGTCGGCGCTGGTCGCTGGTGTCTCGCAGCCTCGGGCGGTCGTGGTTGCGTTGCACGGGGGTGCGGTGACGTCGGCCTACTGGGACTCGCGGGTGGCGGCCGGGCTGTCGCTGTTGTCGGCTGGCGCCGCGCTCGGGTTCACGGTGATCGCGCTGGACCGGCCGGGGTACGGCGCGTCGGCTGCGTATACCCCCACCACTCAGGCCGGCTACGGGCGCCACTTCGGTCATGCTGACTACATCGACCGGATCGCGACTGCCGACGGTCGGGTGGACCTCGGCTATGGGGCGATCGACGCGCTGCTGGCCGGGCGGGCGCGCGGGGCGGGCGTGTTTCTGCTGGGGCACTCGATGGGGTGCGTGCTGGCGGTGCAGATGGCGGCTGATCCACGCGGGGCTGACCTGCTCGGGCTGGAGATCGCTGGCATCGGGGTGCGGCCGCATGCGGGGGCGGGCAGGGGGAACCTGCGTGACCTGCTGTGGACGCCGGCGCGGTTGTACCCGGACGAGGCCGAGGCGGCGCTGGCGCTGTCTGCCTCCCCTCGCTACGAGGGGAGCGACGTGCGGGCGCTGTCGGATGCATTCTCGTCGCTGGCGGCGCGGGTGCGAATACCGGTGCGCTACACGCTGGGCGATCACGAGCGGGTGTGGAGCAACGGGCCGACGGCCCTAGCCGACATCGCGGCCCTGTTCACCGGGTCGCCTCGGGTCGTCACGGCCGAGCAGTCGGCGGCCGGCCACAACCTGAGCCTGGGGCGGTCGGCGCTGGCGTACCACCTATCGGTACTGGCCTTTGCCGAGGAGTGCGCCTTGAGTAAAGAATGTGCTGATCGTGGCAATCCGGATGGAGGCTGAGATGGGAAACCCCCCTGTCGTCGTCGCCCTGTTGCTGGTGCGGGTGGTCGTGGGCGTCACGATGATGCGGCACGGCTACAACCACTGGCACGGGGGCGGCAAGATCGCCGGCACCGGGCGCTGGTTCGCCGGGCTCGGTCTCAAGTACGGCGAGTTGCAGGCGTGGATGAGCGTGGTGACCGAGCTCGGCGCGGGATTCCTGCTGGTCGTGGGGCTGTTCACCCCGCTCGCGTGCGCGGCGATCATCTCGGTGATGCTGGTGGCGGGGCTGCTCGCGCACCGGAAGAACGGGTTCTTCGTGTTCAAGGACGGCTATGAGTACGTGCTCGTGCTGGCCGTCGTCTGCCTTCTGCTTGGCGTCACCGGCCCCGGGCGGTTCTCGATCGACAACGCGGCCGGCATCGAGATGACCGGCTGGCTCGGCGGCGGCGTCGCGCTCGGCGTGGCCGTGCTGGCGACGGCGGGGCTGCTGGCCACGTTCTACCGGCCGGCTCCTCCTCCTGCTGCGCCGGCGGCTCCGGCGGCGACGACCGCTCCGGCGGGGACGACTGCGGACGAGGGGCTGGTGCCTTGACCGAGGTGACGGGCGAGGCGTCGCTGTCGGATCTGCTCGAGGTCTTCGATGTGCGGCCCGCCGATTCGGGATCGGTCCAGTACTTGGGCATCAGCGAGAGCCGGGGCCGGAACGTGGTCGAGGGCAGCCAGCTGCTCGGCCAGGCGATGGTGGCCGCGTCCAAGGCGCTGCCGGACCGGACCGTGCGCTCGGCGCACGGGCTGTTCGCCGGCGCCTGCAACCCGGCCAGCCCGATCGAGTTCACCGTCACCCCGGTCCGGGCCGGGCGCTCGTTCGCCAGCGCGGTGGTCACCATCGGCCAGGGCGGCCGGGCCTGCGCCACCGCCACCATCCTGCTCGACCGGCCCGAGGCCGACGTGATCAGGCACGACCGGCCGGCGTTCTCGGGTGCGCCGGCGGACGGGCCGGAGGCCGCGTACCCGGCCGCGATCAACCCGGTGCCGTTCAGGGACCTGCGGATCGAGGGCGTGCGCGATCACAACAGCCCCGACGAGGTGGGGCCGCCGGTGCTTGAGGCGTGGCTGCGCTACGACGAGGTGCCCGACCGGGACGACCTGCGCCGGGCGCTGCTGACGCACTACACCGGCGACCTGTCGATCGCCACCGCGATGCGGGCGCACGAGGGGATCGGCACCGCCCAGGCACACCACACCGTCTCGACCGCGGTGATGACCATCGGGGTGACGTTCCACGACCCGATCGGCTGGGACGGCTGGCTCCGGTACCACCACGAGTCCACGTTCGCCGGGGCCGGCATGGCCTATGCCCGGGGCCAGGTGTTGACGGAGGACGGGCGGATCATCGCGTCGTTCACCCAGGACTCGATGATCCGCCCGTTCGCGCCGAACCCCTCGACCACGGCGATGGCAGCCGAATCACGGCTCTAGCACCAGCCCCGAACCGATGACAGCGACGACGGGAGTGTCGTGACGGCTACCATCGCCGACGTCCTGCGCCCGGCGCTGCGGGACCGGCCGGATGCGGCCGCCGTGGTGGCCCGATCCGGGACGCTGAGCTACACGGAGCTCGACCGCGCCGCGACCGCGGCCGCCAGCGCGATGTGGTACCTGGGCGTGCGGCCGGGCGACCGGGTCGCCGCCTGCCTGCCCAACGACCTCGGCATCGTGGCCGCGTTCCACGGCGCGCAGCGGATCGGCGCGGTCTGGACCGGGATCAACGAGGCCTATCCGGAGCGGGAGCAGCGGGCGATCGCCGACCTCGCCGCGCCCGCCCTTATCCTGGCCGGGCCCGCGTGCAGGGTGCGGGGCAGCGCCGTGGTCTCGGCGCCGGAGCTCGCGGAGGTGGGCGCGCGCGCCCAGGCCGCGCCAACGGTAGACGTCGATCCGGACGCGCCCGCCGGGCTCGCCTTCACCAGCGGCACCACCGGCGTTCCCAAGGGCATCGTGCACAGCCAGCGGAACATGCTGCTGCCCGGCGCCGTCCTGGTCAAGACCCGAGGCTGGGGACCGTCGCTGCGCAAGGGCGACTGCCTGCCGCTCACGCTGCTCAACATGATCATCTTGACCACGCTGCTGACCGCGCAGGCCCAGGGGTGCTGCGTGCTGACGGACCGCCGCGACGTCACCGGGGTGGCCGAGTGGATCGGCCGGGAGCGGGTCACGGTCTGGAACGGGGTGCCCGCCCAGCTGTACGATCTCGCCCGCCAACCCTCGCTTGACCTGTCCAGCCTGGACGAGGTCTGGTGCGGCGGCGCTGCCTGCCCGGACGAGCTGCGGCGGACGTTCGAGGAGGTGCACCGGGTTCCGGTCCGGGCCACCTACGGGCTGACCGAGGCGCCCACGGTGGTGGCGATCGATCCGGTTGACTCCGGTCGTCGGCCGGGCGCGTCCGGGCGGGTGCTTCCCCACCTGGACGTGGCCGCGTACGACGATGACGGCCGCCGGCTGCCCACCGGTTTCCAGGGCGAGCTGCGCATCGCCTCGGCGCCCGGCGGACCATGGTCGAACGCCTGGACGCCGGCGCTGGGCGAGTGGCGGGACGGAGCCGTTGTCGCGGCGGCGGGAACGGGAGCGACTGGGGACATTGGCGTGGTCGACGCGGACGGGTGGCTGACCGTCGTCGAGCGGAAGAAGCTGGTCATCGTTCGCGGCGGGGCCAACGTCTACCCGGCCGAGGTTGAACGAGTGATACGGCTCAACCCGGCGGTGACTGCGGTGGCGGTGTTCGGCGTGCCCGACGAGCGCCTCGGCGAGAAGGTCGCGGCGCTTGTGCAGCTCGTCGCTGAGCTCGATCTCGACCAGCTCAGGTCCCTGTGCGGGCTTCACCTGGCCCGGTACAAGGTCCCTGAGGTGTGGGCGGTCGTCGGCGAGTTTCCGATCAACGCGATGGGCAAGATCATCCGCGCCGGGCTGCCTGGTCTGCTGGAGGACGCTCGTGGAGCTGTTTGATCTGAGCGGCCGGGTGGCGCTCGTGACCGGCGCGTCGTCGGGGCTGGGCGCAGGGGTGGCGCGCGGGCTTGCCTCGGCCGGGGCGCGGGTCGCGCTGGTCGCCCGGCGGGTCGACCGGCTCGCGGAGCTGGCCGAAGAGATCGGCGGCCTCGCGATCGGGTGCGACCTGCTCGACCTGGCGGGGATCGGCTCGGTCGTGCCGCGGATCGCCGAGTCGCTCGGCGGCCCGGAGATCCTGGTCAACGTCGCGGGCAACCTGTTCAGCTCAGAGCCGGCCGAGCGCGAGCCGCTCGAGGCGATCCGGCAGACCCTGGACCTGAACCTGATCGCGCCCTACCGGCTCGCGCAGGAGGTGTTCCCGCACATGCTCGCCGCCGGCCGGGGTTCGATCGTGAACATCTCGTCGATCAGCGGACACGTCGGGGTGCCCGGAATCCCGCAGGCCTCCTACGCGGCCAGCAAGCTGGGCCTGTCGGGGCTGACGGCGGAGCTGGCGGTGCAGTGGGGGCGGCACGGGATCCGGGTGAACACGGTGGCGCCCGGTTTCTTCCGCAGCGAGATCACGGACGGCATGTACAGCGACGAGCGGTCGCTAGCCTGGCTGCGGAAGAACACGCCGCTGCCTTATTCGGCGTCTGCCGAGGATTTCGTCGGGGCGGTGCTGTGGCTGGTCAGCGATGCCGGGCGGTACGTGACGGGGCAGACGGTCGTGGTCGACGGCGGCTGGACCGCCCGGTGAAGCGGCTACTTTGACCGCTGCCGTGCGCCATGAGGATCAGCCCAACACCGTACGGATTGTCGCTGAGGATTGCCATGCGCAACCGGCTGTCGCGGAGCACAATTCACCCATGCGCGGCTACGTCGGGGTGACGGACGGGGACTGGTACCGGTTTCTCGCAGACCGGCCGCAGGACCTGAGCGAGGTTAACTTCTGGCGACCGGGTGGCGGGCGCGGGTTTCATGCGGTGGCAGAGGGCGAGCCGTTCTTCTTCAAGACTCACGCCCCGGACAACCGGGTCGTGGGCGGCGGTTTCTTCGGCGGATCGCGCACTACCGGCGAGAGCCCATCGCGCCCGGAGAAGACCCCCTGATCGGCTGCGTCTTCGTCCGTGACGTGACGTTCTTCCCCGACAACCTGACGTTCGAGCCGCCGCCCGAGTTCTCCACCAACATCGTGCAGGGCAAGTCATACGACATGGGCGACCCCCAGTACGAGCGGTACTTCGGCGACCTGATGCAGTTGGTGCTCGGGGTGGCAGTCGAACTCGACCTCAGTCGACCGTGGCACCGGTCCGGGCCGGTATTCGGCGACCTTCGGCTGGCGCCGTACCGACTCGGGCAGCAGGCGTTCAAAGCGGTGGTGGCCGATGCCTACCAGTGGCGCTGCGCGATCACCGGGTCGAAGATCCGCCCGGCGCTGCAGGCGGCCCACATCCTGCCCGTCAAGCCGACCTACGGCGGCGAGCATCGCCTCGACAACGGCTTGTTGCTCCGCTCCGACGTGCACGTGATGTTCGACCACGGCTACGTGGGCGTCGATCCGTCCTACCGGCTCAAGGTCAGCCCGCGGCTGCGCAGCGAGTTCGGCAACGGCGATTCGTTCTACGCCAAGGCCGGGGAGGTCATCGCGCTGCCGGAACGGCGAGCCGACCGGCCGAATCCAGACTTCCTGCGGTGGCACCTCGACACCGTGTTCAAGGCTTCCTAAGGGAAGCACAATTGCGATCAGTCCAGCTCGCTGCCCTTCCGTCTAGGACGGGCAGGGAGCTGTGCGGACTTTCTAGAACTCTGTCGGGTCGTCGTCGGGGAGGTACCAGGCGATCTGGGGGCGTGCGGCCCGGAGTCTGACCTGACGGCAGTCGTGCACGTGCTCCGCCAAGTGCTCAACTACAAGGGCACCAGCGGCTGAACTATGACCGGCGTGGTCGACGAGGAAATTATTGTGCGACGTTTGTATCGGAAAACGTATCCGAACGTCGCACAATAATTTTCAAGGCTCGCACTTCTTGCTGTTATCTAGTGATTACGGGCAGCGGCCTGCAGGCGCCGCGAGCCGGACCCGCCGCATGATCCGCGTCACCCCTATCGAGCGGATGGTGGGCTGGATAGAGACGGTCCGGTCCGTTCGATAAAACGGGGTTGATCTGCCTTGCCGCTAGGAGCGCCTGGGCGCGGGCGAGGTGGGGGCGGTCGAGCATCGCGCCCTTGTGGCCGATGGCGCCGACGCCCGGGTTGGCGGCGAACAGGTCGACGATCTCCTGGGCCTCGGCCAGTTCCTCGGCGGTGGGGGTGAAGGCCGCGTTGATCACGTCGACCTGGGCGGGGTGGATGGCGAGCATGCCGCGGAAGCCCGCTCGTCGCACCTGCTCGGCCCGGCGGCGCAGGCCCTCCGCGTCGCGGAAGTCGCCGTGGATGGTGTCGATGGCGGCGACACCGGCGGCGGCCGCGCCGAGCAGGCACATGCTCCTGGCGAGCTCATAGGTGAAGCCGTAGCTGCCGTCGGGGTTGCGGTTCACGCTGGCGCCGACCGCGTCCGCGAGGTCTTCCGCGCCCCAGGTCATCGCGGCGAGCCGGGGCGCGCCGCGGTAGGTGCCGACGGTGAACATGCTCTCGGCGGTCTCGGTCGCGAGGGCGATGACCTGGGTCGTGCCCTGGTCGGCGCCGGCCGCGACTTCGAGCGCGGACAGGTAGTGGTCGAGTAGCTCGACGTCGCCTCGGCCGCGTGACTTGGGCAGCATGATGCCGCCTGGGCGGGCGGGGATCACCGCGGCCAGGTCGGCTAGCGCGTGCGGGCCGTCGAGGGGGTTGATGCGGACCCACAGCCTTTGCCGCGCGGCTGGCGGCTGAGCCTCTAGGAAGGCGGAGATCATCGTGCGGGCCTTGGGCTTCGCGTTCTCGGTGACCGCGTCCTCGAGGTCGAGGAGGACGATGTCGGCGGGCGACGCCGCGGCCTTCTCCATCTTGCGGTCGCTGTCACCGGGGGCGAACAGCCAGGAGCGCGCGCTGAAGGCTTGTTCGGTGGCGGGCATTGCGTCTCCCTCGTCGTCCCTCGTCGGCAGGCGTCCAGGCTAGTAGGACTTGGGGAGGCCGAGGACCTTCTCGGCCAGGAAGTTGAGGATCATGTGCGGGCTGACCGGCGCGGTTCTGGGGATGAGCACCTCGCGCAGGTAGCGCTCGACGTGGTACTCCTGCGCGTAGCCCATCCCGCCGAGGGTCAGCATCGCGGTATGGCAGGCCTCGAAGCCTGCCTCGGCCGCCAGGTACTTGCCCGCGTTCGCCTCGACGCCGCAGTCGAGGCCCTTGTCGAAGAGCGTGGCCGCTTTGAGCACCATGAGGTTGGCCGCTTCCAGCTGGGCCCAGCACTTCGCCAGGGGGTGCTGGATGCCCTGGTTCATGCCGATGGGGCGGTCGAAGACGATGCGCTCCCTGGCGTAGCGGGCGGCGCGGTTGATCGCGACCCGGCCGAGACCGATGGCCTCGGCGCCGATCAGGATGCGCTCGGGGTTGAGGCCGTGCAGGATGATTGTGAACCCGTCTCCTTCGGCTCCGATTCTGTCGTGCTCCGGGATCCAGAGGTCTTCGATGAAGAGCATGTTGGAGTCGACGGAGTGGCGGCCCATCTTGGGGATCTCGCGGACCTCTACTTTTGTGCGGTCGAGGTCGGTGAAGAAGAGGGACAGGCCGTCGGTCTTGCGCTTGACCTGGTCGAGTGGGGTGGTGCGGGCGAGCAGCATCATCTTGCTGGCCTGCCGGGCGACCGAGATCCAGATCTTCTCCCCGTTGACCAGGTAGCCGCCGTCGCGTCGTTCCGCCCTGGTCTTGAGCTTGGTCGTGTCGAGGCCGGTGTTGGGCTCGGTGACCGCGAAGCAGATGAGGTCCTCGCCGCTGAGGACGGGCGGGATCATCCGCCTTTGCTGTTCTTCGGTGCCGAACAGCGCCACCGGCTGCATGCTGAAGACCGGGCCGTGGATGCTGGACGCGGCCGCCATTCCGCCACCGGACTCGGCGACCGCCGTCATCATGATCGCCGCCTCGGTGATGCCGAGGCCCGCGCCGCCCACCGCCTCGGGCATGGCGAGGCCGAGCCAGCCCGCTTCGGCCATCGACTGGTGGAAGTCGCGGGGGAAGACGCCGTCGTGGTCGCGCTCGAGCCAGTAGTCGTCGGGGAACCGGGCGCAGTGCTTGAGGACCGCGTCCCGGATGGTCTGCTGGTCCTCGGTCAGCTCAAAGTCCACGTTGCCTTCCTCTCCCTCGACGCCTTCTTCCATTAGGAGAATGGTATTCTCACCAGTTGCCCGCCGGAAGCGTCTTCCCCTGCGATTGGGGTGACTGGTCAAGTGGATGCCGCTTCGGCCCGGCCCTCAGAGGTTGTTCGTCGCGCCTGGACGGCGACTACCTCCACTAGCCCTTCAGAGCCTTTGAAGTGTCATGGAGAGCTCCTAGTTCGCCGGGGCCGGGCAGCGGGACTACCGGCCCGAGTGAGATCCCGGTACGATCCGCCGTCGTGACGTTTTCCGCATTGCCTGGCCGTTCGCTGTTCGCGTTCCTCCAGCGGCCCCCGGTGATGCTGGCCTCGCCTTATCCGCCGGCTGAGTGCGGAAGGCGGCTGGAGGCGGCGACCCAGCGTCGTCCGTGGAAAATCGCCGGCTTCGGACGGGGCGGCGGCCTGCCGCTGCAGGGCCAGGTCGCGCCGGCTGTGATCCGGGTGGCCATGCGCGAGGTCCCCAACAACCGCAACAACCTGGACGCCCAGTTCATCGGGCGGATCGAGCAGGCGCCGGATGGCGGGGCCCTCGTCGTCGGGACGGTCGGACCAGGGCAGGGGGTGCGGGGTCTTTTCGCGGTCGTTCCGGTGGCGGTGGTATTGGTTGGTGGCGGTTCGATCGCGATTGCGTTGTGGTCCCTGTTGTCGGGTCATCTGCAGCTGCACCAGGTACTGCAAATTGTGGTCCCGCTTGTGGTGGCCGTCGCTTATGTGCGAATGCTCCTGACCAGCCCAGCGAGGGTGCAGCGGGAGGTTCAGCGACTGCTTGGAACGCTCAGCACGATCCTTGACGCGACGGCCAGCTTTCCTGACGATCGCGGCTACCCGGGATAGGCGGCGGCGACCTTCTTCGCACGACCTGGTGTTGGCGCTGATTTAGCCGAAGGTCATGGAGTGGAAGTTCCAGCCGTTGGAGTCCTGGTCGACGGTCAGCGTCTGGACGCCTGCCGGGAGGGTGACGTTGGCGGTGACGGTGGTCCAGGTCTCGTAACCGCCGGTGTTCGGGACTGCCACCGAGCCGCTGAGGTTAGCGCCGGCCGCGTTGTCGATGTGCACCGCGTCGGTGATCCCGTAGGGCGACGCCACTCGGAAGCTGACCGCGTAGGTCCCGGCGGCGGCCACGTTGACGGTGTAGTTGAACCACTGTCCTGGTGTGGTCCAGCCGAGGTCATAGGCGCCGCCGCCGGTGGTGTCCTGGGTGTCGGCGGTGGCCTCGAGGTCGATCCCGTCGGAGCGGTAGCCGTTGGCTGAGCCGTTGGCGGAGGTGACGTTGTAGGCGACGCCCTGCCCGCCGGTGTCCGCCGAAGGACTCGATTGACCACCAGGCGGTGGGGGTGGGCGCGTTGAGCACCACCTCCACGTACTGGTCGGTCTGGTTGGGGAAGGTGGCGGTTTCCGGGCTTCCGTTGCCGTAGCAGCTGGCCACCACCGTCCACGAGCTGCCGTTGCTCGAGACCTCGACGTTGTAGTCGGGGGCGTAGTCGCTCGCCCAGGACGGGAACGCCAGCTGGATCTGGTTGAAGGTCTGCGGCGAGCCCATGTTGACCTCGTAGTACATGCCCGCTGTCTGGTCGGCGTCGGTGCTGAAGCGACTGCTGGTCGAGCCGCTCACCGCGTTGGTGATGGCGTTCTGCGCGCCGTCGCCCGATGGGTTGCTGGTACTGGCGGTGAAATTCGCCTCGTTGAGCTGGGACTCCCCTGCGGCCGGGGCGTTG